>ERZ773010.724-NODE-724-length-22308-cov-16.932863_pt1 | contig 22308 bp, 10 predicted proteins | sample MGYA00580842_ERZ773010 | MGnify/ENA primary metagenome ERZ773010 (study PRJEB29015, sample SAMEA2737982) | human oral metagenome | biome: human oral; feature: human-associated habitat; material: dental | place: China | collected 2107 ...
GCTAATACTCAATCAGAAGTTACAAATACTGGATTAGTAAAAATGACTGCAGAAGCCTCAGTTGGAATTATAGGCAAAAAGTCCAAAGTAACTAATAATGCTACAGGAACAAAAGGAATTGAAATATCAGGAACAGGTTCAGCAGGGATTTTAGCAAGCAATAATTCAGAAGTTATAAACTTAGGAAGAATAGAAGGAAAAACAGGAACAAATTTAGTTGGAATCTCAGCTGATAATACTTCAACAGTAGCAAATAGTGGAACTATAACTATGGGTACAGCCTCTAATACAGGGATATCAACTAAAGGTGGAGATGTAACAAATAGTGGAACTATAACTTTAAGTGGAGCTACATCAACAGGAATTTCTTCTGAAAATGCAAATGTAACAAATTCTGCGACAACAGGGAAAATTGAAGTAAAAAATGGAAATTCAATGGGAATCTATGCTAAATTAGCCGGAAATGTTAATAAAACTATTTCTAATGCAGGAAAAATATCGTTAGAAACTCCAACTGGTTTAAGTCCAGTTCCACAAAAATCAGCTGCTATATATAGTTTAGTTGACAGTGGAAGTGGTGTATTAACTACAAATAATACTGGAACTGTTGATGTTGACCAAACAGGTTCAGCAGGGATTTATGCAAAAAATAGCACAGGAACTAGAACTAATTCAGTAGTGACAAATAGTGGAATTATTAATGTTACTAAAGAAACATCAGCAGGAATATTGAGTGAAAAATCTGAAATAACAAATAGTGGAACAGGTTCAAATGGAATAGAACTAACTGCTAATAAGACAGCTGGAATAATAGGTAACAATGATTCAAAAGTAACAAATAGTGGAAGAATAGAAACAAAAACAGCAGTCCCTGGAAGTGCATCAGAAGGTCTAGTTGGAATTTCATTAGATGCTTCAACAGGAACAAATAGTTCTACTGGAACTATTACACTAGGAACAGCTTATTCAACAGGAATGTATGGAGCAGCTAAATCAACATTAACAAATGCTGGAACAATAAGTGGAAATAAACAAAATGCAGTAGGAATAGCTACTAAGGCTTCAACAGCTACTAATACTGGAACAATAACTTTAAGTGGTGTAGATTCAACAGGAATGTTTGGATTAACTGTTGGTTCAGATAAATCGACATTGACTAACAAAGGAACAATCAATGGAAATGGTGTAGGAGCAGTAGGTATAGCTGCTGATAATTCAACAGCTGAAAATAGTAGTGGAGCAACAATAAATTTAATAGCAAATAAATCAACTGGAATATTTGGAAAGGCAAAATCTAAAGTAACAAATGCTGGAACAATAGAATTAAAAACAGCATCTCCTACTAGTACATCAGAAGGTTTAGTTGGAATAGCATTAAACGATTCAACAGGAACAAATACTTCTAGTGGACAAATAAAAATAGGAACAAAATTCTCTACTGGAATGTTTGGAGAAAATAGCTCAACATTAACAAATGAAGGAAGTATAACTGGAGATAAAATCTCAGCAGTAGGAATGGCTGGAAAAGCTTCAACAGTAACTAATAAGAAAACGATTACTTTAAGTGCTAAAAATTCAACAGGAATATTTGGAGAGGCTAATTCTACATTGTTAAATGACACAAATGGAAACATTACAGTAAAAGAAGAAAGTTCTGTTGGAATTTATTCAAAAGGAAATAATAAATTAGCAGAAAATAAAGGAATAATTTTAGCTGAAAAGAAAAAATCAGCAGGTATGCTTGGAAGTGAAGGAGATCTTGAAAATAGTAATTCCATAACAACAGAAGATGAAGAATCAGTAGGAATGTATGTTGAAAATTCTAATGCTACTAATAAAAAAACAATTACTGCTAATGGTAAAAAATCAGCAGGAGTATATGTAAAATTAGATAAAACTACTGGTGGAACAATTGCTGGAAAAAATGAAGGAACAGATGCTGTCATAACAATGACAAATGAAGGCTCAGCAGGAATGTTAGGAGAAGTTAAGTCATCAGTAACAAATAATTCATCTACTTTAACACTAACAAACCAAAATAGTATTATTGTTAATGCTAAAGAAACTGTTGGAATGATGATTACAAATGACACAACTGGAATTTCAAATTCTAATGTAAAAGCTGTGAATACTGGAACTATTGATTTAAATTCTAGTGCAACAAATAAAGATAATATTGGAATATTAGCTAATAAAAGAGCAACAGGAATCAATGAAAAAAATATTAATGTAAATAGTAAATCATCAGTTGGTATGTTAGCAAAAGAAGGTTCTAACATTGAAAACAATACAAGTTCTGCTACTATAAATTTAAAAACAGAATCTGGAATAGGAATGTTGGCAGATGGAAAAGATGCTAGTGGAAATGTATCTACTGCTACCAATAATGCTAAAATTATTGCTACAGCTACAGGAATAAAATCTTTAGGAATGCTTGCTCAAAATAATGGAAAAGTTGAAAATGCAAAGACAATTGAAATACTTGCACAACAAGGAGTTGGAATTTTTATTTCTGAAACTGGAAAGGGTAAAAATACATCAACAGGAACAATTACATTAGAAAATAAAGAAGCAGTTGGAATATTTGCTAAAAATAATGGAAGTACACATACAGCTGAAAATGCTGGAAGCATTATTTTGGGTAAAGCTGATAAAACAACAACACAAACATCATTAATAGGAATGTTTGCACAAGCAGAAACTGGAAAAACAGCTAGTGTAAAAAATACAGGAACTATTAATGTAAATACTAAGGCTTCAGTAGGAATGTATGCAAAGAATGGTGCTACAAATGCAAGTGATGTTAATTTACAAAATATAGGAACTATTAATGTAAATAATTCTGGATCAGCGGGAATTTATGCACCTAAAGCTGAAGTATCAAAAGTTGGAAAAATTAATTTAGAAAATTCTACTGCTACAAATGGTTCATCTGCTGTATATATATCAGAAGGTGGAAAAGTGTCTGATACAGCTAGTGCAGAAATTTCTTTAGGAGATAAAAATCAAAATAGAGTTGCTTACTATGTAAATGGTGCTAATAGCACATTATCTGGTTCAAATATTGGGAAAATTACAGGTTATGGAGTTGGAGTATATCTACAAGGAAACTCAGCTACAGATAAAGCAAAGATAGATAATACTACTCCAACATTAAATTATAAAGCTGTTTTAGGAACTACTGGAAATGGAATAATAGGTTTATTCTTAAATGGAGATACAGATATCCAAAGCTATAATAAGGGTATTACAGTAGGAGACAGTGTTGGAACAAAATATGCAATAGGAATTTATGCAAATTCTCAAGGAACACCAGGAGGAACTCAATATAATATAACAACTCCTATTACAGCAGGGAAAAATGGTGTAGGTATCTATGCTGATAGAGATAGTAATATCAAATATACTGGAAATATGGAAATAGGAGATGGAACAACAGCAGGAACAGGTATCTTTATAACTAAAAAAATAGGAACAACTGGTGGAAAAGTTGAATTAGGCTCAAATACTATCAAATTAAAGGGAACAGGAGGAGTTGCAGTAATTGCTTCTGAAGGTACAGTGTTTGATGGTAAAAATGCTACAATTGAATTATTAGGAACTAATGTTCAAGGTGTAGGTGTCTATGCAAAGAAAGGTTCTACTGTAAATATAAGTACATGGACTTTTAATAACCATGGAAATCAAGCAGAAGAAGTTCGTTCTGAAGAAGGTGGAGCTTACATAACTGCTAATAAAAATTTAAAACCAAAAATGGTTCTAACTCATGTTATCAATGGAGAAACTTCTATTGCAAGTGGAAAAACAGTTACTTCTGTAAATGATGGAAGTATCACAGCTAAAGAAAATATAGGACTTATGGCAGAAGGTATAAAAAATCCAACTGCACCATCACCACTTACTTGGCAAGAAGGAAACTTTGAAGCTGTGAATCATGGTACAATTGATTTTTCTGTGGCTGAAAAGTCAACAGCAATATTTGTAAATTCAGCTAGAGCTAAAAATGATGGAGTTATTAAAGTTGGAAAAAATTCAACAGCTATTTATGGTTTCTATAATAAAGACACAAGAAAATATGATGGAGCACCTACAAATCCAGATCCAAATAAATTAGAAATAGAAACAACAGCAAATTCTAAAATTAGTTTAGGAAATAGCTCAACTGGAATGTATTTGATAAATGCAAGCAAGATAAATAATCTTGGAGGACAAATAACTTCTAATAAAGGAGCTACAAAAAATGTGGGTATCTATGCTATAAATGGACAAGATTCAGTTGTGGCTAATAATAAAACTTTAACTATGACAACAGCTACTAATATTACATTAGGAAATGGATCAGTTGGTCTATATAGTAAAGGACAATCATCTACTGTAAGAAATACTGTAACAAATACAGGAAATATAACAGTGGGAGATAAGATAATAGGATCACCAGCAGTTGCTATATATGCTGAAAATACAAATTTAAAGACTAATTCAACTATAAGAGTTGGTAAAAATGGAATAGCTTTCTTTGGAAAAAATTCAACAATAGAAGCAAAGGGTAATGTAAATTTCCAAAATAAAGGAGTATTAGCATATCTGGAAGATTCTAAATTTGTTTCTCATTTAACAAATTTAGGTTCAACACAAAATACTATGCTTTATTTAAAAAATAGTTCAGCTCAATTAGATGGAGCAGGGACTAAGGTTGATTTGAAAGTTGCTGATGGATATACTGGAGCATATATAGAAGGAAATTCTAAATTAACAGGAGTAAAAACAATAGAGTTAGGTAAGGATTCAACTGGTCTTTTCTTAAAAAATGCTAATTTTACTTCTGAAGCAGAAAAAATAGTTGGAACAAAAGCTAAAGCAAGAGGAATTTTAGCAACAGATTCTAATCTAATAAATAATAGTAAAATAAATTTAAGTGGAGCAGAATCAGTTGGAATTTACTCTAATGCAGATAGTTCAAAGACTGTAGTTAATAATGGAGAACTTAATTTATCTGGAAAACAAACATTAGGAGTATTTTTAAGAGGTGGACAATCTTTTGAAAATAAAGCTAATATAAAAATAGCAGATTCAGCTGACGGAAAGAATCCAACTATTGGAATTTACACTGCTGAAGGAACTTCTAATATTAAACATACTTCTGGAACAATAGAAGTTGGACAAAAATCAATAGGTATTTATTCAAAAACTAGCTCAAATGTTGAAGTAAGTGCTGGAAAAATCCATATTAAAGATCAAGGTATAGGAATCTATAAACAAAATGGAAAAGTATCTATAAAAGGTATATTAGATATAGATAAACATATTGCAACAGTAAAAGACAGTGAACCTACTGGTGTATATGCTGTAAATGGAGCTCAAGTTGATGATCAAGCTTTTAAAATTTCTATAGGAGCAAAATCTTATGGATTTATCTTAAATAATACTGATTCAACAAAGACTAATACTTATAGTAATAGAAATACAGGAACTGTAAGTTTAGGAAATGATAGTGTATTCCTATATTCTAATGGAAAAGCAAACATTGTTAATAATAGAACAATAAATTCAAATGGTTCTGAACATTTAATTGCCTTCTATATTAAAAATGGTGGAGATTTCACAAACAATGGAACAATAAATTTCTCAACAGGAAAAGGAAATATAGGAGTTTATGCACCAGGAGGAAAAGTAACAAATAAAGGTAATATTTTTGTTGGAAAAACTGATGATATAGATCCAGCAACAGGAAAAGTATATTCAGATGTTTCAAAAATTGTTTATGGTATAGGAATGGCTGCTGATAATAGTGGACATATAGTAAATGATGGAACAATTAGAATATACAACAATAAATCTATTGGTATGTATGGTTCAGGAATTGGAACGGTTGTAGAAAATGGAGTTAATGGAAAAATTCTTTTAGATGGAAGTAAAGCAACTGCAACTGATAAAATCCAAAGTATGACAGGAGTTTATGTTGATGAAGGAGCTATATTTAGAAACTTTGGTACTATAACAACAACAGATTCTTATGCTGGAAGAAATGGAAAAGTAAATGAAAATGTTTCAGGACTTACTGGTGTTGCAGTAATGAATGGATCAACTCTTATAAATGAAGCTTCTGGAAAAATCTTAATTGACGCTGATAATAGTTCAGGAGTTGTTATCAGAGGAAAAAGAGATGCTAGTGGAAACTTAATAAGAAATGCAGTAATTAAAAACTATGGAGAGATTAAAGTAAGAGGTAAGGGAGCAACTGCAATTAGCTGGAAAGATGTAAGTGCAGAAGATATAGCTAACTTACAAAAAATGATTAATGATAAGATTACTTCTGATCCTAATGGACGTGAAATAGGACAAGCCGCAGGCTCTAATAAAGACTTCCAAGGTATTTCTATCACTGTACAAGATGGAAAACCTATATTTAGAAGAAATGGTAAACTAATTGATGATGTAACAGAAGTTGAAAAAATTAATGAATTAATTGGTAGTGCACCAAATCTAGCGATGTCAGATGTTGGTTTCTATGTTGATACATTAGGAAGAACAAGACCTGTTGAATTTCAAGGAGCAAATCCACCTGTAAATAGCCAATTAATTATTGGTACTGAATATTCAGAAAGAACTAATAAGAAAGAATGGTTTGTAAGTGGAAATGTAATTAAACCTTTCTTAGATCAAATCCAAGGAAGAAACTTTAAATTAACAACATTAGCTGGTTCATTAACTTGGATAGCTACACCAGTTTTAGATAACTATGGACAAATAACAGGTGTCGGAATGTCTAAATTATCTTATACATCTTTTGTAAAACCAGAAAATAATGCATATAACTTTGCAGATGGACTAGAACAAAGATATGATGCTAATACTATTAATTCAATTGAAAAGAGAATATTTAATAAATTAAATGGTATTGGTAAAAATGAAGAAGTATTATTGACACAAGCATTTGATGAAATGATGGGACACCAATATGCAAATGTACAACAAAGAGTACAAGCAACTGGAAATATTTTAGATAAAGAATTCTCTCATTTAAGAGGTTCTTTGGCAAATGCTTCAAAAGATTCTAATAAAGTAAAAACTTTTGGAATGAAAGGTGAGTATAAGACAGACACTGCAGGAGTTATAGACTATAATTATAATGCTTATGGAGTAGCTTATGTTCATGAAAATGAAGATATCAAACTTGGAAGAGGAACAGGTTGGTATACAGGTATAGTTCATAATACTTTCAAATTTAAAGATATTGGAAACTCAAAAGAAGAACAATTACAAACTAAGGTAGGAATGTTTAAATCAGTACCATTTGATGATAGCAATAGCTTAAATTGGACAATATCAGGAGATATCTTTGCAGGACATAATAAACTAGAAAGAAAATTCTTAGTTGTTGATGAAATTTTCCATGCAAAATCTAAATACTATACTTATGGAGTAGGAATTAAAAATGAAATAGGAAAAGAATTTAGATTAAGTGAAGGTTTCTCAGTAAGACCTTATGGAGCATTAAAAGTTGAATATGGAAGAGTATCTAAGATAAAAGAAAAATCTGGAGAAATGAAATTAGAAGTTAAAGAAAATGACTACTTATCTATAAGACCAGAAGTGGGAACAGAACTAGCTTACAAACATTACTTTGGAACTAAATCTTTAACTGCATCAGTAGGAGTAGCTTATGAGAATGAGCTAGGAAGAGTTGCAAATGGAAAGAATAAAGCAAGAGTAGCAGGAACAACTGCTGATTGGTTTAATATTCGTGGTGAAAAAGAAGATAGAAGAGGAAATGTAAAAGTTGACTTAAATGTTGGACTTGATAACCAAAGATTTGGAATAACTGGTAATGTAGGTTATGATACAAAAGGAAGTGCTGTTAGAGGTGGAGTAGGACTAAGAGTTGTATTCTAATTCTAAAAAATTAAAATAAAAGCTGGTTGAAGTGAGAACTTCAATCAGTTTTTTCTTTTGTTATAAAATGAAAATATGCTAGAATATATAATAAATATTTTAACTAAAGGGGAGAAATAAAATGTTAAATAATGAAAAAAATTTTTCAATTATTCAAGAATATTCGAAGGCTTTAGAACTTTTAGATAATTATGATCATCAAGTAGTTATAAAGCCAGAAGGTTTAAAAAAAGATGCTTATCAGCTAACTTATGAGGAATGTAGAGAGTTGATAGCAAGTATGTCTTTTGGCACAAGTTCAACAATATTTGGTCGTGAAAAAAGTGAAGGAGCTTTAAAGGGAATAATAGATTCTGTTTATCAAAGTGCATTTGGAGAAGATGCTTACCCAACAGTTGAAGAAAAAGCAGCAAATTTATTATATTTCATAGTAAAGGACCATCCATTTATAGATGGATGTAAAAGAATAGCTGCTAGTATATTTATATACTTTTTAAATCAAAATAATCTTTTATTTAGAAATGGAGAAAAGATAATTTCTGATAGTAGCCTGGTAGCAATCACTTTACTTCTTGCAGAGTCTAAACCAGAAGAAAAGGAAATAATGGTTAAAGTTGTTATGAACTTTTTGGGATGGTAAGAAAGGAGTACAATTATGAAACTTGAAATAAAAAAAGATATTTATGAAGAAATACATGAATTACTAAGTAAGGCTAGACAAAATATAATATCAAATATCAATTCTACTATGACAAAAACTTATTTTTTAATTGGAAAAAGAATAGTAGAAGAAGAACAAAATGGAAATAAAAGAGCTGAGTATGGAAAAAATTTAATAAAAACACTTTCTAAAAAATTGACTAAGGAATTTGGAAAAGGTTTTTCAGAAACAAATTTAGAGCAGATGAGAAAATTTTTTAAAGTTTATGGAATTCCTCAGACACTGTCTGAGGAATTCCAATTAAGTTGGTCTCACTATCTTATCTTAATGAGAATAGAAAATATAAATGCTAGGAATTTCTATGAAATAGAAGCTATTCAAAATAATTGGAGTTTAAGAGAATTAAAAAGACAAGTGAATTCAGCTTTATATGAAAGATTAGTTTTAAGTAAGAATAAAGAAAAAGTTAAAGAATTATCAATTAAAGGTCAAATCATAGAAAAGCCACAAGATATTATAAAAGACCCATATATTTTAGAATTTCTTGGATTAGATGAAAAAAGTGATTATTCTGAAAATAAATTAGAAACAGAAATAATAAATAAGTTAGAGATGTTTCTATTAGAATTAGGAAAAGGTTTTACCTTTGTAGGTAGACAGGTCAGATTTACTTTTGATGAAAGACATTTTAGAGTAGATTTAGTTTTTTATAATAGACTGTTGAAATGCTTTGTTTTAATAGATTTAAAAATAGGGGAAGTAACTCATCAAGATTTGGGACAGATGCAAATGTATGTAAATTATTATGATAGATGTGTAAAACTTCCTGATGAGAATGATACTATTGGAATTATAGTATGTAAAGATAAAAATGATACTTTAGTTAAATTAACTCTTCCAAAGGATAATAATCAAATATTTGCTAGTAGATATACAACTATTTTACCTTCTTTGGAGGAATTTAAGAAAATTGTTGAAGAATAGATAGAAAAAATAAATAGTATTTTGTGAATTTTACACTAATACTATTTATTTTGGTTATTTGTCAGATAGTGTTGATGAAAAAGCTTAGACTATGACCTGATATAATTAAGAGAATTTTTGAGAATAAAAAACTTAAAAATGAATACCTAATATTAACATATCATAGAAGATAGAGTTTACAGATATTTTTTCACATTCTCAGTTTCTCTAAGAGCTTGATAATTTTTTCTTTTTCTCCACTACCATTTGTTTTAAATCTTAATAGAGGAATTTCATATAGTTCTAATATATGATCCTTTAAGGAATCTCGTGATGCTTGTCTACTATTTTTTTTATGATATTTATATCCATCAACTTCAATTGCTAAAAGAGGTTTTTTACTAAATCTGTTGTATATCAAAAAATCCAGATGTGTTGCTGGATTTTTTATATATTGTTGTTCTTGCATAGTCAATAATTTCGATTCTTTGATTGATTCATTTAATTTAATCAATCTATTTAATGGAAAATGGCAAATAAAATCTAAGCTGGAATATTTATCGTCAGAAATAATTTCATCTATCAATGAGTACATAAGATTTTCTGAATCATATTCAGACACTTTTTTATGTTTCTTTAGGTATGTAGCTCTTTCTTTATTATATTGTTTATAAAGATAATCGAAAATTGAATAAATTTTACTGTCTCTAACTTCAAAATTATTATGTTTAATATAATTTATCAAATCTGTTATATTACGTTCTTTAGTTTGTTCATTCCCAGTTGTAACCAGTATTAACTTTTTTTTTGCTCTTGATATAGCAACATTTATTAAATATGGATCATCTATAAAATCAGATATTTCATCATCTACTGTAGATATAATGATGTTCTCTTTTTCTTTACCTTGAAATTTATGAACTGTAGCAGTATCAATATTACTGATCTCCTCTTTTAATGCTTCTACTTGATTTTTATATGGTGTTATAATTCCAGTTTCTTCTGGATTTAAAGTATATTGAGAAATGATTTCTTGTTTAATTACATCTATTTGCCTCTGACTATAATGATCACGTTCATGATTACCTACTGCTGTTTTTACAACAGATAAAACATCTTTTTCACCTTTATCTGTTGTCATTATAATTAAATCTCCATGATAAAATTTTTGATTGCAAAAATTTATTATTTTAGGGTGGCATCTATAATGCTCTCGCAACAGAGTTTGTGTTACATTTGGCATAACATCTAAAATAGATTGTAAGAAACTTTTTGTATACTGATATCCTTCATTCAACTTAAAACTATCAAATATCACTTTTGCCTTAGCTTTTATATCATTAGTAATAACATTTGGAAGTTGTTTAGTATCTCCTACAATAACAACATTCTTTGCACAAGAAAGTGCCAATGCACCAGTTGCGATATCTACCTGTGATGCTTCATCCATAATAAGATAGTCATATACTACATTTTGATTCAAACTGTTTTTTGATGAAAATGTTGTACTTAATATAACTGGATACTCCACTAAAAACTCAGTTGTTTTTTTCCACAAATCATCTATATTAAATGTTTTACGACTACCATTGAGTTCGTACTTCCTTGCTAGTTTATCTTTTAATAGAATTATTGAATGACTAGATAAATTATCAAGTAAGTTTTCATCAGAATTATTCAAATACTTTTCAATATCTGTAATCTCTTTGATTAATTCTGCTTGCCTTGTATGGTAGTACATAACTTGAAATGTAATAATTATTTTTGAAATATCTTGTTTATAAAAACTCCAATCTGTTATACCATACTTGAAAATACTTTTTATTTTAAATAAAAATCCTATCGATTTTTTATTTTCTGAAATCAATTGACATTCTTGCCATAATATTATCCAAGATCTTGAATGTAAATTTTTTTTAAAATTTATATTTTCTATGTTAACATTCAATTCTTTGATATATTGATTAAAATATTCTAGTTCTAAAACTAATTGAGAAAGTTCTTGCTTTAAATGAGCAAGTTTTTCTTGCTTATCAAAAATAATTTTTAACTGGGTAGATTCTTTTGATATCTTTTTTTGTAATTCAATTAGATTTTCTTTTACTTTCCAAGATGAAAAATCAGGATAATGTGTTTCTTGATTTCCAATAAAATTTATTTTATTTTTAGATTTTCCTAATGTTGCAGCAATAAATCCGAAATTATACTTAGTAGAAGATAGCTTTTCATATACATTTTCAGTAGCTGAATTATTATTAGAAACTATTTGTACTGTTTTTCCTTGCATTAATATATTAGCAATAATATTTAATATTGTTTGTGTCTTGCCCGTTCCAGGTGGTCCCTGAATAACACTAAATTGATTTTCCATAGCATTTTTTACAGCTTTATATTGACTATTATTACACCCAAAAGGAAAAATTGGAATGTATTCTTGACTCATTGTTTCAGATTGTAATAAAGGTGGATTCAAATATTTAGCTAAGGCTACATCATCACTTATAAAAGCCAACTTTTCAAACATTTTTACTAATAACTTTTCACCAGTTTCTTCGTTTTTAATATTATTTAAACTTGCAATTTGTTTTAGATACTCAAATACTTTCAAAGATTGAGGTTGTTGACTTAAGATAGATTTCTTAATATCTAATTCTTTCTGAGAATAATCTCTTTTGCTACCATTTTTAAAACAAATATGCCAGTAAGAATCATTTATACCTTTAAATACAGATATAGCTGTTACATCAGAAAGTTCTTGTCCGTTTTTTCTAATATGATACATATTTGGATCTAAAACTAAGGGATTAGTTAAAATTTCTAAGTTTTGATATCCATACGAATATATTTTTTGGTTATTAAATTTTACATCCCATTTCTTTGTACAATTATTGTATTCACATGATATTATTTCAGATGTCTTTATTTTATTTTTAATAATGATCATATTAGATTCTGTATTCATTTTTTCCTTTCTATATAATATGTTTATATTCATTCAATTTATAAAAATATTTTCTATTCCCACTCAATAGTAGCAGGTGGTTTAGAAGAAATATCATAAGTCAATCTATTAACCCCTTTAACCTCATTCAAAATTCTATTAGAAACCTTTTCTAAAAATTCATAAGGTAAGTGAGACCAAGTAGCAGTCATAAAGTCTATTGTATTAGCAGATCTTAAAACAGCTGTATATTCATAAGTCCTTTCATCTCCCATAACTCCAACAGATTTTACAGGAAGTAAAACAACAAAAGCTTGGCTAACTTTATTATATAAATCAGCCTTTCTCAATTCTTCTATAAATATTGCATCAGCTTCTCTTAAAATATCAGCTTTTTCTTTAGTAACTTCTCCTAAAATTCTAATTCCTAAACCAGGTCCTGGGAATGGATGTCTATCTACCATATAATCAGGGATACCTAATTCTCTACCAACTTTTCTAACTTCATCTTTAAATAATTCTCTTAAAGGTTCAAGTAATTCAAATTTTAAGTCTTCTGGTAAACCTCCAACATTATGATGAGATTTTATAGTAACAGATGGTCCTTTAACAGAAACAGATTCAATTACATCTGGATAGATAGTTCCTTGTGCTAAGAATTCAGCCCCTTCAATCTTTTTAGCTTCTTCATTGAATACTTCAACAAATTCTTTTCCTATAATTTTTCTCTTAGTTTCAGGGTCAGTTACTCCAGCAAGTTTTGTTAAAAATCTTTCTTCTGCATTTACACACTTAATATTCATATCAAAGTTTTTAGCATAAACTTCCATAACTTGTTTAGCTTCATCTTTTCTAAGTAAACCAGTATCAACAAAAATACAAGTTAATTGTCTACCTATTGCCTTATTGATAAGTGCAGCAGCAACAGATGAATCTACTCCACCAGATAAACCTAGTATTACTTGTTTATTTCCAACTCTTTCTTTTATATTTTTTACAGTTGATTCAATATAATTTTCCATTGACCAATTTTTTTCAGCTTTTGCTATACCAAAAACAAAGTTTTTAAGCATATCAAAACCATGTTGAGAGTGAGTAACTTCTGGGTGATACTGGAAAGCATAGATATTTTTGTCACTATTTTCAATAGCTGCTATTGAAGAATCAGTGTGAGCAATAATTTTAAAATCAGGTGCCATTTCTGTAACATGGTCTCCATGACTCATCCAAACAGTAGTCTTATTTGGAATATCTTTATATAGTATGTGATTTTTATCATCAAGTTCTAGTTCAGCTTTACCAAACTCTTGTTTATCAGCTCTTGCAACTTTTCCACCATGTAAATGAGTAATTAATTGCATACCATAACAAAGTCCAAGAATTGGGATATTCTTTTGAAATAATTTTATATCCAAACTTGGAGCCCCCTCAGTATAAACAGAAGCAGGTCCACCAGAAAGAATAATTCCTTTTGGCTCTCTAGCTAAAATTTTATCAACATCTTCATAAAAAGGAACAACTTCAGCATAGACTCCCATTTCTCTAACTCTTCTTGCAATAAGTTGATTGTATTGAGAACCGAAGTCAAGTATAACAATTCCACCTTTTTTCATTATAAAACCTCCACTTTTAATATCATTACATTATACCATAAATCTTAAACTTTATCTTTATTTTTTACTCAATATTTAGTTCTTTATGAAAATATTTTAGGCAAGACATAAAGAATAAAAATAGAAAGCAAAATTAGAAAAAATTTCCAAAGAAAAAAGCTGTTACAAGCTAATAATAAAAAATTATCAATTTGTAACAGCCTTTTTATAAAACATATAAAATTTTTTAAATTATTCTATTTCAACATCAATAATAGAACTAAAAATATAAGATATTCCATTCATTATAACAAAGAAAGCTAAAATTTTAGCTATTGTATTACCAGCTACAATAGGATTAAATAACATTACAAACCCATAAATAACAGCAATACAAGCTAATATGAATTGTAGTAAATGAGATTTCAAACCATTTTTTATAACATTTCTTAAATAATAAATAGCACTTATTAAGAATATAAAAACAAATGTCCATAGTACCATGGCTATTGAAAACATAGGTAAAGCTAAAATTGCTATTGATATAATAATAGATACTATAATATTGCCATAAGGAACAGGTCTTATTTTTTTTCTAAATATATAGAATATAGTTATAATAGTCCATATAACATAAAGCAACCCTAGGTAAAATGAATAAGTTACAAATGTTTCAGTAGGATTATTCCACATGTAAATTCCAAATAAAATAAATACAACTCCAAATAAAATATTTAAAAATCTAGCCATAGTAACCTCCTAAGAATTTAATTATTTTTCTTTCCTCTAAGAACTCCAAATATCACTCCTGATATTACAGCTCCTATTGCAATAGAAACTATAAAGAATATAGCTGAGTGTACACTTGGCATTGCAGGGATAACAAATATTCCACCATGAGGAGCAGGAGCAGATACATTCCAGAATTGAGTTAATCCACCTGCTATTGCAGCACCAATAACACAAGAACCTATGACTTTAACTGGTTCTTTAGCAGCAAAAGGAATTGCACCTTCTGTGATAAAAGATAAACCTAGTATAAAGTTTGAAATTGTAGATTGCTTTTCTTTTTCATCAAAATTATTTTTAAATAGTGTCATAGCAAGAGCAATTGCTAATGGAGGTACCATTCCACCTGCCATAACAGCTGCCATGAATGCACCATTATTTGTATCAGTGAATACTCCTATTGAGAAAGCATAAGCTGCTTTATTGATAGGTCCTCCCATATCAACACTCATCATTCCACCAAGTATAGCACCTAAAAGAACAGCATTTGCAGTTCCCATATTATTTAGCCAATTAGCAACAATAAGATTTACTTTTGTAAATATAGGACCTATTATAAAATACATCAATATACCAGTTATTAGTAAACTAAATATTGGATAGATTACCATAGATTTCATACCATCAAATTGCTTTGACATATTCTTTGTCATTTTCTTTAAGAATATAACTGAATATCCAGCAATAAATCCACCAATAAGACCACCTAAGAAACCTGCACCTTGGTTTGCCATATATCCTGCAACAGCTCCAGGCATAAATCCAGGTTTATCAGCAATACTCATAGCAATAAATCCAGCAAGAACAGGTATTAAGAAATGGAAAGCACCTGCTCCAACACCATTCAATAATTTAAATAATTCATTTTGTCCCATAAATCTTTCAACAATAAATGAGATAGCAAGTAAAATTCCACCACCAATTACAAATGGAAGCATATTAGAAACTCCACTCATAATACTTTTATAGATAATTCTTCCTATTGAATCATTTTCTTGAGTATCTTCTTCTGTTTTATCACTAGCTTCTGCTTTAAAAACAGGAGCTTCATTATTTAAAACTTTCTTAATTAAAGTTTCAGCATTTTTTATAGCATCTGCTGTACTTGTAACTATAACTTTTCTATTATTGAAACGAGCAGTTTCAACTTTTTTATCAGCAGCAACTATAATTCCAACTGCTTCATTTATATCATTTGAAGTTAAATTATTTTTAATTCCATCTGCTCCATTAGTTTCAACTTTAACATCTATTCCTAATTTTTCTCCAGCTTCTTTAAGAGCAGCTTCTGCCATATATGTATGTGCAATACCTGTAGGACAAGCAGTTACAGCAAGTATTCTTTTCTTATTGGTATTTTGAACTTCTTTTACTTCTTCCTTAACAGTTTCTTCTGGTTTTTCAGAATATTTATCTACAAGAGCATAAACTTCATCAGGATTTCCACAAGTTTTTAATCCTTGTGTGAAATCATCATTTAATAGCATTTTAGATAATTTAGCAAGAGTTTCTATATGTAAATCATGAGCACCTTCTGAAGCAGCTATCATAAAGAAAATATACACAGGTTCATCATCTAAGGCATCATAGTCTATACCTTTGTTTGACCTTGCAAATAGTACAGAAGGAGTATTTACAACAGAAGTTTTAGCATGAGGCATTGCAATTCCTTCACCTAAACCTGTTGAACTTCTTTCTTCTCTTTTTAAGATTAAATCTTTAAAAATAGCTTCATCAGATATAATATTTTTTTCTTTTAATTTTGCTACCATTTCATCAATAGCTTCCATCTTTGTAGATGCTTTTAAATCCATTATCATTAAATCTTTTTTTAGTAAATCTTTAATTTCCATAATTCTCCTTTTCTATAACTAATTTGCTATATATTTCTTCAATGAAATCTAATTCTCCAATATCTTCAGAGAAACTTGTTGCTGTTCCACAAGCCACTGCAAACCTAAATGCTTTTTCAACATCATTATGTTTAAGCATATAATTTACAAAACCAGCAACAACCGAATCTCCAGCACCAACTGTATTAACAACATTTTCTTTTACTCTCAATGGCTGAGCAAAAAGTGAAAAATTTTTATCTATATATAAAGCTCCTTCTCCCCCCAGAGAAATAATTACATGTTCTGCCTTATCTACAAGATTTTTTCTAACATAATCTATAATTTCTTGATTATTTTTAAATTCTCTTTTAGCATATTCTTTTAATTCATCTTTATTAGGTTTTATTAAAAATGGCTTGTATCTTAAAGATTTACTAAAAGTTTCCCCACTACTATCGAGAGTAAATTTTACTCCATTTTTGTTTAAAATTTCTATGATAGTTATATAGAAATCATTTCCAAGATTACTAGGAACTGAACCAGATAAAATAACAAAGTCATCACTTTTAATTTTTCTAATTTTATCTAAGAATTCTTCTTTTTCATTCTCAGAAATTTTTGGACCTTGACAATTGATTTCAGTTTCAGTTTCAGTTTTTAATTTTACATTTACTCTTGTGTTTTCATTTACAGTTACAAAATCTGATAAAATATTTAATTTTTTTAAATTCTGCTCTATAAATGCTCCTGTAAATCCTCCTAAAAAACCAAGATTTACACAATCAGTCTTAACATTTTTTAAGAGTTTTGATACCATTATTCCCTTACCACCAGCAAAGAAATTATCTTCATAGGCTCTGTTAGTTTCACCTAATTGAAAATCCTTTACTCTGACAATAAAGTCAATGGAGGGATTCAAAGTCACTGAATATATCATTGGTACTCCTTTCTTTTTTATAAATAAATGATATAAAATAAGTAAATTATATTAGAAACTTTTTTGAATAATAACTAAATAACTTTTGAATAAAACTGCTGTGACCTCCATTATTGTTGAGTGAGCATTTTGGAGCTCACGAAACACTAATGGCTGGCAAGCAGTTAATATATGAAAAAAGAAATTTAGCTAGTAATGAACTATTTTTTATTACATATTTTAATCATTTATTATTTGTGTATGTTTTATTATATTTTTATTTACTTCTTTTTTATCAGTTATTATTGTTGCCTCTTCAAGTTTTGCAACATTAGCAAAATAAACAATATCAAATTTTGAGCTATCTGCTAAAATAAAAGCCTTGTTAGAGTTATCGATAGCTTGTTTTTTTATTAAAGCCTCTTCAATGTCATGAGTTGAATAACCATTTTCATTAATCCCATTAATTCCAATAAAAGCCTTATCAAATCTAAATTCTGATAAATCTCTAAGAGCTTTTACTCCAACAATAGCCAAGGTACTTTTTTTAATTCTTCCGCCTATCAAATAGGTTTCAATATCATTAGCTATAAGTTTTTCTAAATGTATAATTCCATTTGTAACAACCTTTATATTTTTTCCTTTTATATAGTCAATAATTTCATAGGTTGTTGTTCCAGCATCTAAATAGATATAGTCTCCATCAGAAATAAACTGAGCTGCCAATTTTGCAATTTTCTTTTTGCTATCTTTATTAAAATTTTTTTCTTTGATTGCAATTTCCTTTCTAGCAACCTTTTTTAAAATAGCACCCCCTCTAACCCTTTTAATTTTACCCTCTTTTTCAAGATAAGCTAAATCTCTTCTAAGAGTAGCTTCACTAATTTTCAAATCTTTAATAATTTTTGAATTTTCAATACTACCATTTTGTTCAATAAATTTTAAAATGAGTGAAATTCTGTCTTCAAATAACATATCTTTTCCTTTTTACATGATTGTATAATTAAATAAATGAACTATATTCTTAATTTTTCTTGAAAAACAATCTTAAAATAGTTTTTAATAAGATTACTGCGACGTCCTATAATGTTGAAAGAGCCTTTTGTGAGCTCTGGAAACATTATAGGCTGTCAAGTAATCATCATATATAACTAACAATTATTAAAAATTTTTTCAAGAAAAATCAGAATTTATATTAACTAAATTATTTTTGTATAATTAATTATACAATCATTTTCATTCTTTTTCAATCAAAATCAATCATTAAAATTTAAGTTATTTTGTTGAATTTTTTACCATTTAATAAAAAAAAGAATTTTATGTATTTTTATTCTTGATTTTTTATAAATAAAATGATAGAATACGATGTATTTTATAAAAAAGAATGTCAAGGAGGTAAGCAGATGCAAAGATGTGAAATCACAGGAACTGGTTTAATTAGTGGAAACCAAATATCTCACTCTCATAGATTAACTAGAAGAGTATGGAAGCCAAATCTACAAGTTACAACTTTAGTTGTTAATGGTAGCCCAATAAAAGTAAAAGTTTGTGCTAGAACTTTAAAGACTCTAAAAGGAGCTTCTGAAGTAGAAGTAATGAGAATCTTAAAAGCAAATATTGCTACATTAAGTGAAAGATTATTAAAACACTTAAACAAATAATTTTTAAAAATCAGTGCACTTATTTTTAAAAATCTAAAGAAAAAACCACTTTTATAAGTGGTTTTTTAAATTTTCTATGATTAACTAAATTGAGTATTATATAAATTAGCATAAATTCCATTAACTTTTAGAAGTTCATCATGGTTACCTTGTTCAACAATATCTCCATCTTTCATAACTAAAATCAAATCTGCATTACGAATAGTTGAAAGTCTATGTGCAATAACAAAACTAGTTCTTCCTTTCATAAGTTGGGTAATAACAGCTTGTATATCTTTTTCAGTTTTTGTATCTATACTTGAAGTAGCTTCATCCAATATCATAACCTTGGGATTAGGTAAAATTGTACGAGCTATTGTCAGTAATTGTTGCTCACCCTGTGAAAGCATACCATTTTCACTTGTAATTACAGTATCATAACCTTGTGGTAATTTTCTAATAAAACTATCACATTTTGCAAGTTTAGCAGCTTCAATTATTTCTTCACGAGTAGCATCAGGCTTTCCATAGGCAATATTCTCTGCAATAGTTCCTTTAAATAACCAAGTATCTTGTAAAACCATACCAAAATTTGCTCTCAGTTCTTTTCTTGTCACTTTTGAAATATCTATGCCATCAAATAAAATTCTACCACCATTTACATCATAGAATCTCATAAGTAAATTTATAAGGGTTGTTTTACCAGCACCAGTAGGTCCAACTATTGCAACCATTTGTTCAGCCTTAGCAGTAAAATTAACATTTTTCATTAAAAGTTTTTCTTTGCTATAACCAAAAGAAACATTTTCAAAGATAATTTCCCCTTTTGTATTATCAAGTAAATGAGTATCTGCAGTTAACTCAGTTTCTTCAGGTAATTCTAAGATATCATAAACTCTTTCAACAGAAACTAAAGCATTCTGTAAAGAATTTATAATATAGGCAGAAGTTGTAACTGGCTCAGATATTTGTGTTATATATTGTAAAAATGCTTGAGCAAGCCCCAAAGTAAGATGATCATTTATAACAAGCACAGCAGATATAACTGCAGATGTAACAAAGGCTATTTGAGTTATAAATCTAATAGAAGGATATATTGAAAAGATTGTAAACTCAAGTGTTTTTGCAGCTGAATATTGCTTTTCGATAGATTCATCTATACTAACTATAATATCTTTTTGTTTATTGTAGGATTGTACAACTAGATTTCCAGTTAAAGCCTCTTCTGTAAGTGAACTCAACTCAGAAAGTGATGTCACATCTTGAGAGAATATTTTTTGTGTTAACTTAGAAACATAATAGGTAACTACAATACTTACTAAAAGAATGGCTAAAACTATTAAAGTTAATTTCACATTTATAGTAAATAACATAATTATAACAAGAATCATTATTAAGAAAGAATAGACAAATCTTGTGAAACTTGAACCTATAACTTCTGCAACCTTTTCAATATCTGTTGTAAGTTTACTTAAGATATCTCCAACTTGGTTTGTATCAAAGAAATTCATAGGCAGTTTTGTAAATTTTTCACTTAATTTTACTCTAAGAGATTGAGCAACTTCTTCTCCTAATATGGCTGATATATATTCTTGTAAATAACTTAAAGCAAAGATTGACACAGCTATTATTCCTAAGAAAGAGACAGGTTTTATAAGAAAACTAAAAACAGCAGCCCATTTATCAATAATAGTATTATCATTAAGTATTTTAACAATATCATCTATGGCAATAGCTGAAATCCAAGGGATCGCAACTACCAAAACTGTTGATATGATATTAGCAACAATAGAGATTAAAAATGGAACTTTTCTTTCACCTAAAAGTGATAATAAATTAGAGACAGCTTTTTTAAAATTCTTTATACTATCTTCATTTTGATTTTTCTTTTTAGACATTTTCAACCTCCTTATTCTAAAATTCCTTGCGATTTTGCAAGTTCAATATATTCCTGATTACTTTCTAACAACTCTTTATGAGTTCCCATTCCAGTAATTTCACTATCCTTTAAAACAATTATCTTATCAGCATCAGCAATAGTGTTTAATCTTTGAGCAATAATAATTGTGATTTTATCTTTTAAGAATGTCTTTAATTCTTTACGAAGTTTAGCATCTGTTGAATAGTCAAGAGCAGAGAAACTATCATCAAATAAATATATATTTGCTTCTTTTGATAAAGCTCTTGCAATAGATAACCTTTGTTTTTGTCCACCAGAGAAATTAATTCCACCTTGAGCTACAAAAGAATCAAATTTATCAGGTAAAGAATCAATAAAATCATAAGATTGAGCAACTTTTGCAATTTTAATCATTTCTTCATCTGTCATATCCTTATTGGTAAATCTAAAGTTATCTTTAATTTTTCCACTAAAGAGATATGCTTTTTGTGGAGTATATGAAATTTGATTTCTTAGACAATTTAAAGGCAAATCTAGAGTATTAACTCCATTTATTAAGATTTTTCCACTTTCTATATCATTTAATCTAAGTAAAACTTTTGCTATTGTAGACTTACCAGAACCTGTTGCTCCAACAATAGCAAATCTTTCTCCTGCTTTTATAGAAAATGAAATATTTTTTAAAATTTGTTTTTCTGCTCCTTTATATCTAAAACACACATTATCAAAAGTTAAAGATATAGGATTTTGTTTTAAAATATTTTCATAATAAGAATTATCTTTTAATTCTTCTTTATCTTTTATTTCACTCACAATATTTAAAACTTCTTCCACTCTTTCTATTGAAACAACAGCTTTTGGCATTTGTACTAAAACCATAGATGACATGATAAGAGCAGCAATAGTTGTTAAAGAATACTCAACAATAGCAGTTATAGAACCAATTTCTAAGGTATTATTTAAAACTTTCATAGCTCCAAAGAAAATTATCAAAGTTATAACAACAGACATAAGTGAAAAAGCCATAGGAGAAAGTAGAGCAAACTTTTTATTAATAATAATATAGTTATCTGTATATTCTTGAGCTATATCATTAAATTTATCTCTTTCTTTTTTAGAGTTATCAAAGGCTCTAATAATTTTAGCTCCAATAAATCTCTCTCTTAAAACTAATGTCA
>ERZ773010.725-NODE-725-length-22278-cov-21.226792_pt1 | contig 22278 bp, 26 predicted proteins | sample MGYA00580842_ERZ773010 | MGnify/ENA primary metagenome ERZ773010 (study PRJEB29015, sample SAMEA2737982) | human oral metagenome | biome: human oral; feature: human-associated habitat; material: dental | place: China | collected 2107 ...
TAATCGCCCAGCCATACACATAATCAAACTGTCGTCGCGCCCGCTTCCACCACAGACCGCGCCACCACGCGCTTAGCACCCGCCAGATATCGCTCCAGAAATAGATAATCGCTGCCAAGATCGCGCCGACCTGAATTACTGCCGTGAACGCCGTCAGACTCGGATCATCAATTCTCATCCCCATCAACTTCTCGACGATCGTCAAATGTCCCGTCGAAGAAACCGGCAGAAACTCTGTCACACCTTCAATGATGCCGAGGATGATCGCTTGCCACCACGCCACTACTTACTAGATCCTTTCATCCCTCCAGTGTAGCAGTTCAATGACCGTTCGCCAACCTTATGTCCTTGGCCAAACTACGTTTGGGCGGACCTGGGACTCAGGCAATGCTGATAACGGACCTGATACATGGATCGATACAAATCCAAGGCAATAAATATCAACCTCCGGTGAAAAGCCAAACCATGTCGTGCGGCAGCGAGACTGCTGATCTTCAACCTTTAATACTAGTCGATCACCGTCACGTACTGCCGTGACCTTTGGCTGCGGACGCCTATCCTTCAAGTGTACATAGCGAAGCTCAGCCTTGACCTCACCCTGCGCTGTATTATTCAAGTGCAGTCGTGCACGATCACCCTCGAGATGGACATACTTTACGTCCTTCATGTCACTCGGTAGCTCAACTGGGACAACTTTCGTCAAACGCTCTTCATCACGTGCAAGTTCATTTGAGGTCCGCATACCAAACAATGCCATACTCGAGGTAGACAGCACCCCTATGATTAATGTCACGATAATACTAATTACTGATAATCGTTTCAGCTTCCACGTAAAGGCACTGTAGCTCAGCGTTGCGGTCAGCCATAATGCTGCAATCCCACCGATTACTAACGACACCCATAGACCCCATGCCCACGGATATGCAGAGAGCCCCTCAAGCCCACTCATTGCCATCACGCTACTAATTCCCCCAACGACAAGTACAAAGAGTATCATCAGCGCCGCCATGAGCAGGCTCGTACCGAGGATGAACCGGATCACTTTTGCTACTGCCGATTGCATGCCCTTCCGCTGCTCTATGGGCGTCTCGCTTTGGTTAGCCTGACGCTTTAGTGAATCAAACGTTACTGGCTTACCGTGCATTTGTAGCTTGTCAGAGGCAGTTCGTGCCTCTGGAACCGACAGCCACATCACGATATAAATCAACACTGCTGTACCAAACGACACAAGCGGCGAAATGATAGCAATAATCCGGACCCAGAGCGGATTGATGCCAAAGTATGCCGCGATACCCGCACATACGCCGCCGATCAGCGCATGCTCCGTATCACGCATCAGCCGCCGCTCCGGACGCTCAGACTCTTCGTCCATCTCCGGTGCTGCTTGACCATCCTCAGAAAACTCCTGCGGCTCACCCATTTGCTCCTTGAGCGCCGCCACATCAGCTGCTGTGATCACACCACCACTGGCGACCCCGCGGCCAGCTAGCAGCTCGACCATCCGCGCCTCAATTTCACGCATCGCCTCATCTGAATCCATTGTCCGGGCAATTGCCTGCACATATTTCTCCAGCTGTTTTTTGGCATCGACTTCAATATCATACGGTGTTTTCGCCAAGTGCACCCGGGTTATTTCTTTCATGATTCAACTCCTTTCTCGAGTTTTTTTAGCGTTGCATTGAGCGTCTTGATATGTTTCTTTAGCGCTTCCATTACTGCTCGGCCGTCCGCCGTCAGTGAATAATATTTACGCGGTGGGCCCTGCTCACTTTCCTGCCATTCATACTGGAGTAACCCATCTTTTTGTAATCGATTCAGTAGCGGATACACCGTTCCCTCCACTACCATAAGCTCCGCATCCTGCAGCCGACCAATGATATCGCCGGTATAGCGAGCCTTGTTGCTGCATACCGCTAACACGCAGTACGCCAAAAACCCTTTACGTAGCTGGGTTGCCAAGCCTTCGGCATATTTCTCAGCGTCCACGTTTCACCTCCTGTGGCACAGTCGAATGCTCAATTTGCCCATCCTTTATTATAATCTGATGATCACATTTTTTCGCTAAATCTGCGTCGTGTGTCACCACGATCAATGTTGCGCCCTTCTTCTTGTTATAGCCAAACAGTAATTCCTCTACTTTAGCACCCGTTTCGCTGTCTAGGTTACCGGTCGGCTCGTCTGCAAAGATAATTTGCGGGTCACCGACAATTGCCCGAGCGATCGCTAGACGCTGCTTTTGCCCACCCGATAGGTCCTTGGCGCGATTCTTTCGCTTGTCGTATAGGTCCACTGCCTTGAGTGCTGCATTAATTTTGTGCGCTCGTTTTTTATGTGGCAACTGCGCGATCTCCAGTGGCAAGCTAACATTATCAATCACACTCTCGTTCCCTTGGACGAAAAAGCTCTGAAAGATAAAGCCGATTTTCTTTGCCCGAAACGCATCAACATGCCTTGGCTTCAGCTGCAAGATATCCCGTCCGTCAATGATCACTTGGCCGCGTTGTGGCCTATCCAAGCCGGAAATCGCGTGCATCAGCGTCGATTTTCCTGAGCCAGATTTACCTAAGATCGCCACACTCGCCCCCGTCGGGATGGTCAAGCTGATATCTTTTAGCGCTGTAAACTGATTCTTCTTTTTGCCATAAATTTTCGTCACATTCTTTAGTTCAATCATGATCTTTCTCCTATTCCGTCCTTAACGCCTCAATTGGGTCTAATTTTGTTGCCTTGCGGCTCGGTAGCCAGCCAGAAATTACCGCCATCACCACGAGTCCACCTACGAGCAATCCAATTTGCAGCGGACTGATGATCAGTAGGTCCGTCCCCGCACCCAGTTTCAGAGCACTCGCAATCACCGGGTTGAGGAGCGTCACCAAGCTCGCCAACCCAACGCCGATCAAGCCACCCAGCAGACCAACCCACGCTGCCTCATAGCGGAATAATTTACCGATGTCGCGACCGCTCATGCCCAGCGCCTTCATCAAGCCAATCTGACTCGTTCGCTCCAGCACTGAAATATACATGGTGTTAACAATCCCAAACACACTGGCCAGTAGCGCCAAGCCACCAAACGCCGCTAGCGCAACTTGGGCCGTATTAACCATCGTCAGCAGTGTTTTTCGGATGTCCTGAATCGAATACGCACGATACTCCTTGTTGATTGCTTCTTTAACAGCGTCAGTATTTTTCTCGTTATCGACTAAGGCAATCGCTGTTGAATATTGATTTGGTTGATTTTTGTCATGGCTCAACTCATAAATATTCTTGGCATCAGCTGCCGAAATCCGAAGCATTGGTTCGTAGAATAAAATAGTATCTGACTTCTTATCTACTGCCGTAATTCTCAAGGAGACCTCTTTTGCGACCTCACCACCCTGCTCTGCGCTACGAATGCCGAGCGTGATCGTCTGGCCAATCGCTGACTGCGCATCCTTAAAGCCCAGCTGTGTTACATAGGTCTCTGGAATGATAATTTCCCCCGGCTTTGGCATAAAATCTTCCAGCGTTCCCGCCGCTAATTCTGCCCGAGTCTTATCAGCCTTCACCGTTACATCTAGGACAAATTTTTTGTTATTTCCTGAGCTCTGAGCATACGCTATGCCGGCGGTTGAGTATGCTGGAGTTACCGTTTTTACGTGCGGCATTTTTCGTAGTTTTTCAATATCAGCATCATTGAGAGAGTATTTACTGCGTGCAGCCGCTTCTCGTTGCTGGCTAGTTTCTGATGAATTATTATATTGCGGCAATTCATCCTTTTTGTCTGATTCAATCTTTTTATTAACCGAAATCGCCCTTTTATCACCCGCCGCATCGACTATACTATTCGTGTAGAGCCGACCGCCCTCACCGGCCATCAATGCGAGGCCAATGGTAAACGCCCCGACCGAAATCGCTAGTGACGTCAAAATCGTCCGACCTTTCGACTGGCGAAGATTCCGCCCCGCTCGCTTGATAATATCGACTCTTCTCATAGTACACTCCTTGTAATTTCGTTATACATACTACTATGCTATACAAGGTACTGTAAAAAGTCAAGCTATTTTAATAAAAAAGTAACTTACTTATAGTTCCTTATCGTATTCATCCTCAATTTCCTGATCCAAAATCTCTTCAATCACATCCTCCAATGTGATAATTCCTAGCTCGTTCTCATCGTCCATCACCACAAACAAATGACTGCGCGTTTGGATAAATCGACTGAGCACCGTGTCCAGCCGCGACCGCACATCAATGTCGTGAATCTTGTCACGATACAGTTGGCTAATTGGCAGCGGCAGATCACGCCCCACCACATCCTTCACATATAAAATCCCCACCAGTCGCTCCTCATCACGCACCGGGATCCGTGAGTGCCCAGCATGCTTGATCTGCGCAAGTAGCGTCGCGTCGAGTTCATCATCCAACTCCACGATAAACACCTCGCTGATCGGCGTTACCAGATCGCCCGCTGTCTTTTTACTAAATTGCAGCGCACCGGCAGCGATCCGGCTTTCGTCGTAATCGACCGGGCTGTCCGACCGCTCGGCATGTTCGTGAATAATCTGCTCTAGCTCCTGATGCGAATACAGCTGCGGCGTTTCCTTGCCTACCCAGCGATTCAATAGCTTCGACATCGGCCGAGCCAGCGGCCAAAATAGCACATAGATCACATCCAGCAGCCAAAAGAAATACCGCACAAAGCGATAACCGCGCTGCGAGAAAATTGCCTGCGGCAAAATCTCACCGAACATCGTGATCAGTAACGTGGCGATCAGCCCGCCAACCACGCCATTTGTCATATTACCCAGCAAAATCGACATCGCGGTATTCACACCAACGTTGCCGAGCAAAATACAAAATATCAGATAATAACCGTCCTTGCGGTAGCGATACACCCGCGCAGCGATCACATCGCCGTGCCTAGCCTTGCGCCGCAAATCATCCGGCCGGGCCATCATCAACCCAATATTAAGTCCCGAGAACGACCCTGACAGCAGCAGTAACACTGCTGCCAGCGCTAGCAGCAAAACATCAGGCATAGCTTACCAGCCGCCGCCTCCACCGCCGCCGCCTCCACCGCCAGCGAAACCGCCACCAGTCGAGCCACCCGTCGAGGATTCAAACGAACTCACACTTACGGCTGCGCTCGACAGACTGCTCATCCCGGTTGCAAACGCCGCTGCGTTGAACGCGCCTTGACCCGCGTACCAGTCTGGCTGCTCACTAACCTGCTCGTAATACTTGCCGAGCTGCGCGCTCCATTCTTTTTCCTGCCCAAATAGCACTGCGTACGGCAATACTCGCTCATACAATTTCACCAGCTGCTTCCCATCAGCCAGATCAACTGTCACTTTTTCTGCGCCCTCAGGGCTCTGTAGCATCTGGAGACGCTCAACCTCAGCCACGCCAATATACTTCTTTAATCCCGCTAGGTATCGCCGCAACGCCAAGCCCTTGTCCGTGAGTACCTTGCCAAACGACATGCAAAATACCGCCACCGCCAGCCCCAAGAATACTGGCGACAGCAACGGCACTGCAAAAATACCGATAATTACAGCATATCGCCGAAAACGCTGTGTATGCTGCGGATCACGCGCCTTTAGCCCATACGCCCCAGCGATTCGCTTATCGAGGTGCTCCTTGTTGTTACGGATACGTTTGGCATAGGCAGCGTTATTCCGCAATGTCTTGAGATTAAGCGTATCACCAACTGCTGGCCAGCGCCCAAATATATCCCGCAAGAGTTTTTGCTCTTCCACGAGAAGCGTACCTGGGTCCTGTATCACCTTCACTTCGTACTCAGCCGCTCGCCACATAGTGCGCGGCTTCACCTCGATAACCTGAATATAATGTCGTACCGCCAGGTCTATCATCTGCGCCGCCATTACCGACCCTTTGACCATGAAAAACGGTTGCACTAATCTAGCTGATGTTGTCACGCTTACATCTTTGGGCGGTAAATACTCTGGTGGAATTGGCTCTAGTTCCTTGCGGCGGCCAACCGACCGATAGTAGGCTACGATAATTAACCCTGCTAATATCAGCACCACTCCTATTAATACCATCTGTAATTTTGTCCACCAGTCAATCAACTGCTCCATGAACGACATTTGATACGCAGCAAATGTCTCCGGCGCAAATCCGACCACAACCGTCACGCCAGCCATCTTTGGTAGTGCATGTGCTGTCGCCATCAATGTACCATCTTGTTCATGAACCTCGCAGCGCTGGCTGCTGCGAAATGCTCCCTGATAGCAATGGAGATCCGTTTGCTTGGCGGCTGCCAGCTCGGGACTTAGCCTGAGCGTCACTGATGCCAACCGAATTGGTACCTGCCACTCGGTACCGATCGCATCCCAATAGAACTCTTGTTTACCCGTATCATGATATAGTTTTGTCACATCCCGTTGCGTATAGGTAATGACGTAGGTCTTTTTACCCTCGACGTAGGCATCTTTATTGCCAATTCTCAACTCATCGTCACGCCACGTATGCTCCAGTGGCGTGCCCCGCTCGTCTGTCACAGATTCCAGCGTAAAGTGAGTCGGATGTTTATCATACTGCTTGACGAATACCGGTGCAATACCATGGTTCTGCCGCGGCGGAAAATCTGCAGTAATGGTCAATTTTGTACGTAGCGTCGAACGCCGTTCGCTATCGCGCCCGAGCTCCATATCGACATTATAATTACTAATCGTAAAGTTATTGGTATTTGTAGCCTGCGCCGTTGACCCGAACCCAACCAGCAGCGCCATCACCACGACTAACCCAAAGAAAAATCGTTTCATATTCTAATTATATCACTGATTGGCAGTATGCTTCGATTTAATATTTACCCCCTAAGGTACTTGCAATAATGAAGCATTTATTGGATAATGGGGAACGATGTTTAAAGATAGTAATAGTATACCTACGGTACTGGAAACAGGCGAAGCTGCAACAATACCCTCATGGAGGGTGGACTTGCCCGCTGGCTGTAACGATCCAGACCAAGCAGAGGAGCTCTACCATGATGCCCGTTCATGGATAGCAGAACTAAGAGGCAAGACGGAGCCCCCAGCCTATCCACTCCGTACACTAATGAATGTGGTTAATGTGGCTGATTTAATCCGTGATAACTACCCAGAGAGAGCATATAATCTCGAGGATGCGCTCAAGGAATTAGAGCTTGAACCTGGTGAGCTTTCTGGAGAAATACAAAAGTGTCTCGGCCGAGTAACTCTAGCAATACACAACTTTTACCATCCAAAAACCGATGCTGCACCGGCAAAAATGATCATGGAGCAGTTTAATCGGCAGAACCTGCCGATACGAGATGATGACATACTCAAATAGTTATTTGGAAGTTGGTTCTCGGCTTGACACTGAAAAAAATTCTCACCCAGCTACCGCAGCGCTACCACCGTATACGCCAACTCACCTTTTGGCGTGTTGATCGTTACTGTATCACCAACCGCCTTGCCCATCAACGCCTGGCCAATCGGCGACTCATTCGAGACTTTCCCTTCTAGCGGATCCGCCTCGACCGGCCCAACGACAGTATAAGTCACCGCCTTACCATTCGCCTCCAGTTCCACTGTACTACCCAGCACTACCGTCGAACTATTGCCAGTCTGAATGATACTCGCATTCTGCAAAATTGTTTCAATCTCGGTGATACGTGTTTCTAGCAGCCCTTGGGCCTCACGCGCTGCATCGTACTCTGCATTCTCACTCAAATCGCCAAAATCCCGCGCCGCCGCGATTTTATCAGCGATCTCGCCGCGCCGACTTTTTAGTTCCTCTAGTTCTCGTTCTAGCTCATGCTGGCCACTCTCGGTAATCTGATATACCTTATTCATGTTACTCTCCTCACTCCATATATAGCGTCTACAAAAACAAAAAGTGCTATATATAGCGCTTATCCATATGGTTATTTAAGTCTCTACGAGTATAGCAATCACCCCAAACCATGTCAATACGTGACGGAGCCCCTGGTGCAATCTGGCCTCCGTCGTACATGTCAGACAATGTGATCACTCGCGCTCCAAACAAAAGGCGACGAGTTGCTGATAATCCAACTTCTTCGTCTCGCCAGTCGCCCGCTCAGTTAATTCAAACAGCCCATCGCCATCAATTGCCCGCTCACCAATCGTAATCCGCCACGGCAGCCCCATCAGCTCCGCATCGGCGAACTTGACGCCCGGCCGCTCAGCCCGATCATCCAGCAGCACTGTCACGTTCTTTTCTGCCAGCTCGGTATATAATGTACTCGCTAGCTCCTGACCCTTATCACCAATCGCCACCACATGAACCTTAAACGGCGCAACATTCTCTGGCCAGACCAGCCCCTTATCGTCCGACATTTTCTCGGCAATCACGCCCATCACGCGTGTGATACCAATGCCGTAGCTTGCAAGGTAAATCGGATGCTGCTTGCCATCTTCACCGGTGTACATGATACCCATCTGCTCAGCTTTTTCGGTACCAAATTTAAAGATATTGCCCACCTCCGCACTGACAACTGGTAGTAGACCATCTCTACTGATACCCAATTCCTTAGTAGCATCATCCAACACTTCTTCGTTGACAGCTACCGTCTGGTCAGCATTGACGTACAGTGTATCCTCACCCGCTTCGCATATCGTCTGGAACTCGTGACTAAACTTAGTAAACGCCCCGCCGCCAGCAAACGTCACAAATGTACTATCACCAATGCCAAACCGCGCATAGCAGCGCTTATACGCCTCGATAACCCGCTCATAATACTGATCCATGTCTTCCTGTGTGGCGTGCAGGCTGTACATGTCTTTCATGACAAATTCACGGCCACGCATAATACCGCTCTTTGATCGCAGTTCATTGCGCAACTTGGTCTGAAACTGATACACACTAACCGGTAGATCCTTATAGCTTTTAACATATTGCTGCATCATTTCCATAATCGCTTCTTCGTGACTCCATGCCAACCCCAGCTCAGTGTCGTCTTGCAAGCGAGTTTTGAACCACACATCGACCACCTCATCGCTCCAGCGACCAGTTGCCTCCCAGGTCTCGCGGCGCTGCAAATTCGTCATGATCAACTCTTGGCCACCAATCGCACTCATCTCCTCACGGACAATTTGTTTGATGTTTTCCAGCACGCGCAGCCCTAGTGGCGTGTACGCATAGACCCCAGCCATCACCTTATACACAAATCCCGCGCGGATGAGGAGCTGGGCATTTTTCGATACTTCGTCCGCCGGTGCGGTCTTGGCCGTTTTAGTAAATAGTTGACTCATTCGCATCTTACATTCCTCCGATGAGCGGCAGTAGCGCTGACTTTAGTTGCTCTAAAAGATTTGGATTAACATACAGCGCATAAAAGGCAATGCTATTCTTCGCAATATGCATCAGGACTGGCGCCCAGATCGCGCCGGTATACTCTCGTGCCAGGCTCATCACGATACTAAGCACAAAGGTATCGGCCGCAACCGCCCATTGGAGTGACCCGCTGCCTCCCCACAAATGCGCCGCCCCAAACGTCAAACTGGTGATTAAAACTGCCACCCAAATTGGTGCCGTCCGCCGCAATTTACCATACAAATAACCGCGAAATAGTAGCTCTTCCGCTACTGGCGCCAATACTGCTATCGTCATAAACGCCGCGATATATTGCCACTGGGTACCGAGCATTGACTGCGAGAATGGCAGCGCCTGCGGCTGATGCATATCAATCGTTATCAGTTTAGTCACCACTGTTAAAAATACCGCTGAACAAATCATGTATACAATAAAGGCCGCTGGCGTAATCACCACGTCCCACCACGATGGCCAGTCAGTCACTCCCATTTCCTTCAGTGTGGTCCGGCGGCGACGGACATAAAACGGCAGACTCACCACCAAGATCACCGCCAGCACATATACGAGGACTGAGCCTATCGCATTTAACAGCACCTCATTCACTGAGCCAAGCGGTACACCAACACGATTAAGTGTCCACACCAGGCCAAGCACGACCAGCTGCGCCATCCAAAACGCCGCATACGTCCACACTGGCAGCGCGATGAGCAGCCACCAATTATGTTTATTCAGTCGCTCCTTTGTCGTCGACTGGGTTTTTTCACTTCTCACCCGCTTTCTCATATTTACCCCCTTAATACTTTCACGATGTCACTCCACGTCACCAAAACCGTCAGTGCCATTAGCACCAAAAAACCGATGCCTTGAATCGTTTCCTCGCGCTCTTTGGTCAATTTTTTCTTGAATAATTTAAAGCCCGCCATCGTGAACCATCGCCCACCGTCTAGCGCCGGAATTGGCAGTACATTCATCACCGCTAGCGTTAACGAGATGATCGCCGCCAATAATAAGATTTGTGTCAGACCAGAACTCAGCACTGACGGAAACAGCACGCCCAAGATACCGACTGGTCCAGCCACACTTTCGCCGACTGCCGCCAGATCGGCCTTAGCCGCCTGGCGAGATTCTGACGAACCAAATAATTGCCCAATCGTCCCGTTGATCGTCTTCGCGAGGATCGAGCCAACGCCCGCCACTGTCTCATACGTCAATTGCCCCGCGGTCACCACTGCTGCGATTGGCGCCGACCAGGTACTGTGAATCGTCTCTGCCTGTTGCGGGCCGACACCGAGATAACCACCATTCTTTGCTTGCTCGGCAGTTTGCAATTTGACCTGCTTGGTGAACATCTGACCGCCGCGCACCAGCTCAATCGTTACCTCGCGGCCAGCCTGCGCTTTCGTGGCCGCTGACAGTTCCGCCGGTGTTGCCACACTATGATCGCCAATCTTTCGCACTTCATCACCGCGCTGGAGGCCAACCTTTTCTGCCGGCGAGCCTGGTGTCACTCGCGCCACCGTCAGTGCTGAACGCTCCACCCGTGAATCAAACGGCAGCACCGCTTGCTGTGGTAAAATTTTTGGCATCCCCACGAGCGCCAATATCATGAATAGCAGGGCAGCCGTCAGCCAGTTCATCATCACGCCAGCTAGCAAAATCTTGGTCTTTACCCAAAAGGTGGCGCCGCCATACGTCCCCGCGCCTTCGGCCGAATCGTATTCACCCTTCAGCTTGACGAACCCGCCGAGTGGCAGCCAGTTTAGACTAAACACCACATTCTTGCCAAGAAAGCTCGTTTTAGGCCGCCATTTTTTCGCAGCCGGTGGAAAGCCGATACCAAATTCCTCAACCACCACACCATTGCGCCGCGCCACGATCGCGTGGCCTAATTCATGCACCACTACCAGCAGAACCAGTATGATCAGCCCGACCAAAATTCCAATGAACACCATTATTACCCTCCAAAGCGCCGGTTACGTTTTTTGTACTCCTCCAGAATGAACTCCACATCTTTCGTCGTCATGTCTGGCCAGTTTTTCTCGATAAACATTAGCTCGCTGTATGCTGCTCGCCACAGCATAAAATTACTCAAGCGCTGTTCGCCACTTGTTCGCACGATGAGATCACACGGCGGCACTTCTGGCGCATATAAGTTCTGAGTGATCAGTTCTGGCGTCACCTCTTCGGCCGTCACACCCGACTGAACAATTTTTTTAACCGCATCGGCAATTTCCAAATGTCCACCGTAATTAAGGCACAAAAGTAGCTCGCCGCCCGTCAAATTCCTTGTCTTTTCCTCGGCATTGTCTATAACCTTAATCAGCGCGTCCGACAAACCATCGCGCGACCCAATCACTCGCAGCCTAATATTATTATCCAAAAAAACCGATACATCAGCTTCCAGCATCTTAACAAATAGCTTCATCAAATGCCCGACTTCCTCCTCGGAACGTTTCCAATTTTCTGTACTGAACACATACGCGCTCGCATATTTTACACCGCAGCGCAACGTCTCTAGCAGCACATCCTTTAGGCTATTGTACCCCGCCAAATGCCCCTCATAGGCCGGCAGCCCATGCTGCTTCGCCCAGCGACGATTGCCGTCAACAACAAACCCAACGTGCCTCGGTAATTCTACTTTTTTACTCATGTTTCGCCCTCCACTCATCAATCAATTTCATATCCTGGATGTCCTTCTTGCGCCCGCGCCAGTTTTTCCAGCGCCGCAGAAAATCTAAACTAACGAACTTCACACCATCATGCTCTACCGTATAGCCCAATAGCTCGTCGTACTCAATAACTTGTCCGTCGATCTCCCAGCCATCCCAGATCTCGGCCGATCCATCATGCTTCACCAAATACTGGCGTTGATGTTTATCGACCTTCTCAATCCAGTCATCATCATGGGCAAGCTTTTCCAGCACCTCGCTACGAGCCGCCACGTCAACATCAGCAGACTGACGAATGCCTAATTGATCCAAAATACCACTACCAATGATAATGATCTGATCTAGCGGCAGCCCCAATTCTTTCACACGCCCGGCAAATGTCTGACTCATCAAACCGTCAACACGTCCTTTTCTTTTGCCTTAAACGCGTCGTCAATTTGCGTTTGCATCGTGCCCATCAGTGTATCGATTTCTTTCTCAACTCGCTTATAATCATCCTCACCAAGCTCCTTGGCATCCTTCATCCGCTTGGCATCCTTCAAGGCATCCTGACGAATCGTCCGCATAGCGATCCGGGCCTCTTCGACCTTTTCACTGACTTGCTTGACTAATTGCTTGCGGCGCTCTTCGGTCAATGCCGGCACTGGCACGCGCACCACTCGCCCATCATCCGACGGATTAAAACCCAAGCTCTGGTTATCGCGAATCGCTGCCGAAATTACCGTAATATTACTTGGATCAAACGGCGTCACCAGCAGCATCTGCGCCTCCGGCGCCGTCACATTTGCCACCTGGTTCAGCGGCATCCGCGTTCCGTACGCTTCCACCATCACGCCGTCCAGCATCCCGGCATGTGCCCGGCCCGTCCGCACCTTTTTTAGCTCGTCCTGAAAATGACTAAACGTCTGCGCCATTTTATCCTCATATGGTTGTGTGTCAAACATATTTCCTCCAAACTTAATCTATTACCATTATAACAGATTGCTACAGCGAGTGTCTTATTGACTTTATGGGTATTTTATGTTAAAGTCCTTTCCCGATACAGGCGAAGCTGCCGCTCAGACTGCCCAGCAAATTATCCAAGAGACTGCACAGGAGCTAGCCAACCCAGACCTCGGCCTCAAACTAGGGGGCGGCGCTTCGGGCCCTCACTACTCTATATAAGCAATATGAATTATCTGACATCTGTTTGACCCGAGGGGTTATAGCATCAACGTATGAGCAGCAACGCAATCAACATAACGAGTCCTCTACCCTCCCGGATACCAAAGAAATACCACATCCGCCATCCCTTCTCGCAAGGGATAGCGTAATAGTCCAGCCGCAAGATACCGTGCAGCTGGTATCTGTTCAGCCTAGCATGGAAGGTATTAAGCTCAGATCTAATGCTAAAGATGAAACTGAGCTAGAATCATTCTCTGTCTGGTCTGATCAATATCAAAAAGGAGCTATTATTATTGATGCTTCACCAATGGTAAATAGTGGTAATATCCGGCCAGCAGAGCCAGACGACATGAGAGGAAAGAACCGCCTATATTTTACGATTTCCAGTAACGATAACGGCATCCCAGTTATTGTCATCATTGGGTGTCACGGCGATAAAGAGTCATATCAGACCGAATTCTTGAAAGCAATTGGTCGTAATTGATAGATAGACTGGCCACGCCATGCAGCATGCTATAATATCCTCAATGATTTCTAGGGTAAAGGTATATAATTTTCGCTCGTACAATCTGTTCGAAACTGAGCTATCTCCGCACGGTACTGTCATCGTTGGGCCAAACGGTACGGGCAAGACAAACTTGCTCGAAGCAATATATGTTGCCCTCCGCGGCAGTAGCTTTCGCGGCAGCCTTGCCGACTGTATGCAGCACAATCAAACACAAACCATCATCCACCTCGAAACTAATGACACCCCCCGACGTCTCCAGCTGCTCCGCACAGCCGACGGCACGATAAATAAAGAGTTCACGATTAACGATAGCCGCAGCAAACTCCTTCCCCGCAAACATCGCCTACCGGTCGTCCTATTTGAGCCAAGCGAGCTACGACTTATTTCCTCATCGCCATCACGGCGGCGGGATTTTCTGGATGGCATGTTGTCGCGGTTGGACACTCAGTACGAAGCCACGCTCCGCGCCTTTCACCGAACCTTGTTACAGCGCAACGAACTGCTCAAACACCCCCACGAGACAAACCAAAACTGGCGCGATCATCTCTTTGCTTGGGATATTAAGTTCGTCCAGTTAGCGGCTCACATCGCCCAAGCTCGTGCTGAATTCTTGGCCAAGCACGAGGCGGCGCTGAGTGGTTTATACGCAGCGCTGGCGGGACGCAAGACAGCTTTTATGGCCGCCTATCAAGCCAGTGCATCGCTTGATCGCTACGAACAGTCGCTCCTCGACCACCTACAGCGTGCCCGCGACTACGAAATCACCACCGGTCACACCTCGGCCGGCCCGCACCGCGAAGATTTTACGATTTTCCTCCATAACCAACCAGCTATTAAGGTTGCCTCGCGCGGCGAAATGCGCACTATTATGCTGGCTTTCAAGCTGCTTGAGCTAAAACTACAAACGGAAATCAGCCAATCACGACCATTAATCCTCCTGGATGACGTCTTTTCCGAGCTGGACGCCACTCGCGAAAAGCTTCTCCAAGAGACCATCCAACATCATCAATTCATCGTCACCACTACCGACGCCCGTCACCAAAGGGATGATTGTTTGATAATCTCCACGCGCTAAAATCCCGCCATTTTGGCGGGATGTATCATGCTAAGCCAAAGTATGACGATGTTACTCGCTCACACCCAGCTCAATTCGCCTAAACTGGCGCACCACGATGTTCTCGCCAAGTTTAGCTATCGCTTCCTTGATGTGCTGCTCAACCGTCTTAGAGTCATCCAAGATGTATGCCTGGCTCATCAACACCTGTTCGACAAAGTGCTTTTTCAATTGACCTTCAACGATTTTTTCGCGCATCTCTTCGGGCTTATTTGCCAGTGCGTCGCTAGCCATCAGCTCAGCTTTCACCCGTTCCATTTCCTCAGCCGGGATATCCTCCTCGGAAACATACTTCGGGCTCATCGCTGCAATTTGCATGGCGATTTCGTGTGCCAATGTCTTGAAATCATCCAAGCGTGCCACAAAATCAGTCTCGCAGTTTACTTCAACCACCACACCAATTCGGCCCGAGTGCACATAGCTCTCGATCAATCCTTCACGCGCCTCGCGGTCGCTCTTTTTCTCGGCCTTGGTCAAGCCCTTCTTGCGCATTTCCTCTAGCGCCTTGTCAAAATCGCCATCAGCCTCGATCAATGCCTTCTTTGCATCAGTCAGTCCCACGCCAGTTAATTCACGCAGCTTTTTAATATCATCAACAGAAACGCCCATCCTATTTCTCCTCTTTTTTCACTGGTTTTTCTTCAGTCTTTACACTACCCGCGCCCTCAGCTACAGCCGCTGCAAAGTAGTCAAGTAGCTGTTGAATGCTTTTGATCGCATCGTCATTGCCTGGAATGACGTAGTCGATACCCGTTGGATTGACATTGGTATCAACCACGGCAAACACCGGTATTCCCAAAGTCTCCGCCTCGCACACTGCGTTTGCATCAGTCAGGGCGTCAACCACGACCACGGCGCCCGGCTTGCCCATCAAGTTCTTGATGCCACCGTATTTGAAATTCAAGTTATCAATTTCTTCTTGAAAACGCTGCACCTCTAGCTTGCTGTAGCGCTTCTCCAAGTCGCCCGACGCCATGCGCTTCTCGAGATTTTTCAGCTTTTTAATTTGCTGAGCAATCGTTGCACCGTTAGTCAGCATACCACCAATCCAGCGCTCAACCACATACGGCTGGTTGATGCTCTCGGCCGCTTGACGCACCACATCTTTGGCTTGCTTTTTCGTACCGACGAACAGCACCTTTTTACCGCTAGCGGCAATTCTCGTCAGCTCCGGCAGCGCCTTCTCTAACGCCTCAGCTGTCTTTGCCAAGTCAATGATATGGCTATCCTGGCGTTTTGAATGAATATACGGCGCCATCTTCGGGTGCCAGCGACTGGTTTTGTGTCCAAAATGAACACCAGCTTCAAACAAAGCTTTCATGTCTACTGTTACAGACATTAGGTTACTCCTTTTCCTCGCCCGCCGCTCTTGGAGCCACGACGGGCTGTGTCGTTATATTTAGTTACCCCGTCATTTTAACACGAGTCGACACCAAAAGCAACCGATTACTGAGCAGGGCGAGACGCCATGAACTTGTCTAACTCTTGCTCAAGCTGGAGTGCCTCATCGCTTGAAGAAGAGAGCTTTTGAACAATAAGTTGATCCTTCCCCGGTTTCACAACCTGCATCTCGACAGATTGACCATTCTCCTCTGTCGGATCGTTACGACGTAATTCTGACTGAACGACATCACCACTTGTTTGAGCAATCTCAAAATAGTTAATCGCGTCACTATCCACAAAAGCGCCAAATACACAGTTCTCACCCCACGCTAAGTCCTTTGCAGTTATATCTGGCGCTGACTCCTCAATAAGGTTTCCTGCTACTTTAAACAATAAGATCGAACCAACCTTTTGCCCATCTCTCCCAATAGAACCAGGTCCGTAGGCATCAAGCGCTACAACTGAAGTATTTACTTCTATTGGCACAACAAAAGAATTGTCGGCAACACGTTCGTGAGGGCTAAACAGTCTCACATTAACAGTGTCGCAAACGCTAGGAGATAGCTCCACTTCAAAGGCCTTTTCAAGCGCCCTACTAAGACGCGATAATGGGTTATCGCTAAGAATATTTATGTTACTCTTCTCGCAGCCATCCGGGTGATCTAGTATTTCACCAACAACTTGCGCCTTTTCTTTTTCCTTATTGCGCCGAAACGCTTCTTCTGTTAATCGGTTAAAGTTGTGTTTACCCCAAATCGTTGGCTGCTTTCCCTTATCCATGTCGTGTAACTCCTTATCTTTCTTAGATATCGGAGTCAACTATACTCTCTCTCTCTTGATTTGTCAAGTACATAACAATATTTTTGATAATTTACAAGCATAATTGTTGAACAGCCCTTACCAAACAGCAGGGGCAGCTCCATCATGTGACTACGCTGACGGCAGTATTTGCAATACCCGTGCTTTTTTGCTAAAATACCAAGGTTATGAAAAGCAGTATTCACCCACAGAACTATCGCCCGGTCGTATTTAGCGACGATCAAGCGGGCTTCGCGTTCTTGACTCAGTCAACGGCGCAAACCACGGATACCATCGTTTGGGAAGATGGCAAAACTTATCCGCTCGTCAAGGTGCACATCTCTAGCGCCTCACACCCATTCTTCACCGGCGAAGAGAAAATCATCGACACCGAAGGTCGTGTTGACCGGTTCAAGGCACGCCAAGCAGCCGCTGAGGCTCGCAAGGCAGCCCTAGCCAACAAAGCCAAGAAGGCTGCCGCCAAAAAAGCCACCAAGGTAGCAGATGATGACGCAGACGACACAAAGAAGAAAGTATCTACGCCTAAGGCAAAGAGCAAGAAAGCCAAGAAATAACTCAAGTCACGACACGGTATAGCTCAAAACCACCCAATAACAGGGGTGGTTTTAGATTACACCAAAGCGCCTACTAGTACCCCACCAATATGCTATAATAATCCATATGACAAAAATCTCTCTTGACCTCGAGGCGTTGAAGGCGGAGCGGGTGGCGCTGGGTGATTTTTTGGCGCGTCCCGACGCGTATGGCTCGCCGGACTTCACGAGTAAAAATAAGCGGTTTTCGGAGCTAGAGACACTCATTACCAAGGGTGAAGAGCGAGAGACATTGGAGCAAAATCTACGTGACGCCAAAGAATTAGCAAATGACGGTGGCGAATTGGCAGAACTGGCAAAAGCCGAAATCACTGAAACTGAAGCACGCCTGGCAGAACTAGAAGAAGAATTATTCGTCTTACTAACACCTAAAGATCCAAACGACGAGAAAAACATCATCATAGAAATCCGTGCTGGCGCTGGTGGCGATGAAGCCTCGTTATTCGCGGCGGAATTATACCGCATGTATCTACGCTGGTGCGAGACTAACAGCTATAAAACCGAACTCGTCAGCGAATCCGCTAACGACTCAGGCGGCTACAAAGAAGTTATTTTCATGGTCAAGGGCGACGCGCCATATGCCAAATTGAAATTTGAAGGCGGCGTCCACCGCGTCCAACGCGTCCCAGTTACCGAAAGTCAAGGCCGCGTCCACACTTCGACGGTCACCGTGGCGGTACTACCAGAAGCCGAGGAGACTGACATCGAAATCAACCCGAACGACCTGCGCGTCGATATTTACCGCAGCTCTGGTCACGGCGGTCAGAGTGTCAATACCACCGACTCAGCAGTGCGCATCACTCACCTGCCGACTGGCATCATCGTCACTAACCAAGACGAGAAGTCGCAGATCAAGAACCGCGAAAAAGCCATGAGCGTGCTGCGTTCGCGCTTGCTGCAGATGAAAATTGATGAGGAAAATGCCAAGTTGAGTGCCGAGCGACGCTCATTGGTCGGCACTGGCGACCGCTCCGAAAAAATCCGCACCTACAACTTCCCGCAAGACCGCATAACCGACCACCGCATCCACTACAGCCGCAGCAACATCCCCGCGGCAATGAACGGGGATATTGACGATTTGATTGAGCAATTGCAGCGGTATGAGCGGGAGTTGAAGGCAAAGAACGCCGGAAGCTAAGCTTCAGACGATTCAAGAGTTAGCTTACTCTTTTAACTCGCTATATCTTTTTCAGGAATCGCTGATACCATTTTTCCTTTTTCTCTTCTAGCCGCAGTGCGTCAAGCTCTGCATAGAAAGGACTTAGTCCACGTTCACCCTTGAACGCTAATGCAACCACGGCAGTACTAGCATCAAACAACCGCTCAACACGGCGTCTCTCTGCCTTCTCAATCTCATCAGGACTCTCTTCTTTGGAGGGTCGATCAAAAATATTTGAGCGGTGTATATGTGCAACACGTAATGCACAAGCCTCTGGAACATCTGGCGCCACATAATACTGTGTGCCAGACCGATTAGCAGCCTGAGCAACACGAAGCATATCATCCACGTGAACATTCATCGCTAGCGCTTTATTATTACGAATAAGGCCAGCCCAAACTTTATAATCATACGGTATCTCATCTACCGCTTCTCTCACCCCTTTTGTTTCATCTGTCATAACACATCTCCCATTTTTACTTATTAGAGTTATAAACAATTCACATAATACTCTCTCTTAATTTGTCAAACAGTTTTACAGTTTTTATATTATTTTGCAAGAAGCAAGCCTAAGACTCGGATAATTCAGGATTAGCCTGCCTTAGACCGTCGTATGCCCGCCAAAAATCATCCAGACCTTTTCCTTCTTTACATGCCAAGGCAACTACCGCCCCGCCAGCTTCCAGTAGTTTTTTAGCGCGACGCTCCTCTTCCTCTCGCATACGTCGAATATCAAGATGTTCTGGCTTAATTGGGCTACTGTGCGGCGATGCATACATAACTATACGCCGCCTGTTTTCAGCCGCTAGAATGCCAGCCTCCTCAGCACTTTGTGTTACTACACAGTATTGCGTATCAGTTTCGGCGGCAGCTTGTTTAACAAAAGGGAGGTCGCCTGCGTTAAATTGTGACGTTATCGCTCTGTTATCGCTGACAAGGATAGCCCAGTCTGCACAGCTCTGTGGCGGCCCATACAACTCTCCTATAGATCCTCTAGTTACTATTGTCTCACCTGAAGTTTTCATACTAAACCCCAATCTCTCATTTTAAGTTACTCTGTTTTTATATTTCCCCTCTAAACAACTAAGCCTCGTCCTCGGGGTTTTTAGACGATTCAGAATCGACAGAGTCGGGATCGGCTTGCTCTTTTAGCTCGCGATACCTTTGCCAAAAATCGCTTAGGCCGGATTCTTTGTCTTCCATAGCCAAGGCAACTACTACACTGCCGGCTTTCAGTGCCTCCTCAGCACGACGTCGCTCTTCCTTCTCTATAGCCTGAATACTAGTCCGTCTTGACTCAGTCGATTCAGCATGATTCAAGCCAGACTCATCTATACGCCGCCGGTCCGCAACCAGCAGACTACTAGCCTCATCAACAGTTGATGATATATAATATCCTGTACTGGTTTCCCTGGCAGCTTGCTCTACAAAAGGCACGTCACCTTCATTAAATAAAGACGCTACCGTTGAATCACCATTAGCAAATCTAGACCAACCTTCTATGTCTCTTATTTCATAGCCTTTTAAGGCAACATAAAAAGCAGAAACTTCTGGCGAGTTGCGAAAATGTGTCAACTCATCACCTTTGTTTATCCCTGCCGTTTCCATTTCAAATCTCGCTTCCTTGCCCACTATAATTTTTATTAGTGCTTCATATATTACTCTCTATCTCTGAATTTGTCAAACAGTTTTACAATTTTTATCTTATTTTGCAAGAAATGAACTCCCCGCCCCGCTACAACCTGAAGCCGAGCACAGTGGAATTACATAAAACAAACAAATATTACCATTAGCCATACTCTGGCAATCAATGCCAGTTAATAATACCCCTTTTCAATATCATGATATCGTTTACCGAACTCTTCCAATCCAATACTACGTATAGAGTCAGGCACTACAGCTATCACCGCACCACCATTCCTGATGGCTGTATCCGCACGAGCCATAAACCTATCGACTTTCTTATCAATCACCTCTACTATAGATCTACTTCTTACAGGCGCTGCACTTCTGGCTGATTTTGCGTATCCGCAGCAAGTTCTTTCAGCTTCTTTTTTAGCAAGCATTTTAACTTCCTCCGGATCTGTTGTCGTATAACACGATAGGCCAAGTCGTCTGGCGGCTTTCTGCATCGCCCGCACCTTATGGTCGTCTCCCCCTGTCTGAACCGATGTCCAAGGGTGAGATAAAAACGGCGCTATCTTATTCTCAGACTCAGCGCTTATGCGCCTAACAAACGCGTAGGGTAGCCACTCGCCTTTTTTTTCAGCCTCGCGAGCGCGCTCTTCGCATGGATTATGATAGTATCCTTTCAAATGAATTCCTAATAACACCGCAGCTGAAACGTTATTTGAAGCCAAAACAGAAATTGCAACCTCCTTTAGCTTCTCAGAATTAAAATACATACCGCATACATAAGCAAGAGCGCCCAGAGTATTGAGTGCAGCAGCCTGAATACGCAAATCTTTTCTATGTATTGAAGCCCCTAGCCTATACAGCAAATCCGCCCTCTGTAAATCAATCTTTCCATCTATCGCATCCTTGACATGGCATAGTTCATGCCGCAAAGTAGCGTCAGGATCAATACAATAACCAGTCTTTACGACAACATCAAACCCTTGGCTATCAGTTTTATTGATCGCTGCATGGCCTAGCTCTCTACTTCTCAAATACGAAGAACTTTCAGCGCCAGTAACAACTATCGATAAATCACCCCAACGATCTCTGGGGATACCAGAATGCTTAAGATACTTTTCTAAGCTTTTTTCAGCAATATCAACAGTCTCGCCAAGCGCCAACTCAGCGCCTAATTTACGATCAAAATGAATCCTCGGAAAGTTTCCCCATTCTTCCCGCATAAACTCATTGCAAGCTGGGTTATCTGTTATATGCAAACCTTCCGTGTAACTGCTCATAAAGCATTAAATCGCGCCAATCGCTTCCGCGCCCTCCAGTAGCTGCGCCAATTTATCAATTTCACCCGGACCGACTGGTTGGTCGTTTACCCCTAATCGCCTTTCTAGCTGCTGATTCTTTGAAGCATTTTTAGTACGAGCTATAAAACCCTTTAGAGCTTCTTCATCAATCGTATCTGAATTGTGTATATCAGCTAATATTAGATCAATCTCCCCTGGTTCACTTGCGTCTTGGTCGTAGCGCAGCACCTCATCCTGACTCTCCATATGATATCGATGTTTAGTATGATTCTTATCATCAGTTAAAAATATTAACTTGCACATAGAACCATCGTCATAAAAATGCGACTCGACACTGATAGATATTTTCTCGTTATCATCTAACGGTATCTTTAACTGAAGCACCGCCACTTTCATATCTGTATGATCATTTATCTCTGTATGATCAGCAAACCGAAGTAGTAAATCGTCCACTAGCGCCGACATCTTATATGCCGCCTCCATTTTCTCGGCATCTGTTAAACTCTTTTGATTTTCAAACGGTTTGATGAAATCAAGGTTATCTGACAGCTTTTTCATCAGTTATCTCTTCACATTCATTATGAAATTTATTATCAATAGTGTATAATGTAGCATATAATGCAGGAAAAGTCA
>ERZ773010.727-NODE-727-length-22232-cov-4.884731_pt1 | contig 22232 bp, 13 predicted proteins | sample MGYA00580842_ERZ773010 | MGnify/ENA primary metagenome ERZ773010 (study PRJEB29015, sample SAMEA2737982) | human oral metagenome | biome: human oral; feature: human-associated habitat; material: dental | place: China | collected 2107 ...
CGAAGGAGGGGTTAATGGGTGCGTTCGGGATAAGATAACATGCCTTTTGAACAAGACAGAAGAGATAAACGAATGGCTATCTCGCCAACTCGTGTTACGTGGCAGTTGGCATAACGATTGAGTTTTATCCCGAACTCGTGCAAGTATTTGATAAGGCTCTAGCTTGCCAATCCACTTGTTCTATTACTTCCTTGCCAACGATTTGGGCGAATTTCTCCCATTAAAAACCGCCGCACTACGCCCTATAAAGGTGTGAAGTGCGGCGGTTTGAGTTTACCTAGTAACGTCTTTCGGCTTAACTGCTTGTTAAGTTAACGAAGTGACGATATGGCGAGTTTATAAGTTAACGGGTTGATAAGTTGATGGGTTGCCGAGAATGTAAGTAGAGGAGCTTACTCAGTTGACGAGTTTACAAGGGAACTTTGCTTCTCAGTAGTAAGGCATACGGCTTAACTTCTTACGCTTTCTTCTCTTACTACTTACTTCTTAATCTTCTTACTCCTTGTTCTCTTACCTCTTATCTCCTTTCAATCCATTGCAAAATGGTGGGGTCTTTCAGCTTATGGTCTTCGGCCAACAGCACCACTTTCGACACGATTTCCACCGTCTTGGGGTCTTCGTCGACAAAGGGCAGGTAGAGCTTACCACGTTGTGCGCCATGCACGGGCACGATGGGGATTTCCTTTCCACCCTGTTGGCGTACGTTGGCAGAACCTAAATGTACGGTGTAAGCGGCCAAGCTGCCCTCGATAAAGGCGAAGTTGCCATCCACACGCACGTTGTTAAGCTTGATCATTTCGGCCGTACAGCGAACGATTGCTGCACGAAGCTCGCGTGTAGACTGACCCGTCTCGGGGTCAACGCCACCTACGAAGGCGATGCTTACGGCCAAATCAACGTCGCGCATCACCTCGCTGTAAAGCACGGGGTCTACATCGGCAATGTGTAAAGGCTCTATACCGCGCGTGCGATCGAAGCGAACGTATTCGATGGCGGGCGCTTCAGCGTCCGACGGACTGAACCAATCGGCTCGCGCATATAGCGTAACCACCACCCCTTGCTTATGGAACACCTTCCGCAGACCCGCTTCGTAGTCGGCCACCCAACCTCGCGAGCGCAGTGTTGCCAACGTTTGGCGCACCTGTATTTGGTAACCGCTGTAACGACGGCTCTCGTCTTTGTCCGCTTCTTCTTGAATGGGCACGTACAATTCGCGGAAAACTTGTTTGAAAGGTTGTACCAGTTGCATCTCGAACAGCCTACTCTGCCATGCTGCCCACTTGCCCGACGCATGCAGGTGATAAGGATGTGCGATGGTTAGAGGCGTTTCGGGGTCAATGTTTTGTGCGCCATCCAGCGTCTGCAGCTTACCTTCGGCATATAGTCCGATGTGCTCGTGCTGTTGCACCAACAGTTTCGCGAAGAGCGGGGCCACAATGGGATTGCTCTCGATAACGGCCGCATCGGCAGGCATGATGGTTGTTTGTTGGCGCATCATGTCTTCGAATATCTCGCGTGCACGACGATGTTGTAGAGTCCACTCCTTGTGCGTTTGGGTCACTTGCAGGTAAGTGGCGTTCTTCTTCAGTTTCGTTGGCACCGTCTTCAGCGGTTTGTCGTCTTTCTCTATCACCACCTTGTTTGTGCCGTCGGGTGCAATCTCAACGCGGATAAGGTAGCCTTCGGCCTTCATACCATCGAGCATGGCCTTGTTGTCGGCCACCAAATGACCTTCCATACGCCATACCAACTGAATCACGTCGTCGTATCCTGCCGAGCGCGCAAGGTTAATCAAGGCAATTTCCACGGTGCGTTTTTCCGACGCCTGACGCTGTGCGCCAAACTCCTTACTTTCTTTTAAGAAGGCTTGAATGCGCTTGTAGCGTTTCAGTAAGGCCGTGTCTATATTTTTCTTTGGTAGTGGCACAAGGCCCAAGGCGCACAATGCGTCTTTGTTGCGCGTCTTGTCTATCTGCTCCATCAGTTGCTTTTCTTTTATCAAACCTTGCGTAACGTCGGCGAATCGGCGTGCACGACCATGGTAGTTGCTGCTACCCATGTACTTGGCTGCATCGTAGAAAAGGGCGAAACGCTTTTTTCCCACCTTCTTAAATGCCTCGTTAAAGAGGCGTGCATCAAAGGCACCATCGGCCAGGTCTTCGGGAGCAAGGTCGGTGTAGAGTGCTATTTGTGCGCGCTTCTCTTCGCTGTCGCTCTCTTTGGTGTGTGCCACGAAGTAATAATAAGCCTCGTCGAAGCCCTTCCAATCTAAGTGTTGGCGCACCAATGGCATCCATTGTGGGGCGAAGAAGGCCAGTTCCACCAGTCGTTCGGGGTCTATACCCTTCAGCATGTTGGGTGTATCGGTGTCTAGCGGATAACAATGCACGATGCAGGCGGTAAGCACGGCGCGCTTTTCTTTGCCGCTACAATCGCGCACCAAGTGTTCTTTGCCCAGTGCCGACATGGCCTTTTGCAGCGTGGCAGTGCCCCATAGCACCACATTGCTACGATAGCTGCCAGCCAAAAGGTTGGTAGCTGGCGTGGGTGCGTTGCGCCGTGTCAGTTCTATTTCTAACAGGTGGTTGGCTATGCGATTAACCACCGAGCGCAGATGTTCGTACACGGCCTTATCGTAACGTGGCTTCTTGGGTGCAATATCCCAAATGGGCTTGCGGCGATAGTCGCCATCGTAGTATAGGTTGAACGTGGCATTCTCGAGCATACTACCTTTTTCTGACATCAACATCTGCATCAGCTGGTCGTCGGTTAGCATGCCCTCGAGGTTCATTCGTGCAGCCATGAGCGACGGCAGTTGATAGTTGCTCCTGTAAGTACCACCCCCTTCGAGGTAGAATTTACGACTAATGGCCAGCAAAAGCTTGGCCGCACGGGTAAATTGCTCATCGGTTTGCCACGTCCTTGCAATGGTATGCACCGCCTCGCACAGCGGTTTGCAGGTTGGTATGGGATAAACGTAGGTGCTGTATGTTGTTTTCCTTACGATTTTTTTCTCGTTAAAGAAGAAGTAGAAGAGGGCGGCGATCTGGTAAGCGGGTTCGAAAAACAGTTCGGGACGTTGCTCCTTTACCTCCTCATAATGTGCTTCAATCACCTGTCGGAAGTGCGAAAGATACTTCATTTCCAGCTGCGGGCGTTCTTTTGTCAAAGGATAGTTGGGCAAGTCGATAAACAGCTTGTCGTCGTTATTGTTGCCACGCCAATCGAGCATCAGATAAATACCATACAACTCTTCATCCTTTATGCCGCTTTCTTGCAAGAATTGTCGCCACAGTTCGGGGAAAGGCAGACTGTCGAAGTTGTTGTCGTGGTTGGTTCGACGCAGGTAAGTGTCACCCAATAGCTGGTCGTCGTTCCACCTGTCCTTATATTGCTTGTCGGCATTGGCATTTACAATGTCTTCCAGTTTCTGGTAGATGCCGTGCAGTTGCTCGTAGGTATAGGCGAAAACACTGCTCAAGTCGGGTGCGCCATTTTTGCCCGTGATTTTCGAAAGGGCGTTTTTCAGCGCGCTTTGTGGTGCCTCGGTAAAGGGATAAGCCACTTCGGGTTCGGCAATCTCTGCGGGTTTGTACAGGCCGTAGCCACCTTCTTCGCCAGGATAAACCTTCATGGCCTGACCTTTGCCTTGTGTTGTGGGGGCGCCGAAAGCCTTAGTCAGGGCGGCCGAACCCTCACGCAGTTCGCTCAGCGTGCCCTCAATGTCGGGCGCTTTTAGTTTTTGTAGGCGTGTATAGCTCTCAATAAGCTGTTCGTCGGGCAACCACAAGAGCATCGCTACGACACGTTGGCGAGTGGTAGACACCTTCGACTTCAACTTGTTTTCTAGCGTCTTCACCTGCTCTTCGTTGTAAGTTTGCTTGGCGGCAACCTTTGCAAAGCGATCGAACTTACCGCTTTCCATGCCCACGAGGTTGTTAACCACGAACTGGGCACGACATTCGGCACTGCCTTTCGAGAAGAAATCCTCGATGAAAGCATCTACCGGCACGCGCTTTTTCTTTTCTTCGCCCCAGATATAGTCGCGCATACAGTGCACGTAAGACGATGGTTGCTTCAGCATGAGGAAACGGTCGATGCAGCTTTGGTCGCCTAGTCGGGCTGCCAAATACCACAAAACGTCGATGGTGGTAGATGTTCCGATGTTCATGGCAAACCATTCGAAGCCACCATAACGCAAAGTCTCGTTGGATTTCAGTTGTTTGTGCCATTGGTAAACGGTCTCGAAAAGTTGCATGTGCAGCGTGTGTTCGTTGCCCGTATAGCGCCCCAGCTCGCCCATATCTACCTTTTTAAATAGTTTCGTATCGTTGAGCTCGCATGTTATAAGGCCAAGCACATACTTGTCGTCGAGGTGTCGGCACAACAGTTCGATATGCTTTTCGCCCTCGAAACTGTCGGCACGGTGCAGGTAGTATATGGCTGCCACGCGTATTTGTTGCGGGCATTGACTGTCGATGAGGTTAAGGGCGGCCGTTTCGCTTTGTGCGTAATCGTCGAGCCCAGCCGAGTAAAGGGCCACGTAAGTGAGTAAAGGGTTGTCGCCCCGATATGCCTCTTCGCGCATCTCGGGGTTGCGAAGGAAGGTGCGGATGGCGTTAAAGATGGTCTTGATGTCCTTGTCGTCGATGTCTTCATATCCCACGCCAGCCCACGTTTGCACAGCTCGCCTCACCGATGCGAAGCGTAACATGTTCTCTTCGTCGATGGTTTGCAGCAGTCGTTGGTAAAAGTTTAGGTTATATTCGTCGCCCGTTTCAACGATGCTTTGCCTTAAACCCTCTTGCAGTTGTGCAGCTTTTAGCGTTTGTAACAGCAGCGTGTGCAGCTCTTCGTTATCCGTTCGTTCGATGCTTCGTATCAAACCACCCGTCAAAACGCCCACGTTGTTTTCGCTGGTAAGCACCTCGCGTGCCGCTTCAATGGTGCGTTTGTCTTGTGCCAGCAGGTAGGCCGTTATCACATGTTCGTAACGCGGACGACCATAATCCCAGTCTTTCACCTGGTATTGGTCGCGGGTAAGAAGTGAGATGTCGCCACCCAGTCGTGCGAACATAAAGAAGGCGAAGTAAGCTTCCTTGATGTCTTCTAGTCGGTTTTCAAGTCCGTCTTTTCTTTGGCGTAAGCTAATGCGGTAGATGCCACGTGTAGGTGAGAAGTCGCCGAGAGCGTGTAGGTAGCTTGCCAGCATCTCCGACAGTTCGGCGGGTAAGAGGTTGGGTAGCGCGCCACCAGCTTTCACCAGCGCATCGGCACTTTGTAGGGGCATCGTGGAAATGATTTCGCGATTGAAAGAATACTCGCGGATGTCGTTTTTGTCGTTAAGCAGTCGTTCAACAAATTGCTTTTCATACTTGTTGAGCTTGCCCTTGTCGAGGGCTTTCAGATAGTCGTGGCATTGCGCCACCAGTTCTTTGAAGGTTTGCATATTATATATAAGGTGTGGTTTAGGCGTTTGTTAAATTGCCGTCATGTGTGGCCGATGGCCTTTTTAGTTTCTTCCGTAGGCGTTTGTTTTGGGCGTTTGTACGCTGGTGCACAAAAAATCTTCTAGAAAATCATTCGCCAACAAAGGCCCGTAAGCATGGTGAAGCGAATGAAAACCAGCTCGCTGTCTTCGTGCAAGGCCAATGGTGCCTGCCATTGGGTAAGTTCTTCACCGTCGGCAAACACGCGAAACAAGCCATCATCGAATGCTTGTCGCATACGTTCGAGCGATTTCTCGGGTGTGTCGTTGTTGGTGGCGTAGCCCTCGGCAAATCGTACACGCCCCTCTTCAGCCTGCGCATCGATGTCGCTTTGCGATAGGGGTTGGTTTGTACGTTCGGCTTGTGCATCGGCCAAGCCCATCAATGTAAGTTCTTCTAGCAGTTGTTGCAGCGTCTGGGGTGACTTCGCCAATTCTATTGGGCGTTTTCCCAGTTCCTTTCTTCTGCCTGCGTTTTTGGCAATTACGGTTATTCGCATTGTTATGGTGTTTGTAAAAGGTGAAAGAGTGAAGAGGTAAAAGGGTGAAAAAGTGAAAAGGGTGAAAGGGGGAAAAGTGAAAAGGTGAAGAGGGGAAAGGGTGAAAAGATGGCTAACGCCCTGTAAAGGTGAAAGGGTGGAAAAGTAAAAAGATGGCTAAAGTCGTCAAGACATGCGCCTAAGCTACTTATTCCTTACTCCCTTATTCTTTACTTCTTACTCTCCTTATCACCTACTTTTTATTCTTTCCTTACTTTTTATCTCCTTACTTCTTTACTTCTTAAATCCTCAAACTATTTTTGTTTTCCTTATTTCTCTCAAACTGAATTCACAAGACATATTACTCCCCTTTCCCCTTGGATGGGGGTTGGGGATAAGGCCGAGAGGAGTAGAGGGTAAGCCTCTTCTCTCGCTTTTGTAGCACAAAGATACTTTTTTATTTTACAAATTTATCGTTGTTAGCAATATTTAAGACAACCTGAATAATCCCTCTTTTCCTTATTTCTGTATTGTTATTAGTTTTGTTACCATGTAAGTAGGGGGCGTTTAGTGCCTCATCGCAGTGTTTTTCGTGCTGTTGTGTCAAGTTTTTGCGTGGATTTTTTATGGCGCTGAAGTGGGGTATAACAATAGCAGACAAGGCCTTGGCTATATTTTCTCCAAGCCCTATCACGCTGCATGTCGCGCCACGACATAACCAATGCGAAGTGACAGATAAGCTTTTGAACAAAGCTTTCATAACTCCCGCCGTGTTACCTGTGAGCTGTAACCCTGTTCCATCTCATCTGTAACCTTGTTCCATGTGACATGTATCAGCCGTCCCAAACACATGTAACACGTCACGAGTTTTGTTTATTGGTTATCAAGGCTTTGTGTTCGCGTTTCGTTTGCATGTAAAACGAACACTATAACATACCTACGGCAGTTTAGGATAGTATGCTAAAAAGATTCTGTACTTCTGTCGAAGCGAGAAGAAGAGAAAAGGAGCAGCGCCTTATAAAAAGGTAATTGGCTTAGCTCCTTCACGCTTTCATCTCCTAATTTCTCAATTTGTCAGGGCGTCTCGGGCGTCAACTCCACATCAAACAATCCGTTTTCTTTCACCACGAGCATTTCGGTGCGATAGCCAACGAGGGCGAAACGGAGGGTGGAGCCAATGCGAACGGAGAGCGAGTACTCGCCGCGGGCGTTGGTTTGAACCGTTTTTCCATCGGCCATTACCTTTACGCCAGCCAACGGAAAAGCTTGAACGTTGCGCACAATGCCTGCGATGCGAATGGTTTTATTTGTGGCGGGCGTGGTTTGCGATGTGCGTTGGGCGTTTGTTTTAAGCCTCGTGGGCGAGTTGTTGACAGACTTCTGTTGGGCGATGGACACCACGGTGAGCGTGTCGCGAAGGCGAATGTCGGCTGATGAGGCACCAATGAGCAACTCGAATTTGCCTGGTTCTACCACACGACGCATGTCCCTATCGTGCAAATACAATTCGGCGATGGGCAAACGAAGGGTGAAACGTTGTTCTTTCGCGGGGTCGATGGCGGCCTTGTGGAAAGCATAAAGTTGCTTTACGGGTGTGGCAACCGAACTTTTAAGGTCGCGAACGTAGAGCTGTGCCACCTCCATTGCAGTGTGCCGACCCGTGTTGCGCACCACGAAACGCACCTCCACGGTGTCGGTTTCTACGGCCGTGCAACTGGAAAGTTGCAGCGCGCGATAGGTGAAAGAGGTGTAACTAAGGCCATGACCAAAGGCGTAGGCGGGGTAAGGGTCGGAAAAAACGTAGTCGCGACCAGGCTTTTCGGGCGTGCCTTTCTTGTTGTAATAGCCCTTATCGGTAGGTAGCGCGTTGTAATATACGGGCAGTTGCCCCACGCTTTTTGGGAACGACACGGGCAAACGACCTGATGGCGAGAACTCGCCGAAAAGCATTCGGGCCAACGAAAGGCCTGCTTGTTCGCCGCCATACCATTGTACCACCAATGCGCCAACGCGATGTCGGAAACTCTCCATTACCAAAGGCCGACCCGTTATCAATACAACCACCAGCGGTTTGCCCAAAGCCACGAGGCTATCAACAAGTTGTTGTTGCGCACCGGGCAAGGTTAACTCGGACAAGTCGTAGCCTTCGCCACTGGTAGATGGTTGCGAGGCGCGCGCCAACAGCATGCTTTGCGTACCCACAACCACGATGGTGAGGTCGGCTTGGGCTGCCAAACGAAGGGCGTGAGGGATGGAATCGGCATTGGGCGAGTGGTAGTCGCAACCGCGAACATAGTCTACTTGCACGCCTTTGCCCTGCAAATACTGACGAATACCTGCCAAAGGCGTGATGCCGTGACGATTGTCGGCCGTCCAAGAGTAGTCGCCAAACTGTACTTGATTGGCGTTCGGACCCACCACGGCGATGCGTTTCAGAGATTGCGCGTTGAGAGGCAGCAGGGCATTGGGATTTTCGAGTAACACCAAACTTTCGTCGGCCAACTGCCTAGCGGTGGCCACGGCTGCTGCGGTGTGTATGGCTTTGCGCCAGTTAAGGGTGTCGGGACGGGCGTCTTCAAATAGTCCTGCGGCTAGCTTTGTGCGCAAAACGTTAGCTGCAGCACTATCTATCAGTGCCGGGTTGAGTTCTCCTTCGGCCACCAACTGCTTGACCGTGCGATAGTAATCACTACCAGCTTCGAGGTCTACGCCTGCCTCGATGGCCTGTTTAGCGGCTTCGCGTTCGGTTTCGGCCGTGTGATGGAAGTAGCGCAACATAGGAATGGAACCCCAATCGCTGTACACATAACCGCGAAAATGCAGGCTATCGCGCAACAATTGGCGCATGAAGAAGGGCGAGGAGGTGATGGCTTCGTTGTCGTAAGCGCTGTAACAGTTCATCACCGAACCAGGATGGGTGCGCGAGATGACGTGGGCGAAGGGACGAACGAAGACATCGAACAACTCGCGACGTCCGCCTTTCACCGACGCGAGGTTTAGTCCACCTTGCGGTGTACCATGCGCCACGAAGTGTTTCAACGTAGGAATGCATCCCTCTTGCTGAATGCCATTGGCGTAGGCCAAGCCCATTTGCGCCACAAGTACGCGGTCTTCGCCGAAGGTTTCTTCAACGCGGCCCCACCGAAGTTCGCGTGCGAGGTCGAGATCGGGTGCTAAAACCTGCCTTGCACCTATGGCGCGCATCTCTCTGCCCACATGTTGGGCCATGCGTTGGATAAGTGCAGGGTTGAAGGTTGCACCTTGCGCGATGGCTTGGGGGAAGATGGTGCAGCCGTCTTGCACAGCTCCGTGTATGCCTTCGAGCACAGGAATGAGCGGAATACCTAATCGGGTGCTGTCCATGACATGGCGTTGGATGGTGGAAACGGCCGCTAGATATTGCGCCGACGAGTATGGGAAGGCCTCGAAGCAGCCGAAACTAAGTCCGCCGGTGTAGTTGGCGCGCAGCTTTTGCAGGTTAACCGCACCGTTGTCGTTATAGTGCTTGGCGTGTATATGCCGTGTTTGGGCCAGCTTCTCATCAATTGTCATTCGCGAAAGCAGGTCGTTTAGCCGCGTCTCGACGTCTAGGCTGGCGTTAAGATATGGCGGAACGATGGTTTGCAACACGCGTTGGGCCATCTGCACGGCATCGCCTTGGGGCTTGGTGTTGATGGGTTGGGGCGTGTTGGCCCAACGTTTCTCCATCTCGAAAAAGTCGATGGCGGGTGGATTGCCCGTGTTGATGGAGGCTTGTAGCGTTCGAAAGAAGGCTTGCCAACGCGGAAGATAATAGGTGGAGAGCATGCCCGCCCACTCTTTGTTGGCATAATCGTGCACCTTTGTTGTGGGTTCGTCGGGCCCCCAGTAGCTAATCAGGGTTTGTGCGTTATGCAGGCACAATTGCCTATCGGCCTCGTTGGGGGCATATTGCGTGGCTTGTTGCAGCCAGTTGCCTAGCAAGAAGTGGCGATTGGTTAGCAACAGACTGTCTTGAAGCACGATGAGGCGTTCGAAACGCTGTGTGGCCTGTTGCAGTTGTTCGGCGTTTTTGGCCTCGTAGGCCTTCACCACGTCGGCGTATGCTGTGCGGGCGTAATTGGCTAACGACTGTCGGGCCAAGTCTACAAGGTCGTATTGGTATGTTTCGCTATCTCGTAGCTTTGGGGCAGCCTTTAAGAAGAGTCCCAGAGCACGGTAGAGGTCGGCCGGTTGATATTGCATTTGCTTGGGTCCCCATGTAGATACGCTGGTGACGCGTAACGATGGGCGTGCGCAGAACACCGACTCGAACGTGCCTTCGCCTTTAATGGCAAACTCGCCATACACCGATTTGAGCATGATGCGCCATGCCGCGAGTAGGTCGGGATGAACTTCTCCGTAGCGATAGTTAATGTATTGCACCAGCATACTGTCTACATCGGGTGTCGCAGTATGCCAAGCGGTTTTTAAAGCCAAGTCGTATACCACGGGATTTGTACCTATTCCCTCGGGCAAAATACCTATTCCTTGCATCACACTATCGACTGTGAGGGCCAAGGCACGATGTGGTTCGGTTACGATAACGGGTAATTGTCCGCCCATATCTGTTTTTCCGCCGAAGTGATTGACGCTTCCCCAAAGCCAAGGAGTGCCTCCAAACTCGTCGGAACTTTCCCACGAGGCGGCAATTTCACCGCTGAGGTTAACCAAGAGGGTGTGTCGCTTGTCGAGCGCGCGTAACAATTGGGGCGAGGGATTTTTGTTCCAGCCCTGCAACACCCATTTGGCACGAGGAAAGAAACGTAGCATCTGGCGTTGAACTTGTGCGGCAACGCTGCCCACATCTACGCCAGTGGTTATGCCCCCTTCGTGAAAAAGGTCGCCACCAAGAAACTCGAAGTCGGTCCCGAAAAGCTTCGTTAGACTTTGATAATAGGCCTCGGCCACCTTTTCGAACACGCCATCGTTGTTGGGCAACAGAACGGCGGGCCGCTGAAAGCTACCCCATTTGCCTTGTTCGATTATGCGCGCTTGTGGGAAACGCTCTTTAAAGAAGGTGGGAACGATGCCCGGAAAACCCTGCACCACGGGTTGTATGCCCAGTTGGCGCATACGTTGCAGCATCTGTCGTTGTTGTTGCAGGCGCAGGGCAATAAGGCTTTCGCTCATTGGTCCACCCCATCCTTCGAGGTTTCCCATTAGCCACCACGCCGTGTAGGCTGGTCCGGGGATGAAGCGTTGAATGTCTTTCTGCCCGAACCCCAGTGTCTTAAGCGTCTCGGCCCATACGGCTTCCATGCCCAAGGGGGCCAACATGAGGTTCACGCCGTTAAGCGCCATCCAATCTAATTCCCACTCGAAGTCGGGCCAACGGTAGAAGGCGTAACTGTAATTATAGGTGCAGTAGTTAAGGGCGTATCGGTATTTGAAGGGTGTGGTGCGCCTAACGGTGCCTTGAATGGGCACTAGGCGGAAGTGGGTGGGTAGGTTGTTGCCGCATCGGGAGATGCTGATGTGGCAGTAGTGGTTGAGATAATGGTTGAGGCCCACAGCTGCAGCCGAGGGCGAAGTGGCCTTTACCACGAGGCGTTTGCCTTGCGTTTGCAGTTCGAACGCTTCTTCGTTAGTGCCAGCGAGTGGCTGAAACACCACCTTGCCAACCATAAACGGAAAGCGGCGAGCCACCAGTTGGTGCACGCCGTTGTATGTGGCAGCCTCTACATGTATGCTGAATGAGCAGGCAACCAATATAAGAAGGAGGGAGGTGAGAAGTTTATGAGGTTGTACGTTCATGAGTTGGGCTTTGGGGTTGCGGTTCTTTTGAGGCAGGTTCTAAAAATTACCTTTGCTGTATTTCTAGCTTTTAGCTGAGCAGGTTTTGTTTACGGCTTGAAGGAGCATAGTGAACTATGCGACTGAAAGCGTAAGTGAAAGATGCCAGATAAAAGCAGAAAGACAGCGAAGAGCAATACATAGAACAACAATTGAACATTTGCGGGGAATTTTTAGAACATGCCTTGCGGTTGTAAGTCTTTGAGTTTTTGAACTTATAAGTTATTGAGTTGGGGTGGCGGTCGAAAGGGATTGGTTCTGATTTCGTCTGCCAATAATTTCCTTTTTCCCTTAGATGATACCGTACAAGGGCTTTTGTACTGCGACTACAAGCCTTTTGTAGTGTGGCTACAAACCATCTGTAGTGTGACTACAAACCTTTTGTAGTGGGGCTACAAGCCTTTTGTAGTGTGACTACAAGCAACTGGTAGCCGAAAGGGCCAATAGCAAGTGCCACATCGTTTAGAAGCGATTGATTTCAAAACCGTGCCTATTTAACCGTTATTCGACAGCTCAAAGACTTATAAGCTCAGAAACCGAGAGGCTCAAAGGTTAATAAGCTCTTACCTCACAAACTAAAAACGAACATCTACAAACACGGGATAATGGTCGCTTATCGTTTGCGTTTCGGTTACTTTCCCGTTTATTTCGAGTTGTTTCACCACGGCCGTTTGAACCACTTTCACCGCGCTCTTGTGCGCCTTGTCAATGAGAACGTGGTCGATGGTTTCGTTGGGCTGGTCGACAGAAGTGCCAGATTGTGGGGTGATGATGTCGAAAGCCTTGTTTATGATGGGAAAAGCCGACTTCTCGGGATTCCACGAAGGCGAGTCGTTAAGGTCGCCAGCGAAGAACACGGGCTGTGTGGCGAGCGTGGTTAGCTCGTGGTTTACGATTTCGGCACTGGTTCTTCGGGCTGTGACGTCTAGGGCGAGATGTGTTCCTAGCAGCGTAAATTGCGGGAAGGTAAGCACCGCTAGCGCACGGGTCTCTTTGCCAGGCATCCCAATTTTCTTAATGGATGTGGGTTGCATGGTGCGTTTGTACAGCACGCCCGGTCCTATTTTGCCCTCCGAATAAGGGGCAGCCGAGGCGAAGAAAAGGTCGTAGTCTAGGCCTGTGGCACGGCGAATGTCGTCGAGGAGGTATCGTTTGGCGCGTTCGGTTGTGCCGCTGTCCAACTCTTGAATCACCACCACGTCGGGGTTCAGTGCTTTAATCACTTGGGCAAAGGCCGCAGTGTGTTCAGCAGAGAACGTTTTGCTGGCGGTGTTGCTCTTGCAATAGAAGCAGTTGTAGGTCATTATCCGCACGTTGCCTTCTGCCTTAACGTACTTATAATCTTCTTTTCCGGGCTTCGGTTTGTAGTCGGGGATATGCCCCGGTGTGTCTTTTCCGCCACAACCCATGATGGGAAGCGAGGCGATAAAGAGTGAAGCGGCGGCGATGAGGGTGCTGAATAGGGGTTTCATAAGCAATGAATGTATTTAAAAGCCTCAACCCAAGCCCCTCTCCAAGGGGAGAGGTGGAAGGGTGAAGAGGGTGAAAAGGGTAAAAAGGTGAAAGGGTGAAAAGGTGAAAAGATGGCTAACGCCCACCAACTTATCAACCAGTTAACTTGTCAGCTTGTCAACTTATCAACTTATCAACTCGTCAACTTGTTAACCGAATTACCATCCTGGGTTTTGTTTTATTACGCCTCCGTATAGCGTTATTTGGTCTTGTGGGATGGGATAGAGGTAGTCGCGGTCTTCGTTCCACTTGCGTTGGGTATTGGCAAGGTCGTGTACAATGATGTTACCGCCATTGGCTCCGTTGGCCAGATGCAGGTTCACGCCAAGCTTTAAGAACTGTTTGATGTCGGCCACTTCGGCATTTGCCTTGATGTCTTCGATGTTTCCTTCGTACACGCATACGTCTTCCGCATCGGCTTTACCATTGCCATTGAGGTCGCAAACAACGAAATGCTTGGTGTCATCTAACTTCGGAACGACCATGCCTTTAAACTGCCGTTCGAAGGTTTTGCCTTCTTTCCACCGCATAAGGTCGTCGTAGCGGAAGCCCTCTGCTAGCAATTCAATGGTGCGTTCGCGCCTAATTTCAAGTATTACGCCCTTGTTTGCACCCGAAACGTTGGGATAACCCGTTTCGGCAGCTTCGAGATAAGGGTCGGGATTAGCGTTGGCCGTGGCCAAATCGATATTGGGCATGCCCACCCTTTCTCTGATTTTCTTCACCGATTTATCTAGATCGGCTTGCGTAAGCGTACCCAATTCGGCCTTGGCTTCGGCAAAATTAAGCATCACTTCGGCCGCACGAAACAGCGGAATGTCGTTTTGCGACTTGTTATAGCCATCAGATGCGGGGGTGGAAACCCACTTAATGATTTGATAACCTGTTGTTGCGGCAGCAAAGCTAACGGGTGTGACGTCGGTTGCGCCTATTCGTTTGTAGCCAGGAGCTACGATCGTTTGTGCCAATCGCGGGTCGCGGTTCTGCATTTCTTCGTAATATTGCATCTTATCGTAGTCTGCTTGGTCTGTAAAACGCGACCCATCTTTCAGCAGATAGCTATCAACCACTTTCTTATTAAGGCCAGGAGCAGAGCCACCACCGAGGAAATACAGGTTGGCCGAATGCACAATGCTTAGTCCGGCGAAGTAGTTGCGGGCAAGAACAACCTCTTCTGCCTTGGCTTTATCTGCGGCAAAGAGGTCGCGATAGGGCTGATCTCCAGCCGAGTAGATGGTGTATTGGCTGTTGTCGATGAAGTTTTCGGCGGCCGTTGCAGCAGCGGTGAGATAGCTTTCATGGCCCGATATGCCATGATATTTGCGCCAAGTACCTTCGTACAGACAAACTCTAGACTTCAACGCCAATGCAGCCCATTTGGTAACGCGATAGAGATTTTTTGCCGTCGGCAGGTTGTCGATGGCGTAATCTAGGTCGGAGATGATGTGGTTCATCAGTTCGTCGCGTGGCGTGCGGGGTGAATATAGGCGGTCGTCAGTAGACGATAGCGCCTCGTTAAACCATGGCACTTCGCCAAATCGCTTTACCTTATTATAATAGAAGTAAGCTCTGAAGAACCTTGCAACGCCCTCGTACTCTTTGCGAGCAGCCTCGTCGCTGCACCGCGAGCAGTCTTTAAGGAAGCTGTTGATGTTGGCCAATTGTCCCCAACTCCATCCGCCACCGCTCTGCGGCACGGCTCTTGTGCCCAATACTTCGGGTATCAGGGTCGTTGGCACGATGATGTCGGCCGTTTCCGAGTATAGGTTTTCGGCCGTAGGGAAGTCGGCATAGAAGCCGTTGGTAAACACTTCGAGCTCCTTGCGGTTGTTGTAATAATTCTGATCTGCGAGCTTGTCTAGTGGTTCTAGGTCTAAGTTGCAGCTTGTAAGCAATGCGGCCGTGGCCAGGCACTGTGCTAATAATATCTTTTTCATGATTGTTTGCGCTTAGAATGAAACGTCAAGTCCGAAGGAGAAAGTCTTCGAGAAGGGGTAAACACGCCCGTTTGAGTCGTGCATCATTTGTTCGGGGTCCAGATAATCGCTCTTTAATTTACTGGTGATGAAGATGTTTTCGCCGCTGAAATATAGGCGAACCTTCTCCAAGTAGGCTTTCTTGGTGAGCGATTTTGGCAACGTATAGCCAAAGGTTAGGTTCTTCAACCGACAGTAAGCAAGGTCTTGCAAGTACCTGTCGTTAGGTTTGCTCATGGCGAAGTTGCGTGCCAGGTCGGCAACGGGACGTGGGAAATATGCGTCGCGATTGTTTTCCGACCATACCTTAGCAGGAAAATCCTCGGGAATAAATGAGCTATAAGCGCGTGCATACGGTCCCCAGAACATCATGTTGTTGCCACCGGGGTAGACGTTTTGCTTGCCAATACCTTGCCAGAACATTGAAAAGTCGAAGCCCATCCATGCTAGGTTAACCGTGAAGCCATAGTGATAGCGCGGAGTTGAATTGCCTATGCGTACCAAGTCACCGTGATCGTCGAGCGTTCCCTTACCTTGGTCTATCTTCTTGCTATCGTCAACGTCGTCGAAAATTAAGTCGCCGGCTTTGTCTGTGAACCTCGTGCCAAGGAAAGATTGGTCTACGCCACGGTCGATAGCCTCTTGATCGCTTTGGTAAATACCCTTAATGCGATATCCCCATATCTCTCCCCATTCCATTCCTTCGTAGTCTTGGCCAAGCACTTTCGACTCGTTGCCCTTGAATTTGGTTATTTTCGTCTTGCTGTCGGCCAATGTCAGGTTCACACCATAATAGAAAGGCTTGCCTGCAAGGTTAAACTTATCGTTCCATCCTACCACTAGTTCGAAGCCATTGGTACGCAGTTCGCCGTTGTTTTCTAATGGTGCGGCGTAGCCATATACAGCAGGTAGGGCTCTCGAAGCGGCCAACATGTCTTTGGTTGTACGGCTATAAACGTCGAGTGCAAGTGAAAGGCGGTTGTTAAAAAGCCCAACGTCGAGTCCAACGTTTTGCGTAACGATGGTCTCCCACGTTAACGAGCCCGATGTTGGATCGCCTAACGAAGCGTAAGTAGCCTGTGCATTGTCGAAGATATAGTTGAGCGTTGTGGTGTTGGCCAATGTTATGAGGCGCATGTAAGGATAGAAGGTGTTCTTGTTGAACTTTTTGGCGTTGTCGGTTATTTGGTTTCCGAGCGAGCCAAGCGATGCGCGTAGCTTCAGGTTGCTAACCACAGGGCGAACAGGAGCAAAGAAAGCTTCTTCGCTAATACGCCATCCCAAGGCCAAAGAAGGGAAGAAACCCCAGCGATGGTTACGTGGGAAACGCGATGTCCCGTCGTAACGCATGTTGGCTTCAACAAGATAACGTCCGTTATAATCGTAGCTAAGACGGGCGAAGTAACCCATCAATGCAAACTCGTTTTGCGAAGACTTAACCGACTTTTCGCCAGTTGAGAGCGATAGGTCGTTCAGAACTTCGGATGTGAGATCGCGCCCCGAGGGTTCCACAAACTTATAATGTCCTGTTTCGTAGTTTGTTCCCACCACTGCACTCACGTTGTGAACGTCGGCAAATGTACGGTGAAAGTTGGCGTAGAGGTCGTACACGTAGTTCTCGTAAGTGTCGCGTCCGTCTTTCAACCTGTTATTAAATGGCCATCCATTGGCGGTCAACACCTCGTTAGGGCGTATGGCATATTGGAAGCTGGCAGAACGTGCTAGCTTTTCTTTTGCATAGTTACGATAGGTAAACTTACCTGTTACCTCTAAGCCTTCCATTACTTTGAGCACAGCGCCAATGGCGTAAGTTTGTTCGGTTTTGTTCACTTGCGTAAAGCCGTTGCCTGTTCGTAGCATCGCAGCAAAGCCGTCTGCGGGTTTGTCTTTACTCTTAGGAAGGAGGTAGACATTTGTTCCGTCGGGGTTAACAGGTACTACCCATGGCATGGCATGGAAGGTTAGGTTGCCCACATTACCGCCATCTTCATAGTCGTAGCCTGGTTGTTTGTACTTGGATTTGAAAAGCGAGGCGGTGCTGAACACCCTCAGCCATGGCGTAACTTCGGCATTGAACTTGGCCATAAGCGTACGCGTGGAGTATTTGTCTGTGTTAAGGGCATACAATCCGTCGTGATCGTTCATGCCGCCGCTAATCATATAGTTCATCTTATCCGTTCCGCCACTTACGTTGAGATTGTGATTCCACGTGGGTTGCGAAAAGTCGAAGATGTAATTGAACCAATCGAAGTTGCCATAATAATGGTAGCGGCCATCCTGTGGGTCGACAACAACCCATGGTCTTGCAGGATTTTCTGTCACGTCGTATCGGCGTTCTTCCAACATTTTGTAGTCATCGGCGTCCAATCCAGAGTAGCCGCTGCCCGCTGTAGCTGTGTTAAACTCGTCAACCAATCGTGCTACGTCGTAACCAGTGGTCATGAATTTGGTCTTTGTTGTTGGTGCCGAGAAGCTGAAACGACCGTTATAGCTGATGTGCGCTTGCCCGTCTTTGTTGCTTTTGGTGGTGATGAGCACCACGCCGAAGCCTGCACGCGCACCGTAGATGGCTGCCGAGGCGGCATCTTTAAGCACCGAAACGCTCTCGATGTCGTTGGGATTGATGCGGTCGATGCTGCCTTCTACGCCGTCAATGAGCACTAGTGGCGAACCAGAGTTGGTGATTGAGGTCTTTCCGCGTATGTTTAATGTGGCCGCTTCACCAGGCGTACCTGTGCCGAAGCTGATGTTTAGGTTGGGCACTTGCCCTTGTAGCATCTGCCCTAGGTTGCTAACGGGTCGGTCTTTTAGTTCTTCTGGCCCCACGGTACTTACTGCGCCGATGAGGTTAGCCTTCTTTTTGGTGCCATAACCTATCACCACAACTTCGTCAAGTCCTCTGGTTTGCTCGTCTAATGTTACGTGCAGGCCGTCGGTAGCCTTTACCGTCTGTGGTTTAAACCCCACATACGATACGGTGATGAGGTTTCCAGAAGGAAGATCGAGGGAAAAGTCGCCGTTGATGTCGGTAATAGTCCCTCCTGTTCCACCTTTTTCACTAATGGTTGCACCCACGATAGGCTCGCCCTTTGCATCGCTCACGTTTCCTTTTATCCGGCGTTTCTGTCCCTTGTCGGGTTGGCCGGACTGCCCGTTTTTTGCTTGCGCCAAGCTAATTTGGTTGCCTTGCGCCTTATAGGCCAGTCCTGTGACGGTGCACAAGTCGTCTAGAATTTGCAGTGCTGATCGTCCGTCGAGGTTCACTCTCACCTTGTTGGGCATCATCTTTTGCACCTCTGCATTGTAAACGAACACGTAGTTACTGTTCCTTTCGATGTAGTTGAGCACGTTTTTAACCGTAGACATGCTGTTGCTAGCAGTGTTGGCGGTGTGTTGTTCATGCAGTGTTGTCGCCAGTGCAGGCGTGGTTGAACCCATACATACTGCGGGAACGAGCAGTAAGAGGGCCGAAACGTAGCGTCGGACGCTGCGCCAACGCCGGGTCTGTAAGTAAACGTTTTCTCTCATGGGGTGTTGTATTAATGTCGTTTTTATAAGTCTTTTAAATAGACAGTTTAGGCGAACACCACCTTATATATAAGGTGTGCTCCTATAATTATGTCGTAAGGAAAGGGAAAATGTATAGGTGAAAAGAGGAAGAAAAGGTGAAAAATGGGGGCTTTTGGGGCTCGCCATTACATTGTAGTAATTTTAATGGCGATTTATTTGGTTGTAGTTCACTTATTCGTTACCTTTGTCGTAAAGTTATAATGATGTCTAAAAGAAAGTATGTCAGACAGATTGTAGCCTTTGGAGATTATTTCAAAGACTTTAAGAAAAAGCTGCCTAAAACAGCTTTGAATAAGATATATCAGGTGTTTTTGTACATCATGACATTGCAGGTTATACCTAAAACCTTCTTGAAAAGTATTGAAGGAGTGCCTGGATTGTTTGAAATTCGCGTAGAAGAGAATGGGAACATATATCGAATATTTTGTTGTCTGGATAAGGGAAACCTTGTTATTCTTTTCAATGCCTTTCAAAAGAAAACGCAAAAGACACCGCAACAAGAGATAGAACGCGCTAAACGGATAATGAATGATTATTTTAAAACAAGGGGAGGATTATAAAAATGAACAAGGAAAAGAAAGAAAAGGTGCAGCTTACGCCCATTGAAGAGCTTATTGCAGAAGATTTTGGAGCAGAAGGAACTGTAGAACGGACCGCCTTTGAAACAGGTGTAGATGCTTTCATTCTTGGTGAGCGCCTGAAAGAAGAACGTAAAAAATCAGGGCTTACACAGGCACAGTTGGCAGCAAAGATTGGTACGAAAAAGAGCTATATCTCACGAATAGAGAATGGCCATGCAGATGTGCAACTGTCTACGCTGTTTCGTATCTTTGCAGGACTGGGTAAACAGGTGTCCCTATCCGTATTTTAAGGGCGTTTCTTTGCCGCTTTTGTCGCCCCATAAATCAAAAAGCGACCCGCACAGAGGCCAGCGTTCACGCCATTGCCAGCCAAGTGCGGGTCTGTGGAGCATGATGCTCCATTTTCTTGCGAGTTGTTGTTCTAGGAGTTAAGCCAATGGCTTTGCAGACTATTAAGAAGATTACAGACTTGCCAGTTTACGAGTTTCTCGGTATAACTTACAGTTCTGTTCAAAGGCCTTTAACTTAGCATCTTAACCATAAGAATAGTTTCCTTTTGATATTCAAAGCTATTGGCTTAACTCCTTAACGACATAACTCCTTAACTCCTAGAACAAACTTATCTGCGTACGATCGTTACCACGCCGTTTTTCACCGTAGCTTCTGCCCTCGATATGTTGCAGAGGCTTGTTAAAACATCGGCTAAGGGCGCGGCCGTAACCAACTTGCCGTATAGCTGCTCGTTGCGTAGGCTGTCTTGCACCTTAAAACGTACGCCGTAATAGTTCTCTAAATATTCGGCCACATCGGCCAAGCGCATGCCACGCATGGGCAAAACGCCTTTCAAGCGGTCTACGTATGCCGTTGCGTCTACCTTTGTTTTCGATGCAAACTGCCCTTGGGCGATGTTCAACCGTTCGTTGGGCAGCATGTTCACCTTATCGTTTGTGGCGGTGTTTACCTCTACACGCCCCTCGGCCAACACCACGTTGGACTTATCCGCAGCATAACTGTTAACGCAGAAGTGGGTTCCTAGCACCTTTACGTCAAACCCTTGGGCATGCACCACAAAGGGACGTCGAGCCTCGTGCGCCACTTCAAAGTAGGCTTCACCTATTATATATATATCACGCGTACGTGCGCGAAAGGGTTTCGGATAGCGAATGCGGGTGCGCGAGTTGGCCGTCATGCGGGTGCCGTCGGGCAAGGTGAATGTCAATGTATGACCCGTGGGCACCGCCAATTCTTGCATCACGCTGGCAACGACTTGCTTGGGGCGTTCCGCTTGCTGTTTGGTCGCTTGTTGACCATGCTGCATATTCAGTCCCAACCACAAGCTACACGCCACCAAAGGCACAGCAACGGCAGCCGCCACACGCCACCATCTGCGACGCTTTTGCGCCATGTCGGCCTGTATCTTCTCGTAGATGCGCGCCATAAGGCGTTCATTTACGGCGTTGGCGGGTTCTGCTCGTGTGATGAAGTCTTGCAATATCAAGTCTTCTTCCGAACCATCGAACCGCATGTCGTATATATCCCTGTTCATGGGCGTTTGTGTCTTATTCGTTTTTTGCATTGCTTACAGACCGCTTGGCACAGCCCCTGAGCATCTGCCTAAGCGTCTGTACGGCCAGCCCCACATGATAGTTCACCGTGGCGAGGGCAATGCCCAGCATGTTGGCGATGTCTTGATAGGGCATTTTCTCTACCTTGGCCAAGAAAAATACGTACTTGCACTTGGGTGGCAAGGTGTCGATGGCAGCGTTGATGGCCGCCAACTCTTCGGCCGAGATAAGCGTATCGGCAGGCGTTTGCATGTCGGGGAAGGCGAAATCGCCCATGCCGAAGTGTTCCACGCTAATCTGTTTGGTGTAGTTTCGTTCGCGCCGCAGGTAGTCAACGCTCTTGTTATACACGATGCGTGTTAGCCATGCGCGCACGTTTTGCAGTTGCGTTAGCTTTTTGCGCATGCGCCATGCCTCCAAAAAGGCATCGCTCACCACCTCTTCGGCCATCTCCCTGCATCCTAGAATGCCGTAGGCATGGCAATAGAGGGTGTTAGAGAAACGGCTGATGAATCCGTTGAAGGCCACTTGGCTTCCTTGCGAGATAAGCACCAGTTCATGATAGAGTTCGTTCATAGGTGGCGTATGGGGCGCATGCTGCGCTTGCCCGTTTAATGAATAAGACGTAAAACGACGACAATATTATAGGTCGACATTTCTAAATAAACGTATTTTAACAGAGAAGTGATGGTTGGCGATTGTGTAAGTCGACGAATTAACAAGGTTGGTCGGCAAGTTAATGCGAAGACAATTTGACGAGTTTGCAGGGCTGATTGTCAAGTAAGCATGATGACGAGTTGAAAAGCTGACAATGCTTTTGCCGCTCTGCACGCTAGAATAAAGCCCCTCGATGCTAAAAACTCATAAGTGCACAAGGCATACTGCTCCTCTCTTCCCTTCGAAAAGGGTTGTGTTGAGGCTTCTCTCGTTCCCTCTCTTTTAGGCAGAAAGGGGCTGAGTAAGACCTTTATTTACAACGCAAAGGTAACAATAAATTAGCGATTTGGAACATAAATTTGATTTACATTTGCCTTTAAGATGTTAAAATAAGCCATCGCACAATAAAGATAAGCGTGAAAAGTGTTTGTCATGAAATATAAATTCATGCGCAAGTTCGGGATAAAACACAATCGTTATGCCAACTGTCGCGTAGCACGAGTTGGCGAAATGGTCATTTCTTTACCTGTTTTGTCTTGTTCAAAAAACATGTTATCTTATCCCGAACGCGCCAATTAACCATTGTCTCA
>ERZ773010.737-NODE-737-length-22105-cov-11.363537_pt1 | contig 22105 bp, 22 predicted proteins | sample MGYA00580842_ERZ773010 | MGnify/ENA primary metagenome ERZ773010 (study PRJEB29015, sample SAMEA2737982) | human oral metagenome | biome: human oral; feature: human-associated habitat; material: dental | place: China | collected 2107 ...
CGGCTATTACTCTTACTTTTTCTTCTCTTTTAGCTCCCTTTCTTGAACTAGAGCTTTCAATTTTTTTAAGTATTCATTCTCAGCTTTAAGATACAAATTTTCTTCTTCTAATTGCTTAATTTTTTCTTGTTCAGATAATACTTTATCATTTTTTTTAAGTTTAGTCATAGATCTAGGTTTCCTTCCTTTTTTCTTTTCTACAACATTATACCCATTTTTTTTAAATTTTGAAAGCCAATTATCTAAAATACCAGAAGATGTCAATCCAATATCAATAGCAACAGAATTAATAGATTCATGATTAATTAAAATTCTATTGATTATCTGTAGTTTAAAATCTTTAGAATATACTTTATTTTTATCTTCTCTTAAAACATTATATCCATGTTTTTTAATTAAAGCAATTAAATATTTAATATTAGACTCATGAATATTAAAATCTTTAGCTAAGGAAGAAATAGTTTCACCCATTTTTCTTCTTTCAAATATTTTAATTTTCTCTTCTCTTGTTAATTTACTCACAAAAAAACTGCACCTCCAATCTTGTGTCCAAGATTTTGGGTGCAGTTCACAGTAGCTCCTTTTTTATAAAATTAAATTAATGCATTTAAATAGATAATTTGCTATAATATTTAAGATATAAATTATAAATAAGGGAGGAAAGTATAAACTATGAAAAATTTAATAAAGAAATTAAATAGAATTTTTCAAGATTATATGAGAGATAAAAGATTAAAAATAGGAAAATATATTTGGGATAGAAAAGAAAAGACTGAAATAATAAAAGGAGATAATTTTTTAGAAGATAATAATATAAATTCTATACTTTTTTTAAGATATGATGGAAAAATTGGGGATATGATAGTAAATTCTTTGATGTTTCGTGAAATAAAAAAAGTATATCCAGATATAAAAATTGGGGTTGTAGCAAGAGGAGCGGCAATAGATATAATAAGAGATAATCCCAATGTTGATAAGATTTATGAATATTATAAAGATAGAAAAAAAATAAAAGATTTAGCTTTAAAAATAAAAAAAGAAAAATATGACTTATTAATTGATTTTTCAGAAATGTTAAGAGTTAATCAAATGATGTTAATAAATTTATGTGGAGCAAGATTTAATATAGGACTTGATAGAAAAGAATGGAAATTATTTGATTTATCTATTGAAAGTGATAAAGATTTTAAATGGACAGAACATATAACAGATAGATATTTAGCTTATTTAGTAAAATTAGGATTAAAAAGAGAGAATATAGACATTTCTTATGATATTTATTTAAAAAAAGAAAAAAAATATGAGAATTTTTTTAATAAAATAAAAGAAAGTAAAAAGTTAATTTTGAATCCTTATGGAGCAAGTAAACATAAAAGTTTTAGTATAGAAACTTTAGAGGAAATTATAAATTATTTAAAAGATAAAAATATAGCTATTATTTTAGTATATTTTGAAGATAAATACAAGGAATTAGAATTTTTTGAAAAAAAATATAGTAATGTGTATATCCCTGAAAATATAGATAATATTTTAGATACAACTCTTTTAATAAAGAAAAGTGATTATGTTGTAAGTCCAGATACTTCAATAGTTCATATAGCAAGTGCTTTGAACAAAAAAATGATAACAGTTTATCCGCCAAAGGGAGGAAAATATGGGGTTGATCATTTAGTATGGGCACCAAAATCTGAATATAATAAAGTTATTTTTTGTAAAGATAAAAGTGGAACTTACGATGAGATAGATATCAATACTTTTAGTTTTAATCAAATGAAAGAAGAAATTTTAAATTTAATAAACAATCATAGTTAGATGGAGGGCTAAATGTATAATAGTACTGAATTAAGAAAAATTCAGGAAAAAAAACTTGAAATATTAATAGATGTAGTAAAGTTTTGTACTGAAAAAAAAATAAAATACTGGTTAGATTCAGGAACACTTTTAGGAGCAGTAAGACATGGTGGTTTTATACCATGGGATGATGATATTGATATTGTAATTATGGAAGAAGATGCCAAATTTTTAAAAGAAAATTATCAAAGTGAAAACTTTGAAATTGTAAACACAAGTAAAGAAGTTAATTTTTATAAAGCTATTTCTAAAAAAGAAAAAGTTCAAGTGGGAGATACTATTACAGATTTAGATATAGATATTTTTTTGGTGAGTTATTATCCAAATTCTTTACTATTAAAATTTTGGAATTCTTTTTTTCATCTAAAGAGAAATAAAATAGAAAGATTTTCTCTTACATTATTTTTTACTAATATGTTAATCAATTTAAAAAGAAAATTAGAAAAGACAAAATTATTTAATTATAAGAATATTGAAAAAAAAATGAATAGCATCATTACTAAGGCAAAAAAAGGGAAAAAAGTAATGCCAAATATTGCATACACACCTGATTGTGGTTTTCATCTAATTATTTGGAAGGAAGATGAAATATTTCCTTTAAAAAAAATAAAATTTGAAGGAGTTGAATTTAATGTTCCTAATAATTATGATACTTATTTAAAAAAATTATATTATAGTTATATGGATTTGCCTCCAAAAGAAAAAAGATTTCCAGAACATTATCAAGGAAGTGATTTTAAAATAATAAAAAAGTAGGAGATTTTATATAGTAAGATTCAGAAAAATACTTTTGATATTAAAAATTTGAAAATAGAGGAGTTTAGATGAAAAAAAAAGTATTATTTTATAATGGAAGTCTAAGAATGGGAGGAATAGAAAGAGTTTTAGTAGAAGTTTTACAAAATATAGATAAGAGTAAGATAGATATTGATTTAGTGATAGAAGATGGTACTAAAACTTTAAATGTTTTTGAAAAAGATATACCAAAAGAAATAGAAATTTTTTATTTAAAATCAGAAAAATTAATAAAAATTACTGATTCTTTCAGAAGAAAAAAGAAAAATATATTCTATAAAATAATTTATAACTTATTGATGAATTATGAGAGTTATGTTAAAAAGTCTAATCTAAAAAAATTAGTAAAGAATAAGAAATATGATGTGGTTATAGATTTTGATATGGGACTTTCAAAATATGTAAGAATGATAAATGTTGATAAAAAGATAGCTTGGGTTCATGCTTCTATTAAAAATTGGTATGAAAAAGAAAGTAGAATAACAAGATTAGGAAAAAGATTGCAACAATATAATAACATAGTTACAATATGTGATGAAATGAAAGAAGAAACAGCTAATTTATTTCCTTTTTTGAAAGATAAGTTATTGAGAATTTACAATCCATTTAACTTTAATAGAATTTTAACTTTATCAGAAGAAAATGTTGAAAATGTATATTATAAAGAAAATTTTATTATAGCAATTGCTAGATTAACAACTCATCAAAAAGATTTTCCAACATTAATTAAAGGCTTTAAGAGAGCAAAAGAATTAGGAGGAATAGCTGAAAAATTACTAATTCTTGGTGATGGACCTGATAGAGAGAAAATTGAAAAGATGATTGCAAATGAAAATATGGAAAAAGATATAATTTTATTGGGAAGTATAAAAAACCCTTACCCTTGGTTAAAACAAGCAAAAATATTTGTTCATAGTTCAAAGTATGAGGGGCTACCAACTGTATTAATTGAAGCCTTAATTTTAAATAAAAAGGTAATTTCAAGTTCTTGTCCAACTGGACCAAAGGAAATTTTAGAAAATGGAAGAATTGGAGATTTATATGAAATTGGTGATTATGAAAAACTTGCTTATTATATTATTGAATCTTTAAAAAATAGTAGTCTAAATAAAGAGTTAATAGAAAAAGAGATTCAAAAGTTTAGTAGAGAAGAAGTGATTAAAGATTATGAAAAATTAATTTTAAATTAGAAAATAAAATATGGAAATATAAACTATAGCTAAAATTTTAGATATAAGGTTAAAGATAGAGTTTAATTTCCATATTTTTTTATTTATAGAAGATTATCTTATAAAAGCTTTTCTATTTCTTCAAGAGAAATATTGTTTAATTTAGGATTTCCAAAATATTCATCATTATTTAAAATACTTGGACTTCCAGAAAAAAGAGTAACATTTTCCCAATTGCTATGAGAAAATTCATTAATTTCTGTAAAAATTCCATAAGTTTTAATTTTTAAAGAGGCAGCTATATGAAATAATCCAGACTCAAATCCAAGATAATATTGACATTCTGAGATAGTATTAATACTTTTTTCAAGAGAAATTTTATTCACTAGATTTTCAATATTAAAATCAGTAAAATTGATATATTTTCTTATCTCATTTAAATATTTTTGATCTCTATCCCCAGCACCTAAAAAAATAATTTTTTTTATATTTTTTTTCTTTATAAATAACTTAAGAATCTCACACAATAAATTAGGTTTTAACATTTTATTTCTTGCTCCAGCACCAATTCCAACAACTAAAGTATTAATGTTTTCTAAATTTTGAGAATAGTATTTTTTTAAATTAGGTACAGCATCTTGTTCTGTAATATCTTTATTAAATAAAGTTTTAAAAGCCTTTACAATTGTTTCCTCAGTTACTTTAAAATCAGTTGAAATAACACATTTATAATATTGATTCATTTCAGGATGGAATTTATTATCTAAACAATAAGAATCTAAATTTTTAAAATATTGAATATCAAAATCATGTTGATCATACTCCAAAGAAATAATTTTATTAAACCCTTTTTGATATAAAAATTTTAATAATTTTATTTTTCCAAATAAATATCGTCTCATTCTTTTAGTAAAAACTATAATATTTTTGAAACCAATTTTTTTAAGCAAAGGAACTACTTTTATATCACAAAGAATATAACATTTATCATTGCCATATTGCTTTAAAATTTCTTCAAGCAAATTTAATCTTATTATATTATCTCCAATACCATCTGTAGAAGTAATGAAAATATTATCATTAATTTTAGGTTCTTTTAAGAGATATTTCACATAAGAATCTAATATTTTTTGTTTCCAAATTTTTTTTAACATATAATAATCCTCCAAAATAAATCATAAGTCATTATATAATAAAGTTTGAATAAATAAAAGTCTAATGTAAAAAAATATAATTTTATATGATATAATGTTTAAAAAATATGAGAGTTAAATTTTCAATGTAAAGAAGGAAATTATGATAAAAGAACAAGATTATAAAGAATTTAAGATTTTTTACTGTGATGATAAGTACTTAGAGTTTGGAAAAAAAATAATAGAAAAAGATTTTAAAACAATAAAAATTTTGAAAGATAGTAAAAGAAATTATGTTTCAGAAATAGAAATTGAGGGAAATAATTTTATTATTAAAGAACCAAGAAATGAATATATTATACCCCAAAGAAAAATAATGACACTTTTTAAAAAAGGAGAAGCAGTTAGTACTCTTATAAATATCAATAGATTAATTGATGAATATAGATTTAAGGAGTATGCAAGACCATTTTTAGCCATAGTAAGAAGAAAAAATAAAATGATAAATTATTCTCTTTTTTTAATGGAGAAAATTGAGGGAAAGAAAGAAGAAGAAAATTTAGATATTCTTATAGAATTAATTAAAAAGATTCATAAAAAAGGTTTTTACCATGGAGATTTTAATCCTAGTAATTTTTTAAATTCAAATGGAAAAATTTTTATTTTAGATACCCAAGGAAAGAAAATGTTTTTTGGAAATTATAGAGCCCATTATGATATGTTAACTATGAAAATGGACACATATAAAGAAATGGAATATCCATATTCTAAAAATATATTCTATTACTTTGCATTATTTATGAAGAAAATAAAAAAACTTCCCTTAGTGGAGAAAATTAAAAAGTATAAAAAAAGACTGAGAGAAAAAGGATGGAAAATTTAATATGAATATTAGTAGTAAAAAATATGATTTTTTAAATAATTTGATAGTAGTTTCAATGCTTGTGTATCTATTTTTTTTATCTCGTAGAGGTGGAGATACAAAAGATATTATTTCAATATTTATAATGTTTTTAATTACTATTTATTCTTTTAAAAATGGTATAAAAGGATATCTAATACATAAAAAAGATATTATAATTAGTGTTATATATCTTATTTTAGTTAGTATTTCTTATATTATTGTTGATGATAAAGGAAATGATAAATTTTATGTTTTTTCACATGCAACAATATTTAGTGTTGGATTTATGTTAGTTTTATTAAATTATAAATTAGAAGATAAGTATGTAAAATATATATTACCAATATTATTACTTATCTCAATTCCAGCAATATATAAAGGATGCATTGATTTCTATAAAAATTTAGATGTTCTCAAATTCTATAGGTTGGTAGGAGATACTTCTACTCCTAAGTATGCAGCAGAAGTTGGAATATACTTATTTTTAGGTTTATTTTCTTGTATCTATTATAAAAAAATATATATAAAAATTATATTGGCTTGTTACACAATAATTGTTTTGACATTAGTATTTTTTACTCAATCAAGAGGGGCTTTTTTAGCAATTCCAGCAACAATAATTTTAATTTTTACTATACTGGATTGGAAAAAAGGTTTAATTGCTGCAATTGTAACTTTTGCACTTATGTTTTCTTTATTTAAATATACAAGTAAAACAGATAAAATTATGCTAGTAAATAGAATAGAAAGGTCAATTATGACTAAAGAAAAGATAGAAAAAGATGCCAGATACACAATATTTTTAGATGGGATTAAAGAAGCTAAAAATTATAAGATTATTGGAAAAGGATTTTTTTTCTACAAAGGTCAAAAGTTGCACTCAGCTAATGAAAAGATAGATCACTATCATAATAACTTTATAGAGACAGCTGTAACTCAAGGCTCTTTAACTTTAATAGCATATATTATTTTCCTAATAAATCTTTTTATTAGTATGCTAAAAAATTATTTAAAAGAGAAAGCTAGATTAAAAAAATACATTAAGTTATTTGCTATTGCAGTTTTTGCATTTATTCATTTTTATGGTTTAATTGAAGTAAGTTTTTATTTTGAAAAAATATATCAATTGATTTTTACTATTATAGCTATAAGTTTTATTATAGATAACAAGGATTATTGAAAGAAAATATAGATGAATAAATTAGGTATAAAGGAGGAAGTATATAATGAATGCAATAATAATAGCAGCAGGAATGGGAACAAGACTAAATCCTTTAACTTTATCAACTCCAAAGCCTTTGGTAAAAATATTTGGAAAACCTATGATAGAAAAAAACATAGAATATCTTTTACAAAAAGGAATAGAAGAGATTGTTATTGTGACAGGCTATATGAAAGATAAGTTTGAATATCTTGGAGATAAATATAAAGAAGTAAAGCTTGTTTATAATCCTAAGTATAAAGAGTATAACAATATATATTCATTTTATTTAATAAGAGAATTTTTAAAAGATTCATATATTTTAGATGGTGATATTTACTTAACAAGGAATATTTTCAAAAAGGATATAGATGAATCAAAATATTTTTCTAAAAAAATAAATATGTTTAATAATGAATGGCAGTTACTATTAAATAATGATGGAAAAATAAGAAAAATAGAAATAGGTGGTTCAGAAAACTATATTATGTCAGGTATTTCATTTTTTACAGATGAAGATTGTCAAAAATTAAAAAAAATCGTTGAGATCTATGTGAAAGATGAAATAAAATTAAAAAAATATTATTGGGATCATATAATTAAAGAAAATATTCATAAATTTGATATAGGTATTGAAAAAATTAAAGATAATGTAATTTATGAAATTGACAGTTTAGAAGAACTTATTGAACTAGATAAAAGTTATAAAGATATTTTACCAATTAATTCTTTTCAAAATGAAATACAAAAAATAAAAGAGATCTTAATATCAAATTTAAAAATTGATTTAAAAGATATAGGGGATATTCAATTTATTGGAGGAATGACAAATAAAAATTATCTAATTGAAATAAATTCAAAAAAATATGTTTTAAGAAAACCTGGTGAAGGAACTGAAAGTATAATAAACAGATACAATGAAAAGAATAATTTAAAGTTGATATCAACAATAAACATAGATTCTAATTTATATTTTTTTGATGAAAAAAGTGGAATTAAATTATCTGAATATATAAATAATTCAGAAATGTTAACACCTAGTAATGCAAAATATAATTTGAAGAAAGTTGCTGTTATTTTAAAAAAATTACATAATTCTCAAATAATATTTCCAAATATATTTGACCCCTTTAAAGAAATGAAAAGATATGAGGAATTAATAAATAAAGAAGATGGTAAATTTTATGATGGCTATTTTAAATTAAAAAAAGATGTTTTTAAATTAAAAGAAATTTTAAAATCTTTTAATATAGAATTAGTTTCTTGCCATAATGATACTGTTCCTGAAAATTTTTTAAAAAAAGAAGATAGTTTATTTCTAATTGACTGGGAATATTCTGGATTAAATGATCCTATATGGGATTTAGCAGCATTTTCAATAGAGTCTAATTTATCAGATGATGAAGAAAAAGAACTTTTAGATTATTACTTTGAAAATAATATAAATTCAACTGTTAAGATAAGAATGGAAATTCATAAGATTTGTCAGGATTTTTTGTGGAGTATATGGACAATATTTAAAGAAATGAATGGTGTCTCTTTTGGAGAATATGGAATAAAAAGACTAATTAGTGCCCAAAAAAGGTTGGAGGATTTAAAATTATGGATAAATCTTACAAATATGGAGTAATTGCAGGGCTTTTTTCGGGGATAACTTGGGCTTTGTATACAATAATTAATAATTTAATTACTAAAAATATTATTTTTAATTCTTATATAGAAAAAATGTTTATTCCTGTATTGGTAATAGTATTTTTACATGATTTTTTTTCATCAATATGGCTTTTCTTTTATTTATGGAGAAAAAGAAAGTTATTTGAATTAAAAAGAACTATAAAATCTAAAAATATGTTTTTAATTTTTTTAGGTGCATTATTTGGTGGACCCATAGGTATGAGTGGCTATCTTTTAGGAATAAAATATATGGGAGCATCCTATACAGCTTCATTTTCTTGCACATATTTAATCCTAGGAACTATCTTATCAGTAGTTTTTTTGAAAGAAAAAATAAATTTAAAGATGATTATAGCTGTATTAATAAATATGGCAGGAATATTTATATTAAATTTTCAGGTAAATGAAATGGATTCAGATAAGATTTCTATATTAGGTATATTTTCTTTAATATTATGTATTTTTGGATGGGCTTTGGAAGGTTTGATAGCTTCTTATATTTTAAAATATAAGAATGCAGACACAGAACCGAGTATTGCTATTTTCATAAGGCAATTAACATCGACAGTATTTTATAGTTTTTTGATTATACCATATATAAGGGCTTATAATTTGGTTTTCATAGTTCTTAAATCCAATATTGCTTTATATATAGCTTTAATTTCAGTAATAGGTTCTCTATCATTTTTCTTGTGGTATTATTCTATGTCTATCGTAGGAGTTGCAAGAGGAATTTCTTTAAATATCAGTTATATTATATGGACTATAATTTTTGAGATAATTGTATTTAATGTAAAATTTCAATTAAATTTTATAGTAGCAAGTATTTTATTAATAGTGAGTGTTATTTTAATTGCTATCTCACCTGAAGAAAAAGTTTAGACTATAACCTAATATAATTAAGAGGATTTTTAAAATAAACAAAAAATCCTCTTTTTTACTTTAAATACTTTCTTTTTCTAAAAGCACTAAAACTTTTTCAAGATTATTATTTAATCTCTTTTCTTTTTTTACTAATATTAAGAAACTTTTTAAAGCTATTTTTAAGTCCAATGCTATTTTAGAATAACAAAAGTCTAAAAATTTATCAGGTATTTCATAATATGCTTCTGCTATACTGCAAGCCATACAAGCTATGGTATCAGTATCTCCACCTGCATAAATGGCATTTATTAGGACATTTTCAAAGTCTTTTCCTTCTAAGAAAGCTTGTATAGCTATTGGAACAGTAACTTGACATGTTTCATTAAAAGTATGCCATTTTCTAATTTCAGAAATAGGTTCAAAATTATACTTAAATCTATCTTCTATGTATTTTTTTATTTCTTCTTTACTTTTATTTTGTCTTGCAAAATATATTGCAGAAGCAATAGCACAAGCCCCTTTTATTCCTTCTGGATGATTATGAGATACTGAAGCTGTAATTTCAGCATATTTATTTATATCTTCAAGATAATTATATAACCAAGCAACAGATGAGACTCTCATACCTGAACCATTACCAAAACTATTATATGGTTTAGGATTTTCTTCTCTTAACCATTCTTTAAATTTTAAACCATAACCAGAATATGGATATTTTCTTCCAAATTTTTGCATTTGTTTAATTAACTCATTTTGAATTTTTATAGTATCTTTTTCTTTATAAGTATTTACTAAGGCTTGTCCTACTGCAAGTGACATAATACTATCATCAGTAGTCATACTATAAGGGGTAAACAACTCAAAGTTTTTGTCTTTGACATTATCTATAAATTCATAAGTACTACCTATAATATCCCCAATTATTGCTCCTATCATTTTTACCTCCACATAGATTGAATATATTTATATGATATGTCATATTTTATTGAATTGCAATACTCATAAATATTCTGTTGACAAATATTGTATAATTTATGTAAGGAATAAAATGAGGTGAAAACAATGAGTTCAAATTTTAAAATTGAATATATAAATGAAAATGATTATAATAGAATTTTTGTAACATCAGATATCCATGGATATTATAATCTTTTTCAAAAATTATTAAATAAAATAGATTTAAAGAAAGATGATTTACTAATTATTTTAGGAGATAGTTGTGATAGAGGAGAAAACTCTATTGAGTTATATCTAAAATATATAGAATTACAAGAGCAAGGTTATCAAATAGAACATATATGGGGTAATCATGAAGAAATGCTTTATGAGAGTGCTTTTATTTCTTCTTACTATAAAGACTTGTGGTATAAGGTAGGAGGAGATGAAACAGTATATAATTATACACAATATATAAAAAAAATTATCGGAAAAGATGATAAAAACCTTTTAGATATTTCAAATGCTAAATGGTTAAAAAATTTTTTAGAGGCTATGCCTTTTATGATAGTATCTGATAAAAGTATATTTGTACATGCTGGTTTTGACTGCTCAAAGTCAATTGAAGAACAAGAAGTAGATTATCTTGTATGGAATAGAGATAGTTTTTGGGAAAATAATAATACTGGAAAAAATATATTTTTTGGACATACTCCAAGTGTGTCTGGGAAAGTTAGAGAATATCCTAATAATGTTTTCTGCCTTGATACAGGTACCTTTTTTAATTATAGACTTGGAGCTATGGAAATTAAAAGTAAGCAAATATTCTATTTGGAATAAGGTAAAATTACCTCATTCCAAATAAAACACCATAGTTAATTTGAACTAAAAAATTAGTGTCATCAGAAGAACCAAAAGAAAAATTGACACCTATTTTTCTTAATTCAGGGTCAATCATAAACTCCCAATGTTCTGGACTTTCTTTCCATGAATCAAAAAAATAATTAGCTATAAATTTTTCAGAAATCATTTGTGCCTCATTAGATATACTAACTTTTAAAATATTTTCAAAAGAATATTTTTCCATTAAACTTTTATCTACTTTTTCAAAGACAGTCCAATATTCAGTTTTATTAGGTCTTTTATGTGATATTCTTTTTGCAGCAGCTAATTCATTAGAACGAATTTTTGCTGCTTTTATTAAAGTATTATCAATTCTAACATCAGAAGATAAACCTAACTCAGCCCTTTCTTTATTCAATCTTTCAACAAAATATTGATTTACTTTTTCTATACTAATAAATTTCTCAATTTGTTTAAATTCTTTTTGACTGTAAAAATTAGACTTATCTTTATGGTAATGATATTTTTCAACTGCTATTCTATATAATTCGTCTTCATTAAAAGCTTTTAATTCTTCAAAAGTATCAGGTAACCAAGTATGTAAGTCTATCATATATTTATCAGAATACTTCTTTTTAATATCAATAGAATAGGTAGTTAAAGTATTAAATATAAATGTAAGTATTATAAAGATTTAAAAAAATTTTTTCATAAATATTATTCCTTCTCTATTTTAAATTTGTTTAAATCATAACAAGTACAAGTGCCTTTATTAAATATCTCAATAAATATTTTTTTATTTTTTGGATAGAAACGGCTTGTAAAAACTTCTTCTCCATAATTAATAAAAATTTCAATAGAACTTGTATCAACAAACATTTGTATATTTTTAAGTTCTTCTAAATATACTGCTCTTTTATCTCTACCTTCTCCACTTTTATTCATTTCCAATGGAAAAATATTATTTTTAAAAGATAGTTTTACATCTTCCATAATTAATAAAAATTTGTTTGAATCTTCAATATTAATTATTAATTCAAAAGTAGAAACTAAAAATTTAATATGGTTATCTATACTCACTTTTTTATTACTTCTTAGACTTTCAAGTTCTGGTAAAGGTTGTTGTAAAATTTTATTTCCTTTTTTTGATAATATTCTAGGTATAGATAGAGCATGTTGCCAACCATTTTTTATAGTTTCATTATTAGTATAATTTGCATCTGGTATACCCATCCAAGCAATTAACACAGTTCTTCTTTTATTATCAATAAAAGTTTGAGGGGCATAGATATCAAAGCCCCTATCTAACTCTATAAATTCTCCTAACTTATATGTTTTTTCTTTAAAATTAATATTTAGCTGCAAGGATAGCAGGAATAATTTCTACAAAGACATTTGATAATGCTTTGATAACTTTTTGTAGAGGATTTTCTTTTTTAGCAGCTATATCTTTTACATCAGATAAAGACATATTTTCTAATTTAGCTTCTTTTGCAAAAACTTTATAAACTTCATTTACTGTCCCAGCTCCAAGAATAAGTTGTAATTGACTTCCTGCAATAAAACAACCTTATTTCAATTAATTATTTTGAAGATTTAAAATTTAAAATATAAAAGAAATTAAAATGTAATTGACTAAAAAAGATGAAAGATATATTATAATGAAAATAACAAATTGAATATTTAAGGGGGAAACCTAAGATGAAAAAGATTATATTTATTATTCTTTGTCTTTTTTTAATTTCTTGCAGTAATTTATATAAGGCAGGAAAGGCATATGAAAGAGGAGATTATGTTCAAAATGTAGAATTAACTTTTAAATATTTTGATGAAAAGCCAGAAAATTTTAAAAAATTAAAAGAAAAGAAAAAAATTGAGATTAATAATAAGTTTTTAAATATTTTTGAACATTATGCAAAACTTAAAAATAGTGAAAAATTAACAGATAGAAATCAAGCTAATGTAGAACTTTTTCAAATATATATTGCTTCTGATAATAGTGAGTATTCAAGGGAATTTCAAGCACAAAGAGATTTCTTAGCTAGTAACAATATAAGAGATATTTTTAATCTAGCTTTAAAAACTAACAAAGAATTATTTTTACAGAATACAGATATAAGAAGAAACCATACTTACGCTTTGGAAATTATAGACTATGTAATCAATATGGATAATTCAATAGGTAGATTGGCTGAATCTAAACCTGATTTAGATAACAGTAAAATAGAATTATATAGTTCTTTTAAAAAGGAAATTGCAAAACATAGAGCAGATGGTTATATAGAACTAGCAGATGTAGAAGCAAAACAAGGAAGTAATCAATATCTTAGAAGTGCTCAAAATCTTTATTATAAAGCAAATGAAATATATTCAAGATATCAAAGTAATTACAGGAACTCTTATTCAAATTATGAAAATGTTAAACATCAAGCTGATTTGAATGATGCAGCAGACAACTATAATAAGGGAATGGAAGAATATAGAAATGCAGGTTCTTCAAAGGCAAAATACAGGGCTGCAAATTATTATTTTAGAGAAACTCAAAAATATATTTCAAACTATAAGGACACCAATAAATTATTAAGTGAAACAAAAGAAAAGGGATATTTTAAATATAGTTTAAGTTCAAATAATTCTGATATATCAAGTAGGATTAATGATGCTATGAGTTCAATAGGTTATTCTGTAAGTAATGGGATAGAACTTTTTATTGAATATAAAAATGGAGAATATAGTTACAATACTTCTTCTAATACTAATACAGAACAAATGAGTAAAGAAGTACAAACAGGAACTGACTCAAGTGGAAAGCCTATAATAAAAGTGTTTAATTTTACAAAAACTACTACAACTATTGAGGAAGTAGGAACTATTCATTATTTGTTATCTATGAGAGGAAGTTACTATAGCAATAATATAAATAATGATGTTACTGTTAGAAATACAGTAAAAAATGTTAAATATTCAGGAAATGTTCCACCAGATTCTAATTATAGAGATTCAGATAATAGAACTTTGGGTTCTAGTGAAATCCAAAGAAAAGTATCAGAAAAATTAATAAAAGAAGTCAGTTCTAATATAAATTCTATGGTTAGTGATTTAAAAAGAATATAAATTTATATAATGATATTTAAAAAGATTATATTTTGTGTTATAATATCAAAAATTTATAATGAATTGTTGGAATCTATCTATATAAAATTTTATTGAGATTAAGGAGAAAAATGATGAATGGAAAAATTGTAAAAGAAGGAATAACCTTTGATGATGTTCTATTAATACCTGCAAAATCTGATGTGCTTCCTAATGAAGTTAGCTTAAAAACAAGACTTACAGAAAAAATCACATTAAACTTACCAATTGTAAGTGCTGCTATGGATACTGTTACTGAATCTGATTTAGCAATAGCTCTAGCAAGACAAGGAGGGATAGGTTTTATTCATAAAAATATGTCTATTGATGAGCAAGCAGCAGAAGTTGATAGAGTAAAAAGATCAGAAAGTGGAATGATAACAAATCCTATAACATTAAATAAAGATAGCAGAGTTTATCAAGCTGAAGAATTGATGAGTAGATATAAGATTTCTGGTTTACCTGTAATTGAAAATGATGGAAAATTAATAGGAATAATTACAAATAGAGATATTAAGTATCGTAAAGATCTTGATCAACCTGTTGGGGATATAATGACAAGTAAAGGTTTAATAACTGCACCTGTTGGAACAACTTTAGAACAAGCAAAAGAAATTTTACTTGCTAATAGAATTGAAAAATTACCAATAACCGATCAAAATGGATATTTAAAAGGTTTAATCACAATAAAAGATATAGATAATATAGTTCAATACCCAAATGCTTGTAAAGATGAACTTGGAAAATTAAGATGTGGTGCAGCAGTTGGAGTAGCACCAGATACAATAGAAAGAGTAACAGCATTAGTAAAAGCTGGAGTAGATATTATAACTGTGGATTCTGCTCATGGACATTCACAAGGTGTAATAAATATGATAAAAGAAATTAAAAAGAATTTCCCAGATTTAGATATAATTGGTGGAAATATAGTTACAGCAGATGCTGCAAAAGAACTTATAGAAGCAGGAGTATCAGCAGTTAAAGTTGGAATAGGACCAGGTTCTATTTGTACAACAAGAGTTGTAGCAGGGGTTGGAGTACCGCAACTTACAGCAGTAAATGATGTATATGAATATTGTAAGGATAAAAATATTGGTGTAATAGCTGATGGTGGAATAAAATTATCAGGTGACATAGTTAAAGCACTAGCAGCTGGTGGAGATTGTGTAATGCTTGGTGGTTTACTTGCAGGAACAAAAGAAGCACCAGGTGAAGAAATAATCCTTGAAGGAAGAAGATTTAAAATATATGTAGGTATGGGTTCAATAGCTGCAATGAAAAGAGGTTCAAAAGACAGATATTTTCAAGCAGGAGAAATTGATAACTCTAAGTTGGTTCCAGAAGGAATAGAAGGTCGTATTGCATATAAAGGTTCTGTAAAAGATGTTGTATTTCAACTTGCAGGTGGAATAAAAGCAGGTATGGGGTATTGTGGAACTAAAACAATAAAAGATTTACAAATCAATGGAAAATTTGTTAAAATAACAGGGGCAGGTTTAATAGAAAGCCACCCACATGATATAACAATAACAAAAGAAGCACCAAATTATTCTAAATAGTAGGAGAAAAATAATGAAAAAAATGACTAAGTTTTTTATTTTAGCAGGATTATTATTCAATGTTTCAATATTAAATGCTGAAATAAGAGAAATCGAATCACTTGATCAAATTTCAAATGAGATTGTAGGAGGAAAAGCAGAAAAAAAAGTAACAAAAGAAGCAAAAGAAAAAAATGTAGAAGTTGCTAAAAACTCAGAAGATGTTAAAGATATTCCAGAAGAAAGTGCAACAAGAACAGTTGATAAGAATTCAATAGTTGATATCTATGAAAGAAAAATGAAAGATAAGATTGCTTATAAAGAAGGTTCAAGTACACCTTTTACTGGGGTATTTGGAGTTGTAATTGATGATAAGATAGAATCTTATGAAGAATATAAAGATGGACTTTTAGATGGAGAGACTGCTTATTTTGCAAAAGGAAAACAAGTAAAGTTACTATCTGAAATGTATACTAAGGGAAAATTAAATGGTCAACAAAAATCTTATTATGAAAATGGTAAATTAAAATCAATAGTTTATTATTCAAATGATAGAATAAATGGTATTGAATCTTATGATAGAAGCGGAAATCTTTTACACAAAAGTCTTTTTGAAGGTGGAACGGGTGATTGGAAATTTTATTGGAGCAATGGAAAGGTTTCAGAAGAAGGAAAGTACAAAGCTTGGAGAAAAGATGGAGTTTGGAAAAAATATAGAGAAGATGGAAGTTTAGATACTATAATAAAATATGATAATGGTAGACTTTTAAGTGAAAAATGGCAATAATATGCTAATTTCGAGAATAAAACAAGTTTATCAATATATTTTTTCTAATTTTAATGATAATTGGAATAATGAAGTAAAAAAAATATTATCAAAAGAAGAGTTTTTAATTTTTTCTGAAATGGGAAATTATGATAAAGTACACTCATATAAACTTTATCAAAAAGTAAAATCTAATAAAATTTTATCTTTAGAAGAAAAATATTTAAAACTTGCACTTTTACATGATAGTGGAAAAGGTAAAGTAGGGCTTTTTAGAAGAATAAAAAAAGTTATAATTGGAGATAAAATTTTAGAAAAGCACCCAGAGATAGCTTTTGAAAAATTAAAAAATATTAATTTTGAGTTAGCAAAACTATGTTCAGAACATCATAATAAAAATGTAGATGAGAAAATGAAAATTTTTCAAGAATTAGATGATAAATAATTATTGAATATTATAATTTTATGATAAAATAGGGAGGAAAGATTTTTTCTTCCTTTTTTTATAAGGAGAAAGTTAAGAGGTATTAATATGGTTGAATTTAATTGGGATAATTTTATAGAAGAATTAAAAAAATTTCAAAAAGGAATAGAAAATATTGGTGGCGAATTTTTTAAAGAACTTAATAATTTAGGAACTCCTGCAAAGGAAGAGGAAATTTTAGAAGTTGAGCAAAAATTAGGTTATAGGATACCAGAAGATTTTAGAGATATATTATTAAATTATTCTTCATATTTTGAATATTATTGGGATTATGATGATGAAAAAAATATAAAATTACCTAATAATTTAAAAGATATATTTGCAGGAGATTTACATTGGGGATTAAAATTATTATTAAATTTTGAAGAAAGTAGAAAGGGTTGGGTAGATATTTGTTATCCTGATTATAGTAATGAATATGATAAAGTTTGGCATAATAAATTAGCTTTTTATGAAGTTGGAAATGGAGATTATATTGCTATTGAATTAGAAAAAGAAAATTATGGAAAGATAGTATATTTAAGCCATGATGGTGGAGATGGGCATGGTTATTATTTAGCAAATAATTTTAAAGATTTATTAAGTAATTGGTCAAAAGTTGGCTGTGTTGGTGGAGAGGACTGGCAATGGGAACCATTCTATACAGAAGGAAAGGGTATAGATTCTGAGTGTGAAAATGCTAAATTATGGAGAGAATATATTTTTAGTAAGATATGAAAGAGAGGAAATATGTCAAAAATCAATAATGATTGGAAAGAAATTTTAGAAGAAGAATTTGAAAAAGAATATTTTATAAAATTAAAAGAAACTCTTGAAGAAGAATATAAAAATTATATAGTATATCCACCTAAAAAAGATATATTAAATGCTTTTTTTCTTACTCCTTATTCAGAAGTAAAAGTTGTACTTCTAGGTCAAGATCCATATCATCAAAGTGGTCAAGCACATGGATTAGCATTTTCTGTAAACTATGGAATAAAAACACCACCTTCACTTGTAAATATGTATAAAGAATTACAAGATGATTTAGGATTATATATTCCAAATAATGGTTTTCTTGAAAAATGGGCAAAGCAAGGTGTGTTACTTTTAAATACTACTCTAACAGTTAGAGATAGTGAAGCTAATTCCCATTCTAAAATTGGTTGGCAAACTTTTACAGATAATATAATAAAGAAATTAAATGAAAGAGAAAAACCTATAATATTTATATTATGGGGAAATAATGCTAAAGCTAAAGAAAAATTTATAGATACAAACAAACACTATATTCTAAAAGGAGTGCATCCTAGTCCTCTTTCAGCAAATAAAGGTTTCTTTGGTTGTAAACATTTTAGTGAAGTAAATAGAATATTAAAAGATTTAAATCAAAAAGAAATTGACTGGCAAATAGAAAACAAGGAGATATAATGAATATTTTTTCAGGTATAGAATATAAAGTTTTAAAGGATATAAATTTAGATAGAAAATATGAAGGTATTGAATATGACTCGAGAAAAATAAAAGAAAATTATATATTTGTTGCATTTGAAGGAGCCAATGTTGATGGACATAACTATATAGATAGTGCAGTAAAAAATGGAGCAACTTGTATTATTGTTAGTAAAAAAGTTGAGATGAAACATAATGTTAGTTATGTTTTGGTAGAAGATATAAGACATAAACTTGGATACATTGCTTCAAATTTTTATGAATGGCCTCAAAGAAAGTTAAAAATTATTGGTGTTACAGGAACAAATGGTAAAACTTCATCAACTTATATGATAGAGAGGTTAATGGGAGATATTCCAATAACTCGTATAGGTACAATAGAATATAAAATAGGAGATGAAGTATTTGAAGCTGTTAATACTACTCCTGAATCTCTTGATTTAATAAAAATTTTTGATAAAACTCTAAAGAAAAAAATTGAATATGTTGTAATGGAAGTAAGTTCACACTCTCTTGAAATAGGAAGAGTTGAAGTGGTAGATTTTGATTATGCATTATTTAGTAACTTGACTCAAGATCACTTAGATTATCATATAACTATGGAAAATTACTTTCAAGCTAAAAGAAAATTATTTTTAAAATTGAAAGATATAAATAATTCTGTAATTAATATTGATGATAAATATGGAAAAAGATTATATGATGAATTTATAGTTGATAATCCTGAAATAATTTCTTATGGAATAGATGGTGGGGATTTAGAAGGTGATTATTTAGATGATGGCTATATTGATATAAAATATAAAAATCAAATAGAAAAAGTTAAATTTGCATTACTAGGTGACTTTAATTTATATAATACCTTAGGGGCTATTGGAATTGCTTTAAAAATTGGTATCAGTATGGAAGAAATTTTAAAAAGAGTTTCAACTATAAAAGCAGCACCTGGAAGATTCGAGGCTTTAGATTGTGGACAAGATTATAAAGTAATAGTCGACTATGCACATACACCTGATGCTTTAGTAAATGTCATAGTGGCAGCTAGAAATATTAAAAATAGAAATAGAGTAATAACAATCTTTGGTTGTGGTGGAGACAGAGATAGAACTAAAAGACCTATAATGGCAAAAGCAGCAGAAGACTTGTCAGATATTGTAATACTTACTTCTGATAATCCAAGAACAGAATCTCCTGATCAAATATTTGATGATGTAAAAAAAGGTTTTATAAAATCAGATGATTATTTCTTTGAACCTGATAGAGAAAAGGCAATAAAACTAGCTGTTAATATGGCAGAAAAAAATGATATAATATTAATTACAGGTAAGGGACATGAAACTTATCATATAATTGGAACTAAAAAATGGCACTTTGATGATAAAGAAATTGCAAGAAGAGAAATTGTTAGAAGAAAGATGGTGGAAAATGTTAATTAATGATGTAAACAAAGTAAAGGTTGGAAATATTGTATTTGGTGGAAAGAAAAGATTTGTTCTAATTGCAGGACCTTGTGTTATGGAATCTCAAGAACTGATGGATGAAGTTGCAGGTGGAATAAAAGAAATTTGTGATAGATTAGGAATTGAATATATATTTAAAGCTTCTTTTGATAAAGCTAATCGTTCATCTATTCATTCATATAGAGGACCAGGAATAGAAGAAGGAATGAAAATGCTTGCTAAAACAAAAGAAAAATTCAATATTCCTGTTATTACAGATGTACATGAAGCTTGGCAATGTAAAGAAGTAGCAAAGGTAGCAGATATTTTACAAATACCAGCATTTTTATGTAGACAAACAGATTTATTAATAGCAGCAGCTGAAACAGGAAAGGCTATAAATATTAAAAAAGGACAATTTTTAGCCCCTTGGGATATGAAAAATATAGTTGTTAAAATGGAGGAATCTGGAAATAAAAATATAATGTTATGTGAAAGAGGAAGTACATTTGGATATAATAATATGGTAGTAGATATGAGAAGCTTGCTTGAAATGAGAAAGTTTAATTATCCAATTGTCTTTGATGTAACTCATTCAGTTCAAAAACCTGGTGGACTTGGAACAGCTACATCAGGAGATAGAGAATATGTATATCCACTTTTAAGAGCAGGGCTTGCTATCGGTGTTGATGCAATATTTGCTGAAGTTCATCCAAATCCAACAGAAGCAAAATCTGATGGACCAAATATGCTATATTTAAAAGATTTGGAAGAAATTTTAAAAACTGCAATAGAAATTGATAAAATAGTTAAAGGTGTATAATATAAAATTAATGTAAATAAAAAATGAGACTTATAATAGTCTCATTTTTTTAAATCAGTTAAATATGGGATTTTAGCTCTTACTTCAGAGACTTTTTCTAAATCTATTGTAGCTATTAGTAATTCTTCATTTGTGCCACTAGCTTCAATCAAAGTACTTCCATTAGGCTCTACAATTTTTGATTTTCCACAACAACTATCACCAACTGCATTACAACCTGCTATGAAAAGTAAATTAAATAAGGAATTAGCAGCTAAATCTATATGCCATCTATTTTCAGCATTTAAACTCCATAAGGAAGGTACAAAAATTATTTCTGCTCCTTTTAGACATTCTATTCTTGCAGGTTCAGGAAACTCTAAATCATAACAAAGTAATATACCTATTTTTCCAAATTTAGTATTCTTTACTACAAATTTATTACCAGCTTTAAATTTAGTTTTTTCTTTTTTCCAAAGATAAACTTTTCTTGCATTAGCAAGTATTTTACCATCATCATCAATAAAAATACAAGAGTTATAGAAATCTCTTGATTTTTTAGTTGTCTTACTTTCTAGATAACCAACTAAGATATGTATTTTAAAAAGTTTTGCTTTTTCTTGTAATTTCTCAATAAAAGTATTTTCAAAATTTTCTGGTAGCTTTTTAAGTTCATCAGTAGTGATAGCATATCCAATAGTAGCTAGTTCAGGAAAACATATGATATCTATATTTTCCTTAGCTGCCTCTTCTATTTTTTTAAAAATCTTTTTACAATTTTCCTCTATATTTTTTTGTTCAATTTTTATTTGTGCTAAAGCAATTTTAATTTTTTTCTTTTTCATATACTCCATATCCTCAAAATTAGAGATTTCCTATATTTTAATATTTTTTATTAAAAAAGTCAAAATTTTTACCTAATTTTAATCTTTATATGCTATAATAAAAAAAATTAATCATGGAGAGGGTTAATGGTGAAAACTCACATTGTAATAAAAATCTAAATAATTATAGGGAGGAAAGAATGATAAAAAAAATATTAATGGGACTGATGTTTGCACTTGCTTTTACAGCTTGTCAATCATTAGATTATGTTAAGGAAAAAAATGAAACAATTCAATTAGTAGTAAAAGGTAATGATAA
>ERZ773010.738-NODE-738-length-22098-cov-16.934401_pt1 | contig 22098 bp, 24 predicted proteins | sample MGYA00580842_ERZ773010 | MGnify/ENA primary metagenome ERZ773010 (study PRJEB29015, sample SAMEA2737982) | human oral metagenome | biome: human oral; feature: human-associated habitat; material: dental | place: China | collected 2107 ...
CGAAACGCAGGGTCGCTGCAAAGGTCGCCAAGGAGCAGAAGGAAGTGGACGGTGTGCTCCTCGACCATCTCGATGGCTTTGTGACCACCCGCCGGGGCGTCGAGGCCTGGCTGGAGCAACCCACCAGCTTCAACAAACCATCGATCCTGCTGGTGGCCGCCGATGGGGAATCAACCCGGCGTGCTATCCCTTCGATCGCCTTCGGCTATGATTTCGCCTCCCGCCACGACATTCCAGCCTATGACGCGGGAGTGGTGCCGTATCCGCAACGCATGCGCGAATACGGGGCGAGGAACAAGAAGATCTCTGGATAAAGTCGGCTCTACCGCAGAGCCCGCGACTCAACTCAGCCGAAAATATGCCTTCTAGTGCATCGCTGTCAGCGATTTTCTCGTCTGGGGGAGTGGGTTGATTGTGCCGCAGATCAGGGCACCGGAATGCCGGGGGCGACTCGGGCGCTGCTGATTCCCCGGTTGCTCTTTCCCAGGCGGAAACGTACTCGTCCTTTCAGCACCGTTCCTGACGTAGCCTTTCCAGCCACCAAGGGCTCTGCAGGGAAAAGGGTGAACGTCCAGACGTCGTTGTAATCGCTGTCAGGTATCACCCCGACGGGTGATTGAAGCAGACGTGCTCCCCACAGCTGGCGGGTCATGGCGTCGCGGGTGTCGTGCCCCAGAACCTCGAAACGTCGCCGCTCCGCAGTTCGGACATCCATGTGGCTTCCTGCCGAGATGCCCTGGGGGCCGACGACCGAGATGAACGGTGTCCACGGGATTTCGGGGAGGGTGAGGTCAATGCCTTGTCCCAGCGCAGGGTCCACGAAATCCTCGCTGAGATCCGAATTCTGCTGTTTCCGAACCACAGGTGGAAGGTGGGAACGGGTATCGATTTTCTCCGGGGATGGGATCAGCAGCAAGCCGAAATCCGTCATCTCTCCGAAACGGAATGTCGCACAATGTTCCCGGAGCGCTGCTGCCGTGCGTTCAGCACGTTTCCACCAGTCGATGTCCTGGATGGCCTCGAGATGTTCTACCGGAGTGGGCATCCCGCGATCTGCGAGCAATTCCCGGACAGCAGGGACCATCCACCCCGACCGGGTCATACGGCCGAGTTCGGTTTCCCGGAATGTCATGTGCATGCGGGCTCCTGGATTTCGCCTCGACGGATCGGGCGCCTTCTCGAGTTGCTGGGATGGCGCCGGGTCTCGTGTCAAATTATCAGTCACGGGGTCTTTTCGTGGGGACGAGGTGGCGATGCCCAGGGATCTTTGTGTGGCGCCCCGAGTGCATGTCGGGGAATCAGCGCCGATCATCGAGGAAGCGAAGAATGACCTCGGCGCAGCGCCCTGCCCCGTCGATGTCTTGCGTCAGGGTAGCCAGCTCTCGCGCGCGTCGCCGCAGGGTGGGGTCGGTGAGTAGCCGCTCAACCAGGGAGGGGATCTTGTTTCGGTGGATGTCGCGCATGGTGAAGGCCAGCGCGTTGCCGAAGTTCACGCATTCTTCGATGTTGAGTTTCTGCTCCATCTGCATGCCGATGCCTGCGAAAGGGACACCCGAGGTGCAGGCCGTCTGTACCGTCCCCTCGCCCCCGTGGATGAGCGATGCGTCAATGAGCCCGCTCAACTTGTGGGTGGGGAGGAAATCGAAGACCAGAACCGAAGCGGGCAGCCCACTGCGGTCCTGTGGGGTGAGGTAGCGGCCTGCCGTGGAGATGACGTCCACATCGAGATCCCCGAGGGCAGTGAGCAGCGGAAGCGCCACCTCGCGGCGGGCGGAGGAACCCAGGCCCACGTGGATGAGTGGACGGCTGTGTTCCCGGGTGAGTTCCTCCACTTCCGGGGGTAGGGCCCCGGCGGCGTGGGCGTAGATGGGGCCGACGGCTACTTCACCGGATACCAGAGGCCGCCCGTCCAGCATAGGGAACAGGGAAGCGATCGGTGCCAGGTCGGCGTCGAGCATTGCCGCGGTGCGTCTGGGAAGCCGGAGACCGTGTTCGCGGGCCACCCGGCGGAAAGCTGCTGGTTTCCACCGGAGATGTCTGGCGAGTTTCCCGACCAGAAACCCGGCGAGGTGGTTGATGCAGCGAGAAGTGAGACCTGCGTGCACACGCAGCGGGAGGCTAGAAACCGAGGTCAGATGGCTTGCACTCAAGGGGTAGGGGCGCAGGTATATCAACGGCACTCCGGCGATCCTGGCCGACAACAGGAGGGTGAGAGTCGTCCCGATGATCACCGCGTCGGGTTGCCAGCGTGCGATCAGGTCTAGCTCGTTGCGCACGCGGGTGTGCACCATGTGGGTTGTGAACGGAAACTGTGGCGAACGCCCCTGCTCGAAGGCGAAGAACCTGGCGGCCAGGGCATCGTCCACTTCGGGAGTGAGGAGGTCGAGTTCGAAACCTGCCTCCCGGATGTAGGGGGCGTACGTGCGGGAATACCCCATGAAACGCACATCGTGCCCAGCTCCGGTGAGTGCTCGAGCTACCTCGACCCCGCGAGAAGTCTCACCCAGATTGAAGGTCTCGGGGGCGAAGAGGAAGCGTCGCTTAGGCGTTCTAGTGCTCATGGGTTCCCCATGGGTGGGGGCGCGATGTGCCCGGCCTGCTGAGTGAAAAACTCATTGATCCTCTGGCTCTCAGCCCATTCCTCTCTGCGGTCCGCAGCATGCCGTGATCGATCTTTTGCGGATCGGTTTCGGCGACCGCGCCGGTGTAGCTCCGTGGTGAGGCGACCTCCCAGATACCCGGTAGCGTCCAGCGGGAGGGCTTTCGGCGGTTCATCGGTCCGCCGCCTTGAGCATCCGGGTCAGAAGTACTCCGGTGATCCGGGCGCTGTCGTCCATGTGTTCCGGGTGGGTGGCGAACCAGCGGTCCAGCGCCACCACCATGCTCCATGTGAGTTCCACGTGAAGGTCAGCCGGGAGATCCCGCTCGAGCTTTCCGAGGGCGCGACCGCGCTCCACCATGAGCGTGCACCACTGGTGGGCTGCTCGTTCGAACCGGTCCCGCGTTTCCGACTGCGGAGCGTCGCGCAAGTGGAAGATCACGGGAACGGCGGCCAGGTCCTCGTCGCGGCAGGCTTCGCTGAGGGTATTCACGAGGTCGAGAACTGTGGGCCAGTAATTCTCGGCGGTGAGGGTGCTGGGATCGGCCACCTCGATGCGGGTCGCCAGCAGACTCAGACCGTCGGCGAGCGCAGCGTCGAACAGCATTTCCTTCTCGTGGAAGAAGTGATAGAAGGAGCTGCGAGGGAAGTCGGCCTCCGAGAGGATCCGCTGCAGGGAAGCGCCGCGGTAACTGTGGCGGGCGAAGTGGGTGCGGGCGGCGCGCATCAAGCGGGCGCGGCGCTCGGGAGCGATGGGTTTTCGGGGACGCGGCATCCTCGCTGCTCCTTCACGTTGGCCAGGGGGATGGTGCGACGGTACCTGTTTCTGAACCGAATTGTCCAGATATTTTGGCGCCGTGACATCAGTGAAACCACAGTCACTGGATTCCCTGAAGTCCCTGCTGGGTGTCGCCAATCCGGAAGTGGCGGTCCCTGTGCGTGGCGCCGCCTCCGTGGCCGCGTTAGCCGTGGGCAGTGAAACGATGGATGAGGCCGTCGCAAAGCTGATGGAGCCGACCTGCGACTCGCCAGGAAGTCGTGTCGAGGCAAATTCACGCATGTCCCGGGGAGCTTTCGGTCAGCCCTTCCACCAGGACCAGATGCGGTTCCGACGCGAACTGTCCGCCCACGGGGCCACGGTCCGGGTCAACCAGCTTGTGAGGAGAGGGTTCCCAACCATTCTCGCAGGCGCGGCTGGCGGTCGTGGGGCGCCGGAGATGTGGTCCGGTGCCCCACGAATCTCAGCTGGCCAGCTGGGTCGCTAGAGCCACCAACGTGCGCACCGCGGCACCCGTGCCGCCCAGCGGTGTGCAGCCGTACGGGGATTCGTCGTTCCAGGCTGGGCCGGCGATGTCCAGGTGCGCCCAGGAAATTCCCTCCGGGATGAAGTGCTGCAGGAAGGCAGCCGCGGTCAAGGCTCCTCCGTAGCGACTCTTGCCGCTGGAACGCAGATCTGCGATGTCCGACTTCAGGCCATCACGGATGTCGTCGGTGATCGGCAGGTGCCAGAAACCCTCCCCGGCGACTTCGGCTGCGTCGAGCAGGCGATCAGCGGTGGCATCGTCGCTGGCCATGAGACCGGCGGTGCGTTTCCCGAGGGCCACCATGCAGGCACCCGTCAATGTGGCGACGTCCACGATGAGGTTCGGGGAGTCAGTGCCGGCTCTTCCCAGTGCGTCGGCCATCACGAGCCGGCCCTCGGCGTCAGTGTTGACGTTCTCGACAGTGGTTCCATCGAACATGGTGAGCACGTCACCGGAGCGATAGGCAGTACCGGAGGGCAGGTTCTCGGCCATGGCAGCGTAGGCGGTGACCTTGACTGACAACCCGAGCGCCGCGATGGCCCGGGTGGCGGCGATCACGGCAGCCGCCCCCGACATGTCGCAGGTCATGGAGGCCATCTGCCCGGCGGGTTTGATGTCCAGGCCGCCGGAGTCGAAAGTGATGCCCTTGCCCACTAGCGCCAGGTGGAACTTCGCGCCGCGCGGGGCCCAGGTGAGACGAAGCAGGCGTGGAGACCTCGACGAGCCGCCTCCCACCGCGAGGATGCCGCCGTAGCCGCCTTTGGCAAGGGCTTTCTCGTCGAGGATCTCGGTTCCGATTTTGAGATCCGAGACGTGAGCCTTGGCGGATTCTACGAAGGTCTCAGGGTAGAGCAGGTTCGGAGGGGTGTTGATCCAGTCGCGTGCTTTCACCACGGCGGCTGCGATGACCCCGGCCTCCTCGACAGATTCCTTGAGCTGGGCGCGCCCCGTCACGAGCGTAATGGTGGCCACGGAGCTCTTCTTGGGCTTCTGAGTGACGCAGGGAATGCGGTAGGCGCCCAGCACGGCGCCCTCTGCGGCGGCCCGTGCCAGCTCGGGGTCGTGTAGTTCGAGGGAGATGGTGACGTTCAGGTTCTCAGCGTCCTTCGTGCCACTGATCTTTCGCAGGGCGGCTCCACACGCGTGCCTGAGGGCCGACGGGGTGACGTCGACGTCACCCAGACCGACCACGACGAGTTTCTGCGGAACGGGGGGCAGGGTGGCCAATGTGCCGAGCTCGCTGCGGGCGCCCAATGCGATGGCGACCTCCAGTAGTGGTGACGGGAGCTGCTTGCTCCAGGCCTTCTCCAGATCCGCCGGCACCCCGACGAGGGTCGGGGTCCCGCCGACGCTGGTGAGGCCGACCACGATGACGTCGGCGTCCCGGTCGATGCTCTTTGCGGTCTTCAGGGCGGGAATGTTGGTGCTCACCGGGCCAGCTTAGAGGCTTTCCGGCAGGAGTCAGGAAGCGAGCGGGGCTCACGCCTGATCCCGATGGGAACAAAGTATTTCGTGGCGACCTGTTTTCATGGCTACCGAGTCGCCTAGCATCGTCACCATGAAACTGACTCTCATCGGAGCCCCCACTGACATTGGTGCCAGTGTCGCGGGCTGTCGCCTCGGACCAGGGGCCTTGCGTGTCGCTGGCATTGAAAAGGCCTTGCGGGCCTTCGGAGTGGACGTTCGCGACGCTGGCGACGTCATCGGGCCTCCGAATCCCCAGAGCCCGCCGGTCGACGGTTACCGCCACCTGCCGGAAGTGATCGAGTGGAACCGGGCGGTGCGCGATGCGGTCGCCGCAGAACTGGCGGATGGGCGGATGCCGGTGTTGATGGGTGGCGACCACAGCCTGGCTATCGGCAGCATCAGTGCCATCGCCGCGCACTGTCGCAAGGTTGGCAAGAAGCTGCGTGTCATCTGGGTGGACGCCCACGCTGACATCAACACCAATGAGCTCACCCCCTCTGGAAATATCCACGGCATGCCGGTGGCCTGCCTACTCGGTGATGGACCGGAGGAACTGACCGGCATGTCGGATCGGAAACCCGCCATCGACGTGGACAACATCCGCCAGGTCGGGTTGCGCAGCGTCGATCCAGGCGAGAAACGGGTGCTCGTGGACAAGGGCCTCGAGGTGTTCGATATGCGTTTCCTCGACGAGGCCGGCATGCGTCACGCCATGGAGCGCGCCCTCCATGACATCGATGAGGACACTCACATTCATCTCAGCCTCGACCTTGATTTCGTGGATCCGCAGGTCGCACCCGGAGTGGGAACCCCTGTCGTCGGGGGACCGACCTACCGAGAGGCGCAGCTGGCCATGGAGATGATCGCTGATACCGGGAGACTGGGCTCCATCGACCTGGTGGAGATCAACCCGGCACTTGACATTCGCAACACCACCGCCGAACTTGCCGTCGACCTCGTCGAGAGTTTGTTCGGAAAGTCCACCCTGCTTCGTTTCACCGAAGCCTGAAAGCCTGTTGCCTCGGGGCAGGCAGGACGTGAAGCGCGCCGTTCCCCACTGTGTTCGTAACGAAGAACCCTTCGTCACGAACACAGTGGGGAGGGTTGTATGGAATGTGCCCTTGGGGCGGATCGTTGAGCGGGAACGGTGGGAAGTCAGGCGGCTCAGGATGACAAGGGCATGGGCGGTTGGATCTGCTGGCCGTCGTTCCAGAGGGCTACCTCGGCCACACCGGCTTCCAACAGATCGGACCAGTACAACCCGAGCCAGTCCTCGGCTTCCGGTTGGCTGCCGAATTCGGGCAACAGATCCTGCGACCTGAGATCATCCATGTCATAAGCGCCCGCGGTCGGGTGCCACTGGTAGGTCATATCGTCTCCCCACGATTGATCCGGGGCGTCGGCCGCCGGAAACGACGGATCATCAACGACCGGTTGAACATGTACATCAACAATCCCCTGAGATTCGCTCTGGGGACACGCTGCAGCAGGAGGCGTTTGAAACCCCGCCACATGAACCACGTGTTGATGAAACTCAGGATGAGCATCACCCACAGTCCGAGACCGATGGAGACGCTGATCAGCGGCCACTGTGCTGTGGCCATCGTTCCGGCCATGATCAGGATCATTGCGGGGAACATGAACTCGGTGATCGTCCACCGGGTGTCGACATAGTCGCGTGCCAGAACGCGTTCCGGTGATGCCTCCACCTTGTCCCAGGCATCTATTCGGGCCTTGGCCTGGGCCGCGCGGTCGGCCTTGCGTTGTTCCTTCGGGGTCAGGTTCGGATGCAGGCGCTGCATCCTTGCGGCCTCGGCCTGTTTGCGGGTGAGGGTTGGTTCGGATTTGCGTACTGGTTGGCGTCGGGGCACCTTCACCTTGCCGGAACCGTGTGAGGACGTGTGGTGCGTCTGGTGCGTCTCGGTCTTGGGGATCGACGTTTCCTGGGCTTCCTGGGGTTTCTTCTCCTTTTCCGTGGGGGCAGCGGCGCCGGTCTTTTTTCCGGTTTCCGGTACCAACCGGGTGCGCTGGTGAGACTCGCGTCCCGATTGTTCGGTCTTGCGCTCATAGGGGCGGAACAGTGCCACGGAATCTACCTTCAGGTGGAGGAGTGAATTCGAGTGGTCATTCTAACGGTCTGTCAACTTCAGGGGCGGAATCAGGGTGGTACCGTCTCCACGCAGCCCTCCGGGACGGTACGGTTGACGGAGTAGACCAGCAGTGGAAGGACCCCAATGGCAGGCATCTTTGAGCGGATCGCCTTGATGTTCAAGACCAAGGCTCACAAAACACTAGACAAGTACGAGGACCCGCGCGAGACCTTGGACTACTCCTACGAACGCCAGCTCGAGTTGCTCCGCAAGGTGCGCAGAGGAGTGGCGGACGTGGCCACCAGTCGCAAACGTGTTGAGCTCCAGGCCCAGAAGATGAGCTCCGAGATCGATCGTTACACGGTCACCGCGCAGCGTGCCCTTGAATCCAATCGTGAGGATCTCGCCCGAGAGGCCCTGACGCGAAAAGCCGGTCTCACCACCCAGCTTCAGGACCTCCAGAACCAGCACTCGGCCCTTCAAGCGGAAGAGGAGAAACTGGTGCGGGCCAGCACCCGGCTCCAGGCGAAGGTGGATGCTTTCCGCACCCGGAAGGAAACCATCAAAGCCACCTACTCGGCGGCCGAGGCGCAGACGCGGATCAACGAGGCCTTCACCGGCATCTCTGAGGAGATGAGCGATGTGGGCATGGCCATCCAGCGCGCCGAGGACAAGACCATGCAGCTGCAGGCCCGTGCCTCCGCCGTCGACGAACTGCTGGCCTCCGGTGCTCTTGAGGACGCCACTGGGTCCGTCGGGAGCGATCTCGACCGTGAACTTGATGCCCTGGCCTCCGGTTCCTCGGTTGAGAACGAACTGGCAGCCATGAAGGCGCAGCTCAGCGGTGGGTCCGCCGCCACACATCCCCAGATCTCCTCTGCTCCCACCACATCCAGCATGCCGATGATTGAGAACACCAGGACTGCCAACACCGAGGGGCAAGCATGATTGTTCGTATCTTGGGGCTTGGGCAGTGGACCATGGAACCCGAGCAGCTTCTTGAGCTCAACGACATTGACGAGGCGGTCGAGAAAGCGGTCGCGGAAGGTGACCGTGAACAGCTTCGAAAAGAACTGCAGCGTCTCGTCGATGCTGTCCGGAGCAACGGCCAGGAGGTTCCTGACGACCTGATCGTCGAGTCTGATCTTGTGTTGCCTGACGTGGATGCCACGCTCGACGAGGTGAAGAAACTGCTCGAAAGTACCTCGGAGTACTACGGTCTCGTTCCGGACACGGAGGTGGATCTCGAGTCCATCCAGAACGAGTGAGGGTTCTGGTTTCCTGCGACGGCATCGGACGTCTCGACGCGGTCGAGACGTCCGATGCCGTCGCGCAGGCATTCGCGGCGAGGGGGGCGCAGGTTGCCGTTGCGCCCGTGAGTGCGGGAGGGGAAGGGTTTGCCGAGATCGTGAGGTGTTTCTCCCCGGACGCACACGTATTGACTGCTCACACCCTGTCCCAAGCGTGCGACATGCTGGCCGAGGGAGCCGATTACCTGGACGTCACCGCCGTCCCCACTCCCGGGCTGGAGGAGCTACTGGCGTTGCCGGTATCACCCGTTCATGCGGGAACCACCGTGGTGGTGCCGCACCGAGAAGCGGGACGTACCCTGACGGGGCTGACGGGATCATTGGCAGAACGAGGCAGGGAAACCGGGGCCGACATCGCGGCGACGCTCGCAGAGGATTCACGCGCCACCGCGTGGCTGGAGCGACTCAAAGTCATCGATGAGGCGCCCGCGGGAGCGCTCTGTGGGCTGGGCGCGTGGGCGCTGGGGTGTGGGTCTCGGGTGGTCTCGGGAATCAGGCTCTGTATCGGCGGCTATCGGATGCAGACCTTGGCTGCCAAGGCTGATGTGATCGTGACGGGAGCGGATGAGCTGGACTTTCACCATCGCGGCGGGGACGTTGTGGTTGAACTGACGCGCCTGGGAGTCGAGGCGCTGAGGCCGGTGGTCGTGGTGGCCGGCCGGAACTTCATCTCCCCCCGGGAACTGCGTCTGGCCGGAATCGAGGAGGCGCACGCCGTGGCCCCGCCGGGAGTGGCGGAAATTGACATCACCGCTGAGCAGTTGGGGGCCGTGGCGCGGCGGGTGGCCGTCACCTGGACTTGGTGAGGTCGCGAAGAGAAGTAGACTCAGGTCTGTGAGTGAAACCCAGACTGTTCCCCAGGGCGTCGTGCTGACCGACGTCGCCGTCTCCAAGGTGCGTTCCCTGCTGGAGGCCGAGGGCCGCACTGACCTGAGCCTGCGCATCGCGGTGCAACCGGGTGGTTGTTCCGGGCTGCGTTACCAGCTGTATTTCGATGACCGCGAACTCGATGGAGACATCGCCACCGAGTACGGAGACGTGAAGGTCGTCACCGACAAGATGAGCGCCCCTTACCTCGGCGGGGCCTCCATTGACTTCGTTGACACGATCGAGAAGCAGGGCTTCACGATCGACAACCCGAACGCCACAGGTGCCTGCGCCTGTGGAGATTCCTTCCACTGAGTACCCTGGGATGGGTCCCGGTCACCAGCTCGTGGTGACCGGGCGCCCCTCCTCAAAGCCGGACCTGGACTGCACCCCGACTACGGCACGGTCAGCGAATTCCATGAGCGTGCGGGCACCCGCATAGGTTGCTGAGCTGCGCACCCCGGAAGTGATCCAATCAAGCAGGTCCTCGACCCCGGGGCGCTGCGGATCCAGGTACATCCGCGACGACGAGATACCCTCCTCGAACAGGGCGGCGCGGGCCCGGTCGAAGGCAGATTGCTCCCGCGTGCGCTGCCTGACTGCGCGGGCTGATGCCATTCCGAAACTCTCTTTGTAGGCCCGGCCTTCGTGATCGAGCAGCTGATCACCGGTCGATTCGTGGGTGCCCGCGAACCAGGAACCGATCATCACGGAACCAGCTCCTGCGGCCAGCGCCAGGGCGACGTCGCGGGGATGCCTCACCCCGCCGTCGGCCCACACTGCACAGCCGCTGCGGCGGGCCTGCTCCGCGCATTCGAGAACGGCGGAGAACTGCGGCCGGCCAACACCGGTCTGCATGCGCGTTGTACACATCGCACCTGGCCCGACGCCCACCTTGATGATGTCCGCCCCAGCCTCGGCAAGGTCACGCACCCCGTCGGTGGTCACGACGTTTCCCGCTACGATCGGCACCCGCCGCCCGGTATGTTCGGCAAACCGGTCACGTTCCCTGCGCGCCATGTCCAGTGCGGAGATCATCTTTTCCTGGTGGCCGTGGGCGGTATCGACCACTAGCACATCGGCCTGCGCCTCCAATACCGCCCGTACCTTGGCGATCACGTCTCCGTTGACTCCGATCGCGACCCCCGTGCGCAGTCGACCCTGCTCGTCGAGCGCGGGGGTGTAGAGAGCTGAGCGCAGTGCCCCCCTGCTGGTCATGATTCCCACCAGCAGCCCCTCCGGGTCTACGGCCAGGGCCACCTTCTGGTGGCGCTCCGCGAGGGAGTCGAAGACCTGTTTCGGCGCTGTGTCCGGCGAGACGGCGATGATGTCGTTGGTCATCACGTCACGGGCCTGGGCGAAACGGTCGGCAGCTGCCGCATCCTGTGGGTGAACCAGCCCCGTGACCCGACCGGACTCCACCACCACGGCAACACCATGCGACCGTTTGGCCATCAGGCCGATGGTCTCCCCGACAGTGGTGTCGGGGGAGACCGTCACTGCGGTGTCGAAGATGGGGTGGGATTGCTTCACCTTCGTGATGGAACGTGCCACCACCTCCACTGGTATGTCCTGGGGAAAAATCGCGAGGCCGCCGCGGCGGGCCATGGTCTCGGCCATGCGCCTGCCCGAGACCGCCGTCATGTTCGCCGCCACCAGAGGCAGCGGCGTTGCCAGTCCGTCGGTGGAGGTCAGGTCGACATCCAGCCGGGATGTGACGTCGGAGCGGTTCGGCACCATGAAAACGTCGGAATAGGTGAGGTCCGTGGTGGGCCTCTCATTCAGGAAACGCACACGTGAAGCCTACGACTCGCTCACCCACGGGCATCACGGGAGGGCTACGATATTGCGAAGTCACACGTGGCCAAGGAGAGACTATGAGCGACGAAACCCTCAAGGTGCTGCTGTTTTCCAGTGACCGCACGGTGCGGGAGCAGGTGCGGTTCGCCCTCGGACGCAAGGTGGCCTCCGATCTGCCTCCCATCGAGGTGGAGGAGGTGGCTACTGGGCAGGCCTTGCTGAAACGCTTGGATGCGGATCCTGGTTGTGCTCTCCTCATCCTGGACGGTGAGGCCCAGCCCGAGGGTGGTATCGGCCTGGCGCATCAGGTCAAGGAGGAATATGACCCGTGCCCACCGGTGCTGCTGCTGGTGGCCCGCGTGGCCGACGCATGGCTTGGAACGTGGTCGCGCGCCGAGGCGATCTCCGCCTACCCGATCGACCCGGTTAGGTTGCCCGCCCAGGTGGCCGAGCTGCTGAGGGAGAAAGTGGCATGACCTATACCTGGCCGGATATTCTGACCGGCCTGGTGCGCAGGGAGGGCCTGGAGGTCGAGGCTGCGCAGTGGGCGCTCAACGAGATTCTCTCGGGCCGTGCCAGCGATGTGCAGCTTGCTGCGCTGCTGGTGGCGCTTCGGGCGAAGGGTGAGACGGCTGAGGAGATTGAGGGCCTCAGCTCCGCGATGCTCGACAACGCGGTGCAGGTTACCCTCGATCGTGAGGCCGTGGACGTCGTGGGCACGGGAGGCGACCGGGCCAACACAGTCAACATCTCCACCATGGCAGCGCTGGTGGCGGCAGCGGCTGGCGCGAAGGTGGTCAAACACGGTTCACGGGCGGCATCTTCGCAGGCCGGCACCGCCGACACCTTGGAGGCGCTCGGCGTGAACATCATGCTGGAACCGACAAGGCATGCCGCTGTCCTGGCGGAGGTGGGTATCACCTTCTTGTTCGCGCAGCTTCACCATCCCGCGATGAAGCACGTCGCGGGAGTGCGGAAGCAACTGGCCATTCAGACCACGTTCAACTTCCTCGGGCCCCTGTCCAATCCAGCCCGTCCCCAGGCGATGGCATTGGGGGTGGCCAACGACGACATCGCTCCCGTCGTGGCACGGGTGCTGGCGGGACGTGGAGTACGAGGCCTGGTTTTCCGGGGCTTCGACGGGCTCGATGAGCTGACCACCACATCCCCTTCGGACGTGTGGCTGCTGGCTGACGGACGGGTGCACCGCACCACCTTGGATCCGGCGGAACTCGGGCTGCCGCCCGCAGCCCCCTCGGACCTCACGGGAGGGGACGCGCAGCACAACGCCCAGGTGGTGCGGGATCTAGTGGCGGGCAGGACCGGTCCGGTCCGCGACATCGTGGTCCTGAACGCGGCGGCCGCTCTTCTTGCCTACCGCGGGGTCAGTTCCGTGGTGCCGCTCGCTGAGCAGCTGGCGACGACCCTGTCCGATGCCAATCGGGCCCTGGACGATGGCAGCGCCCAGCAGAAACTCGATGCCTGGATCGAGGCCACCGGGGCCTGAGACTCAGCCGCCCGTCAATGCGGCAGCGATGGGGCCCAGCCACAGTGCCGGGCCGTAGGGAAATGGCTCTGAGGTCCGCCCCCGCAGCATGTGGACGATTGCCCAGACCGCCCCGATGAGGGCTCCCGCCAGCAACGCTGTTGTCCATCCTTGGAGCCCCATCGACCCGGACACCGCACCCACCAGCAAACCGAGCCTGACATCACCGAAACCGAAGCTGCGGGAGAACCGCCACACCAACCACAACAGGCCCGAAGTCGCACACGCCCCTGCCAAGGCCGGCGCGAGCACGTCCGGGGACCGGAAGGAGACCACCGCCAAGCCCGCCGCAACTTGGGCGGTGGCGATCCAGTGCAGGCGTTTCGGCAGCCATGTGGTTCTGAAATCAACCCATACCAGCGCTCCACCCGCGCCGAGATGACCGAACCACAACGGCAGCTGCGCGACGGGTACTCGCCAGAGGGCACAGGTACACCCGAGAACCACCAGACCTAGAGTGATGGCTTCCCGAGGTCTTGCCAAGGATCGGTAGTCGGGCGGGGGATCGTCCGGGTCGAGCGCAACACGAGGCAGCCGCGGCACCACCCAGATGAGGTGGGCCGCGGCTGCTGATGCGCTGGCGCAGGCCAGTAGGAGCAGGGGCAGGGTCAGCGTTGTGCCTTTGTGAACCCGGCCGCCTCAGCGGCCTCCTCCGAGTTGAACCAGACCTCGGCGATTGTCAGCTCATAGCCGCGGGTGCCGGGAACGTGGTACTTCTTCGAACGTTCGTTGCCCTTGAAAATGTAGCCCTCCGGCGGGTTGGGGCCCACGTAGGATCCCTTGCCGAAGCTCTCCTTCGGAGCCTCCGGAGCGGGCGCGGCTTGGGGGGTGGGCGCGGCTGGCTCGTTGAACTTCGCTGCAGTGGCGAAGGTGTCGTTGTTGTTGACGTAGGCGCGTGACGGCTCATGAGCGGTCCAGCCGTCGTCCTTGGGCGTCAGGAAGTGCCTCACGGCTGCAACGGCGCCTGCGACGAGGGAACCGATGAACACGAATTTCGCGAACTTCTTGAACTTGCCGCCCTTGCGCTTCTTCTTCACCGGTGCGGGCTTGTGACCAGCAGCCTTGTGCAGGGCCTGCTGCAGGTTGGGCAGCAACGTGGCTGTGACCTTGTTGTGAGCCGCATCGACGGCCGGGGGAACCCGGTCGAGTGCGCCACGGATGTGTGGTTCCCAGGTGTCGAGGCGTTTCGAGGCGAAATCTGCCGTGCGTTTCCCCGCCTCACGTGCGAAAGGAGCGGCTCTGCGCTGGGCTTCCAGCAGGATCGCGGCGGCCTTCTCGGTGGCGTCTTCCCAAATGGTGCGGCCAGTTTCTGCTGCGGCGGCGGCGGATTCCGCGGCGGCCTTGGTCAGTCGTGACTTCTTCACTGCATTCCTCCAATGATTGGCTCGTGGTCGAGCACATCCAACGCTACCTGGTTCCGAGCGCAGGGGAGGGTGAAATCTGGAAGAACGCTCCGGCGCTGGTGACACGACACGTCAGAATACGCTCCGACGCTGCGCGGTCGTCACCTGTAGGTTTGGGTCCATGAGCACTGCTACCCTCCACACCACCAAGGGCGACATCGTCATTGAGCTCTTCGATGACGCGGCCCCCACCACGGTGGCGAACTTCGTTGGACTCGCGGGTGGGACCAAGGAATACCGCGACCCCACCACGGGCGAGAGCAAGACCGGAAAGTTCTATGACGGTCTCGGCTTCCATCGCGTCATCGACGGGTTCATGATCCAGGGCGGTTGTCCGCTGGGCACCGGAACCGGTGGGCCCGGGTACCGTTTCGCCGACGAATTCCACCCGGAACTTTCCTTCAACCGTCCCTACCTGCTGGCCATGGCCAACGCCGGGCCCGGCACCAACGGTTCGCAGTTTTTCATCACGGTGGCTCCCACCCCTCACCTGAACCGCCGCCACACCATCTTCGGTGAGGTCAAGGATCCTGCCAGCCAGACCGTCGTGGATGCCATCGCCACCACGGAAACCGATCACCGGGACCGTCCCACCGTCCCTGTGGTGATCAACTCGGTGACCCTTTCCTGATCCAGCGCACAGTGCGCGGGCCAGGCCCAGTCGCCGACGGTGTCCAGGAACCTGACCCCGGGCGACTCCAGCCAGTCCGCGATGCGTTCAGCCTCCTCGAAGCTCCCGGCGGGAAGCCCGCCGGGAGCTTCTCGTACCGTCTCGGACAGGTCGCGGGTGGTCTCGGCGATCTCCGGGACCTGTGCGGTGCGGGCCCGGGCTGCCCCGGCGAGTTTCCCGAAGCGGATCACGTGAACGGCCCACTCATCGTGCTCCGGGGCGGCCGCCACCAATTCGGGGCAACCGGCCAGGGACCGCACCCGGTGGAAACGTCTGGAGGTCTGGTGGGCGGCGAGAAGGCGATCAGTGAGCTCCCCCGCCTCCTCGAAACGCTCCTGCGCCACCAGCTCTGCCAATCGGGGGGAGGCCGAGGCCAGCAAGTCCCTGACATCACCGAGCCAGGTGTTGCGCAGGCGCTCCACCGACGTTTCGTATCCCTCCGGCTCCGGAGCAGCCCACGATTCGCGCACTGAGCGGTGGTGTCTGCGTTCCAACATTCCGAAGGTGTCACGGAACACACGTGACAATTCCCGGGCAGCGGTCAGACCAGGGAAAGGCCCCCAGAACAGATCATCCGGGGACGGGGTTCTCGTGGCGACCAGCCGGGGAAGGGAACCGCCAGTGAGTTTCAGCCACCACAGGCGGCGCTGATTTCTGGAACGCCGGTTGTACCGTGGGGAGTGGGCGGCGATCATCCGCAGCTCCCGTACCTGTGCCTCCAAGTCCGTGGCGCACTCGATTCCCCTGACTCCGGTGGCCACCTGCACCATCTCGTGGATCCGAGTGCGCTGTTCCGAGGCGGAGAAGTAGGAGGCGACCCTTTTACGCAGGTTACGCGACGTGCCGACGTAGAGCACCTCCGTGTGCGGAGTCCCGTTAGAGTCCCGGCTTTCGTGCTCGAACCAGTAGATTCCCGGGGCCTCCGGTAGCTGCTTGGCCCAGACTCTCTTGGCGCGGCGCTCCGAGGAGACGGGGGAGAGCAGCGCTCGCAGGTCTTCGACGGTGTCGATGCCGAGTCGCCCGGTTCGCTCCAGAAGGGCGTGCAGCACGTCGACGGTGGCGTGCGCATCACTCAGGGCACGATGGTCGGGTCGGGTGGTGGCGTGGAAATGGGCGGCGAGGGTTCCCAGCTTGCAGTTGCGCACCTCCCCTTTGGACAGCACCCGCCGGGCCAGGGCCACTGTGTCCACCACGACGGGATTGGGCCACCGGATGCCGAGGTGCCTGCAGATACGTTTGAGGAAACCGACGTCGAATGGGGCGTTGTGGGCAACCAACACGCATCCGTCAGCGAACCGCATGAACTCTGGAACCACGTCCGTGGGGGAGGGGGCCGCGGCCACCATGGCGTCCGTGATCCCCGTGAGTACCTGGATCATTGCCGGAATGGGGACCGAGGGGCGCACCAGGGTCTGGAACTCGCCGAGCGGTTCGCCGCCGCACACCTTGACCGCTCCGATCTCGGTGATCTCCGACTCGGGGCCAGCGCCCGTGGTCTCCAGGTCCACGACGCAGAAGGTGGTCGCGCGCAGGTGGCGTCCCAGATCCTCGAAGCTGGGCTGGAGCGACTCTGGAGCGTGGGGGGAGGTCATGCCGGGGACGTTACTCGACGGCGACGACAAAACGACCATGGCCGAGACGGGTGCACGTCCTGAGGGAAGGGTGAACTTTGGGAAAGGCCTAAAGGTCGTTTAGGATTCTCTCAGCCTCGTCCCCGAGCGTCTGGAGTTTCGAGTGAAGTTGTTCCGCACAGGTTTGGTTGGCCTTCTCGTCGCAGCCAGTGTCGTTTTCGTTCCCACGGCATCCGCCGACCCCGATGCCGTCGCAGCTGCGAAGGACAAGTTGGATCGCATTCACGAGGAAGCCGCACAGCTGGATGCTCAGCTCATTGAGACGATCACCCGTGCCGAGGAGTCGGAAACCAAGCTCGAAGTCCTCAAACAGGATCTGTCCGCCCAGAAGTCGAAGGTTTCCCAACTGGAAACCAACCTCGGCGACCTGGCGATGATGCAGCTCAACGGCGGCGGTCTCGGTGGCAGCGTGGACATCACCGGTCAGCTGCTCGGAAGCACCGATGACACCACCTTCCTGTCCGGGCTGAGCACCATCCAGAACGAGACCGACCGGAGCGTGGCCGATCTGCAGACCCTGCAGGTGGAGCAGGGTCGGTTGGATACACTCCAGAGCGAGCAGGAAACCATCGACGCGTCGCTCAAGGCGGACCGAGCAGCCAAGGAGAAGCTCTCCAAGGAGTACGAGGCCAAGGAAGCGGAGGCCCAGCAGGTTTACGATCGCCTGAGTGCGGAGGAACAGGAGCGTCTCAAGAAGCTGGAGGAACAGCGCCAGCAGGAGGAGGCCGCACGTGAGCAGTCGGCCCGCGAGAGCGCCAGCCCCAACCCCGCCCCCGCTCCGTCCACCGGAGCGGGCGACAAGTCCGATCCTCCCGCCTCTTCCTCGGGCGGCGGTTCCGGACGTGCCCAGCAGGCCGTTAGCTACGCCCTCGCCCAGGTCGGCAAGGGCTACGTCATGGGGGCCACAGGGCCTTCCAGTTTTGACTGCTCCGGGCTCATGCTCGCCGCCTACAAGCAGGTTGGCATCTCCCTGCCACGCACGTCCCAGGCCCAGATCTCGGCGGGTACCTCCGTTTCCAAGGGGGATCTGCAGCCCGGAGACCTGGTCTTCTACTACAGCGGCATCACGCATGTCGGCATGTACATCGGCAATGGCCAGATCGTGCACGCTGCCAATCCGCGCAGTGGTGTGGTGACCGCTTCGGTGAATTCCATGCCCTTCGCAGGAGCGCGGCGCGTGGCCTGAGACCGCCTCATGTGGTACAGATTCTTCAAAATTTTCATCTTTCGTCCGCTGGTCAGGTTCGGGTTCCGCGCCCGTATCCACGGTGCCGAGAATGTCCCCACGTATGGCGGGGCGATACTGGTGAGCAATCACATCGCAACGATGGATCCCGTGATCATCCCCGCGATGCTGCCTCGGAAGGTTACCTTCCCCGCGAAGGCGGAGCTGTTCGACGGGAGCAAGAACCTCGGTCGCGCCATCGTGGCCTGGTTCCTGAAGGCCATCGGAATGGTTCCCATGGACCGCGGCGGTGGTCGGGCCTCGGCCGCCTCGCTGCGTGCCATCTCCGACGTGCTCGACGCAGGCAAGGTGATCGGAATCTTCCCCGAGGGAACCCGCTCACCGGACGGCAGGCTCTACAAGGGCAAGACCGGGATGGCGCGCATGGTGCTCGCATCCGGGGCTCCGGTATTGCCTGTGGGTCTAATCGGTACCCAGACCGTCCGGGGTTTCCTCGGTATTCCCTGGGTGCGACGCCCCGTCGTCGTTGTCGGTGAACCGCTTGACTTCTCAGATCTGAAGGGGCGCGAATCCGAGACCCGTACCCTGCGCTGGGTCACCGAAGAAGTGCTGGCCGCCATCCAGCGCCTCACCGGGCAGGAATACGCCGATGTCTACGCTACGCGGGTCAAGTACGGCGACCTCAAGGACAAGGGTTCTGATGAGTTCCTGCGTCCCCGTCCCGGCGGTGGCCCCAAACCGGTGGCGAGCGAAGGGTGATTCCCGGGACACCCCCGACATCGGCGCGCCTGGGGTGGGTTCAGGCCGCTTCCTCTTGGTTCCGCAAAGACTATGATGTCCTGGGGCGGGTCTTCGTCGTTACCGCCACGGTGCGTGTGGTGCTGGCGATCCACACGGTGGTCGTCTCCTTCTGGTTCGTGTACCCGACTGCGAGGAACCGGATCGGTCTGCTGATATCCATGGCCGCGGTCCTGTTGTGGACGTTCTTTGTGACTTTCCTGCTGCGTCGCCCCAGCGACCGGAACCTGTGGGTGCATATGGCCGACGGGGCCGTGACGTGTTCCCTGATCTTCGCCACCCCGCTGGTGACGAATCAGCCGTATGGGCAGACCTCCCTGGCCGGGTATTGGATGGCGGGGTGCTGCTTGTACGCGGCGGTGCTTCGGGGAACAGCAGCCGGGATCACAGCCACCCTGGCCACAGCGATGGCCTTGCTGATGATTCCGCCGCGGCTCACGATCTCTCGGATAGACGTCGTGCTCGCCATTTTGCTCATGAGCATCTGCGTCGGGGTGCTCATCACTCAGTTCAAGCACACCATCACGGAGCAGGAACGGGCTCGGATTCGTTCCGTTGCGTTGGGGGAGCGGGAACGTCTGGCGCGGATCGTGCACGATGGGGCCCTACAGGTGTTGGCCCTCGTCGAGCGGGAGGGGCCTGAGCTGGGACCACGCGGGCTGCGCCTGGCAGAACTGGCCCATGAATCCGAGACCCAGCTGCGCAACCTCATCCGTGACAAGGAGATCCTCAACGAGAACGCCACCAGGCAGGTGGACCTGGCCGCTGCCCTCGACCGATTCCAGAGCACCAAGGTGATCGTATCCACCATGGCCGGTCAAGTGCTTGTTCCCAGGCTCATCGCGGAGGAGGTGGAGGCTGCGCTCGTTGAGGCGCTGAAGAACGTCGACAAACATGCGGGGCCGAGTGCGAAGGCCTGGGTACTGCTGGATCAGGAGGACGATTCCGAAGTAATCCTGTGGGTGCGAGACAATGGGGTCGGGATGGATCTTTCCGAGGCGGCGTCCGCCGGTGAACGGGGGCGGCTCGGTATCAGGGATTCGATCGTGGGCAGGATGGCGGCTCTTGGAGGAACCGCCGTGGTCAAGTCCACTCTGGGAGAAGGCACCGAATGGGAACTGCGTTTCCCGGTGAAGGTGGGAGAGGCGTGAATGACATCAGTCGGAACCGTGTGATGTTGGTGGATGACCACCCCATGTGGATCGAAGCCTTGAGTGAGGACCTCTCGGAGGAGGGTTTCGAGATAGTCGCGGTCGCCAAGAACGGGACAGAGTGCCTGCAGCGGGCGCGCGCCACCCGTCCCGACGTGGTGGTGATGGACCTGCAGATTCCCGCCCCGGACGGGGCGACCTGCACCGAATTGTTGGTGCAGGAATTTCCGGACATCCAGGTGCTGGTGATGTCGGCCAGCGGTGAACGCGAGGATGTGTTGCGGGCCATGAAGTCCGGTGCCCGAGGGTACTTGGTGAAATCGGCTTCGAAGGCCGAGTTGCTCGAGGGCGTGCGTCGCACTGCGGCGGGGGACGCGGTGTTCACTCCCGGCCTGGCCGGATTGGTGCTGGGAGAGTTCCGGCGCATGGTCAATGTTGCTCACAGTCACGACGATGACGGCCCGGTGTTGACCACTCGTGAGGTGGAGGTGCTGCGTCAGGTGGCGAAAGGGCTGGCCTACCGGGAGATCGCGGAGGCATTGTTCGTTTCCCATCGCACGGTTCAAAACCATGTGCAGAACGTGTTGCGCAAGCTTCAACTTCACAATCGTGTGGAGCTGACCCTCTATGCCATCGACCAGGGATTGCATGATCCGAACGAGTGATGTGGGCAAGTGGAGTAATCTTCCCGCCATGTCGATCATGTCCCGGGCCGAGCTGAGATCCCTGCCGATGCTTCAACAGCCCAGCTATCCGGATGAGGCCGCGCTGGACCGCGTCATTGACGCCGTGGAGAAGCTGCCACCGTTGGTGTTTGCGGGGGAGTGTGATGATCTTCGCACCAAGCTCGCGGAGGTGGCGGAGGGCCGGGCTTTCCTGCTTCAGGGCGGGGATTGTGCTGAGTCCTTTGACGCGGTCACGGCGCAACACATCAAGGACAAGCTGCTGGTGCAGCTGTCGATGGCCGTCGTGATGACCTACGCCGCCCAGGTCCCGGTGGTGAAGGTTGGGCGGATCGCCGGGCAGTACGCCAAACCTCGTAGCAAACCGACCGAGACGCGGGGAGAAACCACCCTGCCCAGCTATCGGGGTGATGCCATCAACGGCTTCGAGTTCACCGAAGAATCTAGGGTCCACGACCCGGAACGCCTGGTTCGCCTCTACAACGCCTCCGCGGCCACCCTCAATCTGGTGCGTGCATTCGTGACGGGTGGTTTCGCGGATCTGCGCGGGGTGCACACCTGGAACCGTGATTTCGTCGGCAACCCTGAGGTGGAAGCGGCATATGAGGAATTGGCCGCAGAAATCGACCGGGCGCTGACGTTCATGGTTGCCTGCGGGGTGGACGACCGAGCGCTGTCGGTCATCGATTTCTATGCCTCACACGAAGCACTGCTGCTGGAGTATGAGCGGGCCATGACCCGAGTCGACTCCCGTTCGCAGCAGGTCTATGGCTGCTCGGGGCACATGCTGTGGATCGGGGAACGCACCCGCCAGCTCGACGGCGCTCATGTGGAGTTGTTGCGACGGGTCCGCAACCCGCTGGGGGTCAAACTGGGTCCTACCACAACACCCCGGCAGGCCATCGAACTGGCCGATCGCCTCGACCCCGACCGGGAACCGGGCCGGATCACCTTCATCACCCGGATGGGCGCCAACCGGGTGCGCGAAGTGCTTCCACGGGTGATCGAAGGGGTGGAGGAGACCGGGCGCAAGGTCGCGTGGGTATGCGACCCTATGCACGGCAACACCTTTGAGGCCGCCAACGGCTACAAAACTCGTTCCTTCAACGACGTGGTGGAGGAGGTTCGTGGTTTCTTTGATGTACACGACTCCCTCGGCACCTGGCCGGGAGGCCTGCACGTCGAACTGACTGGCGGCGATGTCACAGAATGTGTCGGCGGTGCCCTGAAACTTGAGGAAACCGACCTGGCTGACCGCTACGAGACGGTGTGTGATCCCAGGCTGAACCGCAACCAGAGCCTGGAGCTGGCCTTCACCGTCGCCACCAGGCTCCGCAAGGGACGCCGGAACCGGGGCAATCCGGTGCTGGATTTCCGGGCCAAGGAGCTGTGACGGCTCCCCAGCGCATTCGTCAGCGCCCCGATGGCAGGGCGTCGATCTCCGGAACTGGCCTAGGCCAGATGCCGAGTTCGCGCCAGACGAAGTCCGGTATCCGACCGAAGAAACCGTGGAGGAGGAACAGCATCATCTCCACCCGCTCCAGCGGCCACTCGGGGTCGCGGGCGGTGATCACCCCGTTCTGATCGATGCCG
>ERZ773010.739-NODE-739-length-22072-cov-9.395967_pt1 | contig 22072 bp, 15 predicted proteins | sample MGYA00580842_ERZ773010 | MGnify/ENA primary metagenome ERZ773010 (study PRJEB29015, sample SAMEA2737982) | human oral metagenome | biome: human oral; feature: human-associated habitat; material: dental | place: China | collected 2107 ...
AGTCTGGGCCGTGTCTCAGTCCCAGTGTGGCGGATCATCCTCTCAGACCCGCTACGGATCGTTGCCTTGGTAGGCCTTTACCCCACCAACTAGCTAATCCGACATCGGCCGCTCCGAAAGCGCGAGGTCTTGCGAGCCCCCGCTTTCCTGCTCACAGGGTATGCGGTATTAGCGTAACTTTCGCTACGTTATCCCCCACTCCCGGGTACGTTCCGATGCTTTACTCACCCGTTCGCCACTCGCCACCAGGTGCAAGCACCCGTGCTGCCGTCCGACTTGCATGTGTAAGGCATGCCGCCAGCGTTCAATCTGAGCCAGGATCAAACTCTTCAGTTTAATTCCTGCTTAAACTCTCGCTTGACGTGACATAAAGTTAAAAACTTTATGTTTTTATACATCGTGCGAGTTACTTCATCTTTTTTAGCCAGCACTGCAAACCGCGCAGCAACCAGCCCAAAGACCAAGAACCCACACCTATCAATCGTCCTGTTTTTAAAGAGCTTCGCCAGAAAAACCACCGCCTGGCTAACTTGCTTACCCCACCAAAAAGTGAGAAAGTGAATTCTACATCAAGAAAAAAATGTGTCAACTAATATACAGCTAAAAATTAACAGCAATAACCGCACACCATACATTGGTTGCGGGGGCAGGACTTGAACCTGCGACCTTCGGGTTATGAGCCCGACGAGCTGCCAACTGCTCCACCCCGCGCCAGAAAAATTTCACCAATCTTTGGAACACATGATTGGATCCACTTGAATTTGAAATTCTAAGACATTTCTTTATTCTCGTCAATCTAGCATCTCTCTTCTTCAAGATACATCGCATTAATGGAAATCTAGCTGACCGTCATTGACGGAACGTGCGAGGAGACCTGATACTAACGCTGAGTGCGCTGGTGTGGCAGTTCTCTCCGGCCGCTTTCCAGGCACGAATTTAATCAAGCCGCGCTACGTCCACGACTCCGACCATGCAAAAATATCCACTTAATTACCTGCAGCTGCTCTCGGAAAAATATCCTTCGATACAGTCTGCTTCAACCGCCATCATCAACTTTTCCTCGGAGTTACAACTGCCCAAGGGCACTGAGCATTTTCTTTCCGACGTTCACGGCGAGCATGAAGCTTTTGAGCACATTGTCCGCAACGGTGCCGGCTCGATCTGGCGCAAGATCGAGGAAATGTTTGCCAATTCGATGTCACGTCCGGAACGGCGCAGCTTAGCGACGCTTATTTACTACCCTGAAGAAAAAATACCACTGACGCTGCAAAGCGTCGCCGACAAAGAGGAATGGCTCCGCCTGACGCTAGTCCGGCTCATCAAATTCTGCCGTACGCTGAGCGCCAAATATCGCCGGGAAGCCGTACGCAAGCTATTGCCGGCAGATGTTTCAGAAACGATCGAGGAACTGCTTTACGATCAGGAAGGTGTCGAACATAAACTGGCGTACAACCAAAGTCAGATCGAAACCATCGTCTCTACCGGCAGCTCTCAGATATTCATCATTGCACTGGCGCAACTTATCCAGCGGCTAGCCGTTGAACGCCTGCACATCATCGGAGATATCTACGATCGCGGCCCAGGCGCACACATCATTCTCGACCAGTTGATGGAACACCATCAGGTCGATATTCAGTGGGGCAACCACGATATGCTCTGGATGGGTGCTGCCGCCGGCAGCGAAGCCTGCATCGCCAACGTCATCCGCATCAGCCTGCGCTATGGCAACATGGAAACGCTGGAAAACGGGTACGGTATCAGCATCCTGCCGTTAGCCTCCTTTGCGCTCGCAACTTACAAGGATGATCCGTGCACCCGCTTCATCCCCAAGGTCGACGCCGACAGTAATTTCAGTGCCCAAGAGATCCGGCTGATGGCGCAGATGCAAAAAGCCATTGCCGTTATCCAATTCAAGCTGGAAAGTGCCGTTATCCGCCGGCGTCCGCAATACCAGATGGACGATCGCCTGCTTCTGCCCAAAATTGACTACGCCCGTGGCGTCATTACGCTCAACGGCACCGAATATTCTTTGCTTGATACCTTTTTTCCAACGATCGACCCCAAGAATCCGGAAGCGCTCACGCCGGAAGAACAAGCCGTAGTCAGCCGACTGGCACTGTCCTTCGTGACCAGTAAAAAACTCCAGCAGCATACACGCTTCCTCTTCTCGACCGGCAGTCTGTACCGTATTCACGACGGCAATCTGCTATACCACGGCTGTATTGCCATGAACGATGATGGTTCCTTTCGTGCTTTCAATGTCGACGGAAAGTCATTCAGCGGCAAAGCCTTCCTTGATCGTGTTGACCGCCTCGCGCGTCAGGGATATTTCGACACTGAGCATCCAGCGAAGAAACGCTACGGGATGGACGCCATGTGGTTCATGTGGTGTGCGCCAATGTCACCGCTGTTCGGCAAAGAGCGCATGACGACCTTTGAGCGCTATTTCATTGCCGACAAAACAACGCATACGGAAAAACGCAACGCTTATTACACGCTGCGCAATACTGAAGAAACAGCCAGAACCATTCTCAGGGAATTCGGCCTTGATCCGGAAACCGGCATCATCATCAACGGTCATGTGCCGGTCAAAGTAGCCAAGGGAGAGCGCCCGATCAAGGCAAACGGGCGGCTTATGGTCATCGACGGCGGCTTTTCGCGCGCTTACCAAAAACAGACAGGCATCGCCGGCTATACCCTGATTTCCAACTCACGCGGCATGCTGCTCTCGGCACACCAGCCGTTTGAATCAAAACAGAGAGCTGTCTCTGAGGAGTTGGACATCCACAGCGAAACCGAGATTATTCATACACACCCATTCCGCCTGCGCATCAAAGATACCGATCGCGGCCATGCCATTCAAGAGAAAATTGCGACGCTGACTGCGCTCCTTCACGCGTACCGCGAAGGACTGATCAAAGAACAGCACCTGCGCTAAATGCCGTCCCGTAGCTATCCTCGCCGGGCGCGAGTATCGTCACTTTGCGCGGCAACTGCCGCAATCTAAAATGCCCGCACCTGTTTCTGTCACGGTGGCAAGCCTTGCATGCAAGCTATCGGCAGCTGCCGCATCCGCTACAAGCGGCATTTTCCCGGTTTTAAGATAGGTTTCGCAGCGCATCAGGTAGCCACCAATGCTCTTCGGCATCGTCGTGCGCGCTCGCGTAATGTAAAAAATCAGATCACGGCCACGGCGAATCAGACGCAATCCGTCGGAAATATCGTGCATTGGCGGCGCTTCATCCACAAGAGGCTGCGTCCGGGGCGTAAAGTTCGCCAGACGCTCAGATGCCGTCACCAGACTCGTCCAGACTTCGAAGATATCCGGATCCGTCCGCAAGGTCTGCACCTTGGTCTTGGCGGTTTCGACGAATTCCCGGATGATCGTACCAATGCCTTCAAAGGCATCAATCGGAGCAAAGCAGTCAATCATCGCCTCTCCAATTCGATCGATATCGCGCAGACACTGACCGATTTTAATGTAGCGACTCTCGTAGAAATCCTCAATGGACACCGAAAATGCCCGGAACGGTTCCCCCCACAGCTCATCGATCCCCTCCTCACCGCTACGATGCAGTACCGAATGGCCGAGATTCATCGCTTCGATCAGACATTTTCCACACTCGCGCGTCAGCGGGTTCCCCTGAATCTCGACCCCGTCGGCTTGCAACTCAACAAGCTTGCGGAAAATATCCGTCGCACGATTAAACAGCGCGCCTGCGAGCATCGCCGCCTTGACGCGCCGCCGCGCTGGATCAGTTTCCGAGTCATAGCTCTGACGCGCCTCATTTAAACGGCTACCAGGGATATTAAGTCCATGCTCAGTATGATTGAACAGGCGGCGCGCCAACGCTTCGATCAAACGTTTTTTAGCTTCCAGTGAATCGGCGGGCGCCGGATAGGTCTTGATCCAGTAACCATCATAAAACACGCGCTCCACACCATCGAACAGCCGCCGCTCACCATCATGCGGCGCCTCATGTAAAGCCGCATTTTGCGCTGCCTTGTTTCGCCCTGTTCTTTTTCGTCCAGGTTTTTTTTCTATTGATATCGTTTCTTCACTCATCAAGGCATTATCGACCTGATACCGACAATCTGGCAAGACTGGTGCGTGTATCCTAATGATTGCCCGCTGGTTTGTGTTCCCTTCCGGGCACGTGGCTCTCCTTGCCGGCAAAATTACCCAAAATACATCAGCTGATTCTCAGATCATCCAACAATCTGAGTGATAGACATACTCACAAACGAACCAACTTGATTAACCTTCGCAATTTATTACATTGCGCATTTGCCCACAATAAATACAACGCCTTGGCAGCCTTCCCAGCACAGCCAAAAAAGAAACAAGTCCCTTCCACGGCAAGGAAGGCAACGCGTCCCGAATCCCCCGTCCTCCGGAAGAGAAGCCGGAGTCAGGCAACGAGGCGCGTACGCTTACTCAGTACGGCTATCCACTACTTCCCATGCCACCTGGGCGGCATGGGAAGTGGGCGAAAAGCAAAAGTCAGGAAATGAAAAGAAATAAGAAGATGCGCGCTGGATGAAAACAGATGGGTACGCTCGGCAGCACCATCAAACCGCATTCAATGCCGACGCCCCGCCTTTGCCAGCAGTCTTATCCTTGCCAGATACCGCATTGCCCGAAGTCTCACTGTTTTTTGACGGGGAAGATGTGCCCGAAGCGCTGCCAGACGACGTGCTGGTGCCGTTTCCAGTCTTCGTGCCGAGAATACTGATATCGCCGCACAATTCGCAGCCTTCTTCCGCTACCAGTTTCCCGTAACAAATCTTACCGCGCACGCGCCCGGTCGAATGAATGATCAGTTGTGAGCGTGCGGTCAGCTCGCCTTCGAAATCGCCAAAAATTTCCGCGACATCAATGCTGACTTTACCGGCGAACGAACCGTGTTCCGTAATACGAAGGACACGACTGTCCATCGTTGCCTCAACGCGCCCTTCGACCACCAGCATGTCGCAATTGAGGATTTCAGCACCACACAGTTTGACTTCCGGACCAACGATCAGACGTGCACCAATTGCACCTTCCTCATCATCCGCCACATTCGGCGCCGTATCCGATGCCGCATTGCCCTGATCCGGATCCGCGTCCGTCACGCCCGTTCCGGCTCTCACCGCGGGCTTATGAAAATTCGTCGTCGCCCGGCCTGACACAAACGCCGGCCGGCCTGAATTGCTGTCGGTAACGCCAGCAGATTTACCGGCACCGCCAGCGGGCGGGCTCGCCAAGGGATTGAGCGTAGAACGCTGACCGTCCGTATCACGGCCAAAGAGATTCGATTTGCTGAACATGCGCTTCCTTCCTTTCGAAAACAACCAACAAAAATAATGCTTGGACTTGGAAAAGTTTTGACTGCATGTTTCGTGCCAAAAAGAGACTTCCCCTTGATTAATAATAAATTATTGAAATAATAAATAAAATTTCTTCGTCGGGCTCTAGAAAAAACGTCACCATAAAACGACGAAAATTCATGCGTTAATAAAAAATATTTATTTTTCAATCGGCTACCGTGTCGCCAAAGCACGACAAACTGACAGATACTGACAGATAAAAATATATCTACTCATTCGGAATCAAATTTCTTCAATTATCTTTTATAGTGAAGCGTCGCATGACGATGCAACAATGCACGCCTGCCCGACGACACGTTTCTCTGCGGTTTGGGTATGTCTTCCATGCCTGCATTTACACCTAACTGTCTATGTAAATAAGCGAACCTTATTTTGTGCGCTCCATGATCCACATTTCCTTTCGCCAAAGCATGCTGGCCGGTCTTCTGCTGATCGCCGCCCTGCTTGGTTGGGCGACGCTGCGTAGCTGGCTGCTACTCGAATATTCCATTGCGCAAAGCCAGCTAACCAGTGATTACGCCCTGCAACTCAACGATACGATGCAGGAACTCTCGCAGAGCACCATTGACCTCGAACGAACAGTACGCCAATTCATCGTACTCAAGGATGCCACGCTGCTGGTGCGCTTCGACGCCAACGCCAATCGTTGCCTTGCTGCCGTTTCGCGCCTGCGTCAAATTCCTCGACTGGCATCGGAGGCTCCCATCAACGACTGGACGACCGCATTGAGCGACCTTAGCGGCCAGCTCCGCAACGCTGAATCACCCGAAGCACTGCAAGCGACGCTGGATCGCCTTAACGAGATCAACGGTACGATCGACCGGAAGAATCGCCAATGGATTGATGGACAATACGCGTCGATTCGCACAAAACTCCAGCAAAACCGCGTACAGATGGCTGGATCGATCATCACCAGTTTCATTGGCGCTTTTATCGTCGCACTGCTCATGAGCCGCTGGCTGACGCGTCCTGTCGAAAAACTGGAGGCGTCGATCGCCCGCCTGGGCGAAGGCTGTTTCCACGATCCTATCGAAGTTCGCGGCCCTGCCGACCTGCGCCGCATCGGTCACCGCCTCGACTGGCTGCGTCAACGTCTCGACGAGCTGGAAACAGGCCGTGAGCAGACGCTGCGGCACGTTTCCCACGAACTCAAAACACCGCTGACCGCTTTGCGTGAGGGCATTGCCCTGCTGGAAGAAGAAGTCGTCGGCAGCCTTGATGATTCGCAAAAAGAAGTCGTTGATATCCTCCAACACAATATCCTGATCCTGCAAAGGCATATTGAAAACCTGCTCCGGCTTAATGCGCTCGCCCTCGAAACCCGCCATCTAAACCGCCAGCCGGTTGTGCTGACAGAACTTCTGTCATCTGTTGCCGCCGACCGCGAACTGCACGCGCAGTCCCGCCAGGTAAACATCATCTGCCAGGCCCCTGAGTCTAGCTGCCTGCTTGATGCGGAAAAGCTGCGCGTCGTGCTCGACAATCTCCTGTCCAACGCGATCGACTTCAGCCCGAGCGGCGGCAACATCTATCTTGACGCAAAAATTGAGGGCGGTATTCTGCGCATCGTCTGCGCTGACCAGGGGCCTGGCGTCGCCCTCGAAGACTACGAACGGATTTTCGAACCCTTTGTCCAGGGAAAACGCACTGCGCCTGCAGCCAGGCGAGGCAGTGGCGTCGGCCTGTCGATCGCGCGCGAACTGATAACGGCGATGGACGGCCAGATTCGTTTACTACCGAATGACGGGCACACGCCTGGTGCTGCATTTGAAATCAGCCTGCCCAAATAAACATCAACCGCCATTGAGCAGACGCATAGACACATAGACACTACGGCAAATAAAACACAAATGAATAATTTTTACGCAAACACGATACGCGGCTTTCTGCCGAGAAAACTGCCAATCCTCCTGTACAGAATGGGTAATGCCAGACCGGAAGCCATCGCACACTGTTGGCCTGCCTCTCTCAGCCGCCGCCATCGCCACCACTTACGCCGCCTGTTACCGGTACTGGCGGCAACCTTGCTTACCGCGTGCACCGCGCTGGCTGAATTGGGTGAGAACAGCACCGCTGCCGATTCACAGTACGGCCTGATGAGCTATTTCCAGCAACTTCAGCGCATGACACCGCAGGCGCTCGCCCGCGAACGCAGCCGCCTGACGCCGACACCCCAGTCACCCGCCGCGCAAGTTCGTCTGGCGATGCTGCTCGGTCAGACGCATGCTCCGAATGACTTAAGCCGGGCCAACGGCCTTTTAGGCGCGCTGATGAAATCAAACGCACCAGAGGCCGTCAGACTGCACCCACTGATTCAACTGCTCTCGGCGCAATACCATGAACGTGCAAAAACCGAAGCGCAAAATGAGAAACTGGCCCAGCAGCTCAAAGAAAGCCAGCAGCAGAACGAGAAACTGCAAGAAAAACTCAGCGCCATTGCGGATATCGAGAACACACTGCAATCGCGCCCACGCAACAGCAGATCAACATCACGACGTACAAGATGAATACGCAGAACACTACGCCCCCCCATATCCTGGTCGTCGACGATGATCCCGGTATCCTGCGCCTGCTGACTATGCGTCTGCGCTCCTGGGGATGCCGCGTATCCACCGCCGCCACCGCTGAGGAAGCGTTGGCGCGCATTGCCATCGACCCGCCGCAGCTCCTGCTCAGCGACGTTCGCCTACCCGGCAAGGACGGCGCTGAGCTTTTCGAGGAAATCCGCAAAACGCGCCCCATGCTGCCCGTCATTCTGATGACGGCACACGGCACCATTCCCGATGCCGTCGAAGCCATGTCACGCGGCGTGTTCGGCTACCTGACTAAACCCTTCGATAGCCAGGCGCTGCACGAAAAAATCGAGCAGGCGCTGAAACTATCTCCCAACGGCAACGAAGCGACCGCCGCAGATGGTGAAATCTGGCAAGAAGACATCGTCTATCGCAGCCACAGCATGGCCGCCCTGCTTGAAGAAGCACGCGTCGTCGCTGCCTCCGACGCCAGCGTACTGATCCGCGGCGCCAGCGGCACCGGCAAGGAGCTTCTGGCACGCGCCATTCACCGCGCCAGCCGGCGCGCCAATGCACCTTTCGTCGCCATCAATTGCGGCGCCATTCCCGAACAGCTGCTTGAATCCGAACTGTTCGGCCATGTACGCGGCGCATTCACGGGAGCGGTCAGTGAGCACGATGGCCTGTTCCGCGCCGCGGACGGCGGCACGCTGTTTCTCGATGAAATCGGCGATATGCCGCTACCACTGCAGGTCAAGCTGCTGCGCGTGCTCGAAGAGCGCGCCGTCCGCCCGGTCGGTGCAACGCACAGCGAACCCGTTGATGTCCGCCTGCTCACCGCCACCCATCGCGACCTGGAAAATGCACTGGCCGAAGGCCAGTTCCGCGAAGACCTCTATTACCGCATCGACGTCGTCACGCTAACCCTGCCAAGCCTTGAAGAACGACGGGAAGATATTCCCGCATTGGTTGCCCACTTCATCCGGCAGATTGCCGAAAAATACGACAAAAATATCAGCGGGATCGCCCCCGACGCTATGGCTGCGCTCGCCGGCGCAAGCTGGCCGGGCAACATTCGTCAGTTGTTCAACGTCGTTGAGCAATGCTGCGCATTGGCGACAACGACGCTGATCACCCTGCCGCTGGTTCAGCGCGCCCTGCGCTCACCCGCCATGGATGCGCTTTCCTACGCCGACGCCAAGCAGCGCTTTGAGCGCAACTATCTGGTGCAGCTGTTAAAACTCACTGACGGTAATGTTGCCGATGCCGCCCGCATCGCCGATCGCAACCGGACCGAGTTTTACCGCCTGCTACGCAAGCATGAGCTGACCCCCAGCATGTTCCGCGGCGATAGCGACGCGGAAATCCCCGCCGAAAACGCACCGCCCAGCAAGGACTGAAAGACAGCCATTGACGTTACTTGATCCAGCCGCTGGCAAAATCCTCCACCGTCCGCGCCAGTTTATGCGGATCGTGGCGAATATAATCAGTTGCGCTGGTGAAATCGCGTTCGATGACCTTGATCCCGCTCGCCATAAGCGCCGCGCGGTCGCGCAGCACAACGGGCGTTTTGCCTTCCGCCCGATATTTTTCAACCAGATCGGGACGCAGCGCACCGCTATTGACCAAGAGGTAATTCAGGCGCCCCGGCCCCAAATAGCGTTCGACCACGCGCACAAAATCCTCGACGGCAAAACCATCGGTCTCGCCGCGCTTGGTCATGATATTGCAGACATAAACGATCTTGGCATGCGCCGCCCCCAGAGCCTCGCCCATACCGGCGCACAGCAGATTGGGAACGATGCTGGTGTAAAGATCGCCCGGGCCAATAATGATGTAGTCAGAATTCTCAATCGCCTCGCGGGCACGCGGATTCAGCTGCCCGCCCCCGAGCAGAAAAGCCTCCTGAATTGGAATGCCGACATCGCGCATTGGCATATCGATATGCGTCTCACCGATGATCTGCTCGCCATTTTCCAGCGTTACGCCCAGACTGACATCGTCGAGCGTGACGGGAATGACTTTGCCGCGCACATCAAACATGACGGACAATTCCTCAATGCCGCGTTCAAAATTCCCCATAATGTCCGAGAGCGCCGTCAGCAACAGATTGCCGACGGTATGCCCAGCAATGCCGCTGCCCTCCTTGAAGCGATATTCAAAAAGCCGACGCACGATCTCGGTATCGCCGGACAAAGCGACAATGGCGCGCCGGATATCGCCGGGCGGCAGGATGCCAAACTCGTCACGCAGTTCGCCCGACGATCCGCCGGAATCGGCCATGCTGACAATCGCCGCCAGATTGAGATCAGGATTTTTGCCAAGGCCGGACAGCACATGGAAGGTACCCGTACCGCCGCCAATGGTTGTGATATTGCATTTCATGGGCTGCTTTCTATGAATCCGTCGGCATTATACGGCTCGCGAAACACGCCGACTTGCAGCTATACGCCGCCGCACCGCCTGGATGATTTGCTCCAATTCCCAATCACTCTTTGATACAGGCCATACTCATGGAAACCAGTACCCATACGCTTGAAAAACGCTACAAAGCTTTTATCAGCTACAGCCACGCCGATAACCAGGCGCAAGGGCGCAAATGGGCGGACTGGCTGCACCACACGTTGGAAACGTACCCGATTCCTGCCGAACTTGTCGGCAAGACCAATCAGTACGGGCAAAAAATTCCGGCGCAAATTTACCCGGTCTTTCAGGATGAAAAAGAACTCTCCGCCAACGCCAATCTAAGCGCTTCATTACAAAGCGCACTGGATCGCGCCGAGTTTTTAGTTTATCTCAGCTCACCGCATTCAGCCCGTTCGATTTACGTCCAGGAAGAAATCCGGCATTTCAAGAAAACAGGCAAAGGCCAACGCATCATTGCCTTGATTCTGCGTGGCGAACCTGAATATGGCGACACACAAACGGAACAGCAATGTTTTCCCGATGTGCTGCGCTTTGGCGTCGATGCTGAAGGCAATATTCTCTATCAGCAGCGGGAAGAAGCGTTGGCCGCTGACGTCCGCCTGCCGCACAGTACGGAAGAAGGCTTCACGTCCGCAGCAGCCTATCGCCATTATTTGCAGGAACAGAAGCTTCCCGCCAAGCAGATCAAGCAAAACATTGAGGAATACCAGGAACGCCTCAATCTGGCCAAGCTGAAGATTATCGCCGGCATTCTGGGCGTGCCGCTCAACGAGCTGACCCAGCGCGACCAGGCTTACGAGTTGGAGCGCGTCAAGCGCAAAAACCGCATAATCAAATGGGTCACCAGCGTGATCTCCGCACTGGCCATTCTGGCGGGCATCTCCGGCATCTATGCCTGGAATCAAAAGAACGAAGCGCAGAAAAATCTGGCGCAGTCACTCTATGCGTCAGGAATCAACAAGCTGGCGCAGAACGAATATGGCGACCCAGCCGCCTATATTGCCGCCGCCGTGCGCAATGGCAGCGACAACGCTATCCTGTTTGCCGAATCCATGCTGGCCATCAAAAACGATATGGTGCTGCTGCCCAACATACTTGCGGCCAATGCAGTTTTCAGTCCGGATGGCCACTACGTTGCCGGTCTCGCCGGTACGGGCGCCCATCATTTTGAACTGCAATTGTGGGATGCGCGCGCCCGGCACAGGCTGGCGGACATGGGAAAAATCACCGCCCGTCGCGCCTACAAACCCGTATTTGACGGCAACAACGATTTGTATGCGATGAACGACCAGAACGAAATCATTCGCTACCAGATCGGCACGCGGAAAACCCATGTTGTTTATCGGCACACCGGGTCAGAAGATTTCACGTTGATGGGCATCAGCCCGAACGGGCGATGGCTTGCCGTGCGTCAGTTCAACCCGGAAACCCTCACCCTGGCCGCCAGTGGCAAAGATCAGGCCAGGCTGAGCTTGCCCGCACCGCACGACGCAATCATACATATCCTGTTTTCACCAGACAGTACGACTGCTCTCATGCTGTTCTCCCACGCTGATAGAAGCGACGGGCAAATTTTTCATTTGGAAGACGATCGGCCAGAAACACGGATTCCTTTCGAGTTGCCGGAAAAAATATCCGGTGCTGATTTCTCTCCCGATGGGAAATACATCCTCTTCTCGGCAAACACGGCCAACGCGAACCGCTACACCATACTGGACACACAGAATGGACACAGCCGGCCGCTACAAACGCAAGACAGATTATATGATCGGGTGACTTTTAACCCCGATAGCGCAAGCATCGTCGCCATCAGCGACCAAGGCTACGACCTCTACGATAGCCGAACAGGCGAGCGGCAAGCCTCTCACGCTTTGCCGTTGGCGGATTTACGTCGCGTGCTCTGGAAAAACGACACCGACCTTTCGCCCGACCAGACCCAGCGGATCGTGACGCTCAATAAGCAAACGTATCTGCAAAATATCGGCGGCAGAAACCTGCTGATCAATGAGCAGCATATTGCCCCCGATGCCCGGCAGGTGCTTGCGGATGCAAAAGGCGCTCATTGGCTGATTCTTCAGGCTGATGGGAAAACACTCTCCAGAATCGACTTCGAAAGCGGTGCCCGTCAGCCAGAATTTATTCTTTTTCCTGAAGAAACAGCCTACTTGCGCATTCTGGAAAACAATCTGTTAATGGCGGTCTCTCGACAAAAAAACGTACGTTTTTTTGATGCCGATACCGCGCAGGCCGTTGGCAAAGCCACCCCGACACAGGCGCGCAGAATTCTGCTCAAACGCGATCACTCCCGGTTCCTCGCCCGTACGGGCGACAATGGCTTTGCCATCTGGAATGTCCGTGACGGTGCCGAAATCATGCGTTACAGCCAGCCCAAACCTTTAGAAAACTTTATCGCCGACAGCAATTTTGAACGGCTGCTCGTTGCCGGCAAAGAGGGCTGGACGCTCTCCGACCTGACTGGCAAAAAAATTCTTCTGGAAGGCAAAGGCAGCCTGAGCAACGCCGCGTTCAGCCCGGACGGTCGCTGGCTGGCTCTGGGGTATAGCGAAGGGCGCGCCGATGTTTACGATCTTGAACATTTCAAGAAGCATTTCAGCCTGCCTACCATTGCTTCCCCAATCCTGCTTTTCAGTCACGACGGAAAAACGCTTCTGGCGTCGGAAAATACCCGTCGACTTCATTTCTGGCATACCCACGATGGGCGCGCTTATGGGCAAACGGTACCCGTTTCTCCGTACACGAAACTGCTGGAGTTTTCCGCAGACAATCGCAAGCTCTTTCTGCAAGACAATATCGACGAGGCGCTGGCGCCCGCAATCAAAATCATCGATACCGGCAGCGGCAACCTGATTTCCCTGCCCTTTGCCGCAGGAATGTATGACAGCATCCAGCTGCTGGACGCGGACAATCGCATTGCGACCGTACAGAAGCTCCCGGAAGGCTATCAGGTACAAATCTGGCAAACGCCCGGCCAACAGCGGATCGCGCCCGAACAGATTGCCGAAGATCTGGAAGCCTCCTACGGACGCCAATACGACCCACAAACCGGCACAATCAATGATTACAAAGGTAAAAAGCCGTTCAACACCTGGTATTCGCAGGATATTTATACGCGCCCCGTCGCACCCGAGGCACGCACCACCGTCATACAGGTCATCGAGCGCATGTTGCCCATAGAAAATACGGACAGTCTGCAATTGCTGGCATCCGCTTACTTCTACCATCCGCTGGCGCGCGCGGGACTTGCCGAATACTTCAACCGCCAGCCTCAGGCCGGCGCGCTGAGCGCCGAACTTGTCCGTCTGACCCGGCTGCAATTGGCGGGGTTGGAAAATGCCCAGCTGAAAGCGCAGACCGAAGCCATCCTGAGCCGCCTTGCACAAATGCCGCCCCCCGCCAACTCTGCAAACGCCGGCCAATAACGGAAAGCCTCTTTATGAAAATCTCCCAGAAAACCAGAAGCCTATTCTGGATCGCGCTGGTCATCTGCGTTTTGGCGCTGTCCTGGATCGGCCTGGCGCAGTTTTATCCCGAAACCAACACGCTGCGTTACCTGCCCGACCGTATTTTCCGGATAGTCAAGATTCTGACGGGCAGCGACCCGATTGGGTCTGCGGTCGAACCAGAAAACGTTCCCGTGGCGCTGATCATCGTCAAGATCCTGATCACCCTTTTCCTGTTGCGCGCCTTGCTCAAAATTGTAGAAAGCGTATTTCACGAGCAGTACACACAGTTGCGTATCGCTTGCAAGACCGGGCATCTCATCGTGCTTGGCATCGGCAACAGAGGCAGCCGCATCCTCAAAGACTATCAGGCCCAGACCCACCAGACCGCCGTTGCCGTCGAACCCAAAAACGACCATGAAAATCTGCCTGCCTTGCGCCGCGACGGCCATGCCATCGTGATCGGCAATGCTTCGGATGCGGAAACCCTCAAAACAGCCGGCGCGCTGAAAGCCAAAACCGTGATCTGTTTTGACGAAAACGAACACACCAGCATCCAGGCCGCTGGAATACTGGCGACGCTCGCGGCAAACAGACGCGCACCGTACCCGCTGCAATGCTTCGTCCATCTGAACAATCCGCGCCTGGTCGAAATTTTTCGTCATCACGCGCAACGGCAGGGCGCCCGCTCGCTCGATATACGCTTTTTCAATCTGCACAAAATGATTGCGCGCCAATTTTTTCATCACCTGCCCGGCCTGCTGGCAGATACCCTGCATCGCCCGGACGCGAACATACGTTTCCTGCTGTTCGGCTTCGGCCCGTCTGCGCAGGCGTTACTGATTCAGGCGATGCGCGTCTTTCACCTGCTGCCGGGGCAAAGCAGCCACTGGCATATCTTTGCCGCAAACATTGCGGCCGAGCGCGCACGTTTTCATGATCACTACCCGCAAATTGGGCAGATCACCTCGCTGCAATTCAGTGAAGACACCGGCTGCTACGCACAACTGCTGCTCCAGGCCACCGCGCATCAGCCAGACGATGCGCAAACTGTCGTCATCTGCGCCGGCGAAGATGAGCGTGCCAATTTGCTGGCGGCGGCGGAGCTGCTCAGCGCCTCTGCCACGCAAGACTTTCCAATTTTCCTGCGCAATGCCAGTAGCCAGGCCATGTCGCGCCTGCTCAGCCAACAGGCCAATACGCGCCTGCATTTCTTTGGGGATGATGACGATTTTTGCAAATATGAGCTGATTACCGGCGCCCGACAGGACGATCTGGCGCGCGCCATCCATAATGACTATCTTCAGCAAATCGGCGGGGTCGCTTCGGAAAGCACCGCTTACCAGACGGCCTGGGATGAACTCTCGGAAGAGGCCAAGGATGCCAATCGCGCGCAGGCCGATCACATTATCTACAAACTGTTGCTAACCGGCAGGCCGGAAGTCATCCAGTCCCCCACCGATCTGCAATTCAATCCCCAGGAAATCGAGATGCTGGCGATGGTCGAGCACGAACGCTGGGCCGCCCACCGCTACCTCAACGGCTGGCAATATGGCGAAAAGCGCGACGATATACATAAACGGCACCCTTCACTGAGCGCCTGGGAAACCCTGAGCGACGGCGAAAAGCAGAAAGACCGCGACACCATTTTGCGTCTGCCGCAGATACTGCACGCCGTACAGAATAGGATGCTGTCAATTTGACGGACTGAGCAATGCGCATCCAGATCAGCGAAGCCGCTCCACGCGTCATGAACTACTTTCTTGCACGCAGCCAGGGCGTTCCTGCCGACATGGCCATCCATGCCATGACCGATTACACCGGCACTCCGGCACAGGCATCCCCGCTGATCGAGACGTTACGAACGCATCACCGGCTGCAAACGCACGAAGATGCGGAATACCGCATTGCCAGCGCCCGCATCGAATCGCCGGTCTGCCTGCACTATGGAACAACGGTGAATATCGCCGCGCTGCGCTGTTATCTGACGGTTGTTTACGGAAACTTTCTCGATGTGCCGGAAGCGCTGCTCGCCGAGCAAATCAATTACCGGAATCTCTGGTCGACATCCGCCCGTTGCGGAGAATAACCGGGCGCTTTCATGACTTGCATCTTGCATCTTTTCCCGCAAACGTTCATTCTCTCTGCCCTTCAAGGAGGAAAACACCATGCGTATCGGATTTTTCGGCGCGGCCGGAGAAGTGACCGGCTCCAGCTATCTCGTCGACACAGGAAAAATACGCTTTCTCGTCGATTGCGGCATGTTTCAGGGAGGCGCGCAGGCGCATGCGAAGAACATTGCCGCGCTGGATTTCGGCTTCGATGTTCGCCAGATCGATTTTGTTCTGATCACCCATGCACACATCGACCATTCCGGACTGCTGCCACGCCTCACCGTACTCGGCTACCGCGGTCCGGTCTATGCCACGCCGGCCTGCGTCGATTTGCTGCAAATTCTGTTGCCCGACAGCGCGCACATTCAGGAAAAAGAGAGCGAATGGCAACTCCGCCACCAGCACCGCAAGGACAGGGGCGCGCGAATGCGCGTCACGCCGCCGCTGTATACGGTTGCACAAGCCGGCAGCGCGCTGGAACTCCTCAAAGGCATCCCGTTGGGTGAATGGTTGCAGCCGGCCGAAGGAATCCGTATCCGCTTCCACGAGGCGGGGCATATTCTCGGCTCGGCATGGATCGAAGCGATCGTCAATCACGGCGGCAAGCAGCGCCGGATCATTTTCTCGGGCGACCTTGGCGTTTTCGATCGGCCGGTGCTGCGCGACCCGGAAATGCCAACAGGCGAAGCCGACGCGCTGCTCATCGAATCAACCTACGGCAACCGCGAACACCGTTCGCTGGAAAGCACCGAAGAGGAAATCGTCACTGCCTTTGAGCGCACCCGCGCACAGGGTGGCAACCTCATCATTCCCGCCTTTGCCGTTGGTCGCACCCAGGAAGTCATCTACATCCTCGCCGACCTTGTCCGTCGCCGGCGCCTCCAGCCGCTAAAAATCTATGTCGACTCGCCGATGGCCAACACCGCCACGCACATCACGCTGTCGCATCCCGAACTGCTCGATACGCAAACGCGGGATCTGCTCGATTGGGTACGCGCACATCCGGACCAATTCACGGTTGAGTTCGTCGGTGACGCCAACCAGTCACGTGCGCTCAACGACGTCAAAAGCGGCGCGGTTATCATCTCGGCCAGCGGCATGTGCGAAGCCGGCCGGATCAAATACCACCTGCGCGAAAACCTGCCGCGCAGTGAATGTACTGTAATGATCACCGGCTTCCAGGCATTCGGAACACTGGGACGCCGCTTGGTCGACGGAGCCAGAAAAGTGACCATTTTCGGCCAGACCGTACCCGTCAGAGCCAAGATCTACACCGTCGGCGGTCTTTCCGCCCATGCCGACCAACCGACTCTGCTCCATTGGTTAAGCGGCTTTCGGCTGCCGCCAAAGCAAACATTCACGGTTCACGGCGAAGTCTCGGCACAGGAGGCCTTCGTCGAAGCCATCAAGGAAAAACTGGGCTGGAATGGCATACGCTCGCCCAGACGCGGCGAGTTTTTTGAGTTGTGATGTATCAGGCGGACAACGCAAGGCCTGCCGACCCGCGGATTTCGGCGTGCGCATTATGGACGCCCCGACTAGCCCGATCCCGGCTGCGCCTATTCACGGGCACTGCGCGCCAGACAAACGCTGCCGGTACCGCACAACGCCCGGCCGGACATGCGCGACGGATACGGGCGCCAAGGCGTATTCGCTATAATGGCGCGCCTACCTGGGCGAGGCTGGTCTTGCCCATCATTTTTCCCTCCACCCCACTGATTCTTGTGCACCATGGAACTTGCCAAAAGCTTTGACCCCGCTGACATTGAACGCCGCCGTTACCCTGAATGGGAAGAAAACGGCTATTTCAAGGCCGGCTTCGACCCCAATAAAAAGGACGCTTTCTGCATTCTGCTGCCGCCGCCCAATGTCACCGGCACGCTGCACATGGGGCATGGTTTTAACCAGTCGATCATGGATGCGCTGACGCGCTACCACCGTATGCGCGGCGATAACACACTCTGGCAACCGGGCACCGATCATGCCGGCATTGCCACGCAAATCGTCGTCGAACGCCAGCTGGATGCGCAAGGAATCTCGCGCCACGATCTGGGGCGCGAAAAATTTCTTGAAAAAGTCTGGGAATGGAAAAACTATTCGGGCGGCACGATCACACGCCAGATGCGTCGGCTCGGCACCTCGCCAGACTGGTCGCGCGAACGCTTTACGATGGATGCCGGTTTATCGAAAACCGTCACCGAAACCTTTGTCCGTCTATATAACGAAGGCCTGATTTATCGCGGCAAACGCCTCGTCAATTGGGATCCCGTCCTCCATACCGCCGTCTCCGACCTCGAAGTCATCAACGAGGAAGAAGACGGTTTTATGTGGCATATCCGCTATCCGCTGGCCGACGGCTCCGGCGACCTGACGGTCGCCACCACACGTCCCGAAACCATGCTCGGCGACACCGCCATCATGGTGCATCCGGAAGATGAGCGTTACCGCGACCTGATCGGCAAGCTGGCTAAATTGCCGTTGACCGGACGCGAAATTCCGATCATTGCCGACGATTACGTCGATCGCGAATTCGGCACAGGCTGCGTCAAGGTCACGCCGGCGCATGATTTCAACGACTACGCCGTCGGTTTGCGTCACCATCTACCGATGATTTCAGTACTGACGCTTGACGCAAAAATCAACGACAATGCGCCGGAAAAATATCGCGGCATGGATCGCTTCGACGCGCGTGCTGCCGTCGTGGCTGACCTGACGGCGCTCGGCCTGCTGGTCAAGACCGACAAGCATAAACTCAAGGTGCCGCGCAGCGACCGGACCGGCGTCATCATCGAGCCGATGCTGACCGATCAATGGTTTGTCGCCATGAGCAAGCCCGGTCCGGATGGTACGAGTATCGTCAGCAAGGCGCTGGAAGCCGTTGCTTCCGGAGAAATCCGTTTCGTGCCAGAAAACTGGGTCAACACCTACAATCAGTGGCTGAACAATATCCAGGACTGGTGCATTTCGCGGCAATTGTGGTGGGGGCACCAGATTCCTGCCTGGTACGACGATGCCGGCCGCTGCTATGTCGCGCATGATGAAGCGGAAGCACAGGCGCAGGCTGCCGCCCAAGGCTACCACGGTGAGCTGACGCGCGATCCGGATGTGCTCGACACCTGGTATTCATCGGCGCTCTGGCCATTCTCAACATTTGACTGGACGCCGGAATACCCCGAAAAATCCAATCCGGCGCTCGATCTCTACCTGCCTTCCTCCGTACTCGTCACCGGCTTCGACATCATCTTTTTCTGGGTTGCCCGCATGGTGATGATGACCAAGCACATCACCGGCAAAATCCCCTTCCGGCATGTTTATTTGCACGGCCTCATCCGCGACGCAGAAGGCCAGAAAATGAGCAAATCAAAAGGCAATGTGCTCGACCCGATCGACCTGATTGACGGCATCCGCCTGGAAGACCTGGTGGCCAAGCGCACGACCGGCCTGATGAACCCGAAACAGGCCAGTGAAATCGAAAAGAAAATGCGCAAAGAGTACCCTGACGGTATTGCCGCATTCGGCACGGACGCCCTGCGCTTTACTTTTCTTTCGCTCGCCAGCCCGGGACGCGACATCAAGTTCGATTTATCTCGCTGCGAGGGATACCGCAATTTCTGCAACAAGCTATGGAATGCCGCGCGTTTCGTGCTGATGAATGTCGAAGGGCATGAGCTTGCGCCCGCTCATTCGCCAGCGCCCGGCGGCAACACCGACCTTTCTTTCGCCGACCGCTGGATCATCAGCCGTCTGCAACGCACCGAGGCCGAAATCACTCAACATTTCGCCGATTACCGCTTCGACCTGCTGGCGCGCGCCATCTATGAATTCGTCTGGGACGAGTTCTGCGACTGGTATCTCGAACTGGCCAAGGTGCAGCTCCAGCAGGGAACAGCCGCACAGCAACAGGCCACACGCCGGACGCTGGTGGACGTGCTGGAAGCGATCCTGCGGCTTGCGCACCCGCTGATTCCTTTCATTACCGAGGAACTCTGGCAGGCCGTCGCACCGCTGGCCGACAAAAAAACGCAGGATTCGATCATGCTGGCCGCCTATCCGGAAGCCGACCCGACGCATATCGACGCCGACAGTGAAGCACACGTCCAACGTTTGAAAGAAACGGTCTACGCCTGTCGCAACCTGCGCGGAGAAATGGGCATTTCCCCTGCGCAGAAAGTGCCGCTCACGGCGAGCGGCGATGCGGCCGCGTGCGCCGAAATAATGGGCTATGCCCCTTATCTGAAGGCACTCGCCAAGCTTTCCGAAGTTGAAACTGTCGATGCAAACGCCTTCGATACCGTTGTCGATCAGGGCAACACGCCGGTTGCCGTCACCGGCGCGACGCGCCTGACGCTCAAGGTTGAAATCGACCTGGCCGCCGAGCGCGAGCGCCTGTCCAAGGAAATCACCCGCCTGGAAGGCGAAGTCGCCAAAGCGCAAGCCAAACTCGCCAACCAGAGCTTCATCGCGCGCGCACCGGCGCATATTGTCGAACAGGAGAAAAAGCGCCTGGCCGACTTTGCGACAACACTGGAAAAACTACGCCCCCAATTCGCTCGGTTGGAGAGAACGAACGGCTGAAGCGCTTGTCGGTCTCAGCGCGCCATGACGCTTACAGACACGCATCGGCCGATCTGACACAAAGTGATACAACGGGGCCAGCCGATGCTGCGTCTCTCCGGATGCTGCATCTCCCGCCGGCGCCTTGTCACGGTACACGCATCTTGGACATACACTCTCACGCCAACCAGGAGCAAATGCACATGGAAAACAAACAAACGCATCCAGAAATGCCCCCGGAAGAGATTCCCGGCGGCACAGGGCCTACGGAAATGGCGCTGGGAAAAAGGCGGAAAATCTATACGAACGCAACAACCTTACTCAAAACCGCACCTATTGCCGGAATCGCATGGGGAATTTATTTTACCTATCATTTTTTATCTGGTTCGCACAATACTGAATTGTCCATTGAGGACTTCATGCGGGATGAAATACTGGCATTTATTATTGCAGCATTTATCTGTCGAATCATATTGATCGCATTTCTTTTTCTTTATCCCAGATTTTCCATCATTTCAAAACCCAAGGGCTTCATAGCAAGACTTAACAAGCCGGGTTTTATCCAGGATCTTACAAAAGCCGAAGGCTATATCCTATTCATTGAAATATTTATTAGTTGCCTGTTTGCAGTTTTCTTTTTCTGCTTTATCTCAGCCCTGGCCGCTTTTATAGTTTTCAGATAAAACAAGACATACTCCTATTCCGGAAATGCTCACCTAAAAAGGAGGCGCCGATGAGTTCTAACAATGATGAAGAGCTGAACCAGCTAATCGAAAGGGATAAAAGAGCGAAAAAAATACTTTTTATTGGGTATATAGTTATCAATATATTTATGCTGCTTGTTGGCGCATATTCCCTCTTCACATTTATCGCACTAATTGTAGGGAATTTTGTTTTATATAAAAAATACCAGTCCATACTGGAAAAAAAGAAAAAAGAATCCAGCCCCCAAGAAGTTGAAAACAGTACTACAATAAAGATCACTCCCAGAGGCTGGCTATTCCTGGGCGCTTGGGTATTGATCATACCTTTGCTATTAGGATTATATCAAGACCCTGTTTTATTTCTTATATTCGGACTCAGCGCAGGCCTTCCTTTAGGGATACTTGCATACGTTTTTATAAACAATAGATATAAGACGCTATTAAACCCCGAAGAAAGCCCACGTCATCCATCGAGTAATACCGATCACGTGAAGAAATAGGCTTTTAATCTATCAAGTGAGTATATTGGATGAATACCCGCCTGAAGGAAGAAATCAACACGCAGCGCGCCGCCGCTCAGCGCAACGGCATTAAAAGACGTTTCGTGGGTGAAGCCAGCACAGCATTGCCCGTCCTCGCGCGCAGCCACTGCCCAAAGAAGTTTCGCTGGCGGAGCCAGCGCCTACAGTCAAACAATCCTTGTATTTCAATTTTTTCAAGGGATGCCCTGAAGCCCGCGTATTTAGGGCATTTCAGAGAGGATGCTCTGAAGCCCTTGTAAACAGGGCATATCCAGCCCCATTGCCCTAAATCCCTTTATTTATAAGGGCTCCAGAGGCGCCTGCCCGGAAACGCCCTATCCACGAGGGTTTCCGAGGAGGTAATCTAAATTCCTTATATAGCGGCTCGACTTTGCCAAAAGACAAGGC
>ERZ773010.740-NODE-740-length-22030-cov-12.476268_pt1 | contig 22030 bp, 16 predicted proteins | sample MGYA00580842_ERZ773010 | MGnify/ENA primary metagenome ERZ773010 (study PRJEB29015, sample SAMEA2737982) | human oral metagenome | biome: human oral; feature: human-associated habitat; material: dental | place: China | collected 2107 ...
GATACTTTTTAATGCAACTATTCTATTATTTGTACTCATATTTTTTTTAGCGTTCATTTTTTTGATAAAGATAGAAAAATATGCTGCTGCTTTTGTACTTTTTATGGTATTGATTATTCTCTTTCTTTTATTATATGCACTAAATAAAGGAGTACCAATATCTGATAAATTTTATAAAAGTAGACGAAGAATATCTTATAATGATTCATCTTTTACGCTACATTTGTCTTCTTGTGATCTAATTATTAAGTGGGATGAGGTAGAGGCTATTTTTATGTCAAATTTCCCACCCACAGAAGGAGATAATCATACTATGGAATATAGACTTATTTTAAACAAAGAGCCATTAGAAATAAGAAAAGAGAAAAATACTTGGTTAGATAACTTTTTATCCTTTCCTAAAGAAAAATATCCTTTAGTTATAATTGATAATTATAATTATTCTAGTACAGATTTTTATAACTTTCATACATTAGTGAAAAAGTACCTAATAAGAGGAAAAAATATAGAAATAGATATTTCTCCTAAAAGATTCTTTGGGAATAAAGTTGAAATTATAAAAAACAAAGATTCTATTATGATGACTCCTTCTGGGAAAATTAACGTTGAAGGAATTCAATTAGTTTTTGATAGAGGGAATGATATTAATGACAAGAGACTTTTAGAGTATAGAAAAATAACATTAGAATAACGTGAGTTCGATATAACGAAAGTTCCTTTGGATGGTAGTCATACACATTGTCGCCAAAAAGGAGCGTCTGCAGGTTATCAAGCAAGGAAAAAAGCTGTAACCACAAATAGTATTTTTTTGTGTGATAATAAAGGGCAAATGATAGCAATGGGAAGCCCTAAAGCAGGAAATCACAATGATTTATATGAAATAGAAGAAGTACTAAAAGAAATCTTAGCTTTATTAGAAGAAGCAGGAATAGAACACAAAGGTCTGTTTCTCAATGCTGATGCAGGATTTGATAGTAAGTCTCTTAGAGAGTTTTTAGAAAGCAAAGAAATTATAGCAAATATTAAACCTAATCCCCGAAATGGAGAGCAACCAGATGTTTATTTTGATGAAGAATTGTACAAAAATAGGTTTAAGATTGAACAAGCAAATGGTTGGCTTGACGGATATAAAGGTTTGATAATGAGATATGAGTATCTTGATGTAACTTGGATTGGAATGCTCCTATTAGGGTTTATCTCCAAGTTCCTCAAAAAAGTTTAAACACGTTTTTTGTAAAAAAAGAAAACCACCTCTTCCGAGATGGTTTAATTTACCAAATGAAATATTTTTAAAATTCTATATCGTAATAATCAATACTGTTGTAAGGATGTGGTCCATTTTCCTGTGTGATATGTATTCTATCAATTTTTCTATACAGAATTTCAGGAGCAGAACCATTTTTCCATTCAGAAGCAAAGAATTGGATATCTTTTCCTTGGTCAAATTCACCTGATAAATTTTGCCCGTTGAAATGTAAGAAATATTCTTGCTTATGCCATTTAGAAGAACTTAGGAAATTCATATTAGGAGCACCTCCGTCCTCAAATCTAAAATAAAAAACATTTCTAAATCTATTGCCTTGTTGTTCTACTTTCGTCCAAGCCTTTACTTTTGCTACGTCGAAACGGAATTCGTAAGGAAGCACAGTGATGTCTTTCTCCTTATCCTTATTACCATCAACTCTCTTATAAAAGCTAAAAGGAATTTCATAAGAACCAGCTTTCTTAGGAATGATATAGACCTTATAAGTATCTGCCTTGTAATAGGTGATTGCATAAGTAAGGATGTCTACTTTTGGAGCTTTTTGTCCTTCTCCTACATAAGCTAACATTTCATAATCTTTAACCGGGTTGTTATAATATGCAGAAGATTCTATTGTCTGAGGTTTTATATACTCAACTTCCTTACCTGTATTATCTTCTAAATCAGTAATGGTAAATTCAAGTTCAATATGTTCTCCAAGCTTTACGTTCTTTAGGTTCTTTGTCTCTGTAACTAATGGTTTAAATGTTACACTTACTTTTGGAGAATTACTGTCATCATTATCTTTTTTACAAGAAACTAAACTAATAGTTATACCTGCTAAAATTAAAAATATCTTTTTCATATTGCTATTATTTTTTATAAGTGAATCGTTCTTCAGTATACATAGTGCGTACGGCAATCGGTCTGTTATCTCTTATTGTTTTAACTCTATAACCTACAGGTGTACAAGATTTCACTAAATCTTCTGGTGCTGGTTTTTTCAAAAACTCCATAAAGCTATTATAGTCAGTAACCAACTTTGCATTTGCTAAATCTCCTCCCCATTTAAAACCATCTTTAATAACGGCATTAAAAAGCTGTTTTTCAATAGGAGGTGAATCATCACCCCCACTGTCTTTACTGCAAGCGGTTAAACTAATAACCACACTTGCTAAAACTAAAAACATCTTTTTCATTGCTTATTTTAATTACTACACTGCAAAAGTATAATAAATATTATTTACCTCCCCCGTTTTAACAAAAATTTAACACTAATTTTAACACTTAAAAATTTTTAAATCATTGATAATTATGTCATTAATAATAGCACAGCTGGGTATGTGAGTAAAAAGTAGTGACGGTTATTAGGGTGAAAGACAAGGTTTGTTAGGAGGTAGAGCGAAGGTAAGATAAAGGTAAAGCGAAGGATGAGTGGCTCTACAGTGGGTCTACAGTGGCTCTACAGTGGGTCTACAATGGAGACTAACCGAAGATTAATCGAATACCGAATGCACATTGATTGGATTTAGAATGTTACTAAAACCAATCGAGGGTGGGAAAAAATCAGCAAATTAAAAAATGAGAGAATTAGAAAATTGGAGAGGTTCGGAAGAGGTAATTCAGGTAAAAGATAAGAGGTGAAATGGGGGCTTAGCTTATAGGAAGCTGTATAAAGAAGAGAGATTTTTTTGTTATGATACAAAAATGCAACTTAAAGAGCAGGTGTAACCCATAACAACTGACTTCGACGATTGGTTTGTAATCGGAATCAGCTAAAAACCTTAGGTGTGAGTGAAAAAGGAAAATTAAGAGGGGAAAAAGCAGAATTTAACCAGTCGGGAAGTTTGAAGAGAAACAATCCGCGTTTAAACCTTAAAAGAAAGAGGGCTAACGGAGAAATCTTTGTTAGTCCTCTAATATTATTGTATTCCCCCTATTTTTACTAAACTGCCCAGAACAACCATTACTACCCCTATGAGAGTTACACAGATAATATGCACCGCCATTTCGGGTAATTTGTTGAGCTGACCTTTGCGCAGTTTGGGCAAAACACGCGTTTGTGCCGAAATAGCAAAACAAATAGAGGTGAGCAAACAAATGAGTTTCAGTGATACCACACGCTCAATAGGAGTAGCGAATGAAAACCAAGAACTGAAGCCAGCGTTGTAGTCGTAAGCCATCAAAATACCTGTGATAACTAATACGGCAAGTGAGGGCATACCGATAGGCTCGTAAGTCTTCTCGAAATTGCCTATATAGCTAAAATCTTTGCGTTTAAGAGCTTTTGGCAAAAAGCCAATAGCCAATACTAAGTGTCCGCCTACCCAAATAGTGGCAGCAATGAGGTGCAGAATGAGAATGAGGTGATGTGTGTACATAGGTATTAGGGGGTAGGGGTTACTTGTTATTAAACGTATTCATTGTAATATTAAGCCCTGCTAAGCCAAAAGAAAGAACGGCTTCGGCACATTTTTCTAAGCGTTCGGGGAGGAGGGTTTGCTCTTCGGGAGTCCACTCACCGAGTACATAGTCTATTTGCTTGCCCGATTCAAAATTACTGCTAATACCAAAACGCAAACGCGCATATTGTTGGGTGTTCAGTTGAGCCTGAATATCTTTAAGTCCGTTGTGCCCCCCGTCGCTACCTTTGCCTTTGATACGAATAGTGCCAAACGGGATATTCAAATCGTCGCAAATGACTAAAAGGTTTTCCAAAGGAATGTTCTCTTTTTCCATCCAGTAGCGCACTGCTTTACCACTGAGGTTCATATACGTGGAAGGTTTCAACAATATAAAGGTACGCCCTTTCACTTTAATTTCGGCGAGGTCACCGAGTTTCTGAGTAGTAAAAGAAGCATTATGGTCTTTCACCAATGTATCGGCTACAAGGAATCCTATATTATGACGTGTGTTGGCGTATTCAGCCCCTATATTGCCGAGGCAGGCGATTAAATATTTCTTCATAGTGCAAAGGTAGTAATAATTTGTGAATTAGCACGGTTCTCCATACAAATCGTAATCGGTAGCCTCGATAATCTTTACAGTAGCAAAATCACCTATTTTTACGTAGTGTTTTTTGGCATCGATAAGCACCTCGTTGTCTACATCGGGCGAGTCGTATTCGGTGCGACCTACAAAGTAGTTGCCTTCTTTGCGGTCGATAAGGCAACGGAAAGTCTTGCCTACCTTTTCTTGGTTGAGTTCCCACGATATTTGCGATTGTATCTCCATAATCTCGTTAGCACGTGCAAGCTTTACTTCTTCCGGCACATCGTCTTCAAGCGCATAGGCGGTAGTGTTTTCCTCGTGACTGTAAGTAAAACAACCCAAACGGTCGAAACGCGTCTCTTTTACAAAGTCTTTCAGCTTCTGAAAGTCTTCTTCCGTTTCTCCTGGGTACCCCACAATAAGGGTAGTGCGTATAGCCATTTCGGGTATTGCTTCGCGAAACTTTTTCAGCAGTTTAGTAGTCTTCGCTTGGGTAGTACCGCGCTTCATACTTGCAAGGATAGAGTCAGAAATATGTTGAAGCGGAATGTCTAAATAGTTGCAGATTTTAGGTTCAGTCTTCATCGCTTCGAGTACGTCCATCGGGAAGCCGGTAGGGAAAGCGTAGTGGATGCGTATCCACTCAATCCTTTCTACTTTCACAAGAGCACGCAGTAAGTCGGCTAAGGCGCGTTTCTTGTAGAGGTCGAGACCGTAGTAGGTAATATCTTGGGCGATGAGTATAAGTTCTTTCACCCCTTTGGCAGCCAACTTCTCCGCTTCGGTTACGAGAGCTTCAATAGGGGTCGATAGATGCGCCCCGCGCATTAGCGGAATCGCACAAAAGCTACAAGGGCGATCGCAACCTTCCGATATTTTCAGATAGGCGTAGTTCTTAGGGGTAGTGGTGAGGCGCTCGCCTATGAGCTCGTGTTTATAGTCGGCACCGAGTACTTTCAAGAGGGCAGGTAGCTCACTGGTACCGAAGTATTGGTCTACATCAGGGATTTCTTTCTCCAAATCGGGTTTATAGCGTTCAGAGAGACACCCCATCACAAACACTTTATCTACCAATCCTGCCTCTTTCTGTTGCACATAGTCCAAAATAGTGTTGATACTCTCCTCTTTGGCATTGTTGATAAACCCACAAGTGTTAATCACCACAATATTCCCCTTTTGTTCGTGCACCACCTCTTTGCCACCCGCTTTGAGTTGCCCCATCAGCACTTCGCTGTCATACACATTTTTAGAACACCCAAGGGTTACGACGTTTATAGTGTTTTTCTTTATACTTCTTGTTCGCATTTGTTGTTAGTTTCAGGGGGCAAAAGTACGACTAATTTAGTAATTAGCAAATTGTCCGCCCTCACACAGTGAGGGCGGACAATTTGATTTCTGCTTTCAAAGTCTATTAGTAATTGAGTTCGTAATGGGTTACTAAATGAGGTTTGAATGTTATATTCATTTCTATTTGCGACAACTTTTTCTGATTATTTTCAGTGATATATCTGAAAGTATATTCACAGATTTTATCTACTATCAGGTTAAGTGGTTTACCATTGCTATCTTTCTCTACTTTTATAGGAATGGTAAATTGAATTACACGCTCATTTTGTTTGTTATTGATGACTTTATAACTCTTACCGGTAACTGTTCCGTTATCAATCTTAGTCATAAGATCTTGCAAAGTGTTTGACATAGTTGTAGCATCAATATCTCCATAAGAGGGATTTTGATAATAAGCTCCTACTGAAGTTCCAGTTCTTAAATACTCGTTTTCGCTAATGTTTTTCACAAAACCATCATTATCAAAAGTGTAAGCAAGTTCTATGATTTTGTTTTCTATTTCTCCATTGTAGCGAGAAGAGGGAATTACTACTTTCTTAGGCAAATTTTTAGGAGATGCACCAATTATCAAAGCGATAGGCATTTCGAAATAATTCATAAAACTTCTGCTTTCTCTACTGAAATCAAAAGAAAAAACGTTAAATTTGTTCTTATTCTCATTGTTGTAATAAGTTAAGACAGTTTCGAGAATTTTATTTCCTTCTCTATCATCTTTGCTAATAATTTTGGTAATATTGTCATTCTCCCAAGTAATAATCTCGTCACCTACACTTTTAAGTTGTTGTTTTTCGTTGTACATACCAAACCCGAGTGTATTACCTGCTGCATTTAGTCCATACTCTACCGCTTGAATATCGTATTGACCATTCACTTCGGTATCATAAGGAGCGGTAATTATTACCGAATAGTCCTTATAGGTAAAAGTTCTTACATCTTCAGGTTTTCCTCCTTGTTTTATGGTAACCTTGTTGATTCTACCCATATTGTCGTATTCGTATAGGTATTCGGCAGTACGTAAAGTATACGTTTGGTTGTATAATTCAGCTTCTAAATAACTGTTAGGACTATTAGTGTTGCTTGTAGTACCTTCATCAATATAAGTACAGCTTATACGTTTTACTTTTTTAGTAGGCAAATAAACTTGCTGTTGCTCCGATAGAGGCTTTGCAGGCGTAGGAGTGTTGTCGTCCTTACTGTTACACCCTACAAGTGTAGCCAATGCCAAAAGGCTTAATAAAAATCTCTTCATAGTGGTATTAGTAATTTAATTCGTAATTCGTAATTATATCAGCATAGTAGGTAGCATCCATACGGATATCAGTAGCAGAAGTATTGTTATAAGATACGGTAAACTTACAAACTTTATTCACGTTCAGATTGATAGTTTTACCATTGCTGTCTTTTTCTACTTTTACAGGTACAGTAATCTCAAAAATGCGAGTACTACCATCATCACTGATAAATTTGTAGCTCTTATCAGTAACTGTTTTATTCTCAATGTTTGCAATCAGTGTTTGTAGCTCACTCCAATAAGTACCAATTTCGTTGTTGCCATTGTTAGGAACGTATGAATATAACGAACCAGGGACAAATTTATTTTCTTTTTCAGCAATAGTTTTTACAAACTCATCGCTGTCAAAAGTATAACTGAAGCTCACTGGGCGCTCAAAACGACTACTATAAGAATCGTTTTCCTCTAAAGGAGTCGCTTCTATAGGTAAGTTTTTAGGAGCTGCTCCTTTTATGATAGCAATCGAAAGTGCAAAATATTCCTGATAGCTACGGATATCATCCCCTGTATGATCAAGTAAGTAAAATTTATTTTTATTAGTAGCACTATTGTAAGAAAATTTCACTCCTCTTTCTTTAACCACCCCATTTCTCGTTACTTTTCTACTGATTTTAGTGAGGTTGTCGTTTTCCCAAGTAAAAGTTCCTGCACTCATAGAGTTTTTGAGTTGTTGTTTCTCGTTGTATACCCCTAAGCTTAATATGTTACCAGAAGAATTGAGTCCATATTCTATAGAGCGAGGCTCTCTAATCCCATCATAAGGAGGAGTCGTAATGGTTACCGAAATATTTGAATAAGTAAGCGTACTTATAATATCAGAGTCTCCCTCTCTTTTAAAAGTAACCTTAGTGATTCTACCTGCATTGTCATACTCATAGAAGTACTCCATAGTTTTCACTGTAAACTTTTGTCCCTGATTCAACTCAGGTTTTAAAAAGTCTTTGTATTGTACGGAAGGGTAAGAACCATTTTCATAATCAGCCTCTACATAAGTAGCTGTTACGTGTTTTACTTTTTTAGTAGGCAGATAGTTTTGCTGTTCTTTTGTGAAGTCAGGTCTCTGAGGAGGGGTAGGATTATTATCGTCCTTACTACCACACCCTACAAGCGTAGCCATTGCCAAAAGGCTCAATAAAATTCTCTTCATAATGAATGTTAGTATTTAAATTTTGAGGCAAAAGTAATGCTTTTTTTTATTCTCAACTATTAAAGGAATGTTAAACTTTTACACAATGACAAAAAACCAACCTCTTTCAGAGTCCCTTCGATTAATCACACTTCTCATTTGCTAATTTGCAAATTTACTAATTCTTTAATTATCCCTTCTCTTTTCCGTCGCTATATCCCCCTCTCCTTTGGAGAGGGATGGGGTGAGGATTCCTCTTTCTTTCGCCTCGAAACCCCGTTTTTAACATTTTTAGCGCTGTTGTATTATATTATGAATCAACTATTTATATACCCTTTCTATACCAATCGTCCAAGATTCGTATAAGCTTCCTATAAGCTCTCTATAAGCTAACCCCACCCATCTTACAGCCTTTTTTTACCAAAATTCCTCTCAACTCTCTTCCGAACTTTTTTGATACCTTCCGAACCCCTCAATGCTTCCCCATTTGCTAATTTTTCCCCGCCTGCCGTGCTACGGTTGCCTGCCGTGCTACGGTTGCCGTGTTACGACCTCGCACCTCCGAGCTTCTCAAAAAACTTTCAAATAAAAAACTGCCCACATTACTGCAGGCAGTTTCTATATCACATCTCATTTTCTAATTATCTCATTTTCTCATTCTCTCATTTCCTAATTACCTCCACCCATCTACCATTGGTACGGGTATTGTAGCGGTTGCTGTACATTGCCTCAGCATAAGTACCCGGCAGATAATAGTGTCCCGCATACGAAGCATTTAGCTTGAGCTTGATATACTTCGTTTGTTTGGCTTTCAGCGACAAGTAGAAATTCGCACGGTCATCACGGAAATCAGTGTAGTCTATATAGCCGTTGCCATCACCTTCGTCGTAATCCGTAAATCGAGTGTTTACAATCTCCCAGCCCGAAGGGATAATTTGGGTGAGTGCTACATTGTCTACTCTCTCCCCTGTGAGGTTTGTAATCTCAATAGTAGCTACAAACTGAGTGCTTTGGCGCAAATTGGTCACATCAAGCGTGTGTCCGTTGTTATCGCGGTAAGTCGTGTTAAGAGCCAGTCCGTTTTGCATAGCGAGTTCTTTGCCTACAGGTAATATACCACTGGTGATGAGGCGTACATAGAGGGTTTGGTTGCCGTTGTTCTTCACTTGTAAAGTCTCATTGCCTTTGGCTGCAAGCGTCTTCTGTAGTATTGGCTCGGTAGATTTTAAGTTTTCGGTTTTACCACCCAAAGTATAACTAGCTGCTATATTTCTACCGCTCTTGTTCTTTTGTACGTATTTTGCCATTGCATAAAGCGAATAGGCTGTAGTTTGCGTGCTGAGCCAATCGTTAGTCGAAAGCTTTTCGGCAATCTCCAATGCCCAGCGTCCTGCATCTTCTTTCCTACCGATAAGTAAAGCGGTTTCCATTGCCATTGCTTTATTGCGCAACACCGAGCCGTAATAGCTATCGGCATCGTCGTCTATGGAAGTGGTTTGGAAGAGTTTTTCAGCAGTTTGCTTTTGTCCGGCAAGAGCGTAGGCAGCTGCCAAAGTGCGTTTAGCGTTAGGAGTGAGCTCACTGAGTTCACGCAAGCGGTTCATAGCGCCTATGTTAGGACTTCCGGCAAGAGCCAAGGTATAGAGGCGATAGGCTTGGGCAAAATCGTTTTGGTATTTACCCTCGTAACGCCATTGGCGCGCCTCATTGTTCTGATAGTCGAGCCAACGCTGTTTGCTACCTGAGGGCAATACATAACCTTTCTTCTCGGCTTCTACAAAAAACTGACCTATATACGAGGTTACCCAATCATCGGCATACTTGCCACCTTTCCAATAGGTAAAGCCTCCATTAGAGAGTTGGTTTTCATACAATTTGCTAATGGTAGCACTTACATTGCGGTTCACCTCGTCCGCTTTTTCTTTAGAAAGGGTTACAAAGTCAGCTAAGAAAAGTTGAGGGAACGCCCCCGAAGTGAGTTGCTCGCTACAACCGTGTGGATAAGCGATAAGATAACCCAAACGCTGGGTCAGGTTCACACCTGGGAAGCTCGATACTTCTAATACAGTCTTGGCTTTTTCACCAAAGAGATTGATGTTGAGAGAATGCGACTGTCCGCCCTGCAATACGACGTTTTGTACCACATATGTTACAGGATTAGGGTTGTACACATCCATTTCCACCTCATAAGTCGCTTTTTCCTTACCCGAAGTAGCAATGATTTTCACCTTACCAATACCCGTTTGCGAGGTGGTTTCAAGTTCAAAGTAAGCCATTTGCTCCCCTGTTTTATCGAAGTGCAACTGTTGGTTGCGTGTACCTACTACTTTAAACAAACCGTTAGTCTCTACTTGTAGCGATACGTTCTTCACTTGTTTTTCCATAGCAAAAACGGTTACCGGCAACACGATTTTCTCATTAGGCACTGCTTTGCGTGGTAAGGAACCTAAAATCGATAACGGACTCACCACAGGTATATCCTTTTTCTCAGCACTACCATAGGCGTTGCCCTTTACATCGCTGGCTACTACCATCACACGAGCAGAACCCATATAGTTAGGAATTTTCACGGTATGGGTATTGCCTGCTCCTTTTTTTAGTTCAAACGGACCTCTAAATATCACAAAGGGTTTGAAACGGTTTGCTTTCTGTGCATCGGCACCGCCTAAATCTTCGTCTCCTCCTATACTGAACGCTTGGTTGATAGTACCTCCATAAGCACCTATTACATCATCGTACACGTCCCAAGTCTTTACTCCAAGAGCAGTTTTGCTAAAGAAAGTATTCCAAGGGTTAGGAGTTTTGAAGCGGGTGAGATTCAACAATCCATCTTCTACGATAGCCAAAGTGTACGTCATCGGTTTACCCGATTTCTCACTTACTTTTATCTGTACCTTTTGGTTAGGTATCAATCGGTCGGGCATTTGGATTATAGGATTGAGGACGGTATTCTTGTCTACCACCTTCACCGGTATCACCCCATAGAGGCGTATAGGCGCATCATTGAGCGTTTTGTTGTGCGGTTGCAAGAGGGTAACATAGAAATACACATTAGGCGTCATCTTATTGGTGATAGGTACCTCAAAAGTAGTTTCTTTATTAGCGGTCTCTATCCAGTGAGTTTCGAGTACATCGTTGCCGTTTTCTACCGAAATGAGCGCACGTCCACCTTTGTCTGACGGGAAACTAATTTTGGCTTTTTCGCCTACACTGTATTCTTTTTTGTTAGTACCCAAAGCGAGCATTACCGCTTCACTACCCTCACTGCCACGCGATTTGCCACTCCAGTCACCCCAATCAAAATAAGCAGTCGTGCCACACTTATGACCGCTTTGGTCATCAGTGAGCATAATAAAATAGCGACCCCAGTCGGCATCCGGAATATTGAGTGTAAAACGTGCTTTACCACTGTTGTCGGTAGTGATGTTTTTAGTGGTGTAAATAGCATTGCTACTACTGCTGTTGTAGGTAGAGATATTCTGGTTCGAAGCGTCCCACCACCAGTTCCAGCCTACTTTATATACAGTTACCGATACGTCTTTATGGCTGAGCGGTTTGCCGTCTTCGCTGAGTACTACTGCATCGAAAGTATGGTTTTGTTGGGTGTTGTAATAATCGTATTTGTTGGTTTCGGGTAAGCGTAAACCTACGTACTCACTATAAGGTGAGAAAGAGGCTGTACTCACATCGGTACTGAAATCGCCCCCACTTTCGTTGGCTTGGGTGAGGAAGTTCACTTTTAGCATACCAGGAGCATCTAAGTCGTTCGTTCTGAAGTAGAAATTCGCATTCCCGTTGCTATCGGTACGCCCTTCAAATACGTTCATCTCTTCGCTCTCAAACTGATAAGCGCGATTGTTGAACACGTATTTTTCATAACCTTTGAAGGCAGTTTCTAAGGGGTAGAACTTCGCTTTCACGCTCACACCTGTATTACCTGCTGGAGAGCCGTGTAACCACAACACTTGCAAGTGCACATTATCGCCCTTTTGAGTGATAAGTTTACCGTTGAGGTTGTTCTCTATCTTCAAGCGGTTAGGCTTAATGGTTTCAATTTTGATGCGTTTGCTGAATTTTGTAGCCCCTGCCGAGATACTCACATTCCAATTGCCCGTAGGCGCATCGGAGTTGGTTTTTAGTCCAAATACATACTGGTTGGTAGGGTTGCTACTCTGCATACGCTCAGCTATCACCTTTCCGTAAGGGTCAGTAAAGCGCAGTTTGATAGGCAGTTTTTCAGGGGTTTTTTGGGCAAAGTCGTTCAATATAAAGCCCACATAAATGCTATCACCGGGTCGCCACACGCCACGTTCGGTATAGATAAAGCCGTTGAGCCCTTTCTGTAAGCGCATACCATCTACATCGTATTTGCTTACCGACTGTGGTGCGCCGTCGTCTAACTTCACATAAGTAGTGAATTTGTCTTTTTTCACTTTGGCAAAGTAAGCACGGCTACTGAGATTTAACCGTAGTATTCCCTTACTATCGGTTTTGCCTTCTTGTATTTTCTGTTGTTGGTAGCTGAAAACCTCTACTATTGCTCCATCTACCGGTTTGGTAGTGAGCAAGTCGTTTACTACTATGGTAAAGTTGTTCGTTTGTCCTTTCTTTACAATTACCCCAAGGTCGGAAGCAAGCACATTGGTACCCACCGTTCTGCCGTAGTAATAATTGTCTTTACAAGGACTATCCTCATCTTCTTCCCAATAGAATTCTTCGTCGTAATCATAGTATTGAGAGTAGGTTACATCGTCGTCATTTAATGGTTTTTGTTCAAACGAAAGGTCAAGAGGTTCTTCGTTTTTAGCACCACAAGCGTAGAGTGAATAGTTTTTGGTCATTCCTAATTCTACGCGGTAAATTGCCCCTGGTTCGGGTGTAATCACCGAAGCAAGGTCGAGCGAATAAGTATTCCACTCGTTCAGCGGATAGAGCGCGCTGTCGTTCAGTTTGAGTACTTTTCGTGCAATAGGCTTGCCTACACGCTGTATATACGAGCCTCCGCCCAAATCGTTATCTTGCAAAAACTGAAAGATATTGTTCTCGAAAATGCGGTATACTGTTACATTCACCGCGCGCAAGTTGATAGTTTGGAAGTTGATTTTCAAATTCTGTGAGCTCGGTAGGATAGTACCGCTCTTAAGAAAGCGAATATCGGGTTTTTGCTGTAAAAATTTGATGTCAAAAGTCGCTTCTTTTTCCAAGCGGTCGCCATAGATATTCTTGATACCTTTAGAAACGTGCACCTTGTAGTCACCCTCTTTTTGTTCCTCGCGGAAGACCTTCACTACGTTGCCGTTTACGCTGTATTTCAGTGCAGTATTGGTATTGCTGAGGCTTATGAGTCCTGTAAAATCTTGTTCTTTTTCTAAGGGGTCAGAAAAGTTTACACTAAAAGCCTGGTTGGCACCGTCGGTTTTAGCGTTCAGTGCCTTGAATACCCCCTTTTGCGGAATAGTATAAGAGAAAGGTATAAGGTTTTCTTTAGGTATGTCTTTAACGTCCCATTTTATTTGAAGAGTTTGTTCTTTGTTGAGACGAGGCAAGCTGTCGAAGATAATTACAAACTTGTTATTAGTGCCTTGCGACTGGAACTTCACTCCTACTTTCTTCCCATCAAGAGTTGCTTTTAAAATCTCTTTAGCGGTTTCGTAAGGTATCTGGTCATTAGCCAAGAGTTCAGCACTAAGAAAATAATAATCACGGTTGTACGACTGTAACTCGTTTGACCTTACTCGAAAGGCTTGTTGAAAAGTTTTCACTGTAAAGTTGAAAATCTCCAGTTCCTTTTTTGGTACTGCATAGAGCTTCTTCACGTGAAACGACACGCGGTACTCTGTGTTTTGAGCCAAAGGTTTTTCAGGCACAAACTCTACAAGTGTAGGGTTTACGCACACCACTTTTCCTTTCACCTTAGGCGAAATCTCAAAAAGGTTAAGGTCGCTCACCTTGTCCATTTTGTCTTGCGACAAAGGTTCATTCAGTAGTATTTTTATTCCTGAGTGAGCAGAGATAAGCCCTGAGGTATACCCTGAAATATAATCTTTAAAAGCTAGTGGGTCGCTGTTGAAATTTACATTCTTCTTACAAGCGATAGCGACCAACAACGCTATCAGTACAAAGCTTATTTTTTTCATATTTTGATGACACTAATATTTTAAGGTACAAAGGTAGGAATTAATTATCAAATTAGCAAATGCTTTCTGAAAAAGCGTACTCTCTAAAAATAATACTTGTGTCGCTCACTCTAATTGTTTGTACTGTTACGACTGCCTGTGTGGCTCGCACTTAGTTAAATATCTGCTCTAATATTTTAAAGGTGATGAGGTAGGTAGGCTTTACTCCCGTAGTGCCCAAGCCTCCTGAGGCAAGAGTGCTACCAGTCTCCAAAGGATTGTCGGAAGCGTAGTAAGCATAACGCACTTTCACATCTTCACGTATGCTCTTGCGTATTTTTGATGCCGACTGTATGGCTTTTTGGTAATGTACACCTTCCATCTCCAAGCCTACTGCATTCCACGTAGAGTGTAGGAAGAATTTTAATATATCTTTGTTTTGTAGCGAAGTTCCCAGTACAGTAATCATAGAGCCCTCAAACACTTTCAGTCCATTACCTTCAAAGTCGGCTTTGGTAAATTCGTTGTGGAAAGGATAGTTATCTGCCGTACCTTCGAAGATGTGTGCAGTAGGAATCATTAGGTCTCCTTTCTCACCTTCCAAGATGCCTGCCTTACCCATAATTGAGATAGAAAGTACGTCTAAGAAATAGGTCTTACCGCCTTTGTGATAAGGTTTTAGGAGTTCGTCTATGGTCTCAAAGGCTTGTTCACCAAAAGCGTAGTCCATTACAAAAATCACAGGTTTTTCTCCCTTCTCAAGATGATGTACTTCGTATGGTGTATCTGTAAAGTCTATTTTCGCAGTGTCAAACAGTTGCACATCGATGTTCGTGCCAGAAGTATCGTCTACCGAAATCATTCCGTGTTTATGAGCGTATTCCTTCACTTTTTTGCGTAAAGGTTCACTTTCGGGCAGACTTAGGAGCTCGAAGAGTTCTATACGTGAGTTTACTTCCACTTCTTTGGCAAGTGCTTTTTCAGCAAACAAGCTGTTCATCACGCTGTGCATATTGGCACTGATGATGTGTAACGGGCGTTCTAAGAGTCCATTTTTTAGTAATATATGCTTGATGTGTTCCGCCCATATCTCTCCGTGCAGGTGATGCCCGATACGCTCGCGCAATACAGTGCTAAAGGTGATAGTGCGTTTATCGTCATTCACGCGCTCGTTCAGAGCGAGCTTACCTAACCAGTAAATAATGTGGATAAAGCGGTCGGGTAGGGTAGGAGTAGCTAAGGCCTTGTAAGCTCCCAGCACCTCTTCAAAAGTGCGCCCCAAAAGGTTGCCTATGTGTATAAAGGTAGCCTCACGCTCGGCAAGGGTGAGTTTACTCTTTTGTATATTAGCTTCTAATTTTGCCCAATCGTGCGAAATTTTATTGTCGTCTAACAGAATGCGGTTAGCGATTTTGTGTGACTCTATAAAAAGGAAAGTAAGGTGCGTAAGCACGTCGTAAATATCCGAACGACCACGAGTGATTTCAATATTCATCTGCTCAGGGTCTATACGGTAACAATTGCGACGACGCTTCGGTGGGATAATAGGCTTGAAGTGCGATTGGCGGTATCCCTCATCAGCAATTAGGTTGATGTATTTACACTGCTCAATCCCTTCTGGCAGACGGTCAAGTACGTAAATAAGCCCACTCAGTTCCGATTTGCTCTCTGCAATACTGCCATAGATTTCTGGACGCAATACCAGTAGTGATTCGCGTAGTGCCTCGCCCGAGATACCCATAGGTTTATAGAAACCCCTTGAAAAGAGGTGTCTCATCGTTACATACATACGCTCTATAGCGTTCGTTGATTCCTGTGCTCTACTTTTCATATAATTCTTCTACTTTCTCATAAACCAAATCCGGCTCCCAACCGCGGTACAGTAGGTAGTTTGCCAGTTTAGCTTTAGCTTTATAAAGGTTCTTTTCTTTAATGGTAGCTTGTTTTTTCTCAGCCACTATTTCAAAAGTATCTATGTATTCTTCTTCGTCAATTTCTTCTAAGCCAACTTCAATATTGTAATCGGAAAGCCCTCTGGTCTTCAGTTCCCGTTCTATGCGCACGCGTCCCCATTTTTTGATGCGAAACTTCCCACGGGCAAAGCTTTTAGCAAAGCGCTCTTCGTTTAGGAAGCCGTTTTGTATCAGGTGTACCACTATATCATCAATAGCCAAAGGTATCATACCCATCGCACGCAGCTTCGTTACTACCTCGCGGTGGCAACGTTCTTGGTAGGCACAATAGGCTTCCAGTCGCTCTTTTGCCTCTTGTACGGTATAGGTCTTTGCAGTAGCTTCCATTATATTTTGTAATTGGGCAAAGATACAAGAAAAGCTACCAATACGGTAGCTTTCTTTTAATAATAACTTCTTTACAATCTTTTACTAACTTAATTGTGTGGGAATTAGAGCTGTGATTAGAATATAGCTGCTAAATCTTTTTTGTACTTAGCGAGTAAGGCTCTTGTTATACCATAGTTTGCTTTAGTCGAGTCTACTACTAAATAAATGAAATAACTACCATTCGCTGAAATATCAAGAATGTGATTTTGGTCAGAGAGAACAATAATAATTTCATCTATTTTTTCCTTAGTAGCCAATCCTAATGCTTGAAGCGCATTTTGTTTAGCCTTCACTACCTCTAAGTTATAAGCAGATGCTAAGTTAGGATCAAAACTAGGATCTACTGATTCTGCGCCGTAAGAAACCCCTGAACGTACTTCAGTTACTGAAACGGCGATAAACCCAGGAATGTTATTTTTTACATCCTGAATAAATTTGTCTAAAACGTTTGTCATCTTTTTGAAATTTTTACTTTGTGGATTAATTATTTACTTTAAAAATGAGGCATCGAGCGGATTTGAACCGCTGTAAAAGGTTTTGCAGACCTCTGCCTAGCCCCTCGGCCACGATGCCTTTTTATGTTTTGTAGTATCAGCGTGCAAAGTTACTACCTTTTTTTTAATTAGCAAGTTTTTTCTGTTTTATTTTTACACTCACCGAGGCTACGTCGCCATTAATAGGGGGATTGATTTTCGCAATTTCAAGTGTTATCTTCTGAACCTCAGAAAGCTCTTTGAATATCCTGTCTATAATGCGACCCGCTACGTGCTCTAATAATTCCGACCGTATAGCCATCTCTTCTTTTACAATCCTGTTCAAGTGTACATAGTCTACCGTGTCAGCAAGTCGGTCGCTCTTAATAGCTTTTTCAAGAGGAACTTTCACCTTCACGTCCACGCGGTAATCACTCCCTATAATGCCCTCTTCAGCAAGGCACCCGTGATTGGCGCGAACGCGTATGTTCTTTAAGATAATATGTTGCATTCTATATTGTTATACTACTATCGCTGTGCACATTTACAGTTACTTACTCCTTGGAATAGGTCAAGACCTAAGGTTATCACGTGAGTACCTGAGTTGTATCTGATAAGTTCGTTTAAGTGGAGTTGGTAAGAGTATGCAAAGTATACCATTCCGCGTTTGAGCCCTGCCATAGGACCAATGTTTAGTGGTTTGAAGATTTGGTCATTTAACGAGCGATAGTTCACCCCTACCCAATAATAATCGTCTAAATCCATCCAGCGGAATTTAAGGTTAAAATCAGTAGTAGAACGCCCGTCGCTTTCGTAGTACTGATAAAGTACTGAAGGCTCTATTTCAAAACGACTGTTCTTGTCTTTTTTATAACGGTATCCTGCGTAAACAAGGTAGTTGCGCAAAGCCTTAGGCTCTTCTTTGTAGAAACGCTCAATATCCTTGTTTAAGATGTTCAAACCCGATAGGTTTACAAACCATCTTTTATAGCGATAAAGCACCGCTACATCAAAGTTGTGATTCACAGTAAAGCGGTCGTTAGTAACTTGTGGGTCAGGAATATTGTCGAACTTGTCGATATCGATCCTAAAAGTGTTCAAGGCATACGAAATACCAAATGAAATAAAGTGGTTGTCATAACGGTCAAGTGTAAGGTGGTGCGCAAACGTAGCTTTACCCCCCATTTGCTTGGTATTCCCGTTGCGGTCATTATAAAGCATAAGCCCCACGCCGCTGCGTTCTCCTAAACGCATATCTCCCGCAAGCGATTGATAATCAGGAGCGCCCTTAACGCCTACCCATTGAGTACCTGCTGAAAGACGTATTCTCACAAAGTCCCCAATACCTGCATAGGTAGGGGCAATAAGAAATTCGCTATCTGCCAAATATTGGTTCATTTGTGGCAAGTTCAGCTCTTGCGAAAGAGCTTTCCCCCCCATAGTGCATAGTGCGAGCATTAACAATACTATTCTTTTCATTGTCGATAAAAATTTACTTAAACTATTTTCTTGCTATAAAATTACTAATTATCTCACAACACCTATATAGTACGTAGCTATAGTGTGCAAAATTTTCAGCAAATATACTCATTATTTTTTTACTGCACTATTTTTTTACAAAAAAAATGTGCATATTTAACACATTTATATTTTTATTAACATTTTTAAAGCTGTTTTTCAGCTTTTTATATTTTTATGTTTTGTGAATAATTAACATATAAAAATAGCCTATTTATCCTTTTTTATGAAGATTATAATGCTAAAAACGGCTTTTGATGCGTTTTTTCATATGTGTAAAAAACGCCGTATCTTAATGACTCCACCTAAACAATTTTAACGTTTCAAAATGATGAATTTTTTCTATAAACCACAAAACATCTCTCCCACATCACTCTAAAATCACCCTTCCGTCATTATTCTCCCTCCACTCGTCCCACAAGTCCGAACTATTCTGCCTGCCCGACTTCATTGGAGGTTGCTTTGTAGGAGGTTTAACTTTGCCCTCCGCTGGTGCAAGCCTTTACTCCGCTGGCGCAAGCTTTTAGCTCGTGCTCTCACTACCAATTCCCAAATTTGTTAATTTTTTAATTATTTCTTCTCTTTTCCGTCGCCATATTCCCCCTTTGAAGGTAGCCAGCAATGGCTGGGTATGTGCCCCAAGAGAGCGAAGTATGTGTAAAGGCGGAAGTTTGTCGCCTTTTCCAGCTTGTCCCCCTTCGGGGGTTCGGGGGCTTACCCAATAAATGATTCGCCACATTCCCCCTCTCCGAGTAAGTCCGCGAGAGCGAAGTATGTGTATAGGAGGATATTTTTACCACATTATCTTTGGTTTTCTGCCACACTTCCCCCTAGTGCCTGTGGCCTAAGGCCTAGCGCCTCTTCCTCTTTCTTTCGTCTCGAAACCCTGTTTTTACCATTTTTATACTCGTTGTATCATATTATGAATCAACTTTTTATATACCCTTTCTATACCAATCGTCCAAGATTCGTATAAGCTTCCTATAAGCTCTCTATAAGCTAACCCCATCCTCCTTACACCCTTTTTTCATCAAAAACTCTCCCTCCCGTCTTCCGAAACCCTCCGTTTCCTTCCGATAGCTCCTAACAGTCCCAACACATCGCTTTTGCGGTATGCACTTTGCCAAAGTTAATAGCCCGTCGTGCTACGACCGCTCGTGCGGCTCGCACCCTCATTTTCTAATTTGCTAATTTCCAAATTCTCTAATTTTAATTGTATACAACCTAACACTTTTTTTCTTACCTTTGTAGCTTAATATAAAACATTGTTACTTTCTAAGTATACTAACCAATGAAAAAGCAACTTTTCTTTATCACACTCTTACTCCTTACCGCCTTTGCTTGTGCACAAAAAAAGCCTATTAAAGTGGCGTGTGTAGGCAATAGCATTACCTATGGCTATGGCATTGAAAACCGCGAACAAAACAGCTATCCTTCGGTGCTCCAACGTCAGTTAGGAAAAAGCTATGAGGTGGAGAACTTCGGTCATTCAGGAGCTACTTTGCTCAGCAAAGGGCATAAACCTTACATTCAGCAAGAAGAATACAAAAAAGCACTCGCCTTTGCAGCAGATATTGTGGTCATTCACTTAGGTATTAATGATACCGATCCCCGCAACTGGCCTAACTACCGCGATGATTTCGTAAAAGATTATCTGTCTCTCATTGCATCGTTTAAAAAAGCGAACCCCAAAGCGCGTATCCTCATCGCTCGTATGACCCCACTCGCACATCGCCATAAGCGATTCGAATCTGGCACCCGCGATTGGCACGCCGAAATACAACAAGCCATAGAGCGCATCGCCAAGCAAGCGGGCGTTCAGCTTATCGACTTCCACGAGCCTTTATATCACTTTCCTCAAATGCTCCCCGATGCGGTACACCCTAATGTTCAAGGGGCGGCTATCTTGGCACAGGTAGTCTACACTGCCATTACAGGCGATTACGGAGGCTTGCACCTCCCCGCTATCTATTCCGATAATATGGTCTTGCAACACGGCATACCTCTCACCCTGCGTGGCATCGCCAATACAGGTACTAAAATCACTGTGAAGATAGGCAAACAACAACTCACCACTACCGCCGATAGCAATGGCAAATGGCAAGTAACCTTATCGCCACTTACTGCCAAAGAAACCTATACGCTCCAAATTACAGCAGGAAAAGAAAAACGCACCTTTACCAATGTAGTAGCCGGCGAAGTATGGCTTTGCTCAGGGCAATCGAATATGGAGTTTTATATGAACCAAACTTCTACGGGCGAAAAGGATATTCCGCAAGCCGATAATCCTAATATCCGCCTGTTTGATATGAAAGAAAGGTGGCGTACCGACCCCGTAGAATGGAATGCCTCAGTATTAGATTCGCTGAACCATTTGCAATATTACCGTCCTGCTCAGTGGCAAGTATGCTCTCCTAAAACAGTAAGCCATTTTTCTGCGGTAGCTTATTACTTCGGACGTACTCTCCAAAAAGATTTGGATATGCCTGTGGGGCTCATTTGCAATGCTGTGGGGGGCTCACCTACCGAAGCGTGGATAGACCGCCGTACTTTGGAATACAACTTCCCAAGTATTCTTTATAATTGGCGTGAAAACGATTTTATAATGGATTGGGTGCGCTCTCGTGCTTCCGAGAACATCAAAAAGTCTACGGATAAGCTCCAACGTCACCCCTATGAGCCTGCTTATTTATTCGAAGCGGGAATACTCCCTTTAAACCATTATGCTATCAAAGGGGTAATATGGTATCAAGGCGAATCGAATGCGCATAACAAGGACGCTCATAGCAAGTTATTTCCTCTATTGGTGAAGAGTTGGCGCACTGAGTTTGGCAATCCACAAATGCCTTTTTACTACGTACAGTTATCTAGTATCAACCGTCCGTCGTGGGGTTGGTTTAGAGACAGTCAACGTCGATTGATGAAAGACATACCACACAGCGGAATGGCAGTATCTTACGACCACGGTCACCCCACCGATGTACACCCAAAGAACAAACAACCCATAGGCGAACGCTTAGCGCAATGGGCTTTGAATGATACTTATGGCAAGACAAATATAATTCCTTCAGGACCTTTGTTCCGTTCAGCGACTTTCAGAGGGAAAGTAGCCACAGTTTCTTTTCAGTATGCACAAGGCTTGCACACCGCCGATGGCAAGCCCTTACGCGGTTTTGAACTTTCTGACGGCAATGGTATTTTCTACCCTGCTACCGCTGAAATAGTAGGTGAAGAAGTGAAAGTAACCAGCAATCAAGTCGCTACCCCTAAAGTCGTGCGCTACGCTTTTACCCCTGTTACCGATGCCAATTTAGTAAACCAAGCCAACCTCCCCGCCAGTACCTTTACAAGTGAAGAATAATGGTTAGTGGTTAACGATTAGTGATTAATATAAAGACAGTTCGATATATATAATGCTGATTTACAGTTGTGTTTATATTTTAATCTGTAAAATCCAGCAACGCAGTTGCCAATCCGTGCGCATCACATTTGTCAATTATCAAATATCAATTGAAGACTATCCGTGCAATCCGTGTAATCTGTGTGTAGTCTGCGAGCTGGCATAGCAGAGTATGTGTCTAAA
>ERZ773010.745-NODE-745-length-21989-cov-37.056761_pt1 | contig 21989 bp, 17 predicted proteins | sample MGYA00580842_ERZ773010 | MGnify/ENA primary metagenome ERZ773010 (study PRJEB29015, sample SAMEA2737982) | human oral metagenome | biome: human oral; feature: human-associated habitat; material: dental | place: China | collected 2107 ...
AATGTTTTACCGGCCTTACCAAAGCCGATGACAATTAAATCATAGGTTAACATAAACTACCTCCATTTTTCAAAAAGATTGTATCACATCTAGTCAGAAATTGCTGATTTCTGCTACGCTTTTTTCTTCAGTATTTTTAGTCACACTTTTTATACAAACTGTCCATTTTTGAGCAATATGTTCGTAGTTCCAGTCAGTTTGTGTTATACTCATTTTCATTATTTATTTTAGGAGAGCAAAATGTCTATTATTACACTGATTTTGGCAAGTTTGGTTGCCTTGGAATTTTTCTACATCCTGTACTTGGAGACCATTGCGACGACTTCTGAAGCAACAGCTCGGGTTTTCGGTATGTCACAAGAGGAGTTGGAGCAGCAGTCGGTCAATACACTTTTCAAAAACCAAGGAGTTTACAACGGATTGATAGCTGTTTTGGTCTTGATTGCGGCCTTTGTACAGCCTAGTCCGGTTTGGCTGGGAATTTTTATGGTTTATATCATCTTGGTGGCAGCATACGGTGCAGTGACCAGTGACCCCAAAATCCTGTTCAAGCAGGGAGGGCTGGCTATGCTGACCCTACTTAGTTTATTTTTCTAAAATAGAGTGAGGAAGTGATTTCCCGCTCTTTTTTATATAATGATTGACTTTTTTGTTAGACAAGTGTAGAATAAAAATAGAATAGCATTATTTAGAAAGCGCGTGGGAACGATGAAAAGATCTATTAAACGTTTGCCAGACGGGGAATTTACTATTTTAAAAGTAATTTGGCAGCTGCCTACCCCGACGACCTCTGCCCGTATCATGGAAAAGCTGGGACCAGACAATCACTGGAAGCCCCAGACTTTGCTGACAGTCTTGGCTCGCTTGACGGAGAAGGGCTTTTTAGAAAGTGTCCGCAAGGGGCGTGAAAGGCAGTATACAGCCTTGATCTCAGAAGATGAGTATCTGGAAGTTGAGGCTTCGGATTTCTTGAAGCGTCACAGCGGCCGTTCTATGGGCGGGTTTGTCAAAACACTCTTTTCTTCTAACTCCTTTTCGGAAAATGAACTGGATGAGCTGCGTAGTTTGCTCAACCAAGGAAAGTAGGATGGAGGGATAAGCATGAAACAGTTCCTTCTTTCTTTTCTTCTGACCAGTTTGTCAACATCCATTTTGGTGCTTTTGCTTAGTCTGCTTTTTACGGCCTTTAAGACTAAGATTTCGGTCAGAGTGAAGTATTTTATTTGGTTTTTGATATTGCTAAGTTTTCTGTTTCCGTTCCGTCCTCAGTTTGGCTCAGGCCTGATTCGGCTGAATACAGGATCGGTAGTTCAGACAGCAGTGACTGCCACCCAGACAGGTGGTGCTCAGGGCGCTTCTCCAGCAGTTGAAAAAGCTGCCCAGCCAAATCTATGGGAGGCTTTTCTGGGCCTACCTTGGTTTGAAATTCTCTTTGCCATCTGGCTGATTGGCTTTGTATTTAGTATAGGAAGATACGCTTATTCTTATATTCGCTTCAGAAAGATGCTGAAGCGCTGGGGCACGGAGTTTCAGGACGAAGAAGCGATGGCTCAGCTGCTGGCTGTTCAGCAGGAGATGGGAGTTAAGGGCCAGATTCGTCTGCTCCACTATCCTATGTCCCAAAGTCCTATGTTGCTAGGTTTCAGAGATATTTTAATCGTGCTTCCAGAACTTGACTACACAGAAGAAGAGCTGCAGCTTATTTTCAAGCATGAGCTGACCCACTACAAACACCGCGATGTTTTAATCAATCTCTTAGGGATTTTCGCCAAGAGTCTTCATTGGTTTAATCCGGTTGTCCGCTTTGCCTGCCGTGAAACCCAAGAAGCAGGAGAAATGTACTGTGACTACGATGTTCTGAGCTGTAGAGATACAGAGTATCGGACGTTCTACGGTGAAACGATTTTGACCATGATAGACCGCAGTAAGAAGATCCCAATTGCCCTGACGACCTGCTTTTACTCTGACAAGTTTAATCTTAAGCGGAGGATTGTCGGCATTATGGATAACCGCCTGCCTAAGAGGTTTCTGTCTGCTGCCTTTGTAGTAGCAGTTCCTCTCCTTTTGCTCTTGACTAGCTCCGTCTTTGCTCTAGAAAGCCCAACTGCTCAACAAAGCCAACCTGTAGCGGGTCAAAAACAGCCCCAGGGACTCAGTCAGCGTCAGGCACTAGCATCCGTCTTAAAAGAGCTGTCTCTTTCTGAAAAAGATATTAAAGATTTACAAATTTCGCGTGAGAAAGACACTTATAAGATTCGCTTCTCTCACGGGCAAACGGCCCATGAAACCATTGTCAATGCTAAGGATGGAAAACTGGTCAAATCCAAGCAGCATACCATTGTCGAAAAGATGGTAACAGTCGAAAAAGAAGTCAGCCCATCCTCGTCAGCTGCATCAACTCCAGCTGACAGCGCTACTGCAGGCGCAGGGAATACGGGAGCAGCGGGCTCGACAGGAGCCACTACTGGCGCTGGCACATCAACAGTTCAAACTCCGTCTCAGAACAGTTCCTCCCATACGACAGACACTGATGATTCGGACGATGATGATGACCATGATGACGATTAAATAGAGGATTCTGCCAGTTTAAGTTTCTTAAAAGCTTAGACTGGTAGAATTTTATTATCTTCTCGAAGGGGGATTTGGCAATCCTCCAAGAGCAGTTAGTCATCAGTTTATCTTTTATTTTAGGTCGATTTTGCTTACAGTTTGCATCTCGTCTCCTAATGCTAAAAAAACTGAAAGATTATTTATCTTTTTTCTTGACATTTATAAACGACAAGTGTAGAATAAACTTATAAACTACATTTGTAGAATGTTTTTAAAAAATACTGCTTGGAAAGGAGAAGAAAGAAAGCTTATCCAGACGCTTGTAGGTGCAGAGCGGAAGCTCTATTTCTTTTAAAAGCACAAACTACATTTGTAGAATTAAAGGAGAATCCAAATGAAACAAAAGCAAATCCAAACAAACTTCCAACGGATCGAAACTAAGTATATTCTTGACCGAGCAATGTTAGCTCGTCTTGAGGCTGACATGAGACCTTACCTCACCGCAGATGATTATGCGACATCAAACATTTCCAATGTGTATTTTGATAATGATGAGTTCCAGATGATTCAGGATTCCATTGCCAGAAAAGGTGGTCGCGAAAAGATGCGGATGCGCACTTATGCTGAACAGCCGAATGATGATAGTCAAGTTTTCTTGGAAATCAAGAAGAAACGTGATGAAGTAGGCTTCAAATACCGTTTGGTTTCTAATCCTCTCTCTGTGACCAACTATATTGTGAATGGTGTGGCAGACCATACTATTTCTGATGACCGGGTCAAGGCAGAAGTAGAACAGTTACAGGAGCGCTATATAGACTTGAAGCCAAAAATGGTGATTGGTTATGACCGCTACTCTATGAGAGGCTTGGAAGATAAAAAGGTACGTGTGACAGTTGATTCCAACATTCGTTACCGAGATTATGATGTAGATTTGGCTTCAGGTCGCTATGGACTGCCCTTGCTGGAAGACGACAAGGTGATTATGGAAATCAAGGTTCCTGGTCAGTATCCTCAGTGGCTGGCTGATATTCTCAATAAATATGGACTAGAAGACCAGTCCTTCTCAAAATACGGCAAAGCCTACCTGCAAACTAAAGAAAGGCTGACTCAAACAGTCAAGGCCTAAGGAGGTAGTCTATGCTCGATCAGTTATTTAACAGTATCTACTCCTCCACGGAGGTCAAGATTAATCCTTTGGCATTGATTTTTTCACTAGTTACTAGTGTGGTTTTAGGAATTATCTTGGCCAAGGTCTATAAGCGCCAAACCATTTATACCAAGGAATTTGTCGTCACCCTCTCCCTTTTGCCAGCCATCATTTCTATTATCATCTTCTTGGTTAATGGAAATTTGGGTACCAGTGTCGCCGTAGCAGGGACTTTCAGCTTGATTCGTTTCCGGTCAGCCGCAGGTGGCTCCAAGGAGCTTTTAGCCATCTTTATGGCGACGGCTATCGGGATTACAACGGGGATGGGATTTGTAGCATTGGGAATTGTCTTTACTCTAGCTATTTCAGGCATCTGGATGCTCTTTGAAAAGATGAGCTTTACTTCAGTCAGTCAGACCAGACGTTATGTTCAGGTTCAAGTTCCAGCTGACTTTGACTACGAAGTACTCTTTGATGCTATCTTTGAAACGGCTTGTAAATCAGCCGAACTGACCTCTCTCAAGTCGGCTGAAAAGAAGTCTATCAAACTGGACTATGTTGTTGACTTGAATCAAGATGTAAATGATAGAGATCTCATTCAGCAGTTTATGCGTTACGATAAGGTTCAGGACATTTCCCTATCCAAAGCCGCTAAGAAGCGTAAAACCCTCTAAGCAAAAGAAGACCAGCTGCAGCATAGCAGTTGGTTTTCTTGTTTCTATAATAAAAAGGAGCCCACATCATACTTACAGAAAATACTTGACACTCTTTTCTATATGTGGTATGATTATATAGATTTTGGACTTGAAGGGAGTGAAAAAAATGTCAAAAACAGTAGTACGCAAGAATGAATCACTTGATGATGCACTTCGTCGTTTCAAACGTGCGGTTACTAAAGCTGGTACTCTTCAAGAAACACGCAAACGTGAATTCTATGAAAAACCTTCTGTAAAACGCAAACGCAAGTCAGAAGCAGCTCGTAAACGTAAAAAATTCTAATTGAACAAAAAAGCAGACTCCGGTCTGTTTTTTGTTTTCACCCTTGGAGAAGGTCGCACTTACTTCCAGCGCGAGTAGCGTGGCAAGAAAAAAAACACTGATTTTCATCAGTGAATTCTCTTTATTTTTTCTCAGCCAACAAAGCTTTGATTTCTTGCAGGACTTCCAATTCAGTTGGTCCAGCTGGCGCTTCTTCAGCTTCTTCCTTCTTCTTAGCAAGGCTTTGTGCTTTTTCAGCAGACTTAACGATGAAGAAGAGAACAGTACCGATTACCAAGAAGTTAATTACAGCGCTCAAGAAGTTACCATAAGCGATCCCGTTCCATTTCAATTGAGAAATTTGCTCCAAGTTTGCAGCTTTCAAAATTGGGTTGAGGAAGAGGGGAGTGATTACGTCAGTAATCAATGAAGTGACGATTGCTCCAAAAGCGTTGGCGATGATCACACCGACTGCCAAATCAATCACGTTCCCACGCAGCAAGAATTCTTTAAGATCCTTTAACATTCTTTCTTTCCTTTCAAGAATTTATTAATGAGATTATATTATAGCTTATTTATATGACATCTACAAGATATTTGTTTGTCAAATATTTTACATTTGCTTCATTTTAGTATAAAATATAGAATGATATTCTATGATAAATTGGAGGTATTGTCTCTTGATTGATAAAGAAATCATTTCTGAAATTAAAAACAGCGTCAATATCGTCGATGTCATAGGAGAAACGGTGGCCTTGACCAAGGCTGGGCGGAATTATCTAGGGCTTTGTCCCTTTCACGGTGAAAAGACGCCCTCTTTTAACGTTGTAGAGGACAAGCAGTTTTATCACTGTTTTGGCTGCGGCAAGTCGGGCGATGTCTTCAAATTCATTGAGGATTATCGAGGCGTTTCCTTTATGGATGCTGTGCAGATTGTAGCAGATCGGGCAGGGATTCCCTTGGCTGTAGAGACAGCGGGCAATGACCGATCGAGACAAAGCCATCCGCACCAGGCTCTCTACGATATTCATACCGAGGCAGCGAAATTTTATCATGCGGTTCTGATGACGACCAAGATGGGAGAGGAAGCGCGGGCCTATCTCTACCAGCGGGGTCTGACAGATGATGTTCTTAAGCATTTTCAAATCGGGCTGGCTCCAAATGAAGGCAATTATCTTCATAAGAGTATGGCTGGCAAGTTTGATGAGAATACCATCATGAACTCGGGCCTCTTCAATCTGGCGGAGAATAATCTGGTCTATGATGCTTTTCAGAACCGGATTATGTTTCCCCTGACCAATGACAGCGGGCAGGTTGTGGCCTTTTCCGGACGGATTTGGCAGCCAGCGGCTACTGACGGCCATCAAGCCAAGTACAAAAACAGTCGCAGCACCGCTATTTTCAATAAAAGCTACGAACTCTATCATCTGGATAAGGCCAAGCCGATTATCAAGAAGAGCCATGAGGTCTATCTGATGGAAGGTTTCATGGATGTGATTGCGGCTTATCGGGCCGGGATTGAAAATGCGGTTGCCTCGATGGGAACAGCTCTGACGCCTGAGCATGTCCAGCACCTGAGCAAGTATTGCAAGAAGATTATCCTATCCTATGATGGAGATAGGGCAGGGCAGGCAGCGACTGCCAAGGCCTTGGATGAGCTGAGAGATATGACGGTGGAAATTGTTCGGATTCCGGATAATTTAGATCCAGATGAATTTCTCGCTAAAAATTCTGAGGAAGATTTGCAGCATTTGCTGAGCAAAACGCGAATAAGTAATGTGGAGTTTCTGCTGCATCATCTGAAACCAGATAATATTGAAAATCTGCAAGCTCAGATTGAGTTTGTAGAGAAGATGGCACCTATTATTGCGAAGACCAAGTCCATCACAGCGCAGAACTCCTATATTTACATGCTGGCTGAGCTGCTGCCAGACTTTGACTATCAGCAGGTGGAACAGACGGTAAATAACAGCCGCCTGGCTGAGCGCTCTAGTCGCAGTCAGGAGGCGCCCACTCAGCAGTCTCAACCAGTCATCATGCAGTTTTCTCCCTCAAATCGGCTGAGTCGTCTCATGAAGGCGGAAAATCATATCTTCCACCGCATGATGCATCATCCTTTGATTTTGAACCAATACCGGCTGAGAGAAGACTTTGCCTTTGACTCGGAGGACTTGCAGACTTTGTATGAGATTTTACTGGCAAATGGCGAGGTGACACCGCAGGATTTGTCCCAGCTGCCGGATCATGTCCAGCAGGCTTGGTACCGAGTCTTGGAAGAAGACTTGCCGGATGAGGTTTTGGAAGATGAATTGAAAGAAGTGGAAGAAACCAGAGAGCGGGAGATTTTGCGCAAGCATAATCAGTTTATTAGTAAGAAGATTCGAGAAGCCTCTCACAGCGGAGATACGGATACAGCCCTGTCCGAGCTGGAGCGCTTGATTGAGCAAAAAAGAAGAATGGAGTAGGAATGGCTACAAAACAAAAAGAAGTAACAACATTAGACGTTCAAATTGCAGAATTTATCCGCAACCACAAGCAGACTGGAGTTGCGACAGATGATGAAATCAATGATCAGTTGGTTATTCCTTTCACTTTGGACGCTGATGGGATTGAGGATTTGCTGCAGCGCATCCAGGATGCTGGCATCTCAATTACAGATAAGGAAGGAAATCCCAGCGCGCGCGTCTTGAATACTGAAGAGGAAGAAGCGGAGCTGACGGATGAAGAGCTCTTAGGCAGCAATTCAGCTAAGGTTAATGATCCAGTCCGCATGTATCTGAAAGAAATCGGGGTTGTGCCCCTTCTCAGCAATGAAGAAGAGCAGGAACTGGCTATATTGGTAGAACAGGGAGACTTGGAAGCCAAGCAGCGTCTGGCTGAGGCCAATCTTCGTCTGGTTGTTTCCATTGCTAAGCGCTATGTCGGCCGTGGTATGCAGTTCCTTGACTTGATTCAAGAAGGAAACATGGGGCTGATGAAGGCCGTTGATAAGTTTGACTACACCAAAGGATTTAAGTTTTCAACTTATGCGACTTGGTGGATTCGTCAGGCCATTACTCGTGCGATTGCTGACCAAGCTCGGACTATTCGGATTCCGGTCCACATGGTGGAAACCATTAACAAACTAGTCCGTGAGCAGCGCAATCTCTTGCAGGAATTAGGTCAAGACCCAACACCAGAGCAAATCGCTGAGCGCATGGATATGACACCGGATAAAGTTCGTGAGATTCTCAAGATTGCTCAAGAGCCAGTTTCTTTGGAAACACCTATCGGTGAGGAAGATGACAGCCATCTGGGTGACTTTATCGAAGACGAAGTGATTGAAAATCCAGTCGACTACACAACTCGTGTCGTTCTTCGTGAGCAGCTGGATGAGGTCTTGGATACGCTGACAGACCGCGAGGAAAATGTCTTACGACTGCGCTTTGGTTTAGACGATGGAAAAATGCGGACACTGGAAGATGTCGGCAAGGTCTTCAATGTCACCCGCGAGCGTATTCGCCAGATTGAAGCCAAAGCCCTGCGTAAACTTCGCCATCCAAGCCGCAGCAAACCACTCAGAGACTTTATTGAAGATTAAGAAATGAAGAGCGCAACGAGGGGCAGAGCAGGAAAGCTTCAAGCCGGCAATCCTAGCTGAAAACAAAAGTTCTCTCGAGCTAACTTGAAATTTCTGCTATATCTATAAGGAGGATATTGCATGTCAGAACAAAAATACAGCCCTGAAGAGGTTGAAAAGATTAAAACGCGTATTTTGGAGAGCTTGGAGCAGGTCATTGACCCAGAGCTGGGGATTGATATTGTAAATCTGGGCCTAATCTATGAAATCCGTTTTGACGAGACCAATGGGGAAACGGAAATCGATATGACCCTGACAACCATGGGATGCCCTCTGGCGGATCTTCTGACTGACCAGATCTATGATGCTATGTCAGATGTTCCCGAGGTTACCAAGACGGATGTTAAGTTGGTTTGGTACCCAGCTTGGACGGTGGAAAAGATGAGCCGTTATGCTCGGATTGCTTTGGGGATTCGCTAAGAACTGATAGTAAGTACTGGCCTGCTGCGTGCAGGCTTTTGCTTTTTTTTACAGATTCTGTTATAATGTTCCTATTGTCTTGGGGTCGTTACGGATTCGACAGGCATTATGAGGCACATTTTGCGACTCATCTAGCGGATGTAAAACGCCAGTTAAATATAACTGCAAAAAATAACAATTCTTACGCTGTAGCTGCCTAAAAACCAGCTAGCGTGACCCGATTCGGATTGCTTGTGTCTGATGACAGGTCTTATTATGAGCAAGCTACGGCAAAATCTGGTCTAGGGATTTTGCAAGAGATTGATAGACTCGCTTGACTTGGGCTTGAGCTATGTGTCAAAGTTAAGTTAAATCAATACATAGCCTATGGTTGTAGACAGATGTGTTAGCAGGTGTTTGGACGTGGGTTCGACTCCCACCGGCTCCATTATTTTAAAGCCTTTCTAAAACGTTGAGAAATCAGCGTTTTTTGCTTTTGCTATGTCCAGGAAATCTTGATTTCTGTTTAAAAAAGTAATACAATGATGTTAGTGATGACAAAGGAAATATTGGTATTTCTAGTTGGTCAATTTCATAAGTATTAAGGGAAGTTTGATATGAATTTTTTTAAAAATCTGTTTGGTAAGAAACAAGAGCAAGAGGAAGAGAAAGTAGAAAAGGTAGAAGAAGCAGTGCTTGAGGTTCCTACTGAGGATCCTTTTCCGAGTGAGTGGGGATCTTTCTCGACTTATATTGATGACAAGTTAGCTAGCATCCGTCTGAATCTTGCCTTGGCTGATGAGGCTCCCTATCCTCTCTATGCCTATGCTATGAGGCTCAAGATATCGCTCCTTCAGTACGATGGGGAGACGGGTTTTCCATCTAGTGATGAGTTTAAGGAGCTGAATGTGATTGAGGATCGGCTTTCTGAGGCTTTGGGCCAGGTCGGTGGCATTCATGTTGGTGTGATTACGACAGATGGAAATATTGAGTTTTACTACTATCTGCAAGACAAGAAAGGCCATCTAGAGCCGATTGCAAACGTGATGCGCGACTTTCCAGACCGCCGCTATGACTCAGCTACCTTGGAAGATGAGGAGTGGGATCAGTACTTTGACTTTCTCTATCCTAATGAATACGAGTATCAGACCATTCTTAACCAGCGGGTCTGGTACCAGCTGGAGCAGGACGGAGATGACCATAGTCAGGAGCGCGAGATTGACCATTGGGCCTATTTCGCTTCGGAGGAAGATCGAGATGGTTTCCTAAAGGAAGTAGAAGAGCTGGGCTATAGTCTCGTATCTGCTGAAAAGATAGAAGATGCAGACAAACCTTATCAGCTGCACGTGATTCGGATGGATACGACAGAAATCTTTGATTTGAACCAGAATGTTTGGACTTTGGTCGAATTTGTGAAAAAATTTAACGGAAACTATGGCGGTTGGGGCTGTAATGTGGTATAATGGTTAAAGTTTTGAGAAAGCTGGACTTTCTCTTTTGTGGAAGATTACTCAAGAGGCTTAAGAGGCTGTGTTGGAAACGCAGTAGGCGTGTAAAAGCGTGCGTGGGTTCGAATCCCATGTCTTCCGTCATAAGATGCAAGAAACGCTATTTGGCGTTTTTTCTATTGCAAAAGTTTATGGAAGAAAGGCGATTCTTTTTAAATATGAATATCTTTGGAAATACTTGAAAACAATTTCAGCAAAAAAAATAAGTATTTTATTGTTCATTTTATTTAATAGTGTGGTAAAATGAGAGTAATAGAGTTTTAAAAGGATATAAATTAAAGGGAGAATTATGTTTTTTAAACGTCAAAAAGGTAAGTACCACGAAGTAGAGCGTGTGACTCGTTTTAAGCTGATTAAATCGGGCAAGCATTGGCTGCGTGCTGCGACATCACAGTTCGGCCTTTTTAGATCGATGAAGGGGGGAGGCCTTTCAACGATCGAGCTCAAGGTAACCGAGCAACCAGTTACCGATAAGAAGAGCGGCATAGACTTTTTGAGGGGCATTGTCGCCACAGGGGCCGTCCTGGGCGGTGCTCTTGTGACAAACACAATCGTCCACGCAGAAGAAGACAAGGCTCTGGAAAAAGTCATCGACACGACAGACGTTTTAGCGACACGTGGTGAAACAGTTTTAGGAGAAGAAAGCAGTGCTGCTGAAGCAGCAACAGCGACGGCAACGTCTCATACTGAGTCAGAGTCTATATCTGATACATCCTCAGCCAGTGCTAGTGCTTCTGTCAGTGCGTCCATCTCAGCCAGCATCTCAGCTTCTGAGTCAATGTCACAGTCTAGCTCTGCCTCTGTCAGTGCCAGCACATCTCAGTCAGTCTCAGATTCCTTAAGTGTATCTGAGTCTCTTTCAGTGTCTTCAAGTACATCTGATTCAGTGAGTGCAAGCACTAGCGCGTCTGCTAGTGCATCAGAGTCAGTCTCAGCTAGTCAGACATCTACCACCTCTACATCAGAGAGTGCTAGATCCGAAAGCAGCCAGCAGTCTACAGAATCCTCTAGTCAGACTGGGCGTAGAAGAACGCGTCGTGACGTAGCGAATGCTACTGATACAACCCCACCTTCAATTACAGTCCCAAGAGAGATTGTTGCTTATCGTGGTGAAGAGTTTGAATTTTATTTTGAAATCACAGATGATAGCGGTCAAGTTAAAAATATAGAATTAAGTACTTTTGGTAAACCACTGGGTTTTGATTGGTTAAAATATTCAGAGGATAATTTCAATGTACCGGGCAATGCCACTTCGGATAATCCCTTGAGAGTTAGAGCATATGGTACAGTTCCACTAACTGAACCGATTCCCGCTGATAAAAGCAAGGCTCAGTTTACTCGGACTATTAGGGCTTGGGATGCTGCTGGTAATGTCTCTTCAAATATTACTTTTGTAATTAAATATAGGGCGCAAACTGATAAATATGATCCTTCTGATCCGTCGGTAACTTATGTAAATAGACTTTCCAACTTATCTCCAACTGAGAAAAATGCAGTAGAGGCGGCAGTAAGAGCAGCCAATCCTCAGATTCCAGCAGATGCTAGAATTACTGTCTCTGCAGATGGAACGGTTACTATTACTTATCCAGACAAATCTACAGATACTATCCCTGCAAATAGAGTAGTAAAGGATACTGCATCAAGTCGTTCAGCCTCAACCAGCGCATCTACAAGTGCAAGCACATCCGCCTCGACAAGTGCGTCCGTAAGTGCAAGTACGTCGGCTTCAACGAGTGCGTCAGTAAGTGCAAGTACGTCGGCTTCAACGAGTGCGTCTGTATCTGCAAGTACGTCAGCATCAACGAGTGCGTCCGTAAGCGCAAGTACGTCCGCATCGACGAGTGCGTCAGTAAGTGCAAGTACGTCAGCTTCAACGAGTGCGTCTGTATCTGCAAGTACCTCAGCATCAACTAGTGCATCTGTAAGTGCAAGTACGTCAGCTTCCACTAGTGCATCCGTAAGTGCAAGTACGTCGGCTTCCACTAGTGCGTCTGTAAGCGCAAGTACGTCAGCTTCCACGAGTGCGTCTGTATCTGCAAGTACGTCAGCGTCAACTAGTGCATCCGTAAGTGCAAGCACGTCAGCGTCAACTAGTGCATCCGTAAGTGCCAGCACCTCAGCATCGACAAGTGCGTCAGTGAGTGCAAGTACGTCAGCCTCAACGAGTGCGTCCGTAAGCGCAAGCACATCCGCGTCCACGAGTGCATCCGTAAGCGCAAGCACATCGGCATCTACTAGTGCATCTGTCTCTGCGAGCGAATCAGCTTCAACGAGTGCATCTGTCTCTGCAAGTACCTCAGCCTCGACGAGTGCGTCAGTGTCAGCAAGTACCTCAGCGTCTACTAGTGCATCTGTGTCAGCAAGTACCTCAGCGTCAACGAGTGCATCTGTAAGTGCCAGCACGTCAGCCTCGACGAGCGCGTCAGTATCTGCAAGTACCTCAGCATCGACAAGTGCGTCAGTAAGTGCCAGCACGTCCGCATCGACGAGTGCATCAGTTTCAGCAAGTACCTCCGCCTCAACCAGCGCTTCAGTATCCGCAAGTACGTCTGCTTCAACGAGTGCGTCCGTAAGTGCAAGTACCTCAGCTTCAACGAGTGCCTCTGTCTCAGCAAGCACGTCCGCCTCCACGAGTGCGTCCGTAAGTGCAAGTACGTCAGCTTCAACGAGCGCGTCAGTAAGTGCAAGCACGTCTGCTTCAACGAGCGCGTCGGTAAGTGCAAGTACGTCCGCCTCCACGAGCGCGTCAGTAAGTGCCAGCACCTCAGCATCAACCAGTGCATCTGTAAGTGCAAGTACATCGGCTTCAACGAGTGCGTCTACAAGTGCAAGCACCTCAGCGTCTACCAGTGCGTCAGTATCCGCAAGCACGTCTGCTTCAACGAGCGCGTCGGTAAGTGCAAGTACGTCCGCCTCCACGAGCGCGTCCGTAAGTGCAAGCACCTCAGCGTCAACGAGTGCATCAGTAAGTGCAAGTACGTCGGCATCGACAAGTGCCTCTGTATCAGCAAGTACGTCCGCATCGACCAGCGCATCAGTAAGTGCAAGTACGTCGGCATCGACAAGTGCCTCTGTATCAGCAAGTACGTCCGCATCGACTAGCGCATCTGTATCAGCAAGTACGTCAGCCTCCACAAGTGCGTCTGTGTCTGCAAGTACATCTGCATCGACTAGCGCATCTGTTTCTGCAAGCACATCCGCTTCAACGAGTGCGTCTGTAAGTGCAAGTACGTCAGCCTCAACAAGTGCATCTGTGTCCGCAAGCACGTCTGCGTCTACTAGTGCGTCAGTAAGCGCAAGTACCTCAGCATCGACAAGTGCCTCTGTATCCGCAAGCACGTCCGCTTCAACGAGTGCATCCGTAAGTGCAAGTACGTCCGCCTCAACGAGTGCCTCTGTAAGTGCAAGTACGTCTGCCTCAACAAGTGCATCAGTATCAGCAAGTACCTCAGCATCAACCAGCGCGTCAGTGTCCGCAAGCACGTCCGCGTCAACGAGTGCGTCCGTAAGTGCAAGCACGTCCGCGTCTACTAGTGCGTCAGTAAGCGCAAGTACATCTGCCTCAACGAGTGCATCAGTAAGTGCAAGCACATCTGCGTCAACCAGCGCGTCAGTTTCTGCAAGCACATCTGCGTCGACGAGTGCGTCAGTATCTGCAAGTACGTCGGCTTCAACGAGTGCATCAGTATCAGCAAGCACGTCCGCCTCAACCAGCGCGTCAGTATCCGCAAGCACGTCTGCTTCAACGAGCGCGTCGGTAAGTGCAAGTACGTCCGCCTCCACGAGCGCGTCCGTAAGTGCAAGCACCTCAGCGTCAACGAGTGCATCTGTAAGTGCAAGCACGTCAGCCTCGACGAGTGCATCTGTCTCAGCAAGTACGTCAGCGTCGACGAGTGCATCCGTAAGCGCAAGTACCTCAGCTTCAACGAGCGCGTCCGTAAGTGCAAGTACGTCCGCCTCGACGAGTGCTTCAGTAAGCGCAAGCACCTCCGCGTCGACAAGCGCGTCAGTATCAGCAAGTACCTCGGCTTCAACCAGCGCGTCAGTAAGTGCAAGTGAGTCCGCTTCAACGAGTGCCTCAGTTTCAGCAAGTACGTCTGCTTCGACGAGCGCATCCGTAAGCGCAAGCACATCCGCGTCGACGAGTGCATCAGTATCCGCAAGTACATCCGCGTCAACCAGCGCGTCTGTCTCTGCAAGCGAATCAGCGTCGACGAGTGCGTCGGTATCAGCAAGTACGTCTGCTTCGACGAGCGCATCCGTAAGTGCAAGCACGTCCGCATCGACTAGCGCCTCTGTATCTGCAAGCACCTCGGCTTCAACCAGCGCGTCCGTAAGTGCAAGTACCTCAGCGTCAACGAGTGCATCTGTAAGTGCAAGCACGTCAGCGTCAACGAGTGCATCCGTAAGTGCAAGCACGTCCGCCTCAACCAGTGCGTCTATAAGCGCAAGTACGTCAGCGTCGACGAGCGCGTCCGTATCAGCAAGTACGTCCGCCTCAACCAGTGCATCTGTATCAGCAAGTACGTCCGCCTCAACGAGTGCGTCAGTAAGTGCAAGTACGTCAGCGTCTACTAGTGCGTCAGTAAGTGCAAGTACGTCAGCGTCGACGAGCGCGTCCGTATCAGCAAGTACGTCCGCCTCCACAAGCGCATCAGTTTCCGCAAGCACTTCAGCGTCTACGAGTGCGTCTGTAAGTGCAAGTACTTCAGCATCGACAAGTGCGTCAGTTTCCGCAAGCACTTCAGCGTCTACGAGTGCGTCAGTGAGCGCAAGTACTTCAGCATCGACAAGTGCCTCTGTATCTGCAAGTACATCAGCGTCCACGAGTGCATCAGTAAGTGTAAGCACCTCAGCATCGACGAGTGCGTCAGTAAGTGCAAGCACGTCCGCGTCTACTAGTGCGTCAGTAAGTGCAAGTACCTCGGCTTCAACGAGTGCATCCGTAAGTGCAAGCACGTCTGCCTCAACGAGTGCATCTGTATCAGCCAGCACATCCACATCTACTAGTGCGTCAGTAAGTGCAAGCGAATCAGCGTCCACGAGCGCATCTGTCTCTGCAAGTGAGTCCGCTTCGACGAGTGCATCGGTATCTGCAAGTACATCAGCGTCCACGAGTGCATCAGTAAGTGCCAGCACATCTGCCTCAACGAGTGCGTCAGTAAGTGCCAGCACGTCCGCGTCTACTAGTGCGTCAGTAAGTGCAAGTACCTCGGCTTCAACGAGTGCATCAGTAAGTGCCAGCACGTCCGCTTCGACGAGTGCATCTGTAAGCGCAAGTACATCCGCATCGACGAGTGCGTCAGTGAGTGCAAGTACCTCCGCATCGACGAGTGCATCAGTTTCTGCAAGCACGTCAGCGTCAACGAGTGCGTCCGTCTCAGCAAGTACGTCAGCGTCCACAAGTGCATCGACAAGTGCAAGTACATCAGCATCGACGAGCGCGTCCGTAAGTGCAAGTACCTCCGCATCGACGAGTGCATCAGTTTCTGCAAGCACGTCAGCGTCGACGAGTGCGTCCGTAAGTGCAAGTACATCTGCGTCTACAAGTGCGTCAGTGTCAGCAAGCACCTCGGCCTCAACCAGCGCGTCCGTAAGTGCAAGTACATCAGCGTCGACGAGTGCGTCTGTATCAGCCAGCACGTCTGCATCAACAAGTGCGTCAGTATCCGCAAGCACCTCAGCGTCGACCAGCGCGTCTGTTTCAGCAAGCTCCTCCGCATCGACGAGTGCATCCGTAAGTGCCAGCACGTCCGCCTCAACGAGTGCGTCAGTATCCGCAAGTACCTCAGCTTCAACGAGTGCGTCAGTATCTGCAAGTACATCTGCCTCAACGAGTGCGTCGGTAAGTGCAAGTACATCTGCCTCAACGAGCGCGTCTACAAGTGCAAGCACGTCTGCGTCGACGAGTGCGTCAGTATCAGCAAGTACATCCGCCTCAACGAGTGCGTCTGTAAGTGCAAGTACATCTGCCTCAACGAGTGCATCAGTAAGTGCAAGTACGTCAGCATCGACGAGTGCGTCTGTAAGTGCAAGTACGTCAGCTTCAACGAGCGCGTCTACAAGTGCAAGCACGTCTGCGTCAACGAGTGCGTCAGTAAGTGCAAGTACGTCCGCCTCAACGAGTGCGTCAGTAAGCGCAAGTACGTCAGCATCAACGAGTGCATCTGTTTCTGCAAGCACATCGGCATCAACGAGCGCGTCGGTAAGTGCAAGTACGTCAGCATCAACGAGCGCGTCCGTATCTGCAAGCACATCGGCTTCAACCAGCGCGTCTACAAGTGCAAGTACGTCAGCATCAACGAGCGCGTCAGTATCTGCAAGTACCTCTGCCTCAGTGAGTGCGTCTGTATCTGCAAGTACGTCCGCCTCAACGAGTGCATCTGTGTCTGCAAGCACATCCGCATCGACGAGTGCGTCCGTAAGTGCAAGTACCTCAGCGTCAACGAGTGCATCCGTAAGCGCAAGTACCTCAGCATCGACCAGCGCATCAGTATCTGCAAGTACGTCAGCCTCAACAAGTGCATCCGTAAGTGCAAGCACGTCCGCATCGACCAGTGCATCAGTATCTGCAAGTACGTCGGCATCAACCAGTGCCTCTGTCTCAGCAAGTACGTCCGCGTCGACTAGTGCGTCTGTAAGTGCAAGCATGTCAGCATCGACCAGTGCCTCTGTATCAGCCAGCACGTCCGCTTCAACTAGCGCATCCGTATCTGCAAGTATGTCCGCGTCCACCAGCGCATCAGTGAGTGCAAGTGAGTCGGCTTCAACTAGCTCATCTGCGAAAGCGAGTGAATCAGCGTCGACGAGTGCATCCGTAAGCGCAAGTGCTTCAGCATCGACAAGTGCGTCTGTATCTGCAAGTGAATCAGCCTCCACGAGCGCGTCTGTATCCGCAAGCGAATCGGCATCAACGAGTGCGTCAGTGAGTGCAAGTGAATCAGCATCAACCAGTGCATCAGTGAGTGCAAGTACGTCCGCTTCAACGAGTGCGTCAGTAAGTGCAAGCACATCGGCATCAACGAGTGCGTCAGTGAGTGCAAGTACGTCCGCCTCAACCAGTGCATCAGTGTCAGCAAGTACATCTGCCTCCACGAGCGCATCTGCGAAAGCGAGTGAATCAGCCTCCACGAGCGCATCTGTATCTGCAAGTGCGTCTGCGTCAACTAGCGCGTCCGTATCTGCAAGTACGTCCGCTTCAACGAGTGCATCCGTATCTGCAAGTACGTCCGCCTCAACGAGTGCGTCCGTATCTGCAAGTACGTCCGCTTCAACGAGCGCATCAGTTTCTGCAAGCATGTCTGCGTCCACCAGCGCGTCAGTGAGTGCAAGTGAATCAGCATCAACCAGTGCATCAGTATCCGCAAGTACGTCCGCCTCAACGAGTGCCTCTGTATCAGCAAGTACGTCCGCTTCAACGAGTGCATCCGTAAGTGCAAGCGAATCTGCGTCCACGAGTGCCTCAGTGAGTGCAAGTGAGTCCGCTTCAACTAGCTCATCTGCGAAAGCAAGTGAATCCGCGTCCACGAGCGCATCTGTCTCTGCAAGTACATCCGCCTCAACGAGTGCATCAGTAAGTGCCAGCACATCAGCATCAACGAGTGCATCAGTAAGTGCCAGCACATCAGCATCAACGAGCGCGTCGGTAAGTGCAAGCACGTCCGCTTCAACGAGCGCGTCCGTAAGTGCAAGTACATCCGCCTCAACGAGTTCATCTGTATCTGCGAGCGAATCCGCTTCAGTAAGTGCATCTGCTTTAGCGTTGGCAAGTAGATCTGCTTCTATAAGTGCCTCAGAATCAGCAAGTACTTCGGCTAGTCTGTCTGGTTCAGAAAGTGCTTCGATTAGCGATTCTCAGTCAATCAGCGAGTATACCTCACTGAGCACTAGCACCTCAGTCTTGCATAGTCAGCTGGATCTGGTTCATGAGAAGGAATTTTACTCACTCAGCCTTTCTACAAGTGAGTCACTGTCAGCAGCAGTCAGTCTCAGCGAGCTAGTCCGTGTCAGCCAGTCTGTATCGGAAAGCCTGTCAATGAGTCTGTCAGCTAGTCAGAGCATTTCTGAAAGTCTGTCCGCTTCCACAAGACAGTCTGAACTGGATCTGATTTCCAGAGGTCGTCTGCCTCAGACAGGAGAAACAGAGAGCAAGGCTTCCATCCTGGCTTTGGGCTTAGGAGCATTGGGCTTGGCCTTCAAGAGACGTAAAAAGAAAAGCGACTCTGAGGAGTAGCAGTAAATAGTGCCGCTCAGTTTATCTTTTAGTCCGTCGAAAGTTCACTCAGTTAGTGAGTTGAGGAAGTGATGGGCAGAGCAAGTCTTAAGGGAATTAATTTGATAATTTCTAGTGCTTGCTTACTAAAATACTAGACTAGGAACTAGTAAAAAGAAACCGAGAGGTAATAGAAACAGGAAGTTTTGACAACTTCCTGTTTTTTTGACAATTTAGTAGAAAAAAGTGTTCTTTATTGTGCAGGAAAATCCTTGAGAATATAGATTTTTTGGACAATATTTTATATAATATCAAGTATAGAAATGATGTTTTAGAGTTTATGAAATGAAAGAGTAAGGGAAGAAATGAAAACGATTGTTTTGGTTGGTGATCAGGCCTATCAGGAGCAAGTTTCGACTACAATTAAGTCGATTTTGTATTACAATAAAAATGTAAAAATCTATGTTTTCAATGAGGGATTGAGTGACGAATGGTTTCGTGATTTTCAAGAGGTTGCTGGGCAGCTGGGGAGCGAGCTGGTCAATGTCAGTCTGGAGGAAGTGTCTGTCAGTCCGGACTGGCTGACGCAGAACCATATCAGCTCAGCAGCCTATGCACGCTATTTCATTCCGCAGTTTGTAGCAGAGGAGCGCGTCCTTTATCTGGACAGCGATCTGGTGGTCAATAGAGATTTGCAGCCTTTATTTGATATTTTTCTAGAAGGCAAGCTTGTTGCAGCGGTTGGAGATGCCGGTGGTTACGGGTTTAACTCTGGAGTTCTGCTAATTGATAATCGAGCATGGAAAGAAAGGCAGCTGCAGGAGACCTTTATCAAGGAAACGGACCGCATCATGGGTTTGGTCCAGTCTGGCCAGATGGAGGATTTCAACGGCGATCAGACGGTTTTAAATCATGTGTTAGCTCAGGACTGGCTTGCCTTGGATAAGATTTACAATCTGCAGGTCGGCCATGATTTGGTGGCCTTTTACAGCGGCTGGAATGGCCATTTTGAGCTGGACCAGGAACCTCTGATTATCCACTATACCACCTTCCGCAAGCCTTGGAACTCGGAAATTAGTTATCGGTACCGTCAGCTTTGGTGGGACTTTCAGGCTTTGAGTCTGGAGGATGTTTTAGCCCATCATCGGGGAGAGTTTGAGATGCCGGACCGTTGGGAGAAGGCTGCTCTCAACTGTATGCTCCTGACAGATGTGCAAGAGCTAGAGCAGATTGAGTTTTTAGCCCAGTCCCTGCCTAGCGTTCATTTTTATATAGCCTGTTACACAGATATGGGAGATTATCTGCGTTCTTTGGATCGCTATGAAAATATCCATCTCTATCCGCAGGTTATCCATGCAGTGCTGGATGAGCTCATTGATAAGTGCCAGGTCTATTTGGATATTCACCATGGGAACGAGCACTATGAACTGAACCGTCGTTTCAAGGCACTTGGCAAGCCAGTTCTGGCTTTTGACAATACTAAGAAAAATGAAAACGAAGAACTGGTCTATCCCCATGAAAATCCACAGGAGATGGTGAGAAAGCTGCGCAGTCTGATGAAAAAAGAGAAACAGCCTCAAGACTTTCGAGCAGTCGTATTGGCGGCCAATGCTGCCTATAGTGAGCAGGTCTTAACCACCATTAAGTCCATCGTCTGCCATAATCGCTTTATCAAGTTTTATATCATCAACAGTGACTTTCCGACAGAGTGGTTTGTCAGCATGCAAAAGAGACTGGCCAAGCTAGACTGCCAGATTGTCAATGCTCGGGTTGATAGCAGTCATATTAGTCAATATCAGACTAATATCCATTATTCAGTTTTTTTGAGATATTTTACGGCTACTTTTGTTCAGGAAGATCAAGCTCTTTATTTGGATTGCGATATTGTAGTTACACGTGACTTATCAGAAATTTTTGCAGTTGATTTAGGTTCCTATCCGCTTGGAGCGGTAAGAGATATGGGTGGAGAAGTATACTTTGGCGAGCAGATTTTTAATTCAGGTGTTTTACTAATTAATGTGAACTACTGGAGAGAAAACGATATTGCGGGTCAATTGATTGAGATGACTGATAACTTACATGATAAAGTTACTCAGGATGACCAAAGCATTCTCAATATGCTCTTTGAAAACCGCTGGCTGGAGCTGCCTTTTGCTTATAACTGCATTACGCTGCACACGATTTTTTCGGACTATGAGCCAGAAAAAGGTCTCTATCCGCCTGTGATTCACTATCTGACCGAGCGCAAGCCTTGGAAAGAGTACACCCAGTCTATCTATCGTGAGGTCTGGTGGTTCTATCAGGGACTGGATTGGTCGGATATGCAGGAGCCAGTCGGAGCCCTGACTCAAAAAATGGTGGAAGGTGAAGAGGGCTCAAGTCTGTCCTGCCTAGTCTATACCTACTCTTGTGACCTGATGCATATCAACTATCTGATTCAATCCCTGCCTGCCTGTCATTTCTACATCGCAGCACCGGTAGTGGTAGCAGAGCCGATCACGCGTCTGCTCCAGTATCCTAATGTCAGCGTCAGCTCAGATATTGCTGGGATTCCGGCTCTCTTGGAGTCACTAGAAGCTAAGTCTCAGCTGCTGCTAGATATCAATGCTGGTGATGAGGTGGGTGATATCATTACTCGCTTTAAGTCTGCTGGCAAGCCAGTCTTTGCCTTTGACAGCACAGCCCATGGTCAGCAGGGGCAGGAAGTCTTTCCAGCTGATAACCCTGAAGTCATGGTGCAGGCTATTGAGAAGCTGAGCTTAGCTGAGCCTGAGGAGCAGCAGATTTCTGTCCTCTCTATCGACCAATCACTGGATTATCTCTTGGAGAAAGGTGCCTCAGTGGTTCGTTTTGGAGATGGGGAGATGGATTTGGTTGCGGGCCGTAGTATCGTCTATCAGGACTTTGATCCAGAACTGTCAGCGCGCTTGAGAGAGATTATGTCTATGGAAAGCGATGAGCATTTGATGATCTGTCTGCCCGATGTCTTTACAGGGCTAGAGCGCTATTCCATCGATGCCCAGAATTTCTGGAGTCTAAATCACTTGCCACATTTTCTTGAGAAATATAAAAATATTTGCCGAGCGCCTTGGTATGGATCGACCTTTATTTCCCGTCCTTATATCGACTTGGAAGATAAGACACCGTCTGCGGGCTATTTTGCCAAGCTCAAGCAGCTATGGCAAGACAAGGACCTCTTGATAGTAGAGGGCTTGACTTCTCGCTCTGGTGTAGGCAATGACCTCTTTGACGGGGCTAGGTCCATCAAGCGGATTATCTGTCCTTCGCGCAACGCCTACAACAAGCTGGAGGCTATCAAGCAGGCCGTTCGTGAGCATGCGGACAATCGTCTGATTTTGACAATGCTGGGTCCAACGGCTAAGGTCTTGGTCTATGATCTGGTCCAGGAAGGTTATCGGGCGCTGGATATTGGGCATATTGACTCGGAGTATGAGTGGTTCCAGATGGGAGCGCTCCACAAGGTCAAGCTGTCGCACAAGCATACAGCTGAGCACAACTTTGATCAGGATATTGAGTTTAGAGATGACCAAGCTTATGACAGTCAGATTGTTGCCA
>ERZ773010.746-NODE-746-length-21963-cov-18.451890_pt1 | contig 21963 bp, 21 predicted proteins | sample MGYA00580842_ERZ773010 | MGnify/ENA primary metagenome ERZ773010 (study PRJEB29015, sample SAMEA2737982) | human oral metagenome | biome: human oral; feature: human-associated habitat; material: dental | place: China | collected 2107 ...
TCGCCCAGGCGCAGGTGGACCGGCGCTGGGCCGAGTACGAGGAGCTGGCGCTCCGCGGCGCGGAGAAGTTCGCCGCCGACCCGCGCAAGGAGGAAGCATGGCAGAGCTGACAAGTGGCTACCTTGGATTGGAGCTGCGCAATCCTGTCGTCGCCTCGGCCGGACCGCTGAGTCAGAGCGTTGATGACATCAAGGCATTGGCGGATGCGGGAGTCGGGGCCGTGACCATGTTCTCCCTGTTCGAGGAACAGCTGTTCCGTGAGGCGGAGCGGTTGGTGGAGCTGGAAGAGCAGTTCGCAGATCTCACTCCGGAGGCCACCAGCTTCTTTCCGGAGGTGCCGCGGGCCGAGGCCGATGCCGTCACGAAGTACCTGCGGCTCGTTGAGCGGGGATCCTCCGCCATCGATGTGCCATTGATTGCATCCCTCAACGGCGCCTCCCACGGAGGATGGGTGCATTCGGCCCGTAGCCTGCAGGACGCGGGAGCGGCGGCTCTGGAACTCAACATCTACTACGTCTCGGGTGACCTCACCCTGGGAGGTAACGATGTGGAGCAACGTCACCTCGACATCCTCCAGGCAGTGAAGTCAGAGGTGAGTATCCCGGTAGCGGTGAAGCTCAGTCCATATTTCTCGTCGGTCGGCGCGATGTGCCAGCAGCTGGACCGGGCCGGGGCAGATGGCCTGGTGTTGTTCAACCGGTTCCTGCAACCCGACATCGACCTGGAGCGCCTGGAAGTGGTCAGCGGGGTGACGCTGAGCTCGCCTGTGGATGCCCGCTTGCCGCGCACCTGGATTGCTGTGCTGCACGACCACGTCGAGGCCTCGCTTGCGGCCTCGTCCGGGGTGGACCAGCCCGAGGACGTGGTGAAGTACCTGCTGGCCGGAGCCGATGTGGTCTGCACCACCTCGGCGCTGGTGCGTCACGGCATCGAGCACGCTACTCGCCTGATCGACGGTCTCGAGGCCTGGCTCGACGGCAGACAGCTCACCCTGGACCAGGTCCGTGGGATGCTGGCTGTGCCGAGCAACGCCCCGGCTGATGCCTACGAGCGCGCAGGATATGTTTCCGCGCTGGAGAAGGCGAAGACGACCTACGGATCGCTGTCCTGACGGGGACGCATCCCGAAGCGCCGGTTGGGTCCCCGCGGCCCAACCGGCGCCGTCGTTTTCGAGTTTTCAGTGGCCCTGAGGTGAGTTCAATGCTTTCCATGTAATTCAGTTACATGTAATGTTTCTTGGGTGAAGGAGACAGCAAAGCCCCTCGGGGATCACGGAGCCCTCTTCGAAGCGCTCCTGCACGCGGAGGTGGCGCTGTGGAACCGGCTCGAGAAGGCTCTCTGGCGAACCGCGAACTCCGCCACCCTGGCGCGTTATCTCGTCCTGAAACAGATTGATGCGTCGGCGACTGACGGTGGTCCCCGGGTCCAGGACATCGCCCGGTGTCAGCACACCACGGTCGGCGCGGCCTCGCGGCTCGTCGACCGGCTGGTTGGCGACGGGCTCGTGGTCAGGACCCCCTGCCCCAAGGATCGGCGATCCAGCCGTCTGAGCCTCACCGACAAGGGGCGGGTGCGGATGGAGAGCGCAGCCGTAACTTTCGAGGACACCCTGCGCACCGTGCTCGCCGGTTTCCGTCCCGAGGAGCTGATAGTGCTCACCCAGAATCTGACCCGGGTGGCCGCCGGGGCAAGCCAGCGGGCCGACGTCGTCCCGGCCATGCAGGGCGCCCGCCTTGATGAGCCGCTGCCCGGCGGCGGCTTCGTCGCACTGACCAACGAGAACGGAGTCGGGTAATGATCCGGTTCGAGAACGTACAGAAAATCTATCCGGATGGCACCGTCGGGGTCGGCGGCATCACCCTTGATGTCGCCGAGCGCTCCACCACCGTGCTGCTGGGCTCGTCCGGATCCGGCAAGACCACGCTGATGCGGATGGTCAACAAGATGGTGACCCCCACCTCGGGTGCCGTGCTGCTAGCCGGAGAGGATGTCGCGGTGCAACCGACGGTGGCGTTGCGGCGCTCCATTGGCTACGTCCTACAGGACGGTGGGTTGTTCCCGCACCGTCGTGTTGTCGACAATATAGCCACGGTCCCGATCCTCGACGGGGTTCCCAGACTTAAAGCGCGCGAACGTGCTCTGGAACTGATGGACATGGTCGGGCTTGATTATGACCTGGCCGGGCGGTTCCCGTCGCAGCTCTCCGGTGGACAGCGGCAGCGCGTCGGAGTTGCTCGGGCGCTCGCCAACGACCCCAAGGTTCTGCTCATGGACGAACCTTTTGGTGCCCTTGATCCGCTGGTCCGTGCCGACCTGCAGCGGGAGTTGCGTGACCTCCAGCGGCGCCTGGGAACCACCATCCTGTTCGTCACCCACGACGTCGATGAGGCCTTCCTCTTGGGCGACCAGGTGGCGGTGCTGCGCACCGGCGGTGTCCTGGCGCAGGTCGGCACCCCGGAGGAACTGCTCTCCAAGCCGGCCGATGAGTTCGTCGCCGACTTCGTTGGGGCGGACGCGGGCCGCCGCCAGCTGCGAACCATCGAACGCAACGGCTCCCGGGTCGTGGTCGACGCCAATGGGCGGCCCCTAGGAACCCTCCGCGAAGACGGTGGAGGAGTCGCGGATGGGGAGTCGTCGTGAACTGGTTGATCAACAACCTGGGACAGGTGGGCGGCTACTTTGCGATCCACGCTCTGCTGTCGCTGGGCGCCATTCTCGCGGCCACTGTGCTGTCGGTGCCCTTGGCCCGGTTGGCGGTTGCAAGCCGGTGCTTCGGAGGACTTCTGCTCGGCGCCTTCTCGCTTCTGTACGCTGTGCCATCCCTGCCGATGCTCGTGGTGATCCCAGTCATCCTGGGTGTGCCGGTACGTTCCCCGCTCAACATGGTGATCGTCCTGACCCTGTACGGGATCTCGGTGCTCGTCACCCAGGTCGCGGAGGGCTTCCGATCCCTGCCTGAGGACGTCGTGGAGGCTGCGAATGCCCTCGGGGTCGATCCATGGCGGCGATTCTGGCAGGTGGAGCTGCCGCTTGCCGTGCCGGTGCTGATCGCCGGGTTGCGTGTGGTGGCCGCGTCCACGGTGTCCCTGGTCACGGTTGGCGCGCTGGTTGGTGTGCAATCGCTCGGAACCCTGTTCACCGACGGCTTCCAGCGGCAACTGATCGAATCCTTGCTGACCGGGCTCGGAGCGACCCTACTGCTGGCCCTGATCTTCGACCTGCTCGTCGTGCTGCTCGGCAGGGCCCTGACCCCGTGGCTCCGCAAACAGAAGCAGGTGGCGGCATGAATCTCTTCCTCGAAGCTCTAGAGTGGCTGTTCACGGGCGAGAACTGGGATGGTGCTGGTGGCATCTTGTCACGACTGCAGCAACACCTCTCCTTCACCCTCGCCGTGGTTGCAGTGGCCTGTGTGCTGGCGCTCCCGGCTGGGGTTGCTATTGGCCACACGCGGCGCGGGGTGGCGGTGGTCCCCATGATCACCGCGTCGGCGCGCGCTCTGCCGACTCTCGGTCTGCTGACCCTGGTCGGTCTGTGGTCCGGGCTGGGGCTGGTGGCGCCCTTTTGTGCGCTCCTGGTGCTGGCCATTCCCCCGATGCTCGCAGGTGCCTACGCGGGGATCACCTCGGCTGAACCGGTCACGGTGGATGCGGCCCGCGCCATCGGCCTGTCCTCGTGGCAGGTGCTCACCCAGGTGGAGCTGCCCGCCGCCGTTCCGCTGCTTCTCGAAGGGCTGCGATCGACCACCCTCCAGGTCGTCGCCACGGCGACGCTCGCCGCCTACACCGCCGATGTGGGGTTGGGGCGGTTCCTCTTCACCGGTCTCAAGACCCGCGACTACGCCCAGATGATCGGCGGCGCGCTGCTGGTCGTCGTCCTGGCGCTCGTCCTGGACCTGCTGCTGGTCCAGGCCAAGCGCCTAATCACCCGAAAACTCGACCCAAGTACCCATATCGCTTCTGCGAAGGAGTCCCGATGACATCCACGACCAAGCTTGCCGCACTCGGATTGGTAGCGACCCTGGCCCTGGTGGGCTGCGGCAGTGCCTCGAACATCGAAGGAAAAAGCGACACCACGAACGCTTCCGACACGCTGGTGATCGGGTCCCAGGATTACTACTCGAACGAGATCATCGCGGAGATCTACGCCCAGTCCCTGGAGAAGTCGGGCAAGAAAGTGGACCGACAGCTGAAGATCGGGCAGCGAGAGGTCTACATGCCTGAACTTCAGGCTGGGAAGATTGATATCTTCCCCGAATACAGCGGCAACCTGTTGCAGTACTACAAGCCCGAGACCACGGCCCGCACCCCGGAGCAGGTTCACGCGGAGCTGACCGGTGCCTTGCCGGAAGGACTGAAGGCGCTGGAGCATGCGCCGGCAACCGACCAGGACTCCTACGTGGTGACCAAGGAATTCGCGGAGGAGCATTCGTTGAAACAGATCGGGGATCTCGCGTCGGTGCCGGACCTGAAGATCGCAGGAAACTCTGAACTGGAGTCCCGCCCCTACGGGCCGAAGGGACTCCGCGAGATCTATGGTGTCGAGGCCACGATCAAGCCAGCTGAAGACTCGGGTGGTCCGCTCACCGTCAAGGCGCTGCGCGACGGGGAGGTGCAGATCGCCGACATCTACACCGCCGCCCCGGTGCTGGCCGAAGGCGACCTGGTGGCCCTGGAGGATCCGAAGAACATGTTCCTGTCCTCCAATGTGGTGCCGATCGTCTCCAGCAAGGTGGACGACCAGACCGCGGAAACCCTGAACAAGGTGTCGAAGGAACTGACCCCCGAGGAACTGATCGCCATGAACAAACGATCCGTCGACGAGAAGGCGTCGGCTTCGGTGATTGCAAGCGACTGGCTGAAGTCCAAGGGCCTGGCCTGAATAACAGGACCATTCGGCGCGACTCCGCCGAGCTGCGGGGTCGCGCCGTCACGTCCACGGAGGTTGAACGGTATCTGCTCGTGTGACCGAGACGGCAGCGTAGGCATGAAATGTGCCACGATCCTACCGGTGGGGGTTTGTGGCAGTGGCCAGTAATTCTTGGGCGAGATCGTTCTTGTAGGTTAGAAGAGAGAGCTGGAACTAATGGAATGTTTCCAAGGGAAGGCCCTGAAGTGAGAAAATTTTTAGAGTGGGCGTCGTGAAACATTTTGTACAGGCTTCTCAAGTCTGTTTATAGTCAAGGAATTCGGTAGTGTCCATGGTCACGCTTGCTTTTTATCCGAGGCCTTGTTTCTGCTCTTCGTAAACCACCTCAGGTAGAGTGGATATATTTGTCTCTCCCGTGGGTGCGTTGGTGGCTAGAAAAGTCGAAATACCTCTATGAATGAGCCTTGTCGGTGAGGTGGCTTGGTAGGCTTCTTTTGAGGCTTGCTGAAACTAAAGTGCGCGGAGTCTTCTTGTCGCTAAAGGGTTTGTTGCCGACGTGTCTTTATGTTTGAAATTTCATTAATAATGAGCTGGGTAGTGCCTTCTGCTGCTGTCTGTTCTGCACCTGCGCTGTCTGGGTAAGAAATGTTCATCGTGTGGAAAGAAGATGTAGGATGTGGCATACCGCAAGCCAGGATCAAAGTAGGGACGACATGGACGGTAAGATAACCAAGCGACAAATGGCCCTCGGAGTCTCGATGCTGTATGGCGGCCTCGTCGCTGCTATGGCAGCCTTAAATTACACGAATATCATGCTGATCGTTGTGCTCGTCGGCGGCCCGGTTGTCGCTTGGGCGTGGTATGTGGCGTCCCGAGATAAGTAGCGGTTGTTCTGCTTGCTCAGTGTCGTGAAGCGGGGCCGGGACATCGGCATTTTCAGTCGTGTCCCACATTCCGCATCCACGAGCAATGAAGGCTTCTGTTGCTGTGCCTGTCCACCATTCAGGTGCTCTAGCCTTCTCTGACGTGCGAGGTGTCGCCGCGAGGTAATTCCTCCGACGTGATGTGGGCGACGCGTTTCGAGGAAGTGGTGTACATGCTGGTGACCTGGTCCATTATCGCTTTTTTGATCAGCGCCCTGTGCTGGATCGTCGGGGATGCCCTCATCGTTGGTTTCCGCACACCCGACCGGAACATATACGGTGAGTTCATCGACCTCATGGGCAACGACGCTTACGCCTTCTACACGCGCATTGACGAACCTCGCCTGAGGTGGGGTGCGCTGGTGGCGAACTACTCGGCACCGCTCATGCTCGCCGGCCTGTACGCCCATTGGGTGCTGCTGCGTGGTTCAGTTGTCGGCGTGATGGGAGTGGTGCTCCTGGGAATCGGATTCTGTCTCTCGCCCCTCGCCCATGCATCTTTTTATCCCCTGGCCCTGGCTTCCGAGCGTGCCTACATCGCCTACAACGCAGCCGGGGATGGTGCGGAGCCGGACGGGGCGGTCTCGGAACATGCGCGCAGGCTCTACCGGTTCCTCATGGCCGCGTGGGTCCCTGCCATTGGGGTGACCGCGTTGGGTTGGATCCTGGTGTGCATCGCCATTGGTGCAGGGACCACCGCGTTCCCGTGGTGGTCCCTGCTCCTGACGCCTCCCGTCCAGGCCCTGCCGTGGTTCGCGCTCACGCGCCTGCCCTACCCGGGCAAACCCCTCCTCGACGGGGCGTTGTTCAACATCATCAACCTCGTGTGGGCCATCGCCTTTCTGTTGCTGATGGTCTCCTATCCGGTGGCCTGAACAGCCTTACGTCAGTACGGTTCCGTGAACAGGTGATTCGCGCCCCGGCGCTCCAGCAGCGCCATACCGTCCGCGACCATCGCCGACGATCCGCACAGGTAGAACTCGGTTTCAGCAGGGTCGAAGTCCAGGGTTTCCAGGGCGTCGGTCACCCGACCGTGCAGGGCGCCGTCGACGTCCTCCCGGCTGATGCAGCGCAACACCTCCGGCATCGGGTCAGGCAGCAGAGAGGGTAGGTCATCCTCGCCGGTGCGGCAACCGAAGATCAAGAGGTCGTCATCCTTGCGTTCCGGGGTGGCGAACATCGGCAGGAACGGCGCCAACCCGGTCCCGGTGGCGACAAAGACCCGGCGACGATCAGACGGGGTCGCGGTGAACTGGCCCAGCGGAAGCTCAACCGTGGTGCGGGTCCCGGGCTCGGCGGTCTCAACGAACCGCGACCCCTGCCCGCGGGTCCGGGTGCTGATCAGGAACCGCACCTGATTTCCCTCGATGCCCGCGATGGAGTAGTCCCGCCAGGCGTTGTTGCCGACGTGAATCCGGGCGAACTGGCCAGGAGCCCAGTCCCCGACCTCCTCATCCACCTCGAAGCAGACCTCCCAGATGCTGTCGGTCAGGCGCTGTTTGGTCGTCAGTGTGGCGCGATGCTTGCCCTCGGGCAGCGGCCATTCGGACGAACTTCCAGTCCCGGGGCCGGAAGCGATGGCCGCACGGATTTCCGTGAACCCCTTGGGCCCCAGGATCTGACAGGCTGCCACGACGCCACCCATCATCGCACCTGCGACCCCGCAGCTACCCGCATCCTGACCTGAGAGGTACAACCCCTCCACGGGTGTGACCGGCCCGAACGAGAAGCGGTAGCGCTCCGGGGTGCTGGGGAGACCGTAGAAGGCTCCCTGTGGATGTGATGTGTAGTGCTCGACCGTCAGGGGGGTGGATACCTCCACGTAGTCGACCAGGTCTTTCAATCCGGGAATGGCGGTTTCCGCCAGGTCGATCAGGCCGCTCCCGATCCGCCGCTTGAGAGCGGAGTAGTCGGCGCCGCGATTACCCCGGGGGGCATTGCGCCACGCCGCAAACGCATCGGCGTCGACGAAGGAGATGATTTCCGCGGTGTGGTGCGTCTCTCCCGACTTCACCGACGAGAACGAGACGAAGGCATTTCGGGGCGACCCGGACAACAGCGCGTCGGACTGGCTCGGGAGGTCGTCGTGATTGAGGTTCCTGCTGACCCACACGTTCCCACCGGTCCCCCCGATGCTGCGAGGGTCGTCTCGCAAACCCAGGTAAACGGTGACGGCTGAGGTGCCGGTCCCGATTCGCCGGATCGCGTCGCGCAAGGCGGCGGTGGCCGCCCCCACCGGGCCGTCGGTTGGTAGCAGGTTGAAAAAGGTCACGGGAGCGCCCGCGTTCGAGATCACCACTGGTGCGCGATGGATTCGTTCCTGGGTGACGGGGCCCCGGCGGTCCAGCACCCGGACCCCGACCGCCCTCCCGTTTTCCACAAGGATCTCTTGAACATCTTGGGCCACCCGAACCGCGCCACCGGCCTGCTCGATGCCCTTTTCGAAAGTGCGAGCTATCCGTGCGCTGCCGCCTGCGGGGAACCACCCGCCGTTCAAGTAGTGGTCGACGATCAACGCATGCTTGGCGAAGGCGCTGCGCGAGGGTGGCAATCCGTAGTCGCCCCACTGGCTGGCCAGCAGAGCCCGGAGCTCGGGGGAACGGAAGTGCTTTTTCAGATAGTGTTCCGTGGTCCCGAGCGCCGTCCGGCCGGATATCCACTGAATGCCGTGCAGCAGCGGCGCGATGGGGCGGGGAACCATGTTCTTGGCGAAACCAAGGGTGACCCACCTGTTGGCGCTGCGAATATCGCGGAAATAACGGCGGATGGCCCGGGCCTCGGTGGGAAAGGTATCGATGAGTTTCTGCTGGTACTCCACGGGATTGGAAGAGGCGGAGAAGTCGATGCCCGGGTAGACGAAACGGTCGTAGGCATCCGGCAGGCGGTTCCATGCCAGTTCGCCGTCCGAGAGGTAGTCGAAATACGCGCGCAGCTGACTTCCTGGTCCGACCTGCCCGATGTAGTGCACCCCGACGTCCCAGGAAGCACCATCGCGGCGGAACGTGTGTGTCTGTCCACCCGGTTCAGTGTGCTTCTCCAGCACGAGAACCCGTTTGCCCGCGATCCGAGCCAGCAGCTTGGCGGCGCTCAAGCCGCCTATTCCCGATCCGATGACGATGGCATCGTACATTCTTGCTCCCAATTTACTTGACAGTGTCAGGTGGCAGCTTAACGAATTCCTTGACGCTGTCAAGCGTGGCGTAGGCTTGGCCCATGACCAGGAGAGAGCCAGGTAGGTCGAGAGCCAGTGGGCCGGGTAGCCTGCGCGATGACCTGCTGCGCATCAGTCGAGAACTGTTGGATGAGGGGGGACCCGATGCGCTCAGCATGCGGGAGGTGGCACGTCGCGCCGGCTGTACTCATCAGGCTCCCTACCATTACTTCGCCAACCGTGAGGCAATCCTCGCCGCCCTCATCGAGGCGGGATTCGACGAGCTGGCCAACCGGCTGTGCGAAGCTCACGACCTGGTGGAGACCGAGGACCTCAGGACGGTGGCGGAGGCTTCCGGGAACGCCTACGTCGAGTTTGCGCTGACCAATCCGGGGGTGTTCAGGATCATGTTCCGCCGTGACATGTGCGATCCTGCAAGGTTTCCAGGGATCCAGGTGGCCAGCAGGCGAACCTACGACGAACTCGGCAGACTCGCACGGATTAGATTCGGCGAACACGCCATCCGTGAGCATGAGACAGCCCTGTGGGCGAGTGTTCACGGACTGGCGGTCCTGCTCCTCGATGGTCTCATGGCGGATGAGTTCCCGGACCTGGATGACCGACTGGCCTATGCACGGCGGGTGAATCGGTTGGGGTGTGAAGTGATGCTGGACCGCGATGGCGGCGGGGAGTAGGGCGTTTCAGGTTCCTAGGTCCTGGTGTGGGCCGCCTTGCTTGAGTGGCGGCCTTGGGATAGGACCGTGGTCATGGCGATCGCGCGCATCGATTTCCTCGGTTGAACACGCCATCGTAAACCTTTGATGGGTGCAGAACGTCCTGTACGGTGGTGGCCGATACCAATGCAAACAACACCTATAGGAGGATGCAATGGGAATCGGTGACAAATTTCAGGAGACCGTCGGCAAGGCCAAGGAAAGCGTGGGTGAAGCCGTCGGCAACGAGGACCTCCGCGCTGATGGGCAGAAGGATCGCGTGAAGGGCGGCCTTGGCGAGATCGTCGACAGCGCCAAGGAGAAGCTTGGTGACGTCGCGAGCGGTGTCGCCGACAAGGTTGAAGAGGTCAAGGACAAGATCACCGGAAACAACTGAGCCTGATATGTGCAAGGCCTCCGGGAACCTCAACGGCCCCGGAGGCCTCATCATGTCCTGAATTCCTGGCGGTCCTCTTAGAACTCCAGTAGCAGTTCGACCCCCTTGCGGAAATAGTCGTTCATCTCATTCGACGGCACCATCGATCCGCCCGTTGCCCAGGCCAGATGGGTCGCGTTCGCGAGCGTCTTCGGCGTCACCTTGGTGCGTTTCAGATAGGCGGCATCGGCCAGGACGCGCTGCGGGCCGAGGAAGCCGGCGACGGCGGAGGGCTCTACCTTCAGGCCCTCGGTTTCCCGGAGCAGGGTGAGATAGCGGTAGAGATTCTCCTCGCTGACTGTGTAGTAGCCGTCGATGGCGTGCTCCAAGGATCTGCCGACGAAACCCGACGGGCGACCGACGGCCAGGCCGTCCGCACTCGTGATGTTGTCGATGCCGAAGTCCTGTACGCAGACCGCGTCGTGGAGGCCGGTTCGTACGCCGAGCAGCATGCTGGGGGAGTGGGTTGGTTCCGCGAAAACCGCATGGACGGCGTCGCCGAAGACAGTTTTGAGGCCAAAGGTGATTCCCCCGGGACCGCCGCCCACCCCGCACGGCAGGTACACAAAGAGCGGATGTTCCTCGTCCACGGGGACGTCGAGGGCCTGGAGTTGGCCGGCCAGGCGCCGCCCTGCGACCGCGTATCCGAGAAACAGGGTGGTGGAGTTCTCGTCGTCGACGAAGTGCATCGACGGATCGGCTCTGGCCTGTTTGCGACCCGTGGACACCGCCACCGAGTAGTCGGAGTCGTACTCGACCACCTCGACGCCATGCCTGCGGAGCATCTCCTTCTTCCAGGCACGGGCATCGGAGGACATGTGAACGGTGACCTCAAAGCCGAGACGAGCGCCCATGATCCCGATGGACAGACCAAGGTTTCCGGTGGAACCGACCGCTATCGAGTGCTCGGAGAACAGCTCACGGGCTTCCGCTGAGTCCAGCTCCCGATAATCGGAGTCGTGGGTGATCAGTCCCGCATCGAGGGCGATCCACTCCGCGTGGTGCAGTACCTCGTAGATCCCCCCGCGGGCCTTGATCGAACCGGAGACCGGCAGCTCGGCATCCATCTTCACCCAGAGCCTCCCAGGTATCTGGATGCCTTCTCGACGTTCGATTGCGGCCTGCATGAACGGAACCGCGTACAGGGGGGACTCGATGATTCCTGCAGAAAGCCGGGTTTCGGGGAAAACCTGTGCGATGTAGGGGGCGAAGCGCCTCAGGCAGGCCGCCGCGTCATCTATGTCGGCAACCGTGAGACCCAGCCCCGTTAGTGCGGCGTTGCCAGACCTGACTCCGGGGTTGAACCACGCCGTCTCCTGGTATGCGACGAGCTCCCGGATCAGGGGGAACTTTGCTTCCCATGCGGACGGTTCCTTTCCGGCGATGCTCGTCATGGCTGCTCCTGCGGTTGCCTCAGATCCGCTCCACAGCTTAGAGGTCTTCCAGTCCGGAGCGGTACTGAGGTTGCCTCGGGGGATGCGTCAGCCGTTTGGCTTTATTCCGGAGGTGTTCTTCCGATCAATGCCGCTTTTCGCTCGGATTGCTGTGAGCGGACAGGAGAGGAGCTGATGGTGCCGCCGACTGCCCATCCTTGGGAAACGCTAACGTGCACCGGTCGTTCGGAGAAGCGATCAATCCGATGGAACCGCGGCGAGCCATGCATGGTGGGGTTGAGGGATTTGGAATACCATGACCGACCGTGCGCGATATGCCCGAAGCCGGACCCGAAGACCTGGAAGGTCGCAACATCGAGGTGTGGAACGATCTCGTCTCGCCCAAGGATCTGATTATCTGTCTGGTGGTGTCCGCGATCTGCGCCGTCGCGGCGGTTCTGGTTGCCTCGAGCACCGGTGGGCAGACGCTCTACTGGGGATTGGGGGCATCGGTCATCGGTTTCGCTGTGAACTGTTTCCTCGTGATCCCCAAACGGGAGGTTGCGATCGTCGACGAGATGGTCTCCGTCGACACTGGCGAGGACGGTGCTAAGTGACCCCGGATCTCATCGGCATGATGTTGCTGGCGGTGCTTGGTGCCGTCGTGATCTACACCTTCATCGGTTTCATTCCCGGAACCGATGAGACGAGCGTCCTTGCGCCCATCACCCTGGCCGTCGTGTTGTCTGGCGCCCCGCCGGAAGTGGTGCTCGCCTTCTTCGTTTCTGCGGTGGTGACGCTCAATCTGATGAACGGCATTCCCACCGCGCTGGTCGGCCTACCGGGCGGGGTGATGTCGGCCCCGTTGATGGAGCACTCCGTCCTCCTGCGTAACAGGGGCCTGGCCTCCGAGACGATCCGGAAAATGGCGGTGGGTTCCGCCATCGGAACCGTGGTCTCCATTCCTCTCAGTTTCATTCTGGCGGGGCTGCTGACGCCCATAGCCGACCCGATCAAGGCCCAGACCCCGGTGATACTCGCTGCAGGAACGGTGCTCCTGGCGCTGCTCGGTACCAACCGGATCCTCGCTCTGGTGGCGATCATTCCGCTGGCCCTCATGTTTCAGGCACTCCCCACGCTGTATCGCTCGATCAACATCATCGGCGAGAAGAGCAACGTCAACATTTCTTTCTTTCTCGGGATCACGGTGGGGCCCATGCTCATCACCCTGCTCGAGCTGCTCAATGCCAAACGCCGCGCGGCGCTGCCGCACGGAAACAGGACCAGGACGACCCTCCTGCGCTCCGGGTTCGAGTCGCAGGCACTGATGCCGGGCCGCATGATCTCTCGTTCCGAGGGCAGGTGGAGTACCCTCATGGCTGCTCTCTCGACGCCACTGTTCGTGCTCAGCCCCGTCGGTCTGACCTTCCTGCTCGGCGAGGCGTCGGTGGCTCGTCAGAAGGACCCCGTGCGTCGCGCGCAACGCGCCGTGACCGTTATGAGCTCATTGACGCACTCCACCTATCTTGCCGGCGTCATCATTCCGCTCGTGGCCCTCGGTATCCCTGTCTCCGGGGTGTCTGCGGGACCTGCGGGCCCGTTGTTCAACGCGCCTCCGATCCACGATCTGGACAACAATCTTCACCACCGGTTGCAGCTGCCCGGATTCGTCATCGCAGTCGCCGTGGGTGCGCTGATATCGGTCGTGATCACCTATGTGATCGCGGTACGCTGGTCATCGCAGATCACCTACTTCGTCATGCGACGCATCCCGCACGAGGCGGTCCTGACGCTGTTCATGGTCTTCATCCTGCTGCTGGCCTACATCGACGCGGGTGTTCTGAACATGTTCGGGGTTCTGCTCGTCGGTGTGGTGTGTGGGGCGCTCAATCGGCTCGGTGTGTCCTATGGCGTGCAGTTCATGACGCTCTACGCGGCCCCCGGAATCGTCAGTGCCCTGGCCACCCTCGCGTGAACTGGATCAGACCTCCACGAAACCGGTTGGGACGAGCTGCGACGAAGGAACGGCTCGTGTCGAAACCCGTGGTGCGGGGGCGGGCGCAGGGCGGTTCCGGCTGAGGCTCAGTGTCGTGAACGGTGGGTGAGCTGCGTCAGATCGATACCCAGCAGGCGCGCTCGCTCGGCGGTTTCTCCTGTCACCAGCACGTCTGTTGTGCGCAGCTGATCGACTTCGACCGCTCCCAGTAGGGTCATGAGCGTGCGCACGTGGTCGATCCAGGTGGTGAGCTCGACCCGAAGTTCATCCGGTCCTTTTGTGACCAGGGTGCGCAGGAAATGACCCGAAACGCCGACGGCACGCGCGCCCAGTGCGAGGGAACGCACGACGTCCAGCGGAGTGCGCACCCCCCCGGATGCGAGCACCGGCAGACCGGTGGGTTCATCCCTCCACAGCGCATCCAGCAGACACAACACCGCCGACTGTCCCCACCCGGTCAGGTACGAGTAGTCCCGGCGGGGGCGCCGCTCGTTCTCGATGGCGATGAAGTCCGTGCCGCCTGCACCCGCCACGTCGACGGCGGCGACGCCTGTGCGCTCCAGGATCGTCATTGTGTGGCGGGAAAGACCGAACCCCACCTCCTTGGCGACGACGGGAACGGGCACTGCCGCGACGATGGCAGCGATCCGTTCGGGCCAGTCACGGAAATCCTGATCCCCCTCGGGCATGACCAGTTCCTGAGCCACATTGAGATGGATCTGCAGGGCATTGGCCTCGAGCATCTCGACGGCACGCACCGCATCCTCCGGTGTTGCCGCCGGCCCCACATTGGCCAGCACGAAGGCCTGCGGGGCCTCGCTGCGGATGATGCGGAAACCATCGGCGCACCCGGGGTCCCGCAGGGCGATGTGCTGCGAACCGCAGGCGATCGCCACACCCGCGTCGGCGGCGGCCCCGGCCAGGCCTGCGTTGATCTCCGCCGTGGCCCGGGTGCCCCCGGTCATCGCATTGATGTAGAACGGGGCCTCCCAGCGGACACCGAACACGGTCGTGCCCGGATCGGTCGAATCGACGGAGGTGCCGGGCAGGGCGTGGTGGATGAAGGAGACGTCGTCGAAGGCGTTGGGCCGGTCCCTGTCGTGCAGGCGAACGGCCAGGTGAAGGTGCTCGTCTTTCCGGGAAGCGTGTTCCGGGGTGTCGTGATTGGTGATCATGGGGTGACCTCGGGGTGGACATGGACTGACAGATCGAGGGCCTGGATGCCCGCCTGCTCCCAGGCGGCGCACAGGGCGGTGGTGTTCGTTTCGGGCGGGCACAAAGCGATTCCGCAGTCTCCGCCCCCGGCGCCGGAGCTCTTGGCCGAAGCTCCGTGTTCCTGAGCGATCTCCACGAGGCGCCGCAACTGAAGGGTTTCGATGGTGATCCCGCTGGTGCGGCTGAGATCGCGGAGAAGCTGCCGGTTCTCCTCGATCTGGTGCATGAATCCGGGTGGGTCGTTGTCCTCGAGGGCACGCATCAGATGATCCAGACAGGCCTCGCTGCCTCGCAGGAAAGCCGCATAGGCTGCGTCGTCGCTCCTGCGTGCGCCCGCCTGGACGTCCGCGACCAGGCCGGGGGTGGAGGCGGGGGCGCCGGTCCATCCCACGTGAAGCCTCAGCTCGGGGGCTGGCAGGCGACGGATCTCCAGCAGCGGCCACTGCCGGGTCACCAGCCGACTCAAGCCGTCTCGAGTATTCGTTTTCTCGGTTTCCTTACGCAACCAGGCGCGGTCAGGGGAGGCGTAACCAACCCACCCGGTGAACGCGCTGGCGGCGATGTCGCCGCCGGAACCGATGGGCTGCACGGCATAGCTGGCCAGCAGGGCCAGTTTGTACACAGCCAAGTCGTCCAGGGGAAGGCCGTAGAAACCAGCCACGGCCCGTACCGTCGCCACGGTCACCGCTGAGGAGGAGCCCAGGCCGAGCTTGTGTCCGCTGTCGTCACCCAGTTCGCTGGAGACCTCCAGGTCGAAAAACTGCATCGCGCCGCCCGCCTCGCGCACCATCTGCTCGACAACGCGGATGGCCGAGACCACGTAGTCGTCGAACTGTTCCTCGACCTCTAACACGTCGTCCTCGAGACGTCGGCGCCACGTCAAGGAGCGCGTCGCGTACAGATCGGAGATGATGCGGCCCGCGTGCTCAGCGAGCATGACGCGGACGGTGATGAAACGATCGACCGCGACCAGCACCGCCCGGTGCCCAGGCTCGACCACGGCGTACTCGCCGGCTATGTAGAGCTTTCCGGGCGCACTCACCGAGATCACGCGGTGACCTCCTCGACGCGCACACCGCCGCCCGGGTACCTGACCGAGGTCGCCGCACCGGGGATGCGGTCCCGGAGAACCGCCGCGACCCGATCGGCATCCTTTCCGGCGGTGAGGACCTTCACGTTCGGGCCCGCGTCGATGGTGGCCCACACGGGGAACCCCTCGTCACGCATGATGCGGAGCGTGTGCACCACATCGAGTGTTTCCGGCAGCCAGTACACGACGGAGGGGCGCGATGCGATCATCGTGGCGTGCATTCCCAGGGCGTTGGCCTCGACGACCTCACCCAGACGTGGCAGGTCGCGGGTGCGCACCGCATCCAGCGCCCCTTGCAGGTCTTCGCGGCTGGCCTCGACCCAGGCCGGGTAGAGCGGTGAGGTGTGCATGGTGTGGCGCATGGCCTGTGTGCTGCTGATGGTTTTGCGTCTCGCCGAGACAACGACGACGACCATGGCCAGGTCCAGGTCGCAGTCCACGGGTTCGGCGTAGGAGGTTTCGTCGTCGACGCCGGCGTTCCACAGCACCAGACCGCCGAAGATCGAGCGGGTGGCCGATCCGGAGCCGCGCCGGGCGACCCGAGACAGCGCACGCTCGTCTAGGCGCATGCCCGCCGCGCGTGTGGCTGCCGCGGCAAGAGCGGCGAAACCCGCTGCTGAACTCGCCAGGCCGGCCGCGAGCGGCACGGTGGAGGAGGACGTGACGCTCGCCGGGATCGTCATGCCCGCCCGGGAGCGCACGAGGTCGAGGAACCGGACAACCCGCTCCCGGGCCGTCCCGCCGGGGGGAGTGCCGTTGATGGTGACCGCGTCCTCGTCTCCGGTGCCGCCATCGAAGGAGACCGTGGTGGTGGTGCGCGTTCCGCCGAGGGTGAGTGACAGGCTCGATGTGGCAGGGATCGCCAGCGACTCGTCGGCCTTGCCCCAGTACTTGATCAGGGCGATGTTGGTGTTTGCGCTGGCTGTCGCGGTGATGGTCATTCGTTTACCTCGCTGACGGGCATCCTGTGAATCCATGTCGCAGATGCGCCCGAGTGCTCCAGGGCGGCACGGACGCGATCCGCGGCCTGTGCGCCATCGGTCAAGGCGATCACGCACCCACCGAGTCCACCGCCGGTGAGTTTGGCGCCCAGCGCCCCCGCCCGGCGGGCCGAGGCGGTGAGCTCATCCAGGATCGGCAGGCTCAGGTCGAGTTTCGCCAGCACCGTGTGTGCCCGGTCCATGGTCGCCCCGAGAGCGGGAGCATCACCGTCACCTAGGGCGGTCACAGCCGTCTGCGCGAGCGCGCCGAGTTCGTCGATGAGCGGGCCGATGGTTCCGGTGTTCTCTTCGTAGCGCAGCCGCAGGCCGCCGACGGCCTGACGGGTGCTGCCGTGGACGCCCGAATCTGCGATGACCAGGTGTGCCTGTTCGATGCGCTGACTGAGGGGACGCATCCGACCGCCCTGGAACCGTATGGGGTGGGGGGAGCTGGTCGCCGCCGCGTCCAGCCCGGACGGTTTTCCGTGCGCTACCTGCTCGGCCAGCTGCGTCAGTGTGAACAGCTCATCGGTGGAGGCGTCGCGCCGACAGGCGTGCAGAACGGCACGAATGATCGCGCCCGCCGCGGCTGCGGAGGAACCCAGGCCGCGTTCGTGGGGGATGTCGCTGCGTGTGGTGATCTCGAAGGACTGTGTGGGGCATCCCGAGAATTCCCGGGCCGCTTCGAAGGCCCTCACGACGCAGGCGAACCGTGGGTCGGCATGGTCCATGGGGCCTCGGTGGCCGAGGCTGTCCAGCCACGAGGAGCCGGGAACGGGGGTTGCTGTTGCGTGCATCGGCAGGTCGTGCAGCGGCACGGCTACGGCGGGATGCCCGTACACGACGGAGTGTTCGCCCAGGAGGATGGCCTTCGCCCAGGTGCGCCCGCGGCCCACGCGGGCGGGGGAGTGCCTTTCCAAATTTCTTTCCTTGCCTGTGACCCAGGTGCGCGGGAAACGGCCCGGGAGTCCCGATGCGTCGCTCCGCGCTGCTGACGGCCCTTGTGTTTCTCGGGATCGGAGGCGGGGCGGAAAAACAGTATCGACCCTCTCCGGCCGGTTGCAAACCTTTCTCAGCGCGGGGCGAGGACAGGCAATGAGCGCGAGAAGAGAAGCGGGCGATCGTTGTCCCTGAACCTTTCATGCGCGACGTTGGTCCCCCATTCCCACCAGTCACATCAGGCAGAGCCCGCCGAGGGGCGAGCTGATCAGCCTGACTGGGAACTGAGGGATCTGGATAGGGACTGAGCAGCAGCCCCGAGATGCATGGTCGGCAGTACGCACCGCCGTCGCGGCTGCTCATCCGAGGAGGTCCGACGCCGGGTAGTGAGTATTCCCGAAAGATCGCACGACTGTTTGAAAACGAAAAATGACCCTGATGGCTTGTAGCCTCTGCCCCAACCGATGAGCACCGAGAAGAGGGCCTCGCAATGGAGCATGCGGAAGCATCCGAGAAACCACAGAATCAAGAAGCTGAAGTCAACAAAGGGTTTTTCAGGCGGCGTTCCGGGTGGCTCATCCTCGCCGTGATAGCCGCTCTCATCGTCGCCGGAGGGGCGGTGATACCAAGTTTGCTGAACCGTGCGGCACCGGAACCTGAGGGGTCCTCTTCCGCGCCACTGGCACTCCCGACCTTCACGCCTCTCCAGGACCCCGGAACCAGTTTTGTGAATGGAGCAAAGAAGCTGTGGGAACTCGACCTCGTTGCAGCTTTCCCCGATTTCAGGGAACCACGCATCTGCTACGACTGGTCGAAAACGCCGCAACACGATGGAAACACCTTGCGGGGCGGCCCCTTGGACGATGGTCCCTTGGTGATCGGTGATGTCTGGGTGGTCTGGGTGGTCAACAACAGGAGTTGTGACGACCCCAAGCTCGACGCGAATGGCAGCAGGCTCGCAGGTGTATCAGCAGCTACCGGAGAAGTGGTGTGGAACCTCGACGCCGATGCACAATGGAGCTGCGACGTGCTTCCCTCCACTCCCAAGATCATCTGCATCGATCTTGCGGGAACAGTCTTCACTCTGGATGAGACGGGAACCCGGAGTGACCTGATCGCGCCTCCCCAGGAGAGCGCAGGTAAGGGCGGCAACTCGGCGGGGCGGGGACGAGTGGTTTCCTGGGCCGACGGGGTGGTCGTCGCGATTCCCGGTGGGGAAGGGGACAGCGCCCACCTGATCGGACTCGACGGTACGGGTGGTGAGGTCTGGCGGGAAGAGCTTCCTGGGGGATACGGCCTCGGCTGGGAAGTCAGATATCTCGGGGTGACCGGTGATGTCTTCACGATCTGGGAGTATTCGGACGATGCCGGGACCACGAGAAAAGAACCCATCGAGAAATTGCGCTCAGCGAGGAACGGGGAAGTGCTGGCGACCAGTGAGAATCCCGTCATGTCTCCTTATCCTCTCCACATCGGTCCCCGGACTCTGGACGGCAGGAGCAACCCGAGCCTGACCCAGACGGGTGAGGAAAATTTTGAGATCGTCGACACGTCGAAGACCGATTACGAGTACGTGTCGTGGCCCAATGGTGTCGGAATCTTGACCCGTGCAGGAGAAGAAGGTGCTGCCGGCGCGGAAGGACATTGGAGGGAAAAACGAAGCATCTCGCTGTGCAATGGGCAGATTGCCAGCAGTTGTCGTTCGGTTCCAGGTCTTGAAGGGATCCGTGGGGAAGCGTACGGGGTGCGTTGGCCCCGGCTGGTCAACGTGGATGGCAAGACGCATGTGATGGCCTTGCTCAAGAACGAGGAGGAGACCTCGAATCTCAGCTACACAGTTGCTCCTGTGGATGTCAACCACGAAGCATCGAAAGGTGAACTTGGATTCACCGTCGGTGATGAAGAGGCGATGGGGGTGTCCGACGGTTTCAATTCCATCGTCGTCGGCAAGACTTCCTCGGATGGGATCCGTGCCCAGTACGTCGGCTCTGGTGACATGTTCGACATCTCGGTGGGCGACGGTGGCGACTGGTATCCGGTGCCCCGCATGCCGGGGAATCGAATACTTCTGGGCAGGAGCGAGAAGGTCGGCGAGGTCAGGGGAGAAACCCACCTGGCGGCTTGGGGGCCAGCCTGATTGACCACATCGTCGTGGGGTCGTGACCGGCTTCGCGGCGCCTACGGTTCCCGAGACGTCGCCAGGAGACCACGTGGTGGTTTTCTGGGCCAAATGCCGAGGCGGGGCGTTTTGCGAGGCCGGTTTCCGGCTCCGGTCAGCGACCCTCTGCAGTGGGGTCGCTGTACACCTGCTGAGCTGTGGATGTGAGGTGTAGCGGGAATAAACCAACCGCCAGCGTGGTTTATTGTTCAATCATTTTTGACCTGTCCGAGGAGACAACATGCAGTTCGGAATCTTCAGCGTCGGTGACGTGACCACCGACCCCACCACCGGGCGCACCCCCACCGAGCACGAACGCATCAAGGCCACCGTCGAGATCGCGAGGCTTGCCGACGAGGTGGGACTCGACGTGTTCGCCGTCGGGCAACACCACAACCCGCCCTTCGTCGCCAGCTCGCCCACCACCACCCTGGCGTGGGTTGGTGCGCAGACGAAGAACATCATCCTGTCCACGGCCACCACCCTGATCACCACCACCGATCCGGTCCGGCTGGCCGAAGACTACGGGACGCTGCAGCACCTCACTGACGGTCGCATGGACTTGATGCTGGGACGCGGCAACACCGGACCGGTCTACCCGTGGTTCGGCAAGGATATCCGAGACGGCATCGACCTCAGCATCGAGAACTATGCGCTGCTGCGCCGCCTGTGGGATGAGGAGGTCGTGACCTGGGAGGGTCGCTTCCGCACCCCGCTGCACGCCTTCACCGCCACCCCGCGACCCCTCGACGGGGTGCCGCCGTTCGTGTGGCACGGTTCCATTCGCAGCCCCGAGATCGCGGAACAGGCCGCCTACTACGGTGATGGGTTCTTCAGTAACCACATCTTCTGGGGGCCCTCTCACACCAAGCGCATGGTGGAGCTGTACCGGCGGCGTTTCGCCCATTACGGGCATGGTGCCCCGGAGCAGGCGATCGTTGGGCTCGGCGGGCAGGTGTTCATGCGCCGCAACTCGCAGGACGCCGTCAACGAGTTCCGGCCCTACTTCGACAACGCCCCCGTCTACGGGGGTGGCCCGTCGTTGGAGGACTTCATGGCCCAGACTCCACTGACCGTCGGCAGCCCCGAGCAGGTTATCGAACGCACCCTCGGATTCCGCGACTACGTCGGCGACTACCAGCGTCAGCTGTTTCTCATGGATCACGCTGGACTTCCGCTCAAGACGGTCCTGGAGCAGGTGGAGCTGTTGGGCGCCGAGGTGGTTCCGGTATTGCGCCGCGAGTTCGCGGCCAGGCGGGCCCCGGGCGTTCCGGATGCCCCCACCCACGCGGCCCGGCGCGCTGCCCTCGGAACCGGCGAGCCCGCCGAGGGCAGGGCCGCCGTCGACAGGTGGACCGGTACCCGGGCCGAGGAGGACAATGTTGGAGCGGTGGGCAGGCTGTGAACAGGATCGTGATAGTTCACGCAGGCTTGAGGGCCCCGTCCAGCACGAAACTGCTGACTGACGGATTCGCGGCCACCATGCCGGAGGATGACGTGCGGGTCGTGGCCCTGCGGGATTACGCCCATGCCATCGTCGACGCGATGCTGACGGGCCTCGTCTCTGACGCGCTCGCCGACGTGATCGGGACTGTTACCGGGGCCGATGCTTTGGTGGCGGTTACGCCCACCTTCTCCGCATCCTTCTCGGGGTTGTTCAAGAGCTTCTTCGACATTCTCGAACCGGGAGTCCTGAAGGGTATGCCGGTGCTGCTGGCCGCCACCGGTGGCACCGCCCGGCACTCACTGGTGATCGACCACGCCCTGCGCCCGCTGTTCTCCTACCTAGGGTCTCAGGTCGTGAACACCGGGGTCTTTGCTGCCACCGAGGACTTCGGTGGTCCTGGAGCGGTCGCGCTTCAGCGGCGCATTGACGAGGCGGTGGGAGAGCTGTACTCCTGCCTGACGGGCGCGGAACGTCGGCGTCCCGTCGACGGGGTCGAGCAGGTCGCCCCCTTCGAAGAACTGCTGAAACGGGGAGGTAGCAACTCTGTGGGCGGTGCTGACTGATGTGGAATAGATGCGGATTCTGTGAGGACTGGCCTTGGAAAAGCAAATGCCTAGCCGTGTCTGACTAGGCGTTTCACTGGCGACCCCGGTTGGATTCGAACCAACGACACCCG
>ERZ773010.747-NODE-747-length-21956-cov-27.804529_pt1 | contig 21956 bp, 17 predicted proteins | sample MGYA00580842_ERZ773010 | MGnify/ENA primary metagenome ERZ773010 (study PRJEB29015, sample SAMEA2737982) | human oral metagenome | biome: human oral; feature: human-associated habitat; material: dental | place: China | collected 2107 ...
TGGCTGATGTGATTATTCTGGCTGTGCCCATCAAGCAGACCATAGCATTTATCAAGGATCTAGCAGAGCTGGACCTGAAGGAAAATGTTATCATCTCTGATGCTGGATCGACCAAGGCTGAGATTGTGGCAGCAGCAGAAAAGTATCTGCAGAATAAGCCCATCCGTTTTGTTGGTGCTCACCCTATGGCCGGAAGTCACAAGACCGGAGCCAGGGCAGCCCATGTCACTCTCTTCGAAAATGCCTATTATATCTTCACCCCCTCTAATCTGACCAAGCCGGGTACGCTTGAGGAAATGAAAGACTTGCTGAGTGGTCTTCATGCCCGCTTTATCCAGGTGGACGCAGCCGAGCACGACCGAGTGACCAGTCAAATCAGCCATTTTCCGCATATCCTAGCCTCCAGCTTGATGGAGCAAGCTGCAGCTTATAGCCAAGAGCATGAGCTGACCCAGTCTTTTGCAGCCGGTGGTTTTCGAGATATGACTCGGATTGCGGAGAGTGAGCCGGGTATGTGGACCTCTATCCTCTTGACCAATCCTCAAGCTATCTTGGAGCGGCTGGAAGATTTTAAAGACCAGTTAGACAAGGTTGCCGCAGCGATTGAGGCTAAGGACGAGACAGCTATCTGGGAATTTTTCGACCGAGGACGGCAGAGCCGCAAGCAGATGGAAATTCATAAGCGAGCCGGTGTGGACAGTTTTTATGACCTCTTTATTGAGGTGCCCGACGAAGAAGATGCGATTTTGGGTATTTTGGAGCTTCTGCGCGGAATTTCAGTCGTCAATATTCGTATTAACGAGGAAAACCGTGAAGATATCAACGGCATTCTGCAAATCACCTTTAAAAATCGCCAAGATTTGGAAAAATCTGCTACAATAGTAAGAGAAAATACGGATTACCTAGTGTCCGAAGACTAATATAGATTGGAGAACTCTATGTCAAATATTTATGATTTAGCCAATGAACTGAGCAGAAATCTGCGTGATTTACCTGAGTACAAAGCAGTCGCAGAAAGTAAGAAAGCAGTAGATGCTGATAGCGAAGCCAAGGCTATTTTTGCGGATTATCTGGCTTTCCAGCAGGAGTTGCAACAGCTGGCTCAGACTGGTCAGGTACCGACCCAGGAGGTGCAGGACAAGATGACTTCCTTTGGCGAGAAGATTCAGGGCAATGCTGTTCTTTCTGAATTCTTCAATAAGCAGCAGCAACTGTCCATCTATCTAGCGGACATTGAGCGTATTATCTTTGATCCGGTGCAGGATTTGCTTAAATAAGCTAATAAAAAAAGAAGAATCTGGGCTGAATACCCGGATTCTTTTTGCTTCAGCTAGTATTCCAGAAATTTTAAGAATTTCTGGTCTTTTTATGATAAAATAAGAAGCAACAAAGGAAAGTACGAGGTCATCTATGAAATTATCAACCAATGTAAAAGGCCTGAAGGGCAGTATCCGCGTACCAGGAGATAAGTCTATCAGCCACCGTTCTATTATTTTTGGTAGTTTGGCCAAAGGGGTCACTACTGTTCGTGACATTCTGCGAGGAGAAGATGTGCTGTCTACCATGCAGGTTTTTCATGACTTAGGCGTGAAGATTGAGGACGATGGAAATCTAGTAAAGATTCATGGCGTTGGATTTGAAGGCCTGCAAGCACCGAAAAATAAGCTGGATATGGGCAATTCTGGAACATCTATTCGTTTGATTTCTGGTGTTCTGGCTGGTCAGGATTTTGAGGCTGAGATGTTCGGTGACGACAGTCTATCCAAGCGGCCTATGGATCGGGTGACCATTCCTCTGCGGCAGATGGGAGTAGAGATTGCTGGTCGGACTGAGCGCGATTTACCACCGCTCAAGATGAAAGGCAGCAGGGAACTGCAGCCTATTCACTATCAGCTGCCAGTGGCTTCTGCTCAGGTTAAGTCGGCCTTGATTTTTGCTGCCTTGCAGGCTCAGGGAGAGTCGGTCATCATAGAAAAGGAAATCACCCGTAATCATACAGAAGATATGATTGTCCAATTTGGTGGGCAGATTGAGGTCAAGGGCAAGGAAGTTCGCATTCAGGGTGGTCAGGAATTCACTGCTCAGGAAGTGACGGTCCCAGGTGACATTTCCAGCGCGGCTTTCTGGCTGGTGGCTGGATTGATTGTACCGGACTCTAAGATTGTTTTAGAAAATGTCGGCATCAATGAAACTCGTACAGGTATTCTAGAAGTGATAGAGGCTATGGGCGGACGGATGACGCTGTCAGATGTCGATCGAGTAGCCAAGTCTGCAACCATTACCGTTGAGACGTCTGTGCTTAAGGGCACTGAGATTGGCGGCGAGATTATCCCACGCTTGATTGATGAGTTGCCGATTATTGCGCTTCTGGCGACTCAGGCTCAGGGACGGACTGTTATTCGTGATGCAGAGGAGCTCAAGGTCAAGGAAACTGACCGTATCCAGGTAGTAGCAGACGCTCTCAATAGCATGGGCGCAGCTATTACCCCGACGGAAGACGGCATGATTATTGAAGGGAAAACAGCTCTTCACGGCGCGCAGGTCAACACCTTAGGCGACCATCGTATCGGCATGATGACAGCAATTGCTGCTTTGTTGGCTCAAAGCGGTCATGTAGAACTTGAGCGGTCTGAAGCTATTAAGACCAGCTATCCACGCTTCTTCAGCGACTTGGAGGGCTTGATGCATGGCTAAGATATTGCTGGGCTTTATGGGAGCCGGAAAATCCACAGTAGCCAGAGGCTTAGCCCAAGATTTTGTCGATATGGATGAACTGCTTTGCCAGCGGCTGGGCATGTCTATCAAGGACTATTTTGACCAGCACGGTGAAGCGGCCTTCCGGGCTGCTGAAGCCCAACTCTTGGCTGAGTTGATCGATACGGACTTGGTCGTCTCAACTGGCGGCGGTGTAGTCGTCAGCCCTGAAAACCGCAGATTACTGGCTCAGAATGCTGACAATATCTACCTGAAAGCAGATTTTGAAACGCTCTATCAGCGAATCCAGCAGGATGCTAAGCAGGAACGGCCCTTGTTCTTAAACCAGAGCAAGTCAGACTTGCAGCAGATTTTTGATCAGCGTCAGGCCTGGTATGAGGAAGTAGCGACCCAGATTGTCGATACGAGGCTCAAAAGCCCACAGGAAATTATTGAGGGAATTCAATGAAAATAGCATTTTTAGGTCCTAGAGGCTCCTTTTCTCACCATGTAGCCCAAGCTGCCTTTCCCATTGAGGACTTGGTACCCTATCAGAATATCACCGAGGTCATGAAGGCTTATGAGGCTAGAGAAGTAGATTACTCGGTTGTTCCGGTGGAAAATTCCATTGAGGGCAGTGTCCACGAGACCTTGGACTATCTCTTTCATCAGGCAGACATTCAGGCGGTGGCTGAAATCGTCCAGCCCATTAAGCAACAGCTCTTGGTGACATATTTGGAGAAGCCAATCGAGAAGATATTTTCTCATCCGCAGGCTATTGCTCAAGGGAAAAAATACATCCGTCAGCATTATCCGCAGGCGGCCATTGAGGTAACAGCAAGTACAGCCTATGCAGCTCGTTTTGTGGCAGAGCATCCTGAAAAGAATTTTGCGGCTATTGCCCCGCGCACGGCTGCAGCAGAATACGGGCTCAAAGTAGCAGCCAGCGACATTCAGGAAATGGAAGAAAATTATACCCGCTTCTGGATTCTGGGCCATGAGGTGCCAAAGCTTCGACTGACTAAGACAGGAGATAAGCAGACACTGGCTTTGACCTTACCGGACAATTTGCCAGGTGCTCTCTATAAGGCTTTGTCGACCTTTGCTTGGCGTGGGATTGACCTGACCAAGATTGAGAGCCGGCCTCTAAAAACGGCTCTGGGAGAGTATTTCTTCATTATTGACATTGACAACGAGCAGAAAAAATTGGCGGATTTTGCCTATCAAGAGTTGACAAGTCTTGGAATTACTTATAAAATTTTTGGTAGCTACAGTGTGTTTCTGATTCAGGACAAGTAGCAGTAGATTGGAGAAGAGATGAAGAAACCAGAAAATCTTAGCCATCATGAACAGCTCCGCTTAGATTATCTCTATAAAAATTATTATTATCTAAACGATAAAGAAAAGAAAGAATTTGACTATTTGCGTCAGAAGTCCAAGGGGATTGGCAGTTCAGCCAGTGTGTCTGACCATGAAGAGCAACCGCATACAGTTAGTGACGCCTATGAGCAAGAGCCAGTGGAAATGGATTCTTCTGGCCTATTGCCCAAATACCCTGAGCGTTCTTCTCGCAGCAGAAGACAAAAGAAGGCACCGGAAGCTCTGGCAGGAGCTGGTCTGGGACAAGACAAGTCCAAGAAACCCCGCAAAAAAATCCGCTTGAAACGAATTTTGCTTTGGGCAGGGATTTTCCTGCTGATGGTCTTGGGGGGCATGATTTTCATGTTTGTCAAAGGCTTGACGACAGCCCATAATGGCAATTCTAAACCGGCAGAAACAGAATTCTTTGACGGCAAGGATACTAAGGACGGAGTGAATATCCTCATTCTTGGGACGGACGGCCGAGTTGGTGATGACTCGACTGAGACTCGGACCGACTCTATTATGGTCTTGAATGTTGGTAATAAGGATCACAAGGTGAAATTGGTCAGCTTTATGCGTGATACTCTCATTCACATTGACGGCGTCAGCAATGAGTACACGGATCCGTCGCAGGCAGATTACTATGACCAAAAGCTCAATTCTGCCTACACGATTGGGGAGCAAAACCACAACCGCGGTGCGGACTATGTCCGCCAGATGCTCAAAGATAATTTCGATTTGGACATCAAATATTATGCACTGGTGGATTTCCAGACCTTTGCGACAGCTATTGACACCCTTTTCCCAAATGGCGTCAGCATGAATGCCCAGTTCTCAACGATTGATGGGGAGAAAGTGACAGAAGTTGAAGTGCCAGATGATCTGAATATGAAGGACGGTGTGGTACCCAACCAAACCATCAAGGTTGGTCAGCAGCAGATGGACGGTCGGACTTTGCTCAACTACGCTCGCTTCCGTAAGGATGATGAGGGCGACTTTGGCCGGACCCGCCGCCAGCAGGAAGTATTGACAGCAGTCTTCCAGCAGGTCAAGGATCCGACCAAGCTCTTTACCGGGTCAGAGGCCCTGGGTAAGGTCTTTGCCTTGACTTCGACCAATGTGCCTTATAGCTTCCTTTTGACCAATGGTCTCTCTATGGCAGGAGATTCCCGTAATGGGGTTGAGCGCCTGACGATTCCGGAAAACGGCGACTGGGTTGATACCTATGACATGTACGGTGGCCAAGGACTCTTGATTGACTTTGAGGCCTATAAAGAAAGACTGCAGCAAATGGGTCTCAGATAAGATATATGATATAATGAAAGGTAGGACGATGTCCTGCCTTTTCTTTTGGGAAATGGCAGAGCGATAAAGCAGAAAGAGAAAAATATGTTAAAAAAGAATGATATGATTGAAGTTGAAATCGTGGATCTGAGCCATGAGGGAGCTGGAGTTGCCAAGGCAGAAGGCCTAGTTTTCTTTGTGGAAAATGCCCTGCCGGGTGAGCTCATCCGCATGCGTGTGCTCAAGGTCAACAAAAAAATTGGCTTTGGCAAGGTGGAGGAATTTCTCTGTACTTCAGACCAGCGCAATGAAAATCTTGATATGGCCTATCTGCGTACGGGGATTGCTGACTTGGGGCATTTGAGCTACCCAGCCCAGCTGGACTTCAAACGCAAACAAGTCAAGGACAGTCTTTATAAGATTGCTGGTTTGTCTGATGTTGAGGTGCCGCCGACACTTGGTATGGAGCAGCCGCTGGGTTACCGCAATAAGGCTCAAGTGCCTGTCCGCCGTGTCAATGGCCAGCTGGAAACAGGATTTTTCCGGAAAAATTCCCATGACCTCCTGCCGATTGAAGATTTTTATATTCAGGACCCAGTCATTGATCAAGTGATCCTCTTTACGCGTGATTTGCTGCGTCGTTTTGACCTCAAGCCTTACGATGAGCAGGAAAAGACTGGACTCATTCGCAATCTAGTTGTTCGCCGTGGCCATTATTCAGGGGAAATCTTGGTAATTCTGGTGACAACCCGTCCTAAAATATTCCGAGTGGAGCAGCTGATGGAGCGTTTGACAGAAGCCTTCCCAGCTATCAAGTCTATCATGCAGAATATCAATGACCAGCCGGGTAATGCGATTTTCGGAAAAGACTGGCGAACGCTTTATGGTCAAGACTATATTACCGACCAGATGCTGGGAAATGACTTCCAGATTGCCGCGCCGGCCTTTTACCAAGTCAATACTGAGATGGCAGAAAAGCTTTATCAGACAGCTATTGACTTTTCTGAGTTGACTGCAGATGATGTGGTGCTTGATGCCTACTCGGGTATCGGGACGATTGGGCTCTCTGTTGCTAAACACATCAAGCAGGTCTATGGTGTGGAAGTGATCCCAGAAGCTGTCGAAAATAGCCGAAAGAATGCAGAAATCAACGGCATTACCAACGCCAGCTATGTCTGCGCTCCTGCTGAGGAAGCCATCCAAAACTGGCTGAAAGAGGGCATCCAAGCGGATGTCATCCTAGTCGATCCACCAAGAAAAGGCCTGACAGAGAGCTTCATCAAAGCCAGCGTCAGCATGGAGCCCAAGAAAATCACTTATATCTCCTGCAATGTCGCTACTATGGCGCGTGATATCAAACTCTATCAAGAATTAGGATATGAGTTGAAGAAAGTCCAGCCGGTGGACTTATTTCCGCAGACGCATCATGTGGAGTGTGTAGCGTTACTTGTACGAGCTGAGGTATCAGCGAAGTAGAAGTAGATGCTCCGCCCATGGGATAGGACTCGTAGAATGAGGGGGGAAACCGACGAAATGATACGGTAACAGCGAACTGCTGAGTGTGTTGCTTTGTTAGAGAATCGTAGTTGACCCTCAAAAGTATCAATTTTCATAGCAAGTTCCTCTTTAGGAGGTTAGATAGATAGTATGATTTATTTGGTCGATTAACGGAGCATGTCTCGGTTGACTCGGTTTAGCTACGTAGCAATTAGGTATAGAACTTGTGTTCTTGATAAATTTTAGCTTTTAACATGGAGGTTTTAAAGAGATGAGAAAGATTGATTGGGATAAAATAAAGACTCGCTTAGATGCTTTGGTCGTCATTGATGAGTATCTAACAGATCCAGACAAGGATTGGCTTCGGCTGGTGGTTAAGACTAAGGAAAGCTATGGAGTCCGTTATCTTGTTGACAATGGTTCCGGTGATTCTTTGGATGTGACTTTGATTGACCAACTGATTCTCATAAAAGGTTTTGATCACGAAAATAGTTTAAGCCAGTTTGCTGCAGACGAGTGGAATCAAGACATCATAGACGGATTTTATAAAGGTCTGGCTGAGAAGTATCAAAAGCATTATTCAGAAGATCAAAAAGATGAAACAACTTTCTTTATCTGGTATGACGGTCAAGTGCATCAAAATACATACCAAGATCAAGACGGTGGTGAATGGTTATTATCCTATTTTTTTGATAGCTTTGAGAGATTTCGTGAATTTGTGACTAACTATTATTCAATTACCGTAGATGAAGCCTTACTAAGAAAACTATACAGTCATGGACATCTTTCAGAAGTAGAATTAGAGCAATTGATTCGCACTGTCTAGATTTAGGTATTTATGAAGCGGGATAATTATTAATACCAGAATGTCTTATACTTATATAAAATTAAAACTATAATGTGACTGATATAGTCTGGCACATGAATAGAATGGAATCGAAAGGATTGTTTGATTAAAAGAGAACCAATGATTATGGAAAAGGAACGTTTGGGAGCCTTTATTGACGCTGTACTGGCCATCATTATGACTATCTTGGTTTTGGAGTTGGAAAAGCCAAAAACCTTTGATTTACAAGAACTATGGGAACTTGGAACAAATTTTCTTGCCTATGGTATTTCTTTCTTTTGGCTGGGAGCTATGTGGGTTAATATCTACTCTTCTTCGCATCTCATTAAAAAAGTTAGCCAAAAAACGGTCTGGGCAACCATTGTCATGCTCTTTTTCTCCTCCCTCTTTCCCTATACCACACAGCTCATAGCAAGCCATTTCGACAATGGCAGCATGCAAGCATTCTATGGAGTAATCGTCTTACTAATTACCTTTTCAGTATTATGGTATTACCGTACCTTGGACGAAGTGAATAACGTAGCTCAGAGGTATGAGCTATGTCAAAAACGAAAACGTTGGATGCGATGGGATATTGGCATTAAAATGTTAGGGCTCATCTTGTCTCTGACAGTCTTCCCAGCAGGAGTAGGACTGTCAGTTCTAGTAACACTTTTATTTATTGTTATCCCGAGACAATTTAAAGTCTAATTGTTTAATCAACTCAGCAGCTCTTTCTGAGAACGGTTTTACTGCTTTTGATGCTGAGATTTTTGAATTTATATTGTCATGTGTTGCGTTTAATGCTTTCATTCAAATATTCAGGCTCCTATTATATCCCCGTCTAGAAAAAACGACTATCTAAGTTGGTAAATAACTTCAGGAGGTTTATACGCTATGCTTAGATCCTATGTGACTAAAAAGTATTTATTCTTCTATTTTGTGGCGATTATGATTACTTGGCTGGAGGCTGTTATTACTCCAGCTTTGATTCAGTATATTGTCTCTAGTTTTACCAATCACCAGTTGCAGTTGCTGTGGCAGGTTTTGATTTGGGGGATTGTGGGGAATTTTATTCTCTTGCTGGGTTTGGCGGGGAAACGCTATTACTATGCACGAGTGCTGACGGACTTCAAGTCGGGTATTAAGCAGGCTATCTTTCAGACTTTCTTATATAGCCGTCGGATAGCGGATGAAGAGGTTTTGTCCGACCTGGAAAATGATGTAAAACAGCTAGAAGATAACTATATTGAGCCGACTGTCATTATCATTTCTTCTTTGGGATTTACAACTGTCTCCATCTGTTATGCACTCTGGACTAATTTTTTTCTAGGCTTGCTCTTTATCGTTTTTTATTCGATACCTGTCCTTTGTAGTAGTATAGGTTCCAAGCGCTTGGATGCGATTACTAAGCAGAAGTCTATGGCTAACCAAGGCTATGTCTCTCAAGTGACCAATATGATTGCGGGAGCCCGTCCCATAAGACATTATGGGGCACAAAGTTTGTTTTACAAATTATTTTCCAAGGATTTGCACAAGGCTTTAGAGCAAGAAGTCGCCTATGAAAAGCAACGGACGCTAAACAGTCTCTTTATCAATGGAATTGATGCCTTTTGCTCTGTTGCGCCTATTGTCATTGGTGGTTTCATGACCTATTATAACTACCTTTCAGCAGCCAGCTTTGTTGGGATTTACCTAGTATCGCATAATATCGGCTACCAATTTCAGGAGCTATCTTACTTTATCAATACCAGGAAATCAGCTAAGTCTCTTTGTGATAAATATCAAAACTTGCTGGGAGATGAGTTGACGATGCCTTCTGTTCTTGAAAGTTCCGTCTTTCCTATCCGGCTAGAGCAAGTCAGTGTAGAGCGCGATGGCCAAGAAATCCTAGCCCCTTGTGACCTTAGCATTGAGGAAGGGGAAAAGATTGCCATTATCGGGGAAAGTGGGTCTGGGAAAACAACCTTACTTAACCTTATATATGGAGAAATCAAGCCTAGTCAAGGTCGGATCTACTATCATGGACAAGAGCTAAGCTCGGATGAAATCTATCAGGCGGGGGCCTACATTCTCCAGTCTAGTCATGTCTTTGATGGTTTGACTCTAGAGGAAAATATCGCGCTGGGGCAAGAACTTGATTCTGTAAGGATGGAAGAAATCCTACAGCAAACTGGTTTGGAAGCACTCCAAGTCAAAACACCTAGCAATCAAACTCTGTCAGGCGGTGAGAAGCAGCGGCTAGAAATTGCCCGCGCTCTCTATCACAATCGCCAATTTATCCTGGCTGATGAGGTCAAGGCTAATCTGGACCTTAAAAATCAAGAGAGAATCAGCCAGCTTCTCTTCTCTCTCCCACAAGCAGTCGTAGAAGTGATTCATCACTATAGCGAAGAGGACTTGAAGCGCTATGATAAGGTGATAAAACTGGAGAGATAGGTGGAGGCATAGATTTCAGAAAGGAGTGGCAGAGACCACTTTTTTTGTGAGTTGGGAAAATAAGAAGATTAGCTTTTTTTCCATTTATAATATACAATAAAGTTAACAGAGGATTATAGAAGAGTGGTGTAATGGATAATAAAAAAACAACTCCGTCTTAAAATATCGGTACAAAAATGTCAAATGAAGATTATGTTGAAGAACTTAATGAACGACTGAATAATTTTAAAAGCTTAAAAAATAAAGCGATTGTCTTGAATTAGAGTTTGAAGAATATAGTAATCTTGTAAAGTTAATCGAGGAGTTATTGATGGAATTTATTAGTAAGATAGCCATAAGTAAAGGCTGGTCAGATGATAAAAAATATTGTGTTACAGACCAGAACCAGCAAAAATATTTATTGCGTGTTTCTGATAAAGGAAAGTTAGATTCTAAGAAAATTGAATTTGATATAATGGAGAAGGTTGCATTTCTTGGAGTTCGTATGTGTAAACCGATTAAATTTGAATTCTGCGGTGACGAAGTACATTCTATACACGAGTGGATAGATGGAAGAGATGCAATAGATACCATTTTAACTTATTCAGAAAACCAACAATACACTTACGGGATAGAAGCAGGAAGAATGTTTAGAAAGATTCATACAATTCCTGCTACAGAAGTTTGTGAAGACTGGGAAATCTTTTTTAATCGAAAAATTGATGATAAAATCTCCAAATACAAAGAATGTCCCGTCCAATATGAAAGTGGTCAACTCTTTATTGATTTTTTGGATAAAAACCGTGAACTGCTAAAGAATAGACCCCAAGTTTTGCAACATGGTGATTATCATATTGGAAATTTCATGATTGGAGAAGATCGTGAGATTTATGTCATTGACTTTGATCGTTTTGACTTTGGAGATCCTTGGGAGGAGTTCAATCGTATTGTGTGGTCAGCTCAAGTATCTCCCTCTTTTGCATCAGGTATGATAGATGGATATTTTGATGACAAGGTTCCAGATTTATTTTGGAAACTTCTTGCTGTTTACATTCTAAGTAACTTAATTGGAGCTCTTCCATGGGCTATTCCTTATGGAGAAGAAGAAGTATCAGTAATGCAAAATCAAGCTAAGGAAATTTTAGAATGGTATGATTATATGAACCGACTAGTCCCAAGTTGGTATATGAACAAGAATAATACTGAATAAGCGTTGGAATATCAATTTGGGAAATGAGTAGAATTAAATGAAACCTTATGATAGAACCTGATATTAAGCCTTATCCCAAGGCTTTTTAACTTACACTTATAAGCTCCTATTTACAATATCTCCAACAACTTGCAATCCTTTTTTTAAAATAGTATACTAGGGCTAGCTATGGAATCGTTTGCATAAATGTGAAACGACTTTAAGAAAGAGAAATATTTAGGAGATGAAAAGTATGGAATTAACAGCCATTTATCATAGACCAGAGTCAGAGTACGCTTATCTTTATAAAGAAGGTCAAGTGCATATCAGAATTAGGACTAAGAAAGAGGACATAGAGAAAATCCTTTTGCACTATGGAGATCCCTTTATTTTTCTTGAGGATTCTTATGAAGATGTGAAAGAGATGGTCAAGGTCACCTCTGATGCCTTATTTGATTATTGGCAAGTAGCAGTGTCGGTTGATTTTGGTCGGCTCCAGTATCTCTTTGAGCTGAGAGATAAAGAAGGTCAAAGCATCTTGTATGGGGATAAAGGTTTCACTGATAATTGTCCAGAAAACCTTACTTTAGAAGGCAATGGCTTTAAACTCCCTTATATTCACGAAATTGATGGCTGCCAGGTTCCTGACTGGGTTTTAAAAACGGTCTGGTATCAGATTTTCCCAGAACGATTTGCCAATGGAAATGCTGAATTTACACCAGAAGGAGCTCTAGATTGGGATCCGTCTATCACACCTAAAAGTAGTGATTTCTTTGGAGGGGATTTACAGGGGATTATTGACCATCTGGATTATTTGCAAGACTTGGGCATTACAGGGCTTTACCTCTGTCCCATCTTTGAATCTCCAAGCAATCACAAGTACAATACGACAGATTACTTTGAAATTGATCGACACTTTGGGGACAAGGAGATTTTCCGTCAACTGGTGGAGCAAGCTCACCAGCGTGGCATGAAGGTGATGCTGGATGCGGTTTTCAATCATATGGGCGATCAATCCGCTCAATGGCAGGATGTTCTCAAGCATGGTGAAAAGTCAGCTTATAAAGACTGGTTCCACATTCAAGAGTTCCCAGTGACGAATGACAAACTTGTGAATCCCAAAGAACTCCCTTATCATACTTTTGCTTTTGCCAGCTATATGCCTAAGTTAAACACGGCAAATCCTGAGGTAAAAGACTATCTCTTAAGCGTTGCGACCTATTGGATTGAACAGTTTGATATTGATGCTTGGCGGCTGGATGTGGCTAATGAGGTTGATCACCAATTCTGGCGAGATTTCCGCAAGGCAGTTTTGGCCAAAAAGCCTGACCTTTATATTCTTGGAGAAGTTTGGCATACCTCTCAGCCTTGGTTAAATGGAGATGAGTTTCACGCTGTCATGAATTATCCTCTATCGGATAGTATCAAGGACTACTTTTTGAGTAGGAGCAAGAAGACTAGCCAATTTATAGCTGAGATTAACTGCCAGTCCATGTACTACAAGCAGCAGATTTCTGAGGTTATGTTTAATCTCTTGGATTCGCATGATACAGAGCGCATCTTGACGACAGCTCAAGGAGATATCCAGCTTGTCAAATCCGCACTCGCCTTTCTCTTTTTACAAAGGGGAACGCCTTGTATCTATTATGGGACCGAGCTAGAATTGGGTGGAGCTATGGACCCGGATTGTAGACGGGTCATGCCTTGGGACCGGGTTTCCAATAACAATGATATGCTCAATTTTATGAAGAACTTGATTCAGCTTCGCAAGGAAACTGCGGACATTATTCAGCATGGGAAATTTACCTTAGAAGAAATCAAGCCTAATGTGCTAGCATTAGAATGGCAACATGATCATCAAGTAATCCGAGCTGTTTTTAATCAGTCGAATGAGAATTATCTTTTAGACAGAGATTCAGCTGATTTGGTGAGTCATTGCCAAACTGATGACCAGCAAGTGCTCATCTTACCAAAGGGATTTGTAGTCTTTTCTCAATAGTCTAAAAGCTAACAGAGTAGAAAGATAGGAAGTCTGACAAACCGTGTCTTAAAAACTGGTTTTTTAAAAATCTTAGAATTGTCCTAGGTGGTGGTGTAAGATGGAATCAAAAAAACTTATGAAGAAAAAGTTAACTAATTTGGCTAGTGGAGAGTTAGTTGCTGTTTTAGTATTTTGGATGAATTTCTTCCTGCTTAAAAAGTGGATTTTGACTACTGGAGCTTTCGTTTCTATTTCTCTCTCCTTATTTATATTAAGTTTTATCCTGATACAAGGTTCAGTCTTTTGGTGGATTTTACTCAAAAGAATCTCTAATACGGAATTTGCTGAGAAGTATACGGGAAAGATTTACAAGATATTGAAGAAATTAGATCTTATTTTACTAGCTGCGGGAATTTTTGTGATATTATTGAATCACAGCAATTTTTCCACGTTCGTTATTTCTTTTTCGATTTGGATCTTTGCTGTGATTGAGTGGGTAAATTACTATCTATTGCAATTGTCATACAGCTTGAATCCTGCTGTTTTATGGAGATATCTTCAACATAGGAAATTGAAAAAGAGTAAAATAGCCAAGGAAATTGAGAAAATCTTATAACACTGATGATTTGCAAAATGATTTCCAAGAGCCGAAAGACGCAAAGGAGTGCAATCTTATGCCTAGACCGAAAACTAAAGAAGATTTGATGCTGGCTGCTAAAGTAAACTATGAGAAACTACAAATTCTCATCTCCAAACTGTCTGATGAAGAGCTAAATACGCCCTTTGATTTTTCTCGGGATGAAAAGAAGAAGGAAGCCCATTGGAAACGGGATAAAAATCTAAAAGATGTTTTGATTCACCTCTATGAATGGCATCAGCTCTTGTTGAATTGGGTGCATTCCAATCAAAAGGGGGAAGAGCGGCCCTTTCTTCCTGCTCCCTATAACTGGAGGACTTACGGTGAGCTGAATCTGGAATTTTGGAAGAAACATCAGAATACTTCTCTTGAAGAGGCAACTGAGATACTTCATCAGTCGCATCAAGATGTTTTGGACTTGGCAGACACATTTACAAACGAAGAATTATTTTCAAAAAATGTCTATAAATGGGTCGGAGGGACTGTACTAGGTTCCTATTTTGTAAGTGCTACTTCCAGCCATTATGATTGGGCCATGAAAAAATTGAAGGCTCATCAGAAAAATTGTAAATTAAAATAGTTAATTGAATACGAGTAGTGGAGAAGAATAAAATATGAAAAAATATAGCAAAATAATCATGTCCTGCGCCTGCCTAGCTTTGACTTTTGGGCTTGTGGCATGTGCTAGTTCCCAGAAAAATAAAGAAACAAGTCAAACTACATCGACTTATTCAAATCTAAATAGTAAAAAGAGTGTCGAAGAAGTCAAGAATTTGTTGGCTGCTGACTTGGATAAAGACAGTGTCGATAACTTTGTCAATCTAGTCAATGACTACAATGGACTTGTTGGCTCTACTGGATTAACGGGCGATTTCACTAAATTTACCAAAACCGAATATGATGTAGAAAAAATCAATCCTCTATGGCAGGCAAAGAAGGGCGATTTTATCGGGACAAATTGTCGGATTAATACCTATACTTTGCTGAAAAATAGCATCGAAATTCCTCAAATTGAAAAAGATGACGAACTCTTGTTCATAGATAATGATTCGATTGACAAGGGGAAGCTCTTTGATGCCAAGGAGAAGGAAGATTTTAATATCCTATTTTCAAGAGTCAAGACTGAAGCGACTCAAGATGTCAAAGTCCATGCTAAGAAGATGGAGGAATACTTCAAACAGTTCAAGTTTAGCGAAAAAGCTCGAATGCTCTCTGTCATCGTCCACGACAATCTTGACGGTGATTCTCTCTTTGTAGGTCATGTCGGCGTCTTGGTTCCAGATAAAGACGGCTATCTGTTTGTCGAAAAGCTGACCTTTGAAGAGCCATACCAAGCAATCAAGTTTGCGACCAAGGAAGATGTCTACAAATACTTGCAGACCAAATATAAGGACTACACAGGGGAAGGACTGGCCAAACCTTTTATCATGGACAATGATAAGTGGGTAGAGGGTAAATAGTGTGCTTCAGTTAGCATTAAGAAAATAGAACTGGGAGATTAAGCGTATGGAATTAAAAGATTTTACAGAAAAGGAACAGGAGCAGATTAATCAAGGGCTCAACACTGCAGAAATTTCCGATAAGGAAGCTGCCAAAAAGATTCTGGCACTTGTGCCCCATGAATGGATTAAGAGGATTCCTTTCTTCGTGAGAGGGCATGCGACGACCAAGACGGTTGAGCGAGTTGCCAAGCAATATCCTGAACTTTATGCTGTAGCCAAGCAGCAAGGCGAACTTCCTGACAAGGAAAGAGAAGAATTGCGCGTGATTATGATAAGCATTTTTGAAGAAAAGATGAATAAGCATAAGATTAAATGAGCCCTTACTTTGAAAGAAGTAAGAGCCTTAGGAAGTCACTGGAAGCAGTGGCTTTTTCATTTGTTTATAGACATGACCGAGGATGGTCACTAACGCTATCTTTGGATGATGGGTTCTAATTGGGCTTTGGGACTATTCTCCATGAGAATTATCGGTAAAAATGGTATAATGTTCCTATATTTTCTAGAGGAAAAGGCAGGCTATGAAATTACTTTATACAGATATTCGCCATTCTTTGACCAAGGTCTTGGTGGCTGAGGCTGAGAGCTTGGTGGCGGCTGGTAAGCGAGTCTTTTATATTGCGCCTAATTCGCTTTCTTTTGAGAAGGAGCGGGCGGTTTTGGAGTGCCTGGAAACTCAGGCTTCCTTTGCCATTACGGTGACGCGCTTTGCCCAGTTGGCTCGGTATTTTGTCCTTAATGATGTTCGGCAAGGGCAGAGTTTGGACGATATTGGTCTAGGAATGCTGATTTATCGGACCTTGACAGAGCTGGATGATGGAGAGCTTAAGGTCTATGGCAGGATTAAGAAGGATGCCCAGTTTATCCAGCAGCTGATGGATCTTTACCATGAACTGCAGACCGCTCAAATGTCCTTTGTGGATTTGGAATTTCTAGAGGAGCCTGAGAAGCGGGAGGATCTGGTCAAGATTTTTGCAGCGGTGACTGCTGCTCTGAATAAGGGTGATTTTGATTCGTCTTCTCAGATTGCTGCTTTTGCCCAGCATATTCTGTCAGGTGATACGGATGAGGAGTTGGAGAATTTGGCCCTTGTCATTGATGGCTTTACTCGTTTTTCTGCCGAAGAGGAATATCTGGTCAGTCTCCTGCATCGAAAAGGTGTTGAGATTGTTATCGGGACCTATGCCAGTCAAAAAGCCTATCGAGCAGCCTTTCGTGAGGGCAATCTCTATCAAGCTAGTGTGGATTTTTTGAGAAAACTTGCCGAGGACTATCAGGTCAAGCCTGACTATATCCCTCATGCAGAAGCGGAAGATGCCTTTGGACGGATTTCCAAGGTCTTGGAGAGCCGTTATGACTTTTCAGAGCCGGCTGTTGAAGTTAGTGAGATAGACCGCTCACATCTCCAAATTTGGGCTACTATGAACCAGAAAGAAGAGCTGGAGTATGTGGCTAAGTCCATCCGGCAGCGGGGTCATGATGGTGTGCGCTATAAAGATATTCGTCTGCTTTTGGGAGATGTGGAAGCCTACCAGCTTCAGCTCAAGACCATTTTTGACCAATATCAGATTCCCTACTATCTGGGGCGGAGCGAGTCGATGGCCCAGCATCCGCTGGTTCAGTTTGTCGAGTCCTTGGAGCGGCTCAAACGCTATAATTTCCAACTGGAAGACCTGCTCAATCTCTTAAAGACAGGCCTCTACGGAGATTTGACTCAGGAAGAGCTGGATTATTTTGAGCAATATCTGCGCTTTGCGGACATTAAGGGAGCCGGCAAGCTAGCCAAGGATTTCACGGCTAATAGCCAAGGAAAATTTGACCTGGAGCGTCTCAATCATATTCGTCGTCGGGTTATGACTCCGCTGCAAGACTTTTTCAAATCCCGCAGCCAGACAGTGTCGGGGCTCTTAGCTAAGTTTACGGAGTTCGTCCAAGCAGCCCGTTTGTCGGATAATTTGACAGCTCTGCTACAGGGAGCGAGTCAGCAGGAGCAGGAGCGTCATGAGGAAGTCTGGAAGGCTTTCAGCCATGTCTTAGAGCAGTTTGCTCAGGTCTTTGCAGATAGCAAGGTCAAACTGGATGATTTTCTAGCCTTGATTCTGTCGGGTATGCTTTTGTCCAACTATCGGACGGTACCGGCGACAGTAGATGTGGTTAAGGTCCAGTCTTATGACCTGATAGAGCCTTTAGCAGCACCTTATGTCTATGCGATTGGATTGACCCAGGAGCGTTTTCCGAAAATCGCGCAAAACAAGAGTTTGCTCAGTGATGAAGACCGGGCTCGGCTCAATGATGCGACGGATTCTCAGGCCGAACTGCAGATTGCCAGTTCAGAAAATCTCAAGAAGAATCGCTATACGGCTCTGTCGCTGATTAATTCTGCTACCAGAGAGCTGGTCTTGTCTGCGCCAGCCTTGGTCAATGAAGTAGAGGACAGCATGTCGACCTATCTGCTGGAATTGACTGCTGCTCCCCTTTCCTTGCCCATCATTGTCAAAAAGCCTCAGGCTTCCAGTGATGATATCGGCAGCTACCGAGCTCTCTTGTCTCAAATCATTGAGCTCCACCAAGAGGAGATTGACCGAGAGTGGACAGCAGAGGAGCAGACTTTTTGGGCGGTGGCTGTGCGGGTTCTCCGCAAGAAGTTAGCTGCAGAAGGCATCAGCATTCCGCAAATCAGCAAGGAACTGAAAACGGAGTCTCTGCAGCCGGTAACTCTGCAAGCCCTCTACCCTCAGGAGGAGCCTCTCCGACTTTCAGCCTCTGCTCTCAACGAATATTTCCGGCATCAGTATGCTTATTTTCTCAAGTATGTTCTGCGTCTGCAGGAAGAGTGGACCATTCATCCAGATGCTCGCAGTCATGGGATTTTCCTTCACCGGATCTTTGAAAAGGTCCTGCAAGATGATTCGTCTGCTGATTTTGACCGGCGTTTAGCGCAGGCTATGGAAGAGACCGGCCGAGAGGCTGAGTTTGAGAGCATCTACAGTGAGTCTGGCCAGACCCGTTTTGCCCGCCAGCTCTTACTAGATACCGCGCGGGCGACTGGCCGTGTGCTGGCTCATCCAACTGGGATTGAGACCATTGGTGAGGAGACCGGCTTTGGATCTGCTTCTAAGCCTTTCCTGACCTTGGAAAATGGCAGAGCAGTGACCGTGAGCGGAAAGGTGGACCGAATTGACCGTCTGACCAAGACTGAGAGTCTGGGAGTGGTGGACTATAAGTCTGGCGATATTAAGTTCAGCTTTGAAAAGTTCTTTAACGGACTGAATTCTCAGCTGCCGACCTATCTGGCGGCGATTGAGGAGTTAGCAGACTATCAAGAGGACAAGGGAACTTTTGGCGCCATGTATTTGCAGATGACCGACCCGATTGCGGTGCTTAAAGATACCAAGACCTTGGCGGATGCAGTCAATCAGTCTATGAAGCCATTGCAGTACAAGGGACTTTTTGTGGCGGATGCTGTCAAGGAGCTTGGTCCGCTCTATGAGAAAAATAAGACAAACTTGCTGAGTCAGGAAGACTTGGACTTGCTGTTGGCCTACAATGCTTATCTCTACAAAAAAGCTGCAGAAGGCATTCTATCAGGCCATTTTGCAGTCAACCCTTATACGGAGAATGGGCGCAGCATTGCTCCTTATGTAGAGCAGTTTAAGTCCATTACTGGCTTTGAAGCCAATCTCCACCTAGGACAGGCACGGCAGCTGGAAAAGCTGGATGCAAGCAAGTTTGATAGGCGGCCGACTGGTGAGAAGTTGCGCCAGGCCTGGCTAGAAAAGATGAGGGAGGAGATGGAAAAATGAAGAGAATTCCTTTTTTAACTGCAGAAGAGATTGCTCTTAAGCAAGCCCAAGAAGCTGCTTCGGACAAGCCACAGAAAAAGACGGCAGAGCAGATTGAGGCCATCTACTCCTCTGGCCAGAATATTCTGGTATCCGCTTCGGCCGGATCGGGTAAGACTTTTGTCATGGTCCAGCGGATTATCGACCAGATTCTGCGAGGCGTTGCGGTCAGCCAGCTCTTTATCTCAACCTTCACTGTTAAGGCGGCAGGCGAGCTAAAAGAGAGGCTGGAGAAGGAACTGGGTCAGTCCTTGAAAGATGCCGATAGTTCTGAACTCAAGCAACATTTGGCCCAGCAATTAGCTGACCTGCCCAATGCTGACATCGGCACCATGGACGCCTTTACCCAGAAAGTGCTTAGTCGCTATGGTTACCTGCTTGGTTTAGCGCCGAATTTTCGGATTCTCCAATCTGCCAGTGAGCAGCTGATTCTGAAAAATGAAGTTTTCAGCCAAGTGTTTGATCGTTACTATGACAGCGAGCGTCAGGCTTTGTTTAGTCGTTTGGTCAAGAATTTCACTGGTAAGCGCAAGGATTTATCAGGCTTCCGGGAGCAAGTTTATCGGATTTACGGCTTTCTGCAGTCAACCAGCAGCCCTCAGCGCTGGCTAGAAGAAACCTTCCTCTATGGCTATGAGCACAGTGACTTTGCAGCAGAGAGAGAGCGGATATTTGGTCAAATCAAATCAGCTCTTTGGGATCTGGAAACCTTCTTTTCCGCCCATTTGGAGCATGAAGGAAGAGAGTTTGCGGGCGCTAAATATCAGGAAAATGTCCAAGATGCTCTGATCCTCTTAGCAAGCCTGAATGAACTGTCCTCGATAGAAGAAAGAGCTCAGGTTCTCAAACAGATTGTGGCACTTTCCCAACTGTCCAATGGCCAAGCCTTTACAGCCCGGGTTGGCAAGAATGCAGATGAGCTCAAAAAAGAAATGGCCAAGAACTACAATGAAGCCAGGAAGCCTATGATTGAGCGACTGCGAAGCTTTGACCAGCAGCTTTATCAACTGGACTTTATTGAGCAGCATCAGGATGAATGTCTGCCTCTGGTTGAGCTTCTGCGGGATTTTGTGGCGGACTTTGCACAGGCTTACTTGGAGCGTAAGAAAGCAGAAAATGCCTTTGAATTTGGTGATATCAGCCATTTTGCTATTGAGATTTTAGAGACTTTTCCAGAGGTGCGGCGCTTTTATCAGGAACGTTACCACGAGGTCATGGTGGATGAGTATCAGGATACCAACCATACGCAGGAGCGCATGCTGGACTTGCTTTCCAGAGGACAAAATCGCTTTATGGTAGGTGATATCAAGCAGTCTATCTACCGTTTCCGTCAAGCAGACCCGCAGATTTTCAGTGATAAGTTTAAGGCTTATCAAGAGGATAGCAGTCAAGGCAAGCTGATTGTCCTTAAGGAAAATTTCCGCAGTCATCTTGAGGTGCTGGAAGCGACCAACGACGTCTTTAAACGCCTGATGGATGAAGAGGTGGGGGAAATTGACTACAATGAAACCCACTATCTGGTGGCTGGAAATCCAGCCAAACGTGAGCCTAATCCGGCTAATCGTGCATCTTTCTTAATCTATGAAGGCTCCAAGGAGAGTCCGGAAGAGGAGGCTGATGAAGGCTTGCCACAGGCAGTATCAGCTGGGGAAGTGGACCTAGTCATCAAGGAAATCATCCGCCTGCACAATGAAGAAGGAGTGGCTTTTAAAGATATTACGCTGCTGACGGCTTCCAGAACCCGCAATGATTTGATTTTAGCTGCCTTTGAGCAGCACCAGATTCCGCTGGTCCCAGATGACGGCGCCGCAAACTATCTGCAGTCGGTTGAGGTCTTAGTCATGCTGGATACCCTGCGGACCATCAATAATCCGCTGAATGACTATGCCCTGACCGCCCTTCTCAAGTCTCCCATGTTTGACTTTGGTGAGGACGAGCTGGCTCGGCTGTCCCTGCAGGCCAGTCAAGAGCATTCTCAGGAAAATCTCTATGAAAAACTGGTTAATGCCCTTGAAGGTAGAGGTTTGAACCCTGCTTTAGTCACCCAGGAACTGCAGAAAAAGCTGCAGCATTTCCATGAAACCCTGCAAAGCTGGCGGACCTATTCCAAGACGCATTCGCTGTATGACTTGATTTGGAAGATCTACCAGGACCGTTTCTATTATGACATGGTGGGAACTCTGGCCAATGGTGCCCAGAGACAGGCCAATCTCTATGCTCTCTCTTTGCGGGCTAATGAGTATGAAAAGTCTAGCTTTAAAGGTCTCTCTCGCTTTATCGGGATGATAGACCGTATCTTGGAAAACCAGCATGATCTAGCCAGTGTGCCAGTGGCGGCGCCTAAGGACGCTGTTCGCCTCATAACCATTCATAAGAGTAAGGGGCTGGAGTTCAAGTACGTCTTTCTGCTCAATATGGACAAGGCCTTCAACCGTCAGGATAGCAGCTCTGCTATTATCCTTAGCCGGACCAAGGGAATCGGCATCAAGTATGTAGCGGATGTATCGGTGTCTGTGGAAGATCCTTATGCGCCGAATCAGCTGCGCATTTCCATGGATACGCTACCTTATCAGCAGAATCTAGCGGAGCTGCAGTTGGCTAGTCTGTCTGAGCAGATGCGCTTGCTTTATGTGGCTATGACGCGGGCTGAAACCAAGCTCTATCTGGTCGGAAAGGGCAGTCAAGAGGTTTTGGATAAGCGTCAGTGGGGCAAGAGCCAACAAGGGC
>ERZ773010.753-NODE-753-length-21868-cov-13.097877_pt1 | contig 21868 bp, 18 predicted proteins | sample MGYA00580842_ERZ773010 | MGnify/ENA primary metagenome ERZ773010 (study PRJEB29015, sample SAMEA2737982) | human oral metagenome | biome: human oral; feature: human-associated habitat; material: dental | place: China | collected 2107 ...
TCATGTCGGGAAGCTTGAACTGGATCATCGTGTTCTCCTTGCAAAGGGATGATGGAGCAGCCCGCCCAAATATCCGGACGCCCGGACGGTGTGCACCGTGAAGGCAGGACCCGGATGGGGCGGGCCGTGTGAGCCCATTCTACTGCCGTGCTCCCTCCTGTCCTGTCCACACCATCAACGTGCTTGCGGTGATGGATGCAGCCACGCACCCGGATGCCGACGCAGGATGCACATGCGCATCATCCCGGCCTCTGACCATCACCCCTTCCGTTTCATCGATGCCGCGGCCTCTTCGCTCTGCTTCAGGAAGGCGGCCAGCTGCGGTGAATCGGAGTGGATCGTACCCAGCGGTCCGGTTGCCACCACCCGGCCGGCTTCCACCATGATCAGCGCGTCGAACTTCGGCAGCAGCGACGGACGGTGGATGGACGCCACGATGGTTGCATCAGCGCGTGCCTCGAAGAACGACTCGATCAGCGCCGCCTCGGTAGACGGGTCCAACGCCGAGGTCGGCTCGTCCAGCAGCAGCAGGCTGCTGGCTTCGGCCGCCACCAGGGCGCGTGCAATGGCCACCCGCTGACGCTGGCCGCCCGACAGGTTGCCTCCGCGAGCCGTCACCTTGGCATCCAGCCCGCCCGGCATCTTCGCCACGAAGGCACTGGCCTGGGCCGTCTCCAGGGCGCGGGCATAGTGACTGTCCCCGGTCCGCTGAGCCGCCTCGGCACTGCTGTGGCCGGCAGCGGCATCGGCCATGGCCAGGTTCTCACGCAGCGTGCCGCCAAACAGCTCGGCATCCTGCGGCAGCAGCGTGGCCACCGAACGCAGCGCCGGTGCCACGGCGGCTGCCGGCAGCGGGTCCTGGCCATCCGCCTGCAGCTGCCCTGCCGACGGCGCATACAGGCCGGCCAGCAACCGCAGCAGCGTGGTCTTGCCCGAACCGCTGGGGCCCACCAGCGCATAGCGCTTGCCGCGCTGCAGCTGCAGGTCAATGCCGGTCAGCGACCCGCCCACCGCCTCGGGGTTGGACGGATCGGCAGGCTGGCGCTCGAACACCACGGCAGACAGCTTCAGCTGCTGCCAGTCTTCCGGAATCGCTGCGGCCTCCGGAGCACCGACGGCAGCGGCCTGCTCGGCCGGCAGCGGCAGCGCACGGATCTCGTCACCGCTGGTGTAATCGACCTTCTGCCGGGTGAGCGACTGGAAGTGCGCCGCCACGCCGGTGATCACGCTACCGGCCTGAAGCGCATATTCGTACACCATGAACAGGTTGCCGATGCGCACGCCTTCGGCCGTACCGTCTGCCGCCGACGCGGCACTGCCCGCAGCACCGGCGGCTGCATCAGTGGCAGCCTGCACCTCCGGCCCGGCCGGCACCATGCCCTGCATCGACAGCCAGACGTAGAGCGACAGCAGGACAATCCACAGCACGCAGTTGAGCAGATCGACCGTAGCCCACTTGCCCTCGTTGTAGACAATGGCACGACGAACCGGCGCAAAGACGGCATCCAGCCGCGTCTCCACCAGCTTCAGCACACCGCGCTGCAGCCGCAGCGCCAGCACCGACAGCACGTTCACCAGACCATCGGACAGGCTGGCCCAGTATTCCCGGTCGGCAGCATTCTCTTCACGCGCCAGACGCATCATCACCTTGTCGAAGGCCACGATGATGGCCGCCAGCACCAGATAGCCCACCACGGCCACCACGCCCACCCAGGGCGAGATCAGCCACAGCGCCACCACCGGCCCCACCAGCCGCACCACGCTCTGCAGATAGATGAACTGGCTCTGCGCAAAGTCGTAGAGCGCGCGCGTGGTCTGCTGCACCCGGTGCGCCGTCTCCACACCATGCTGGGTCTCATGCCAGGCCAGCGGTGCGGCATACAGCCGCTCCATCAGGTCGGTGGACACGCGCTGGCGCACCACCAGCGCCACGTTGCGCTCCAGAATGCGGCCCGGGCCGTGCATCAGCCAGCTGGCCAGCGTGGCCAGAAACACCAGCGCCACCATCTGCGCCGCCTGCGAAAGTCCGGCCAGCCCCTGCGCCTGCAACGTGTTGAGCGCGGTACCCGCCAGTGCCGGCACGGCCAGCTTGAAACCCTGCGAACCGATCAGCAGCAGCACCGCCCACATCAGCGTGCTGCGCCGCCCAGCGGCAAAGCGCCAGAGTTCCCGGTACAGAAAGCCGATGCCCAGCTGGGGATTGGCCCTGTCGGAACCTGTCTTGTCGATGGCTCTCTTTCCCGAAGCGTTGTGGCTGTCGGAGGGGGATCTATCCTTCATGAAAACGAATGACCCGGCCGGCAACCGCGGAAAAGCATCGGAACCGAAGGACATCCGGCGACGCTTTCCCGGCAGCAACCAGACCGGGTGAATGGGGAGGGGTGAATGAAAGCGCCCGCAGCCCGTCACGATGGACAGGCTGCGGACCGTGCGGCTCGGGCCTCATGCAGGCCCTGGAAACTTACTGGATGGTCTGCGTGTAGCCGTCACCGCCCTGATAGCTGCCGTCCTGGCTCCACTGGCCCGAACCGCGCTGCGGCTGATAGCTGCTGCGCTGACCGCCCTGATAGCCCGTGTTGTACTGGCCGTCGCCCTGACGGTTGTACTGGCCATTGTTGTACTGACCGTTCTGGCCCTGACCCTGGTTCTGGCCGTTCTGGCCGGCACGCTGCTGCTGTTCGGGGCTGGCGGCCTGACCCACGTAGATTTCCACGCGGCGGTTCTGGGCTCGACCGGCCGGCGTGCTGTTGTCGGCGATCGGGTCACGGCTGCCGCGACCGTCGATCATGATGCGCGAGACCTGCACGCCGCGCGCCACCAGATAGTCACGCGCGCTGGCCGCACGGTTGACCGACAGCGGGTTGTTGATGGCATCGGTGCCGGTGCTGTCGGTGTGGCCGATGATCTGCACCGTGGTGGCCGGGTTGGCCACCAGCGTCTGCGCAAAGCGATCCAGGATCGGCTGGAAGTTGGGCAGGATGGCTGCGCTGTTGACGCGGAACGAGATGTCGCTGGGGATGTCCAGCTGCAGCAGGTTCTCGCGGGTCTGCGTCACCTGCACGCCGGTGCCGGCCGTGGCCTCTTCCATGGCGCGCTTCTGCTCTTCCATCTGGCGCGACCAGATGTAGGTGCCGATACCGGCGATGGCTCCACCGATCAGCGCACCATTGCGCACCCCCTTGCCACCGGCGGCATTACCGCCCAGGGCAGCACCGACGGCTGCGCCGATGCCCGCCCCGGCAGCCGTACGCCGCTGGGTGTCGTCCATGCCGGCGCATCCCGCCACCAGCAGGGCCACGGCCACGGCCGTCACCACGACCTGACGGGCACCACGTCCCGAGGCGGTCTGGGGCCGCGCCTGCGTCGGCAGGGACTGGACCGAGGCCGTGCGATCAAAAACTGTCGACATGCTGTTCTCCTGGCGGCATCGGGCCGCGGTGTTCGATGAAACGCGCAAATTATCACCCGATCACGGCGCATAGCGCCAATTCACCAGCCGCCGTTCATCGGCATGACGGTACCGCTCCGGCACGGTCACGCCCCCCACAACGCATCATGAAGGCCGCCTGCCGACACCCGAAACAAAGCGGAAACAAGCCGCTTCATGGTGATGACATGGCGATACACAACCCGGCTGCGCGGTCCGGCCATCCTGCACGCCCCCACTTGACCACTGCATCGCGAAAGCAGCTGCGGGCGCCCAGCACGTTGTACGGCAGGCGGGCCTTTCCCTCGTTGCGACGTGCCATTCCTGTCATCCCGTCAGCTAGGCCCATCCCGCCAGCCTGTCCTCGCCGCCGCCATGCACCGCCCACCCGGCAGGCTGGCCAAGCACCCGCATTCGCGGACTGGGTCGCAGCAGGCGCTGCGACTAGAATAGTGCGCACCCGTTTCAGGGCCCGCCCATGTCAGGGTGTGCCCTTTCGACATCCCTTTTCGTTTTCCGCCCCGCAGGAGTCTTCCCATGCGCAAGCTCTTCAACTTCAGTGCCGGTCCGGCCGTGCTGCCCGAGGCCGTGCTGACCCAGGCTGCCGCCGAAATGCCCGACTGGCACGGCACCGGCATGTCGGTGATGGAGATGAGCCACCGTGGCAAGGACTACATGGGCATCCAGGCCCAGGCCGAGGCCGACCTGCGCGAGCTGCTGGACATCCCGGCCGAGTACAAGGTGCTGTTCCTGGCCGGTGGCGCCACGCTGCAGTTTGCTGCCCTGCCGCTGAACCTGCTGCCCGAAGGCGGCAGCGCCGACTACATCGACACCGGTGTCTGGTCCGGCAAGGCCTATTCGGAAGCCCAGCGCTTCGGCACCGTGCGGCTGGCCGCCAGCAGCAAGGCCGACAACTACACCTGCCTGCCGGCACGCGAGACCTGGCAGCTGGACCCGAAGGCCGCCTATGTCCACATCTGCGGCAACGAGACCATCGGCGGGGTGGAATTCCAGCAGACGCCCGACGTGGGCAACGTGCCGCTGGTGGCCGATGCGTCGTCGCACATCCTGTCGCGGCCGCTGGACGTGCGCTGCTACGGCATGATCTACGGCGGCGCCCAGAAGAACATCGGGCCGGCTGGCCTGTCGCTGGTCATCATCCGCGAGGATCTGCTGGGCCGTGCCCGCAAGACTATGCCGTCCATCCTGGACTATGGCAAGCAGGCCGAGAACGACTCGATGATCAACACCCCGCCCACCTACTCGATCTACCTGGCCGGGCTGGTGTTCCAGTGGCTGAAGAAGCTGGGCGGCCTGACCGAGATGGCCCGTCGCAACGAGGAAAAGGCCCGGCTGCTGTACGACACGCTGGATGCCAGCAGCTTCTTCCGCAATCCCGTGGCCAAGGCGGACCGCTCGTGGATGAACGTGCCGTTCACGCTGGCCGACGAGGCGCTGGATGCCGCCTTCCTGAAGGGCGCAGCCGAACGCGGGCTGGCCAACCTGAAGGGACACCGCTCGGTGGGCGGCATGCGCGCCTCCATCTACAACGCCATGCCGCTGGAAGGCGTGCAGGCGCTGGTGGATTACCTGAAGGACTTCGAGAAGACCCGCGCCTGAGACCCGCCACCGCAATGAACACGACCCCGAGTTTCACCCACACGCTGCGCCAGCGCTGGCAGGCCGCCGACTCGATGCTGTGCGTGGGGCTGGACCCCGATCCGGCCCGCATCCCCGCCCATCTGGGTACGGGGCCGGAGGCGATCGACCGCTTCTGCCGTGACATCATCGCCGCCACCGCCGACACCGTCTGCGCCTTCAAGCCGCAGATCGCCTACTTCGCCGCCCAGGAGGCCGAAGACGTGCTGGCCGGCCTGATCGCACACATCCACGCCGAGCACCCCGGCATCCCGGTCATCCTGGACGCCAAGCGCGGCGACATCGGCAGCACCGCCCGTCAGTACGGCGTGGAGGCCTTCGACCGCTTCAAGGCCGACGCGCTCACGCTGTCGCCCTTCATGGGCTTTGACTCCATCGAGCCCTACTTCGAATGGGCCGGCCGCGGGCTGATCCTGCTGTGCCGCACCAGCAACCCGGGCGGCAACGACCTGCAGGCGCTGTCCGTGCTGCCCGCCGGGGATGCGACAGGGACGCCCTCTGGTGCACCGTCCCCGCGCCAGTCAGCCTCCGACACGGCCTCCAGCACGCAGCCCGAGAAGCTCTACGAACACCTGGCACGGCTGGCCGCCGGCCCCTGGAACGTGAACGGCGAGCTGGGCCTGGTGGTGGGTGCCACCTTCCCCGACGAGCTGGCCCGCGTGCGGGCACTGGCGCCCCGGCTGCCGCTGCTGGTGCCCGGTGTGGGCGCTCAGGGCGGCGACGTGAACGCCACCGTCCGCGCCGGCCTGGATGCCGACGGGTACGGGCTCGTCATCAACTCGTCACGCGCCATCCTGTACGCCGGCAAGGGCACCGACTTTGCGGACCAGGCGCGAAAGACAGCCGTGGCTACCCGCGACGCCATCCGCGCGGCGCGGGATGCGGCCAGGGCATGAGGTATCCCCGGGCCTGCCGCACGGCGCCGGATGTTGCCAAGGTATGAGATCCTCCCGGGCCTGACCAGGGCCCGGATGGCTCCCCCCAATGCCCTTGGCGCCAAACATTGCACGCAGGGTATTGAAGTCCGGCAAAAACCGTGTAGAATGCAGAACTTGCCTTGCAGCGAATGTGGAGATGTAGCTCAGCTGGTTAGAGCGCACGACTCATAATCGTGAGGTCGGTGGTTCAAGTCCACCCTTCTCTACCACTTTCTTGCTGCCGGCAGCCGCAAAAAGCCCCTCCGGGGCTTTTTTCGTTTCTGGCCATCGGGCCGCCTCATGTCGTTGCCCATGGCTGCATCTGCCAACTCTGCCCCTGCCTCCGCCCCACCGCTCTCGGTCTTTCGGCTGTCCGTTCCGGTGGCCATGGGCTACATCCCGCTGGGCATCGCTTTCGGCTTTCTCATGGCGCAGGCAGGCGCCGCCTGGTGGGTGGCGCCGCTCATGAGCCTGCTGGTCTATGCCGGCGCCGCACAGTTCATGGCAGTGCCCATGTTCGCGGCCGGCGAATCGCTGGCCGCCATCGCCGTGGCCACCCTGGTGGTCAATCTTCGCCACATCTTCTATGGTCTCTCGGTGCTGGACCGCCTGCCCAAGGGGCGCTGGGCACGCGCCTACCTGGCCTGGGCACTGACCGACGAGAGCTATTCGCTCATCACCACCCTGCCCCCGCAGGCCACGCCCCGCCAGGTCGTCGGGGTGGCCATGCTCAACCACGGCTGGTGGATACTGGGCAGCTGCATCGGCAACTTCATCGGCATGAGCGTCTCGCCGGCGCTGCAGGGTTTCGAGTTCAGTCTGGCGGCGCTCTTCGCCATCTTGGTGATGTCGCAGTGGAACACCCACCACCAGGTGGCCCCGCTGGTCACGGCGGTCGTGGCCTATGCCTTCGGCTGGGCGCTCTTCCCCGATCAGGCCATGCTCGCGGCCATTGCGCTGTCGGTGGTGGCCTGCATCGGCCTGTCGTGGAAAAAGCCGGGGGATCGCGCATGCTGACCGGCTGGAGCGCCATCGCCGCCATTCTGGTGATGGCCGTCGTCACCTTCGCCCTGCGGGCCCTGCCCTTCGTGGCCGCCGGCCTGCTCAGCCGCCACCGCCTCATCCGCGCCTTGGGACGCTTCCTGCCGGCCGCCATCCTGGCGCTGCTGCTCATCCATACGCTGGTCGGCTTCATCCGGCAGGATGCCCCCACCGTGGGCGCCTGGCCCACCCTCATTGCCATTCTGGTCACGGTGGGGCTGCAATGGCGCTGGCATCACGCGCTGCTCAGCATCTTCGCCGGCACCGGGGTGTACGTGCTGCTGCGCAACGCCCCCATGCTGTTCTGAACGATCTGCGCCCATCCGGCCAGAACCACGGCCAACCGCCACCTGTCAGCCATCCGGATCCGCGGCAGCCGATGACACGCCGTCAGCAGCCCGCCAGCGAGATCCGCAACCGGTGGCGCTCCATCAGCAGCCAGGGATCGCCGAACGCGACCTCGATGCGGGGCCACTCCCGCGCCGTCGGCAGGCGCTGGACGGTAGCTCCGCCCATCGCACCGAGAGACGATGATCCCGAAGCCCCCGTCGAAACAGGGACAGGTGCCGATGCCCTCGTGACACCGTCACCGGCCAGCCGGGTCTCCATCCCGGAAGATCCTTCCGCTTCCCCTAGCAGGCCCGATGATGCAAGGTGCCCCTCCAGCAGCCAGTGAATGCCCCTGATCACCCCCGCGTGCGTGATCCAGACCTGGGCATCGGTCTGCATCCGCTCGGCGCGCAGCCCGGCCTCGATGCGAGCCAGAAAAGCGCCGACCGACTCCCCCGTGCCACCGGCCCGGTAATGGCCGAAGTCCTCGGTCCACGCCGTCAGCTCGGCCTCGGGCAATTCGGCCCATGGCCTGCCTTCCCACCCCCCCAGATCCATCTCGGCCAGCCAGGCCTCCGGCGGCTGCAACACCAGGTCCGGTCGCAGCGCATGCAGCCGCTGGGCCAGTGCCTGACAGCGCTGACGCGGCGAGCTGCGCAGCACCAGTCCTTCGGGCAGGCGTCGCGCCAGGGTCTGCGCCGCCCGCTCCGTGTCTTCCGGCTGCGCAGGCACATCCAGCCGGCCATAGCACAGGCCCTTGGCCACCTCGGGTCTGGGATGGCGCACCAGCCAGCGCCAGGGCAGCGCCGAAGTCACATCGTTGCCCTGGGCATCGTTCAGTCCACCCTCCATCGTCGATTCACGCACAGCCATGCCAGTTCTCAGACGCCAACCGGCGGCATCGACGGTGCCAGCCGTACCGCCAGCACTAGGTACACCGCCAGCTCCGTCAGCTGCTGGGTGGCGCCCAGACAATCGCCGGTGATGCCGCCCAGCCGACGGCGGAAGATGCCCCCCAGCCGCCAGGTCAGCAGCCCCATGGCCAGCAACGTCCAAGCCAGCGTGGCCCAGCCGGACGCCCACACCAGCCACGCCATGGCCGGCAGCGCCCAGGCCGTGGACACCCCGAACGACGCCCACTGCAAGTCCGCCACCAGCGCACGCGCCTTGCTGCCCTCACCCTGACCCGCCACGCTGCGTGGCGGCTGACTGCCACCCACATAGGGCAGCCACTGCGGCAACCCCATGGCCGCCCAGCGCGACAGCACATGGGCCACCAGCAGCGCCAGCACGGCCTGACCCAGCCCGCCGGTCAGCAGCAACGCCAGCAGCCCGGCCTTCAGAAGCAGCGCCAGCACCAGCGCCATGGCAGCATAGCTGCCCAGGCGCGAATCCTTCATGATGCGCATCGCCGTCTCACGGTCGGCACTGCCGCCCAGACCATCGCAGACATCGGCCAGGCCATCCTCGTGAATGGCGCCCGTGATCCAGGCCGAAGCAATCATCGACAGCACCACGGCCACCAGCGCCACCAGGGCAAGCTGCCCCCGCAGCAGCCACCAGCCCAGCGCCAGAATCGCCGCCGACACGCCCGCCACCAGCCAGCCCACCCCCGGAAAGTGTGCCGTGGCCGCCTTCATCATGGCCGGGCTGTAGCCCACCCACGCCGCCAACCGTCCCGGCAGCGGCACGCGGGTGAAGTACTGCACCGCCAGCAGCAGGTGACGGACGAAGCCGCCCGGACGGGACGGCCGCCCAGAAGCCGGCGCGGTGTGCGGCATCTCAGGCTCCACGCGCCATCACCTTCTCCAGCGGAGCGATCTCGTTCAGCGCCCGGCAGGCCGATTCAAGCAGCGGCCACACCAGCGCAGCGGCCGACCCCTCGCCCAGCCGCATGCCGAACTGCAGGAGCGGATCAGCCTGCATGGCCTGCAGCATCAGCCGGTGGCCGGGTTCGGCCGAGACATGCGAGAACACGCAGCGCTCCAGCACGGCGGGCTGCAGGCGCGCAGCCACCAGTACCGCGGAGCTGGTGATGAAGCCATCGACCACGATCACGCGGTTTTCCAGCGCCGCCTGCAGCACCGCTCCCGCCAGCGTGGCAATCTCGAAGCCGCCCAGCGCCGCCAGCGCATCCAGCGGCTCGGTGGCCTGGGCATGCCTCTCCAGCACCTGGCCCAGCACCCGGATCTTGTGCTGCCGGCCCGCCGCATCCAGCCCGGCGCCCGGCCCCACCACCTGCTCGATGGGCAGGCCGGCCAGGCGAGCCAGCAGCAGCGAGGCCGGCGACGTGTTGCCAATGCCCATCTCGCCCAGCAGGATGGCGTTGCCCGGCAGGCTGGCCACCAGTTCGCGACCATTGCGGATGGCCGTCCAGCACTGATCGGACGTCATGGCGGGCTGCAGCAGCGCATCGGCCGTACCCGCGCCCACCCGGCGCAGCACCAGCCCGGGCTGCTCCGGCAGCGGATCGATGACGCCGCAATCCACCACCTGCACATTCAGTCCATGCTGGCGGGCCAGCACGCTCACCGTCGCCTCACCGGACAGGATGCCCTGCATCATCAGCGTGGTGACGGAAGACGGCCAGGCCGAGACACCCTGCGCCACCAGGCCATGGTCGCCCGCGCACAGCAGCACCGTGGGCTCCTGAAGCCGAGGCGCCTCGGTGCGCAGGATCTGGCCGATCTGCACCGCCAGCGACTCCAGCCGCCCCAGCGAGCCCGGCGGCCGCGCCTGGGCGTCCAGCCGCGCCTGGATGGCCGCGGCCCGGTCAGCGTCAAGAACGGAAGGGATGAAAGGAACGACAGCCTCGGACTGCGAGGACGAAGACAGGTCATGCAGCGACATGGATAGGAGAACCGGAAATGCCATGGAAAACGGCATTATCGGCCAACACGGCGCCAGACGCCTCAGTCCAGCAGCCCTTCCAGCACGCCCGGCGCAAAGCCGGCCGCCACATGATCGGCCAGGCCGTCAAAGACCTCGGCCATGGTGCGCGCCCGCTGGCCGAACAGGGCTGCCAGCACGGCATCGTTCTCGAAGAGACCGTGCAGATAGATGCCCAGCACGTTGCCGCGTGCATTGCACCAGCCCAGCGCGTCAGGCAGCGCCCGGATGGCCTCGCTCGCGGATAACGACGCTCTTCCGGCATCGACCAGATCGGCCGCATCCACCGGCATCGTGCATCCCTGGTGGATCTCGTAGCCGGCCACCGGCACGCCCGACAGCGCGGCCCAGGCGCCCGGCAGCGTCTCGAAATGCGTGCTGCGATGCCGCAGCACCTTCTCGTGCTCGAAGCGGGTCTGCAACGGCAGCAGCCCCAGTCCCTCGCCGCTGCCGTCCAGGCCCAGCGGATCCAGCAGCATCCGGCCCAGGATCTGCAGGCCGCCGCAGATGCCCAGCACCCGGCCACCGCGTGCCGCGTGGGCCTTCACCCAGACATCCAGACCCTGCCGGCGCAGCCAAGCCAGGTCGGTACTGGTGTGCTTGGAGCCGGGCAGGATGATCCAGTCCTGCGGCGACAATGTCGGCCTCATGCCGGCATCACGCACCGCCACCAGCTGCACGCCATGCAGTGCCGCCAGCGGCTCGAACTCGTCCAGGTTGCTGATGCGCGGCGGCATCAGCAGCGCAATCTGTTCGGGCATGGCCGAGGCATCCACGGCAGAAAGAAAAGCCGCATCGGGCCCAGCACTGCCGCCCTCGTCGATGCCCGCTGCCTCGCAGCCATCGTCTCCGCAGTCAGCTATCCCATCGCTTCTTGCCTGGCCAGCCCGCCGCGCGGCAGCCCGACGGTCCCGATCCTGGAACCAGCCATCCTCTTCCGGCAGCCCGTGACCGGTCCGCATCGGGATGGTGGCCACCACCGGCACACCGGTCAGTTCCAGCATGCGCTCGGGCGCCGGGGCCAGCAGGCCCGGATCGCCCCGGAAGCGGTTCAGCACGAAGCCCTTCAGACGCCGGCGGTCGTCCTCGGGAATCAGCGCCCAGGTGCCGTACAGATGCGCGAAGGCGCCTCCCCGATCGATGTCCGACACCAGCAGGCAGGCGGCATCCGCGTGCCGCGCCACGCGCAGGTTCACCACGTCGCTGGACTGCAGGTTGATCTCGGCCGGCGACCCCGCCCCCTCGATCACGATCACGTCGTACTCGCGGCGCAGCGCATCCAGGGTCTGCGCCAGCAGCGGCCAGACCTGGGCACAGCGGGTCCGCCAGGGCAGCGCGGTCAGCTCGGCATTGACCCGCCCCAGCAACACCACCTGGCTGCGGGTATCGGCCTCGGGCTTGAGCAGCAGCGGATTCATCTGCACCGTGGGCTCCACCCCGGCCGCCAGTGCCTGGAAATACTGGGCACTGCCGATCTCGCCGCCCGCCACCACGCGGGCGTTGTTGCTCATGTTCTGCGCCTTGAAGGGCGCCACCCGCAGCCCCTGCCGCGCATACCAGCGGCACAGGGCCGTGCACAGCCAGCTCTTGCCGGCCCCGCTGCTGGTGCCCAGCACCATCACGCAGCGGGCCGGGCGCCTGCCTGCCCCGACGAGCGCCATCAGTCCTCGATGCCCCGCTGCGCCGGCACCCCGGCCTCGAAGGCGTGCTTGACCTTGGTCATCTCGGTGACGGTATCGGCCAGCGCGATGATCTCGGGCGGGCAGCGCCGTCCGGTCAGCACCACGTGCACGTGCGGCGGCCGGTTGGCCAGCGTCTCCAGCACCGGCTCCAGTGGCATCCAGCCATAGATCAGCGGATAGGTGATCTCATCAAGCACCACCAGAAAGTGCTCTCCGGCCATGATGGTCTTGCGGGCCCGCTCCCAGCCTTCGCGCGCCAGAGCGGCCGATCGCTCCAGGTCCTGGCTCTTCCAGCTGAAGCCATCGCCCAGCCCCTCGATGGGCACGCCCAGCTGCTCGAAGGTGCGGTGCTCGCCAAAGCGCGCCGACGGCACCTTCATGAACTGGTAGATGTGCACCGGCTTGCCGCGGCCATGCGCCCGCAGCGCCAGCCCGAAGGCGGCCGTGCTCTTGCCCTTGCCGTCTCCGGTATTGACGATGATCAGTCCGCGCCGCTCCCCTTCCCGTTTCTCGTAGGGTTTCTCGCGCGGCGGTTGTTCGATTTCCATGCTGTTTCCTTTCAATGTCCTGCCTGTCCGGGCGCCGCCGCGCCCTGCACCCGCAGCACGCAGTCCCGCAGCAGCCGGGCCCCTTCGGCCAGGCGTGGACCGGGGCGCACCAGCGCATCCAGGTCCGGCCCGTCAAACAGGCACACACGTCCTTCACGCAGGGCCAGCAGCCTGCTCCAGCCCGGTCTGGCCCGCAGCGCGGCCAGCCCCTGCCGCTGCGGATCGCTGATCACGAACAGCTGCGGGTCTGCCTGCAATGCCCATTCGCGGCTCATCGGCACGAAGGGGGTAGAGCCGGCCGGCACGACGTTCGCCAGCCCCAGCAGCGTCAGCGTCTCACCCAGGAAGGAATCCGGTCCGGCCAGCCAGGGGGCCGGATCGATCTCTACCCAAGTGCGCAGACCACGGTCGCGCGCCGGCAGGGATTCTGCCAGATCGTGCAGCTCGCGGTGGATGTCGTCCCAGACCTGCTGCGCACGCGCCGGCGGCAGGCCCAGCACCCGGGCCAGCCGCGCCAGCGTGTCAGCCACGTCGGCATGCCGCTGCGGCGACAGCACCAGCACCGGAACGCCCAGCCGTTCCAGCTGCTTCACCAACGGGCCATCACCGGCCATCAGCACCAGGTCCGGCCGCAGGGCCGCCACCGCCTCCACGTTGAAGCTGCCGAGGCTCCCCAGATGGGGCAGCTTCGTCACCGACTCCGGCCAGTTGGAAAAACGGTCCACCCCCACCAGCCGATCGCAGGCGCCCAGCACGCAGACCGATTCGGTCAGCGTCGGCGACAGCGACACAAGCCGCACCACGCGGGCAGGCGGCGCCAGGGCCTGCCCCCGGTCATCGACGACCGGACGCGCCGGCCCTCCCGCCGCATCCGCGCCAGCAGCCTGTGCTGCCCACATCCACGCCAACCCGACCAGCGCCAGCAGCCCCGTCAGCCACCGTCGCCCGGCCCTGGCCGAGCCCATCCCACCCCGGTTCATTCCACACTTCCCCCGCAATCAATTCCGAAACAACGCTTTACGTTCTTGGCTACTTGGCATTGGGTAATTTTTCTGACATTATCGACAATTGGTAACACGATGTTCCCATTCGCTACAAACAACTGAACGAACAACAAAGGCCCCGAGGCCTTCCCGCCGGCTGCAGCGGTCGCCAGGAACCACTGCCCTGACCTGTTTACCCAGCGCCGTCGGTACCCGGGAACCTCTCCCTGTCGATCCGGTCCGGTCCATTGTGCCGGATCCCGTTCCGTGGCACCTGAACGCTGCGGGCGGACCCTTGCTCTTGTATCGGATTTGTCATGATCACCCGTTTCCTTGCTGCCCGCCGGACGGCCTATCGTCCACAGGTGCAGGCCCGCCAGGACGCTCTACGCAATGAAAAGCTTGCAGCATCCGGCCTGTCGCACCCGCAGCGACGCAGTCTGCTGCGTCGTGCCGGCGCGTGGCTGCTCGCACCGGCCTGCATCGCCGGCGGCACGGCCCTCGTGCTGGACATGCTGACAATGCCGGCCACGGCAGCACAGAATCGCCATTTCCCCGACAATACCCAGCTGGGACGGATCCGCTTCGGCCAGTTTCCCGATGCCACGCTCAACGGCAAGCCCGTCCGGCTGGGGCCGGGCGCGCGGATCCTGAACCAGGACAACCTCATCGTTCCGCCCATCGCCGTCCACGGCAAGAGCTACGTGGTCGGCTATGTCACGGACACGATGGGCATGATCATGACCGTCTGGATCCTGAGCGAAGAGGAATACCGGGCACTGCGCAAGCAGCACGGCCGCTGATCCGGCCACACCATCGGGCAGGTCGGCTCTGGCCACCCGCTTCGTGCTGCCGGCACCGCCCCCGGTTCCCGCCGTTCCAGGCTCCGGACATTTCCGGATGACAGGGCAACCGCACGACGCCCCCTGCCAGGCACGGAAAGACCCGGCCGCGAGGCTCCGGCACCCCCATGCCGCTGGCCCCGTCCGGGTCTTCGCAAGGACACGACTGCATGAGCCGAAAACTCTACCTGCGCACCTTCGGGTGCCAGATGAACTCCTACGACAGCGAACGGATGGCCGACCTGCTGGCCGAGACCGAGGGCGCCGAGCTGACCGACGACCCGAACGAGGCCGACATCGTCCTGTTCAACACCTGTTCCATCCGCGAGAAGGCCCAGGAGAAGGTCTTTTCCGACCTGGGCTACTTCCGTGCCATGAAGGCGGCCCGCCCCGAGCTGATCATCGGCGTGGGCGGCTGCGTGGCCAGTCAGGAAGGCGAGGCCATCGTCTCGCGCGCGCCCTTTGTCGACGTGGTCTTCGGCCCGCAGACCCTGCACCGCCTGCCCGAACTCATCGACCGGCGTCGCCAGACCGGCCACTCCCAGGTCGACATCCGTTTTCCCGAGATCGAGAAGTTCGACGCCCTGCCGCCGCCGCGCAAGGTGGGCGCCAGCGCCTTCGTCTCCATCATGGAAGGCTGCAGCAAGTACTGCAGTTTCTGTGTGGTGCCGTACACCCGCGGCGAGGAAATCTCCCGCCCCTTCGAGGACGTGCTGTCCGACGTGATCACCCTGGCCGAACAGGGCGTGAAGGAAGTGACGCTGCTGGGCCAGAACGTCAACGCCTACCTGGGCCAGGTGGAAGGCTTCGACGCCCCGGCCGACTTCGCCACGCTGCTCGACTACATCCACGACATCCCGGGCATCGAGCGCATCCGCTACACCACCTCGCACCCGCGCGAGTTCACCGAACGGCTGATCGACGCCCACGCCCGGCTGCCCAAGCTGGCGCCGCTGGTGCACCTGCCCGTGCAGTCGGGCTCCGACCGCATCCTGGCCGCCATGAAACGCGGCTACACCGCGCTGGAATACCGCTCCATCGTGCGCCGGCTGCGTGCCGCCAGCCCCGGCATCGGACTCACCACCGACTTCATCGTGGGCTTTCCCGGCGAGACCGAGGCCGATTTCCTGAAGACGCTGAAGCTGGCCGAGGATCTGGCCTACGACGACGCCTACTCGTTCATCTACAGCCCCCGCCCCGGCACCCCGGCTGCCAACCTGCAGGACGACACCCCGCACGAGGAGAAGGTGGAGCGGCTGCAGCGCCTGCAGGCCGTGGTCCAGCAAAGTTCGCTGGCCATTGCCCGTGGCATGGTGGGCTCGCGCCAGCGTGTGTTGGTGGAAGGCCCGTCGCGCAAGGATGCCAGCGAGCTGTCGGGCCGCTGCCCCAACAACCGCATGGTCAACTTCCCCGGCGCTCCCGAACTCATCGGCCAGCTGATCGACGTGGACATCACCTCCGCCATGAGCCACACGCTGCGGGGCGAACCCGTGGCCGAACAGCTGCCCGAGGTGCTGGCCAGGGCAGCCGCCGAGCGCCATGCCCAGGTCGGTCTGGACGCGCGGGAAGTGGTCCGCCCGCGCGCAGCCTGAACATCATGAAGCAACCGGGGTCCGTGCAGCTGCGGTGGATGACGGCGCTTGCGCTGGCCCTGAGTGCATCCACCCCATGGGCACAGGACGCTGAAGACACCGCGGCGCCCCGGCAATCCGGCACCCTGGAGGCCCTGACGGAGACAGTAGCTCCCCAGCAAGGCGTGCCGACACCGGAAGCCGTCTCACCGGAAGGCAGCTTCTCTGCCCTGCCCGCCCTGCTGCAGCAGGCGCGCGCCCTGCTGCCCGACCAGCCCGAGGCCGCCTGGCGGCTGCTGGAGCCGCAGACCTGGCACTACGCCGGCAGCCGCGACTTCGACTACCTGCTGGGTGTGGCCGCCCTGGACAGCCACCGCGCCAGCGAGGCCGTGATGGCCCTGGAGCGCGTGCTGAACAACCATCCCGACGACATCCCGGCCCGCACCGAACTGGTACGCGCCTACCTGGCCCTGAATGAACGGCAGAGCGCCCACGAAGCCCTGCAGCAGCTGCTGCAGGCGCAGACGCTGCCCGACGACGCCCGGCAGAGCATCCAGCGCTACCTGGACATCATCAGCCGCCAGCCCCAGGCCACCAACCGGCGCTGGCAGCTGACAGCAAACCTCACCGCGGGCCAGGACAGCAACGTCAACGCCGGCAGCACCCGCTCGCGCTGGGTCATCGACGACGGCCAGGTGCTCACCCCGCTGGCCGAGAACCGCCCCCAGTCCAGCCCCTTCCTGGAGCTGGGCCTGCAGTTCCAGCACACCCTGCCGCTTTCCGACACCCTGGTCTGGAGCAATGGCCTGCAGGGCAGCCAGCGCATGAACACCCGCCAGCATCCGCAGGACACGGGCATGCTGGGCGCCAGCAGCGGTCTGGCCTGGACCCGGGGCACCCATCGGCTGTCGGCTGCCCTGAACCTGCAGCAGATGTGGCTGCACGGCCATCGCTTCCGTCGCGCCAGTGGCGTGCTGGCCCAGTGGCAGTTCGACCCCGATCCCCGCCACCAGCTGGGCCTCTACGCCCAGCTCTTCCGACTGGACTTCGACGACCAGCCGCTGCGCGACGCCCGCCGCAACGTGCTGGGGCTCACCTGGGCACACGCCCTGGCCGGCTCGGGCAACACGGTCTTCATCGCCAACCCCTACGGGGGTCAGGAAAGCCCGCGCCAGCCCCTGCCCGTGCTGGACTTCCGCCTGGCCGGCCTGCGCCTGGGCCTGCAGCGCGACCTGGGCGCCGGCTGGCGCGGCAACTTGGGCGTGCAGTGGGAAGAACGTCGTCACCGTGGTCCTGACCCGCTCTTCGGGCGCATCCGCCATGACCGACAGCTGGACCTTCGTCTGGGCGCCGAATACCCGATCGGCCCGCGCCTGCTGATCAACCCCCAGCTGCTGCACACGCGCAACCACGCCACCCTCGCTCCCAACGACTTCCGGCGCACCCAGCTGCTGGTGGATGTCCAGTATCGGTGGTGAGGGAATGCGCTGAAGCGCTGAGTGCACTGGTCGGACACCTGGCCCAGCCCTTGGGCTTTCGCGCCCCTGTTGCCCCTGACCCACGCGGGTCGCCACTGCCCCCTCCGGCATCGACCATTCATTCCGGGCCGTCGCCGCATCCATCGCCCGCCACCGATCAGCGGGCGGCAGGCGTCGATTGCCGGCCCGCACGCCCCTGTCCGACCACCCCCGCCACACCCACAATGACCGCCGCGTCCTTCATGCCTTACGGCGGCTCCTCTCTTGGCGGAACTTCCTCATCAGCCTCTGTCGTTTCCGGACGCCAGCACCCGTAGCACCCCGTGTGCCGCCGCTGGCGGCTTCCGCACGCCCGAAGCACATGAAGAATCCCCCACCGACGGACAGGCGTCCGACCGGCACCCCGTTCGTCAGGAACGCCTGACGCACCTCGCTCCCGATGCGCACGCATCCCGTGCCTGCACGACGGACAGTCACCGCCCAGGCCCGTTGCGCAGCCACTGGCTGCTGCACCTCGGCCTGCCCCTGCTTGTGCTGGCCATGCCGCCCGGCCACGCGCCCGCCCTGGCGCAGTCCAGCGGACTGCCTGCGCCCACCCCTGCCGCCGCTGTACCTGCCACCATCGCCGGACGTCTGATCATGGCCAGCGGCGACGTGCGAATCGTGGATGCCGGCAGCGACACAACATCGCCCGCCACGAACGGACAGACGACGCCATCGGGTCGCCCCGCCCACACGGGCGACTGGCTGCAGCCCGGCCAGATGGTCGTCACCGGCAGCCACGGTCGCGCCCAGATCCGCTTCCGCGACGGCGCGCTGATCTCGCTGCAACCCGAATCCCGCTTTCGCATCGACCAGTACGCCTACGGCGAAGCGAAACAGCGCGGCTTCTACAGTCTGCTGGAAGGTACCCTGCGTGCCATTTCCGGCACCATTGGCAAGAAGAACCCCGACGACTTCCGGCTGGACACGCCCTCCGCCACCATCGGCATTCGTGGCACCGAATTCCTGGTACAGGAAATCCACTGCGCGCCCAGCTGCAAGCCCGGCCAGCAGGAGGGCCTGAACGTCGCCGTCAGCCACGGCCGCGTCTTCGTCTTCAACGGCGCAGGCGCCATCGACCTGTCGGCCGGCCGTGCCACCTGGGTGGCTTCGGCCACCTCGCGTCCGCAGCCCACCACCCGCCGGCCAGTCATCAGCGCACCGCCCACGCAGCAGCAGAAGGACGAAGAGCAGCAGGCCGACCCGCCGTCCCCGGCCAGCGAAGAAACCGCCGCCAGCTCTTCGGACAGTGGTGACGAAGATAGCCGCCAGGAAAGCACGACCGCCAGCGATAAGGACAGCACGCATGATCAGGGCGGCGCGCAGGCATCGGACCCGGCCGAATCACCGTCCACCGATGCCGGCACGCAGGACGCCCATGCTGCTTCCAATGACGGTGCACAAAGCGACGGGACACAAAGCAGTACATCCAGCCAGCAGGCCGCCAGCACCCTGAGCCCCAAGGCCAGCGCCTCGGTCGCGGCCTCGGCTGCCTCCAGCACGGCGGCCCCCGTGAGCGGCGGCCTTGCTGCACAGCCAGGACCGCTGAGCGTCCCCACCCTGAGCCTGCCTGGCGTCGAGCGGAGCAGCCGCACGCCCGCGCCAGCCCCGATCTCGTCGTCCCGTCCCGAGGCGCGCCCCCAGCCTGCGCCCGCCCCCCGTCCGACGCCAACGCCGGCACCAGCACCTTCCGCGGTGCAACCGGCGACCGACGCCCCTGCGCCAGCATCGCCCTCACCGGTGACACCGGCTCCCACCACACCGACGCCTGCGCCCGTCCAGCCGGATCCCGTCACGCCCGCACCAACCAAGCCAGCCGGCCCGGTCTCGCCCTCGCCAGCCCCGGAACCAACACCGGCAGCCGCACCTGTACCTGTGCCCGGGCCAGCACCTGACACGCCTATCACGCCTGTTGCACCTGCCACACCCGTCGCACCTGTAGTGCCTGTCAATCCCGTCACGCCTGCGGCTCCCGCAGCCCCTGACGTGCCCGCAGCACCTGTTGCACCTGACACGCCAGCAGCACCTGTGGCCCCCGTCCCGGTCACTCCCGCGCCGGATCTGTCCCCAGCGCCCACCCCGGTCGTGCCGTCTCCCGTCCCGCTGCCAACGCCGGAGCCGACGCCTGCCCCCCTCGTGCCTCCCGTCGTGCCGGTCCAGCCTGACCTGCCCACGACGCCGGAGCCCATCCGTCCGCGCCCGCCCGAGCCGGCACCGGACCCTGTGCCGGAGCCGGAACCGCTGCCCACGCCGACACCAGATCCAGCCCCGACGCCTGAGCCAGCACCCGAGCCCGTTCCGGATCCGGCGCCCGTGCCCGTGCCACAACCCGTGCCGGAGCCCACGCCCAAACCTGCACCGACTCCGGCCCCCTCGCCCGAGCCGGTGCCTGGCCCGACCACGCCCCCCGCACCAACGCCCACGCCAGCGCCTCAGCCTGCACCGGCTCCGGCACAGCCCTCCGCGCCGGATCCGGTTCCCGCGCCTGCGCCAATACCACAGCCCGCTCCCGAGCCGGCTCCCACCCCTTCACCGTCTCCAGCCCCCGCGCCGGCGCCCTCGCCTGGTTCAGATCCGGCCCCCGTACCGACACCCGCACCGGCACCACAGCCTGCGCCAGCTCCGGTACAGCCTCCCGAGTCCGATCCGGCTCCTGCACCTGCGCCGATGCCGCAACCCGCTCCCGAGCCAGCCCCGACGCCTGCTCCGGCCCCCACGCCTGCACCACGCCCCGTTCCCACGCCGGCGCCTCGGCCCACGGTCCCCGTCCCGGTACCGCCTCCGGTGAGCCTTGCGCCTGCCCTGCCCGCCGGCAGCCACGCCGTCGGCAAGCTGCGCCTGCTCACCTACAATGCCCCCTGGCCCTTCAACTACACCCTGGAAGACAGCGGGCCACAGCTCAGCCTGAACAGGAACCTGCGCCCCGAACGTCTGGGCAGCTGCGGCATGTTCGGCAACTGCCTGGATTTCCGTCAGGCCAAGCTCGCCGAATCTGGCCACAGCGGTGCCGTCACCTGGGGACGCTTCAACGGCGGGCAGGCACGTCTGCGCCTGCTGCTGCTGGATCTGGACAACCAGCTGCAACAGGATCGCGGCATCCACTATCTGGCGGGCATTCCCACCGTCACCATGCCCACCCGCGGCACGGCGCGCTACACACTGTCAGGCGCCACTGCCCCCACCTTCGGCAAGGGTGGCACGGCCCCCGGCAGCTTCTCGGGTCAGGGTCTGGTGCAGTTCGGTCCCGGAACGGGCACCCGCGTCGCGCTGGAAGGCCAGCTCAAGTTCGGCAACGATCAGCACTACCGGATGGTCACCGAGGGGGCCGGCTTCGATGCCCAGGGACGCCTGAACACCATCGGCAACACCAACCTGCGCATGACCGCCCCCAACACCTTCACCGGCCAGCTGCAGGTGAATGCGCTGGGTCGCAGTGACGACATGAAGTGCGGTGCCGGCGACTGCCGCGCCGACGTCAACGGCGCCTTCTTCGGACAGGACGCTGCCCAGCTGGGATTCGGCTACACCGTCAGCAACCCGGCATACAGCAGCGAGACCGACACCATCCAGGGGGTGGCCGTGATGGACCGCAGCGCCCCCTGACTGGAGCCACAAGCGGGCTGCCCGCCCCCGGCATGGAGGCACACGCTACAATTCAAGGGCCCAACCCCTTCATTTGCCCGCAGCATGCCGACCCAGGCCCACTTCTCCATCGACGAGCCCGACAACCAGCGGCTGGCCAGCCTGTGCGGTGCCCTCGACGCGCACCTGCGCCTCATCGAGTCCGCCCTGGACGTGCACATCAGCCGCCGCGGTAACCAGTTCACCCTCAGCGGCCAGGGGCAGGAGCCCGCCCGTGCCGCCAGCCTGCTTGGCCGCCTCTACCACGCCCACCGCCACCCGCTCAGCCCGGAGGACATCCAACTGGCCATCATCCAATCCCGCCACGACGATCCGGCAGACCCGCCCGTCACCGAAACTCTGCCGCCGCAGTCGCCCGACAATCCCACCTTCCGCACCCGGCGCGGCGAGCTGCAGGGGCGCACCCCCAACCAGCGCAAGTACCTGAAGAACATCCTCGGGCACGACCTCACCTTCGGCATCGGCCCGGCCGGTACCGGCAAGACCTTCCTGGCAGTGGCCTGCGCCATCGATGCCCTGGACCGTGACCAGGTCGAGCGCATCATCCTCACCCGCCCGGCCGTAGAAGCCGGCGAGCGCCTGGGCTTCCTGCCCGGCGACCTCACCCAGAAGATCGACCCCTACCTGCGCCCGCTCTTCGACGCCCTCAACGAGCTGATGGGCCCCGAGCGCGTCGGCAAGCTCATCGAGCGCCAGCAGATCGAGATCGCTCCGCTGGCCTACATGCGCGGCCGCACGCTGTCCAACGCCTTCATCATCCTCGACGAGGCCCAGAACACCACGCCCGAGCAGATGAAGATGTTCCTCACCCGCATCG
>ERZ773010.757-NODE-757-length-21853-cov-4.250528_pt1 | contig 21853 bp, 7 predicted proteins | sample MGYA00580842_ERZ773010 | MGnify/ENA primary metagenome ERZ773010 (study PRJEB29015, sample SAMEA2737982) | human oral metagenome | biome: human oral; feature: human-associated habitat; material: dental | place: China | collected 2107 ...
CTAATGTCAGTGTAGTTCCGGCAGGTACTTCAGACTTTGCGATACAAAGAACGGTATCGGCAGGGGATCCAGGTGATCCGCCTCTTAGAAAGTTTGAGTATAAGGTAACAGCTACACAGCCGGCAGGCGGAAGAAAGATACTGGTAAACTATAATGAGAATTGGGCTGATAAGGACTTCTGGACAAAGGTAAGCTTTGAAAAGAAGGGAGTATCAACATATGTACCGCCGACTGCTACTTCATGGAAGAAAGATCCTAAGAATGCAGCGAATGTATCAGTGCCTAATACATTGGCAACCATACTTGGAACTGCAGGCAACCCTGCTACCGCACTCCCTACACCGGGAACTGATTATGTGTTTGATTCGGTATATCTAAAGAGTAATCCGACTGTAAAGTATAGAAATCTTACTGATGTAGTGAATTTAAAGAAGGTTGCAGATGGAGGTATCGCAGATGCCCAAGGTAATGTAACATTGGTAGTAAATTTTGAAAAAGACCCTGTAAAATGGGCTAGGGTAGAGTTTAAACCGGGTCCGGGAGGAAGTCTTCCGGGTACAAGAAACTTCCCATCAAAGAATATCAATGATACTTTAGCAAGTTTTGCACCTACACCTACACCTAGACCTAACTATCAATTTGACGGTTGGTTTGTAGCTGATGATGACGGCAACCCTGTAACAAGAGTTACAACCTACGATCCTTTGATACCGCATTCAGGGGATTTCCCTGCTACAATGAAAGTATCTAATACCGATGTGTCAAATGATGGAACTACGAAGTTTACATATGTAGCGTTGTTTAAGGGGATTGACCCGAGACCGGGAGTATATGTTGCACCTGTGCTTGATGCGGGTACAGCAAATAACGGGCTTGGAACTATAAGTGTAAACGGAGCAAGTGATAGAAGAAGATACATACTTACAGATCTTGCAGGTAATATAATAGATAACAAGTCAGGCTCCGTACTTGGAACCGGAAAGTTTACAGATCTTGCTATAGGAAGAAGATATAATGTATACGAAGTGGCAGATGGTGATACAACTGCGTCAGGTAACATATCAGCTATAGCGGCAACTGCAAGAAGTGAAGCATCAGAAGTGTTGGTTCCTGTAACTACCGGAAGAATAACTTATGGTACCGGAACAACTACCGGAAAGAAGGTAACAGTGCCATCACCGGCAGCAGCTACAGAATATGCTTTAGTAAATACATCAACAGGTGACGTTGTACTTCCTACAACACCTGTAGTATTTGATAATGTTCCTGCCAATACGAACTTTGTATTGGTGGCAAGACCGGCAGGAGATACAACTCCTTTTGATGCACCAAGTGTGCTTGAGAACGGTACCGCAGTATATACACCTGCAGGTTCATCTGCGACAACAGCAAATTATAGACTTAGTTTGGTTGGCGATGATGTACATATAGTATCTGCAACAAGAGGGGGTAATCCTATAGACGGATTTACTGCAGGAGTAACAAGTTTTGACGGTCTTAAGTCAGGAGACAGAGTAACTATAAGTGCCCCTAATCAAAATAACCCGACTCAAAAGTGGATATTTGATAAGTGGATAGTAAATATAGGAACTCTTTCAGCATTCTCACCGGTGCAGTCATCAACTCAGTTTACTATGCCGGCGAATGACCTTATGCTGAGTTCAACATATAGGTATGATTCCAGTGTAGCCGGAGCACAAGCGCCTGATTTACTGGGATACAACAGTACATTAAACTATGTACCTATGAATGGTAAATTCAGTATAGATCCGGCAAATATTCTTGAGTATAAAAACGGTTCAAACGGTATAATTCGTAATTCAACCTCAGATGCCGCATTTATTAACTCAGGTAATATAAGCGGACATGAATCAAGCAAGAAGGTAACGTATACCGTTAAGTTTAATCAGAGAACTCCGCTTGCTTCAGAGTCCAATGCTATCAAGGCGATGTCTGCAGATCCTGCCAATGTAAGGTTTGCATTTGCAGTTGATGTAAGTCTTTTAAGAAAGTTTAATACTACAACTGTAGCACTTGATCCAAGCATAGCTATACCGGCTATGGATATATATGCAAAGCTTGATGATTCAAATAGAGGCGGATATGACTACAAGCTGTATAAGATAGCAGGCGGAACGGTAACGGAAGTTGCACCAAGTGTAGATTTGGATACACTTGCAGTTGAAAGTTTCGCTATAACGGGAGTACAACCGAATGCAGGCGAAAGTTATGTGCTTGCATATAAGAGACAAAATATTGTAACTATAGTAGATACCAAGTCTTATCTTCCGGTAACGGATCCGTCAAGAACAATACCAACAACTATCATAGTACCAGAAGGTGCTGCTCTTGAAGATGTAGCGGCTTATACAGCTTTAGGACTTGATCCTAATACCGATATAACCGCACCGAATGGAAAGAAGTATCAATTTGAAGGACTGTTCAAAGATCAAGGACTTACAGAAGGTAATACATTCTCAACAAGTGCAACGGTGGGCGAGGCTATGACTCTTTATACCAAGTATAAAGAAATAGGCGATCCTGCAAGAGAGAGAGCAAAAGATGCATTAGATGCAAAAATTGCAGAGATAGATGCTTTACTTAATAATCCTAATATTTCAGCAGCAGCCAGAGGTCAGCTTTCAGCGGCTAAGGCGGCAGCTAATGCTATCAAGGCAAAGGTTAATCCTTTAGCAACTATAGCAGAGATTAATAATATAAAGGATACTACAGTACAGGCAGCTATAGATGCAGCTAACGACTCGCTCACAATAGGTAATTCAAGAACCGAACTTAACAACTCAATAGGTCTTTCCAATACCTTACTTGCAGATACTACAAAGCCGGTAAGTGCGGATGACAAGCAAGCTATAGAGGACTTAAGAGACAGAGCGTCATTACTTTTAACAGATCCGAGTGCTACACAGGCTCAGATAGATGCTATGAGACAGCAGCTTAATGATCTTATAGATCAGGCTGAGGCAAGAGCTGATAAGGTTGTTGAACTTAACACAGTTATTAACGAACTTAGAGGTCTTGCACCTAACAGTAAGTTAAACAATGCTGATAGAGATGCAATAAACCAGGCTATTGCAGCGGCTGAAAGCCTAAGAGATAAAACTTCCAATCCAGCTGACCCAAGCCAGGCACAGGCAACTATTGCCGAACTCCTTGCTAAGAAGGCTGAACTTGAGCAACTCGTTAGAGCTGCCAGAGCCAAGATCAATAACTCCGGTTCCGGCGGTGGCGGCGGAAGCAGCTCCGGCGGCGGTGGCGGCGGCGGAAGCAGCTCCGGCGGCGGCGGACCTAAGGCTAAGAATGCAACTGTAGCCGGAGTTAACTATAAGACCTATAGAAATGAAACCGAAGGAGACTGGAGACAGAATTCAGACGGTAGTTGGAACTTTGTACTTAAAAACAGTGCAGAACCGCTTAAGAGTTCATGGGCAGCTATAGTTTACGGTTCAGGTGAGGGTCAAAGCCTTGCAACATATGCTTTCGATGCTCAAGGTAAGATGAGAACCGGATGGATACAGGATGATAAGGGGCTTTGGTACTACATGTCAGATACTCAGGGTTCAAGCTATGGAGCTATGGTCAAAGGATGGATCTTCAGTGCCGGAAAATGGTATTACTTAAGTCCGGTAACAGGATCTATGATGACAGGATGGCAGGAAGTAGAAGGTAATTGGTACTTACTTGCGGGAGACGGCTCTCTCTATGTAAATACCACAACACCTGACGGTTACCCTGTAGATGCTAACGGAGTATGGTTAAGAGAGACACCTTAATCATTTTCAGAATTAATTAAAAAAGATAAACAATTCTTATCTTTAAACAAAGAAGGGGTTTAAGCCTTGGCTTAAGCCTCTTTTTTTATTATCTTAAGACTGTTGTGCTTAAAATATCGCCTTTTGGGATACAGTATCCTGCGGTCAAACCGCCGATTTAAATCACTTTTATCTGCTTTTGTGACATAAAGTAAACTGTCAATATCTAGCAGAAATATACAATTTATGAAACAATTATTATAGTATTATAACAGTGATGATATCCTATTGAATTTTTACTTACCAAATGTTAAGATACAGGTATAATCCACTAAATGTATTTAAATTTAAACAGTGGATGCACCTAAAAGAAGGAGGACAAAGTATGGAAGATGCAATTATATAATCGTTCTTGCAGCATGTGGGTTTTAAGCAATTACAAAACTAAGAAAGGGGTATTATGAGAATTAAGTTTTGGCAAGTAGGACTCATGACTTCGCTGCTTACAATTTCTTTAAGTTTACCTGCACTTGCAGGTCAATGGAAAGAAGAAGACGGTGGTTGGAAGTATGTTGAGAACGACGGAACCATCGTAACTGACTCATGGAGAAGATCTGAGGATAAAAAATATTACTATCTTGGGGCGGACGGACTTATGCTTAAGGACAGCCTTATAAAAGATAATGATAATCTCTATTATGTGGGAAGCGATGGTGCCATGTATGTCAACCAGTGGAAGGGACTGGCTGATGCGGATGATGCCAATCTTACAAATTGGTATTATTTTAATGAAAGCGGCAAAGCTTATAAGAGTATTTCGGAAAAGATTGCACCCAAGTCAATAAACGGGAAAAAGTACATATTTGACGGGGACGGCAAGATGGTTACCGGACTTGTTAATGAGAACGGATATCCGGTGGATGCAAGTACAAGTAACAAATTCGTAGAAGCTTTATATTACTTTGGAGAAGACGGAGCTATGTACAGCGGACAATGGTATTTGTACAATGAAGTTGCGGAAACGGATATGCGCAGTCAATTAGGTCAAAGGGAATACTCGGATTACGGGCTGATGTGGATGTACTTTGATACAGACGGCAAAAAGGTGAAAAGCAATACATTATCCTCTGCTAAGACAAAGGAGATAGACGGCAAAACTTATGTATTTGATGAGAACGGTATTATGATACCGGGAATATCAGTAAGCAATGCCACTGTAAATGCCACCTCAAGCGATGCAAAGTACAGATATTCCGCAGACTCCAACGATGGAGAGCTTAAAAAAGACTATTGGTCATTTAGAGTTGCCAACGAGGGAATGTCGGATCATGATTACAACACCCAGGAGTTTAGCTGGTTCAGAACCAATTCGGAGGGTAAACTTTATAAGAATAAAATATACAGTGTATATAACAAAAAGTACGCCTTCGACAAACTCGGACGTATGCAGACAGGTTTTGTAATTATGTATTATGACGGAACCTTTGCTAAGGCTTACGAAGTGGATACTTGGAGTAAGGCGGACTTCCTTGCGGATAAGGCTCACTCTGAGATCCCTGCATTAGACAGAGGAAACTTATACCTCTTCGGAGCGGACGAATTAAATGACGGATCCATGAAGACAGGCGATGAGATTCATATAGAAATCGCAGACGGACCGGCAGTATTCGGATTTAAGCCTAACGGAATAGCATACGGAGCAGGATTCAGATTGGTGCGTCATTTGAACAGGTTCTACTATAACGGTCTGAGACTTGATGCCAATGAAGATATCGGATACGGAATAGTAAAAGATGCCGATCAGGGAAGTGACGCATGGTTTGTTGTAAACAAAGACGGCAGAGTGGTAAAAGGCAATAAAAAAGTGCTTAAAGACGGCTCAGACTCTTGGATAATACTAATGAATAATCAATTCTTTGCAAGAGTAAGCAGTTCTGAAAGTCCAAGTGCCCCTAAATTTAAGAACGGATCTTATTATATGTATGATTCTTCTAAAAAGGGTAATGACAGATTTGGAGACAGGATAACTGCAGCGCACGGCACAGATGATAAAACCGACTCCCAATTTGTGATTTTCAACTAGAGGAGAGGAGTGTAATATGAAACTAAGAAAATTAAGCAAAGTCCATAAGCGACTGCTGTCAGGTATACTTTCAGCGGCTATGGTACTGAGCGGACTGCCCGCACTTGGAGGCAGTACGGCTCATGCGGCAACAATATTGCAGGATGAGACTATAAGTACGGATTATACCAGGACAAGTGGAAACTTTTCATATGATAGCGGTGAGAATACTGCTTATGTAGTAGGACCTGAGACTTTGGGGTCTAACGGTTGGTTTCAATCTATCTTTGGAGAAACAGTCGGAAGTTCATTTAATATTGCAGCTATTGAACAAGCTATAGACAGGGTTAAAAATGGTGGTACAGCTCCTCTTGGTGCAAACCATACGGGTACAGCGGGCTACAATACCGATCCTAGTACTGCAATTAAGACAGCCTTTGGAGATAACTGGTGGCATACCAGATACGCCTTTGGAGCTGAGAGTACTGTTATACCTGCCATAACATATGAAAGTTTAACCAGTCCTAAACCTACAGGTGCTACATCTCCGACTGAGGCTAATCTACAAAATTTCCCGTTAAATGTTAATGGTCATGTGGTTAAGAATGGTGAAGTAGTTGAACTTAGCAAACATGATGATGCAAGGAAAAAGGTTGAAGTAAGAAGAAGCCTTAAGGTATCGGATGATGAGCAATATATAATTATTGAATATACCGTGCATAATAAATCGACTGATTCCGGTAATAATCCGATACCTGTAGAATTTTGGATAGGTAATCAAACTGATACTATGATGCATAGGTCTGACAATTGCCCTATAATACTTACAGACCAGACCGGAAACCCGAACTTGGGATCAGACGAGGGTATTACGATGTTTGCATCACATGGTGATGGAGGACAAAGTGAAGCTCCTCAGTATCAGCTTACAGATTTTAAGCTTCTTACTCATTCAGGCAATAGGGATTTGGGAGTGGGTATTACCAAAAGACCTTCCGGAGACAACAGTCATCTTAGAGCCTGGGTAGGTCAGTGGTATGAAACCCCTAGACCTGAAACCGGTTTAACTAATAGTGTTAAGCAGGGTGCCTATGTATTTGTCAAGGGTAGAAAGACTTTTGCTAATGTAGGTGACTCATCTGCAGCTTTTTCAGCCTATATGGATATGGCTGCTAATGAGACTAAGACTGCAAGGTTTGCAATCAGAATGAGGACCTCAGTTTACTATGTTGATCATGATTATGATGGTGCTGCCGGTACTCCTAACGGTTTTATCTCAAGACCTTATACATCTATACAAAGCGCAATTAATGCGATGCATGGATATGGGGTAAAAAAAGGCTATATAGCACTGCAAAATGATGAGACAATAACCTCTACTATAAGTATTCCGGATGGTATGGATATTACATTTACCAGTACGGAGTTTGTAAGACCGAGCGGATTAAGTGTTAATGGAGGAAGTGAGGGAAATCCGATATATAATTCTACAATACCGACTCCTGTAGATTATGACGCTCCAAGTAAGAGAATCATTAGAGGATTTGATGGACCTTTGTTCAATGTAGAGCATGAAAAAAGTAAACTTACTATAGCTGATGTGGTGGTAGACGGCAATAATGTACCCGCTGTTGCACCACTTATAACCGCTTCAAGCGGAGAAGTAAGAACAAAAGCTAAATCTAAGTTTGTAAATGCCATACTTGATGATACAAAGCCGGCAGTTACAAGTACCAATCCGACAATGGCAAGTGCCATATCAATTACCGGTACAGCTAAGTTTGAGATGAGAAGTGGTACAATAACCGATAACAAGGCTTATGGAGGTTCAGCGGTATACATAGACAGTACAGCTGCTAAACCTATGGATATAGCCGGTGAAGTAATTATTGATGGCAATAAAAATAAGGATACTACTACAGCAGGTGAGAATCAGGCTAACGTAAAGCTTGGAACCGGTAAAACTATCTTTGTAGATAAAAGAGGTTTGGACGGCACTGCCAAGATAGGTATATCTGTTGAACAATCACCTACCAAGACCAACATGGGTACTGAGGCTGTAACCTTTGAGGGAAGTACAGTGCCTTATACCGGCAATAACTTTAAGGCAGATAAGAAGGGTACATCAGCAGTAGGAGGATCAACTGCCAACTCAGTTACACCACATGACGATCCGAGTACACATCCCCAAACTCCGGGACGTATATATATACAGGCAGGTATGTATTCACTTAATATCTACTATGTAGATCATAACGGCAAGTCCATGCAGGATCCGGTTGTACATAGTGAATTTGCTGTCCAACTGCCTTTAAGACCGAAACAGGATGTAAATAAGTCGGATGCGGCGGCAGGTATGATACTTAATTACGCATTCCCTACCATCTTTAACGGTTGGAAGTACAGTAGTTATACCGTAGAGCCGACAACTGCAACCGATGAGGGTGTCAGTATTTCTTCAACCGGTGTGATAACAGGAACCATGCCGGCTAAAAACGTTAATATAACTATCAAACTGGAAAAGATCGGTATTAATTATGTATTCGATCCGAATAACGGCGGTGCGGTTATAAATAAGTTTGAAACCGTTAACCCGGGAGCAGTTGCTTCCACACTTGGAGGATTACCGCAGGTACAAAGGACAGGTTACCAGTTTGACGGATGGTTCCCGTTTAACGATACCAATCCTCAAAACGGTAAGTATGATGCAGGAGAAGAAGTATCCGGCGGTACACAGCTTACAGCTTATCTGGTACCCCATGCTTCGGCAGAAGGTACACATAGGTACTATGCAAAGTGGTCTCCGGGAAGCGGAACGTATCCGATCGGTATAACCTACAGGAATACAACAGCTTCACTTCCGCTTACCTTCGGTACGGATACACGTAATTTACATGTAGATGATCCTATAAATGAGATGCCTGTGAATGTACCGGGTTACAGATATGCAACTTCTTCAAGAACTCCAAGTAATAAGGGAGTGTTGGATCCGGCTACCGGAAGCTTTACCGGCAACATGCCTCCTCTTGGAATAAGCTTGCTTTACAGATACACGGTAGATCCCAACACACTGTTTAATCTTAATGTAATACATGTGGACAGTGCCGGTAACGTAATAAGGACAAACACTCCAACACTACAAAGAAGAGCGGAGCAGCCCTTTACCGTATCTAAGATAACCTTACCGGGATATGACTATTTCAGAACAGAGATAGCAGCCGGTGCAGATGATATTCCAAGTCAGTTCAGAGTAGGACTTAACGGAGTACTGCTTGGCGGTATTGACCAGCTTAACGGTCAGGTACAGGGCTATATGCCTAACCAGGATGTAACCATTAAGTTTATTTATAATTCAAACTCCGCTTCTGCAATAACAAGAAGATTTACAGACAGAGAGGAGTTAACCAAGGTTATACACAGTGATGTGACCAACCAGACACCGAACGGCAGTGTATCAGTTCCGGCTATTGCAAGTATGCCGCAGCTATACGGATATGTATATGATACGAATTCCAGTGTTAATATAACACCTCCGGGAACACAGGTCTCAGCTAATCCTGCTACCGGAGACTTATTCGGAACTATGCCTCTGTCAGGCGGAGTTATAGCGGATTACAGATTAAGTAAGGATATGAGTAAGTGGCAGCATATTAATTTCGAATTTACCACTAATTCATTGGGTACGGGAACTATATCACCGACTACCTCGGCAAGACCTGTACTTCTTAGTGATGGAACTGCTGCCGGTGATCAATATGCTCAAACCTTCGGAACCATAAAAGCACTTGGTATACTGCCTACAGTAACACCCGATCCTTATCATATGGTAGAAGGTTGGTACTTAGATCCGGCAGGAACCATACCTATGGTTGATAATATGAAACTTGCAATTGTTCCGCCGCCGGGAGTAAGAACTATCTATGTAAGACTTGTAGAAGATCCGAGCAAGTGGGTGGATATAAACTTCGTTACTGCAGACCCCGCACTCGGTTCAGTGAATCCTACAGGTACATATATACCGGGAGGAAGTCCGCAGCATCTTCACTTTGATGAAGTATGGAGCAATGTAGTAACACCTCCTACCACTCCTATAGCCAACTATGAGTTAAAGAATTGGACCTCACCTGCAGGAAGTATCATGAAACCTACAGATACTGTAACAGCAGGTACTTACAAGGCTAACTTCGGCAAGATAGGTTCAACTTGGGGACTTGTTCCGGGAGCATTCAGTGCTACCGGTCATATAGGCTTTGACGGTAGCGGTGAGATACATGTACACGGTACACAACCGGGTAATGTATATGTAGTAAGCGATCCGGACGGCATAATAGTAGGAGTACTTCCGGGACCGCCTACAGGAACCGAGCTTGAGTTTAAGAGCTTGGTACCGGGAAGAACTTACAATGTAAGAGAAGGCGGACCTGATACAACAGCTACAATAGGACAACCTGAAAGCAGCATAGGAGGAAGTAATGTATCGGCACCTAAGCCTGTTACCATACCTTCTATAGATACCAACAAGTCTGTCGGAGCCGATCCTAATAATGAAGGAAAGGCTCAAATAGTAATCAATCCGGCTGACCCCGATGCCGACTACGCACTTATCGACTCAAACGGTAATGTAGTTCAATATCCGGGCTCTGATAACGGATGGATGACACCAAAGGGTAACAACCCTCCGACAGTAACATTTGATAACCTTGATATAGGCGAGACCTATATAGTGGTTGCAAGAAAGAAAGGCAATCCTACAGAGACACCGCTTGGAAATATTAATGCAGGTGTTCAGGTAGTAGCTAATCCGGGCGATATGGTAGAGGCTATAAACTACACCATAGAGACCAGAACTAACGCAGTAGGTGCCAATGTTGAAGTAAGAACCGTAAGAGGCGAGGCTATAAATGCACCTTCTTATGACAAAATTCATGAGAATGATGAATTCAGCATACATGCAGATCCTACAGACTCTAACGGTAATCACTTCTTATATTGGATAATTATGAACGGAAGAATCCCGGGTGTAACCGGAAGAATAAATTCCAATGATTATTCAGGAAAGTTAAGCAAGAGTAATGTAGTATTCAGAGCGGTTTACGACCTTCCGAGATTTAACCCGGCAGGTGATAAGATAGCTCCTGTAGAGGAAGTTACAAGAGGCGGTTCAGAAGGCGAGTTTGCACTTGATCCTAACGGAATACCTCAGCTTGAGCAGGATCTGAGCAATCCTACAGATGTAAGCCTTATCAATGTAAACAGAGCTGATGTACGTTACAAGATAGTATTTAATAAGAGAACTGCCAAGACTCCTGAAGTTGATATAGTTAAGGCGGTGCCTTCAACCTTATGGAACAGATATCCTAACGCTTTCACGGCAGCCTTCGCCCTTGATATCAAGGAAGAAAGATATGTAGATGGAAGATTGGTGCAAAATGCTTCACCGTCCAATGCTTATCTTAAGGCGGTTGTGCAGCTTGATAACCAGGATGCGGATATGCTCGACTATGAGATCTGGGATCTGGGTCTTAATGTAGATGCCACATGGAATGCTACAACACCTACTACAGCAACACAGATTGCTATAGTTGAACCTGTAGCGGACAATGCCGGACTCTTCAGTTTTGATGCCAACGTTAACCATACCTATGTATTGGTATACGCTAAGACATTTAAGCTGTACTTTATCGATAATACTCCGGTAAAGAACTCTGTATATCCCGATAATGATACAAGCAGGAACTTCTATAAGAAGATCAAGGTAAGAAAGAAAGATCATGTGTCTGCAAGTGAGTATGCTGCGGATTACAGCGTAGTAACAAGCTATGTAGACGGAAGCGGTGCTTTGCACCTTGAAAGTCCGTTTGACGGAATAGACGGTGTAACCTATATCTTTAAGGATTGGTATAAGAAGAACATAGATACAGTGGACACCGATAACGAGCCGGTTCCAGGTCTTATCTTTGATCCGAATTCAGAGGTTACCAAGACCATGCCTATCTATGCTTACTATAAGACCAATAAAAAGGCTGTAGCAAGGGCAAGAGTTGATCTGACCGATCTTGTAGGAGTGGCTAATAATCTTACCTTGGATCCGTATCTTAAGGAAGGTGAAGTTGAAAGACTTAAGATAGCTATAGGAATAGCACAAAATGTTCTTGACAGGAAGAGAGGCAGATTTGATACCGAGTGGGATAGAATAGCTGAAAGAATGGCTAACTACCCTGAGCTTCAAGATGCTATAGATGCCTTGAGAAGAATAGTTGACGAGATGAACAGGCTTATCGATCAAAGAAGAAATAACCTAAGCTCCCGTATAGGCGGCGGAGGTGGCGGTTCAGGCTCCGGCGGAAGAGGAATGGGTACTAAGACCAGTGCTTTCACATCTAATCCGCAAATTACCTTTACTCTCGGAGTAGACGGTGCTTGGGAGATAAATCCTGTAACCGGCAGATGGTCATTCGTACTTCAAGGAGGTCTGCCTCTTAATAATAAGTGGGCTAAGATCCAATATAGCAATGATAAAGGAAAACTTGCTACAGACTGGTACAGATTTGACAAGCAATCAAGCCTTATAACCGGATGGTATAGGGATGAGAGCAGCGGCAAATGGTACTATATGTCGGAAGAAACCGGCAAGAAAAACGGTGTTATGCAAATTGGCTGGCTTTATAAAGACGGCAAGTGGTATTATCTCGACCCGGTAGTGGGAGAGATGTATGTCGGCTGGCACATGATAGGTGATAAGTGGTATTACTTCAGTGTCGGTAATGATGGACGCCCTTATGGATCACTTTATATAAGCGAGACTACACCGGATGGTTATAAAGTAAACCATGACGGTGAGTGGGTACGCTAGAGTGAAAAGGAGAGCAGATGAAAAAGATAAATATTAAAAGAAAGCTTGCAGTTACACTGACTGCTGCCATGGTGTTTACCATGGCAGCACCGGCAGTGCCGGCACATGCGGCTGTAGGTGATATAACTTTTGATTTCACAGAAATGACCCCGACGGTAGGTACGGTGCAGAATATTACGATAAACGGTGCAGGCGGTTCGGCAATAAATAAGACTACCGGAACCCCGTCAGCCGGCACATTTTTTGCTAACAGTACCGGCAGTATCTATATGCCTTACTGGAACGGGGGATTTAACAACACGGGTAACCATGCAACTTTCAACGGCAAGGCTTTTGGGCTTGACGGTTATGTAATCACCGGCTGGTATAGGGATAAAGCATCAATTTATAATCATTCTAATAAAAACTTTATGGATGAGCAATATTATCCTTATGTAGATGGGACAAAGTACATAGCGGTACTTGCTGCGGATCCTGCTGCCACTAAGGTATATGAATACAAAGAAAGTCACAAGCCTGTGAATAGTACTATAGTAGTTCCTTCAGAGTTGAATGTGGAAGTTACGAATAACAAGCATGTATTGGAAGGTGTACAGGCATCGCCGAAGATCATACCGGGTTATAAGCTTGCCGCTGTCGGCGGCGTAAGCTCAAAGGTAAAGATGAGCAGCAATCCTGATGTTTTCAAGGATACTACCAACGGAGATCACATATTTGCAGGCGATACCGGTAAGAACTTTAAGTATGAGAACGGTCAGGTTAACGGTACCATGGTTAATAAACCGCTTGAAGTTGCTTTTAGCTATGAGGTTGATAACAGTCAATTATTCAGTATCAAGGTAAAGCATAAACTTGACGGAGGTACTCCTGTTGTAGACAGAACTCTTAGAGAGTTTGCGGTTAATACGGACCTTGCCACTAAAAATATTAAACCTGATCGCAGTCTTATAGAGCCGGTTGGAGGAGATACGCAGCCCAGATATACACTGAGTTCTGTAGATATCAAGAATGCGGACGACAATGCAGTCACTTCAAGCTCAAGCCTTTTGGGACTTAGCGATGGAGGAATTACCTATAAACCTGTAACGGATCCGATTGCCACCAAGGGTATGATTACCGGTAAGATGATCAACCAAGGTTTGACGGTAACATATAATTATACAAGCAATCCTGCTTACTATATGACCTTGTCGGTAAGATATGAGGATACCAACGGTGTAAATCTTACGGATAAAGTTGCAGCTAAGGTAGCCAGCAATATAGCGGCTGACATTAACTCATCTACAGCTACCAGACCGGCACGTGCATCGGTCGGTACTCCTAATGACAAGTTTGTATATAAGGTTCCTACATCAGGAGGCAGCTATACGGTATATGCTCCGGTACTGGACGGATATACAACCAATCCGCCGCCGGCTATATCTGTAGGTAATTCAACACAGTATGATAACTCAAACTTCTCTCCTCCGTCAAATAGCGGATGGAGTACAGGAACTCCTACTTTTACAGTTAATGCAGGTTCCGCTCCGCAAGGTTCAGCCGAGGTGGTAGTTACTTACAACCTTGATAACAATAACCTTGCCAATGCAAGCTTTGCAAGCAGTATGGGTGGAAAACTCATGGTAGGAAATACGGAGTATGATGCAAGCAATCTTGCACATCAGGTAAGCTTTATAAAACAAAATAAGATTGCCTCTCCGAGAACCTATGATCTGGTTATACCGTCAGGTAAGCTTCCTACACCGGTAGCTGACGATGGATATAAGTTTGTGAGCTGGCAGCTTGATAAAAAGGACGGTAACGGTTATGTAGATATAACAGTACCGGGAACTTATACTTTACCGGATCCTACTCCAAGTATTCCTCCGACACCTGACTTGGTTAAGTTTAAGGCGAGGTTTGCAGAGGATCCCGACCAGTGGTCAACCTTCAGATTCCAGATTGCAGACAGCAGCTTGACTGATAACGGTTTAACCACATCTGTGAAGTTGATTAATAAACAGGGCGGTCTTCCAAGGGTACTTAAGTGGAGTGATGCAAAGACCGCTGCGGATCTGCAAAATACCGTTACAGCACCTGCGGGTAAGACTGTTAAATGGTTTGATGAGAACAGTCAGGAGATGAGAGATGATTCGGTTCTCGTGAATAATGCAACTTACAAAGCTTATGCGGTAAGTCCTTCTACAGGAACAGTAAATGTACCGACTGTTACACCGGTGGTTGATCCTATAAGCGGAGTACCTTCACTTAGAGTTACTTCTGCAATAGATACGGATCTTAGATACATAGTAACGGATCAAACAGGCAGGGTAGTTCTTGATGTGCCGGGTACATCTTTGGTTGCAGGCGGTAACATAAGCGGAACCGGAATAAATCCGGGATACACTTATAGAGTGCATACAGCACTTTCGGGAGCTGCAGGTATAACAGTAGGACAGCCTATACCGGCTGCAGGCAGCGATATATCGGCAGGAAGCCCCGATGTTACCGTACCGGCTACCGCAACCCCTCCGGCAGTAATAGAAGATTCGAATAATCCGGGAAGAAGAACTATAATTATAACTCCTGTTGCACCTGACACCGAATATAAACTGGTAGATGCCGCAGGAAATGAAGTTTACGATTATGTAGCACCGATTTCGGGTAAGGTTGAATTTACGGATCTTGATCCTAATGTAAACTATACGGTAGTACCGAGAAGAAGCGGTGATACACTTACACCACCTCCTAACAGTGCGGGTGTTGTAGTCAATACGGGAACTCTAACCCCGCTTGTGATGCCGAGAAAGGTTAGTTTAATACTTCCTTCCGGTATGCTTCCTCAGGTAGCGAAGTTAGATGGAAGTTCGGTAACCGCACAACTTGAGAGGCTCAACAGTGTACAACCGGGTACTCTTGTGGAAATTACACTAAGAAGTATAGATATGAGCACCAACAATATTTTCTCAGGTAATTTTGTTACTACAGGAATAACAAATCCTAATATAACAGGTACTTATATATCATTTACCATGCCGAATAATGATGTAACCGTGCAGGCGGTTTACTCAGCACCGGGAGTAACCTGGGATTCGGGCACACCTCCGTCATCAACAGGAGGCAATCCGGTACTTGACCAATCAAACGGTAAAGTAGCGGTTGAAGTTCCTAATATAACCACACCGGGTGAGTACAGACTTCGTATAGTAAGAGATACCAATGTACCCGATACTATAAAGGATGATATACAGGCTCAAGAAGGTGATACACCGTACACCGCTTTATGGCAGGCAAAGGCTGTAGTGGAAGTATGGAACGGAAGTGCCTGGGAAACCTACACAGGCAATGTAGATGCTTTAAGAGCTACATTCAACACCGGCAGTCTGACGCAGGGTAACAGAGAGTACAGACTCTATGAGTCGGTGGCATCCGCTTCCAATGCTACAAGGCTAAACGGTACATATGAAGCCGAGTGGACACAGACTAATTATACGGGTTCATTTGAAACTGCTATAACAAACGGAAGTGTGTATACTTTCGGATATATTGAACATCCTTCTTATAACATAAGGATAAAGAGTACCAGAGAAGGAAGTGTCAACATAGGTGTATTCGTAAGAAGAGGCAAGTCCTTATCGGACTATGCCGATAAGTACCAAGCGGAACTTGACAGAGAAAAAGCCTTACCGGATATAGATATCAATGGTATTACGTGGATTTTCAGAGGTCTGTCTTCTTCCAGGACGGAATTTGTGGAATATGATGATACAAAAATTGCAAATTCCGACGGTGTAATATATATCTACTTTGATAATGATAAGAAGAGTAGAGATGATGCATTTGGAGAGCTTAGAAAGGGTATAACTGAGGCTGCAAACATAGCGGCAAGTGCAAATCCGGGAACTCAGGCAAGAATACAGGATGCTATAGATGAGGCTAATCAGGTACTCAATATGTCAACTCCGAGGAAGGCTTCCAAAGAGGAGCTTAGAAATGCTTACACCAAGCTTAGAAATACGCTTATGGAACTTTTGGGCAGCGGCTCCGGCAGTGGCGGTTCCGGCGGCGGTTCCGGCGGCGGCTCCGGCGGTGGTGGTGCTATGACCACCAACAGCGGAAAGAGCATAAAGGTAGGAACCGACGGTACCTGGCAATTAGTTGACGAGCAAAGACATATCTGGAGGTTTAACTTAACCTCAGGCTCCAAGATAACAGGTTGGGCAAGACTTGCCTATACAAGTAATGGAGTAACCAAGACCGGATGGTATCACTTTAACTCCGGCGGTGATATGGATACGGGCTGGTTTGAGTCAGGCGGAAAGTGGTACTTCCTTTCAACAACTCATAACGGTTTTTATGGTGAAATGCTGACAGGTTGGTATTACGACACTACTTCAGGTAAATGGTACTATCTTGATGAAAGCGGTGCCATGGTAGTAGGTTGGTATAATATTGGAGGCAAGTGGTATTACTTGTCAAATACTTCAAGTAATAATCAACCATACGGTTCATTATATGTAAGTACTTCCACACCCGATGGATATAAGGTAAATGAAAACGGAGAGTGGATACAATAAAGCAATAAACCCACATACTGCAGCTTGGTTTATATAGCTGTAACAAAAGCCCGAGACTTAAGCATAACTTGCAAAAGTTTCGGGCTTTTTTTATAAAAATAGAATTTAAGACTTGCAATGTAGGCTTATATATGGTATGATTTAGTCGTAATAAGGGAAACCGAGTTACACACGTGCATTATGCACTCCTATATCACTCTAACAGGGAATAAGTAGTCTTAGGGCTACTTTTTCTCGTTTAAATGCAGTTATTAAAGTTATATTTGATAAAATAAACCTTGATAGAATCTCTGTTTGCAGCAGTTTCGCCAATCTTATAAAGTCTTGACATATCCGGAATAATTATTTAATATATGATATTAAGAATAATTATTAAAATTAAATCTAAGAGGAAAAAAATGAGAGAATTAAAGTACAGTAAACAAAGAGAAGCTATAGTGGAATGTTTGAAAAACCGACATGATCACCCAAGTGCGGATCTGGTATTTCAGACTCTGAGAAAAGATAATCCGAAGATAAGTTTAGGTACGGTCTACAGAAACTTAAACCTCCTTACTGAAATGGGAGTGATACTGAAGATAAGTTGCGGAGACGGTATAGAAAGGTATGATTACAATACTCATGAGCATTATCATTTTGTGTGTAAGTCCTGCGGCAATGTAGCAGACCTTGAGCCGAAAGATTCATGGGTGGACAATAGTTTGGTAGATGAAAGCGTAGGCGTTGCAGACTCACATTCACTTATATTTTACGGTATTTGCTCACATTGTGCCGCAAAACATACACATTAGCAGTGTTTCCAATCAATTGTTTATGTTGTCGCCGATTATAAAATACACAAAACTTTCATAAAGATTGCTTATAAGTACTGGTTACAAAGGATATTCTATGCTATAATATAAAGATGTATATAAGAGGGGCTTGCAGAAAGTACTTTGCTCTATAAAGGAAATCTATGCAGATATGCCAACTGTAGCGGACTCTCTGAAAAATTTTAAATATAGGAGGGATTTTTATGGCAGAGGAAAGTATGAAAGACTTCGAACAGGAGATCAATGAGTCTTTGGAGAATATAAAAGACTACGAGGACAAAGATGCCGGCAAGTGGGAAGTATTTGAAAAACAGCTTGCAGACAAAGAAGTACTCAGAGTTAAAATAACGGAAATCGTTAAAGGTGGATGTGTTGCATTGGTTGATGAAATCAGAGCATTCATACCTGCAAGTCAGTTATCTACAAGCTATGTGGAAAAACTTGAAGACTATCAGGGAAAGAGCCTTGATGTAGTTATAATAACCGTTGACAGAGACAAGAAAAAACTTGTGCTTAGCCATAGAGAACTTGAAAAAGAAGCAAGAGACAAGGAAAGAAAAGAAAAGGCGGCAGCTCTAAAGGTTGGAGATGTGGTAGAAGGTAAGGTTGAAAGCATACGTGACTACGGTGCCTTTGTTGACCTTGGAGACGGAGTCAGCGGACTTATACACATTTCTCAGATATCACATAACAGAATTAAGCATCCTTCAGCAGTTTTGAAAGAGGGAGACAGTGTTAAGTGCAAAGTTATAGCTAATGAAGGCGGAAAGATCTCACTTTCCAAAAAAGCACTTGAGGAAGAAGTAAGACAAAAAGAAGAAAAAGCGGGATTTGACGGCTTTAAATATGAGGAAAAATCTTCAGTAGGTATGAGTTTGGGTAATTTGTTAAAAAATATAAAGCTTGACTAAAAGGAGTTTATTATGCCAAAGGATGCAGAAAAATTATCTAAGGAGTTATTATTTTCTTACAAACATGTAGCAAAGGAAGATAAGAAGGAATTCAAAAAGTCGGATGAATTTGCGATAGCCTATAAGGAATTTCTTAATAAGGCAAAAACTGAAAGAGAGTGTGTGGCTCTTGCTAAAGAGATGCTTACCAAGGCAGGTTATAAAGAGTTTGATATAACTAAAAAGTACAAGGCGGGAGATAAGGTTTATAAGATCAACAGGGGCAAGGCTATAATGGCAGCTACCTTTGGAAGTAAGGACTTAAATGAGGGTATTAGGATCAATGCCGCTCATATAGACTCTCCGAGACTTGATCTTAAGCCTAATCCTCTTTACGAGAAGAATGAATTGGCATTTTTTAAGACTCATTACTATGGCGGTATCAGAAAATATCAGTGGGTTACCATACCTCTTGCCATGCATGGGGTTGTTATAAAAAAAGACGGAACAAAGGTTGAGATAAATATAGGAGAGGCGGAAGATGATCCTATATTTATGATAAGTGATCTGCTTCCGCATCTTGGTATGAAACAGGGTGACAGAAAGCTTGCCGAGGGTATTACCGGAGAAGAGCTTAATATAATAGTTGCTTCTCTTCCGATCGATGATACGGATATAAAGGATGCGGTAAAGCTTCATGCAATGAAACTCTTAAATGACAGATACGGCATTACGGAAAGAGATTTTGCCAGAGCCGAGATAGAGTTTGTGCCTGCACATAAGGCTAGGGATATGGGCTTTGACCGCTCTTTGATAGCGGCTTACGGACAGGATGACAGGATTTGTGCTTATCCGGCGCTTGTAGCCGAGATAGAGACTAAAAAACCTGAGCATACCACACTTACAGTGCTTGCCGACAAGGAAGAGATAGGCTCTGTTGGCAATACGGGACTGCATTCCAATTTTGTATATGATTTTATATCTATGCTTGCTACTAACAAAAAGGCTGATGTAAGGGTAGTATGTGAGAATTCCGCCTGCCTTTCTTCTGATGTCAATGCGGCTTATGACCCTACTTTTGAGTCGGTATTTGAGGCAAATAATTCCTGCTACTTAAACCACGGCTGTGTGCTTACCAAGTATACAGGTGCAAGAGGAAAATACAGCTCCTCAGACGCAAGTGCCGAGTTCATGGCAAAGGTTATAGACATAATGGAAAGTGCCGGAGTACATTGGCAAATAGGTGAGCTTGGAGCTGTTGATGTAGGCGGCGGCGGTACGGTAGCACAGTTTGTTGCCATGCTCAACATAGATGTTGTAGACCTCGGTATACCTGTGCTTGCTATGCATGCGCCTTGCGAAGTTGCAAGTAAAATAGACTTATATAATGCATACAAGGCATTTAAGGCGTTTTATGCCTAAATAAATACAAAGTGTGATTAGGAGGAAGTACTGCACGAGTTAATGATTTGTAAGCCTCATTCAATCAGTGCTTTCCTAATTAACTAAGAACTGTCTTAGCTTTTAAGAGGTACTTATTTTGAGTACCTCTTGGGATTTTATATTTAAGGAGAACATATTTAAAATGAAAATAAGAAATATTGTAGCTGTGTGTGGTATTGTTGTAGGTGCTGTATTTATGAGTACCGCCTGCTCCAATAATGCAAAAAATAAAGAAATAGGTGCCAGTGAAGCTGATAGCAGCAAATCTGCAGAGAGTGTAGATTACGGAAAGGTAACCTTAGGAAAGTACAAGGGTATAGAGATTGAGGTAAGCGATCCCGCAGTTACCGATGCGGAGGTAGAATCCCGTATCCAAAGTGCTTTATCTACAAGCCCTAACAGAGTATCTATAACAGGTAGAGATAAGGTGGAAAACGGAGATCTGGTTAATATAGACTTCGAAGGTAAGATGGACGGGAAGACTTTTGACGGCGGAACTTTTAATGGATATGAGCTTACCATAGGTAGCGGAAGTTTTATAGAAGGATTTGAAGAGCAGGTTATAGGAATGAAAAAGGGAGAGACCAAGGACATCAACCTTACATTCCCCGATCCTTATCCGAACAAGCCTGACTATGCCGGAAAACCTGTAGTATTTAAGGTAAAAGTTAATGATATATATACAGAAGAACCTGCCGAGTTCAATAATGCTTGGGTTGAGAGAGTAACCGAAGGTAAGCAAAAAACCACTGAAGAGTACAGGGCTGCTGTAAAAGAAGAGCTTAAAAAGTACAAAGAGATGATGGAGACTACTGAAGCTCAGATAGCAGCAATCAACAAGGTTATGGCTGATTCAACCTTTGAACTTTCAGAAGCGGGTATTAATAAAGAAGTTGAGACTATTAATGCAAGCTTACAAAAGGCTGCCGCATCTTACGGTATGGATTTTGAACAGTTCAAGCAGGCTACAGGTACTACTGATGAGAGTACCCGAGAAAGAGCTGAGTCATTTGCAAAACAAAGACTCGTAATAAATGAGATCTTCAATAAAGAAAATATGAAATTGGAAGATGAAGATTATAAGAAAGTAGAGGAGTCTGAAGGTAAGACTAAGAATGAGCTTATACTTGAAGAGGGACAGGAAGCTGTAGATGAGTATGTTAAGTCTGTAAAGGTTGTAAATTTCTTGGTAGACAATGCGGTTAAGAAAGTGGTAAATGTTGACGCTACAGCCGCTCAAAGCGAGTCTGCAAGCGAATCAAAGGCTGAAAGTACAGAGGCTGCAAAGGAAAGTTCAAGTAATTAGTGCATTGACTTACTTGATGATATTTTGATTAAATAAATTCGATTATTAGAGCAGAGTCTTTTTAAGACTCTGCCCTTTTGCTAAATAAGAGAGGTTTTTATGATATTTAAAGAGATAAAGTATGATATAGAAGCCGTAATGCAAAGAGACCCGGCTGCAAG
>ERZ773010.760-NODE-760-length-21824-cov-18.319721_pt1 | contig 21824 bp, 20 predicted proteins | sample MGYA00580842_ERZ773010 | MGnify/ENA primary metagenome ERZ773010 (study PRJEB29015, sample SAMEA2737982) | human oral metagenome | biome: human oral; feature: human-associated habitat; material: dental | place: China | collected 2107 ...
ATTTTATATAAAATACTCCCTCCGACAGCATTATCTGTACAGGTTATATGGGTTTGATTCTCAGCAAAATTGCTCCCCAGTATTTTTATTAAATTGTTAAATTTTTTATAAATTTTATTTATTTTACTTTAATTTCTTCAAAATCAGGATATACTTTTTTGGCATATTTTAAAGTATTTTCATCTAAATTCATAATATACCACTTGTTTTCGTCTTCAAATACCAATGAATCTTGTTTTCTATCCACTTTTTGATTATCAACTGCCACTGTGGTTACTGAGGAAATAATTGCATAATTCCTTCCTGCTGATGTTCTTCCAATTTTAGCAGCATCTACATCATAAACAACGTTTTCAATTTTAAGTTCAGTTTGAACAATTTTCAATATTTCTGTCATCATTTTTTTTAGTTCTTCTACTGATGTCGAATTTTTTTCTGCAACGTATTTTAAATACTTTTCAGGAATTTCGTTTATAACTGTCGCATAATTCCCTGCCATTATATCCTTTGTAAATTTATCAAATTTTGCCTTAATTTCCGGCTTCACTTTCTTCCAGTTTTCCTGTGCCAGTTCACTTTGTGCCTTATCCACATTTTTACAAATTTTTTCGTCATTTTTTTCTTTACATTTCACAGCCGTTTCTTTTAGTAATTTATCATTTTTTTTCAAATTTTCAACGCTGTATTTATTTCCGCAAGCTGTAAAAAATAATGCCGCAAACACTGTTGCCAATAAAAATTTTATCTTTCTCATTTTTTCTCCATTTCTTATTTTATTTCCATCAAGTCAGGATAAAGCTCTTTCATAGAAGTTATATAATTTTTGTCAAAATTCACAAGATACCATCTGTTCTCATCTTCAAATGCCAATATTTTACCTTTGGACTCTATACTTTTCCCTTTTACTGACATTGTTACAGTCGTTGGAATAAGTGCGTAATTTCTTCCTCTGCTTGTTTTCCCAATTTTGGTATTTTCTAAATCATATGTGCTTTTAGTAAATTTTACATCTTTTGTTATTCCACCTAGCAGCTTAACTGTAGAATTTTTAAATTCCGGAACTGTCATTGACGCTTTTTTTGCCATATAGCTTAAATATTTTTCAGGCAATTCATTAATATTTGCCATGTAATCTCCATTTACTGCGGCTTTTGCAAGTTTATCCATTCTTGCCTTTATTTCAGGCTTTACTCTATTCCATACCTGTTGTGCTGTTTCAGTATTCTTGCTTGATTTTTCAGAAACTTTTACATTGTTATTTAAATTTCTATTGCCATTCTTACTCCCAGCAGCTGAAAAAGCTATTGCTGAAATAATAATCATTAATCCTGCTGTTATTTTTTTCATTTATCCTCCAAATAATATTTGTTTTTGCTGCCCTGTCTTTGCTGTTATTCAGCTTTTACATCTGCAAGGTCAGAATACATTTCCTTTAAGATTGCTTTGTTCTTTTCATCAATATTTACCACATATAATTTATCTCCATCTTCAAATACTAAAGACTTCTGATTTATTTCAGCTTGGTTGCCTTCAGCTGAAACTATACTTTTTGTGGGTATAATCGCATAATTTCTTCCAGCACTTGTCTGTCCGTATTTTGCATTTTCTACTTTATATTCGACTTTTTCAAATTTTATTTGTTTTACCGCTTCCTTTAAAATTTGCAATGTTGTTTCTTTAGCCTTCTGAGGTGTTGTGGAAGCATGTTTTGCTTCCCATTCCCAAAGTTTTTCAGGTACAAATTCCATACTTGACATAAGATTTCCAGCCATCAGATCCTTTGCGATTTTATCAACTTTTTTAGTAATTTCAGGTTTTGTTTTGTTCCACCATTCCTGCGCCTTTTCAGCTTGTACCTTGTCAACATTTATACAAATTTTTTCATTTCTTTTTATTTTACATTTTTGAGCCGTTTCTTTTAGCAGCTTGTCATTTTTTTTAAGATTATCAACGCTGTATTTATTTCCGCATGCTGTAAAAATTACTGCCGAAATCATTACAGCCATCAAAAATTTCATCTTTTTCATTACTTCCTCCAATTTAATTTATTTAACCAATTATACCTTATTTTTTAAAATTTTCAAAGCTTTATTTGGGAAAGCAGTCTAAACTTTATTATTTGAACAAACAAATATTGCTACAAAACCGAAACTCACTGATGCTCAAACAATTTATGATAAAGAGTTCTTAGTATATTATTTTTCATTGATATTTCCTTTTTTCCAAATACTTTGCTTTTATTTACTTTTTAGCACAGCCCTGACTGCATAATGTAAAAAATAATAAACTGACTTCAAAAACGGTAATTTCTCAACTTTTCGATAAATTTCCCAACGAACTTTTGCCGTTTTAACCTTATTGCTCGAACGGGAATTATCTAGCACTCGATAATAAGCCAAATTTTCCTTGAGTCCATAAATTGTTTTCACATCTTTCACAATCTCCAGCCAAAGCACATAATCCTCATTTTTTTCCAGCTCCTTAAAATACCGCTTCCCAACTTTTTCCACATCATACATAACTGTAAGACAGCCTAGATAGTTATTTTTTAGCATATCAGTATAGGAAATTTCCGATTTAATTACAACTTCATTGATTCTTTCGCCATTTTCCTTAACTCTCGTGTACTCTGTACAGCTTATGCCTGCATTTTTTTCTTTCATAAATTGTATCTGCTTTTCCAATTTTTGGCTATGCCAGTAGTCATCAGCATCCAAAAATGCAATATATTTCCCATTTGCCAAATCAATCAAATGATTTCTCCCTTTTACAACGCCCATATTCTTTTCAGTATTTACAACCATTATTCTATCATCTTTTTTTGCAAATTCATTTACAACTGCAAGACTGTTATCCGTTGAAACATCATTCATAATAAGCATTTCCCAATTTTCATAAGTCTGTGAAAGCACTGATTCTATCGTTTTTCCAATAAACTTTTCTGCATTGTACATTGGCACAATTATTGAAACTTTTTCTTTATCCATTTTCTCTCCTTATTTTATTTTTAAAATTTTAAGAAATTTTATCCTCAAACCGCTTTAATAACCAATTAAAAGGTAACTATTTTATTAAAATAAAAATTTATTCCGATTAATTAGGTATTAGAGACGTTCGAGCATACTTTTAAAATATATCCATTATTTTTTTAAATATAATTTATCAAAAAATTCATCAAAGTTATCTCCTAATTTTATCCATTTCCATTTTTCCCTATTTCCTCTTTCAGTAAAAATTTTATGTATATCATCAGCAAAATAATACATAAAAATCTCCTTTGTTTCTTTAGAAATAAATATGTACTCATCTTCATCCGCACCTATTGCCACATAGTTGTTTCTCCAAAAATATGTTCTTTTTAAATCAGGATTTTTTTCATATTCCCTCTCATCAAATTCTGTAAGCAGATTTTTTCCTCTCTCAACTGTTTCATCATCAAAATATAAATACGAAATAAATTTATCATTTATATTCTCATCATCAATGGGTATATGTACAGTTTCCTTAAAATAAATTTCAGAATATTTTTTAACCATATCTCTGTATTCTTCTTTTTCAATTCCCAAACTTTCTATAAATTCATCGTCATAACAGTAACTTTCCTCTTCCCTCACTTCACAATCTTCTATCTCTAGTATTTCTTCCAAATGCTTTTGTCTATCCATTTCTATCATCTCCTATCTTTCTTCATCCAATTGTTCCAACAATCCATCAACAAATTTTGTCAGCTGCTCTTTTTCTTCCTTAGACATTTCCTTATTGTCTTTCGGATCTACATACAGTTTTTCAATAAATTCATCAAAATTTTCTGCTAATTCTGTCCATTTCCAATAAACTCCTTTACTTTCATCCTCTAAATCTGAATATGAAGAATACTGTACTATTTTATTTGTTTCTTTTGATATATATATATATGAATAATATCTTCCACTTATTATTGGTATGTAATTATCTAACTCTTCATAGTTTACTTCAATTTTTTTAGCATTTTTTCCATATTTCTTCTTATGAATTTTTTCAGAGTACCATATTAATTTTTTTCTTCCATTTTCATACACTTCATCACTAAAATCTAAGTCAAAAAATAAAGTCTCCCCTTCTTCATTCGTTTCTGGATTAAAATCTTTGCAATGGAGCAGTGGTTTAAATGCTATAAACTCATAATCTAATACTAAATTAACATATTTTTTTACTCCGTATTTCTCTAGTAACTCTTTTGTATAATATTTGCTTTTCTCTTTTCTCTTTCCTTCTTTTTCAGTATATTCTATATCCACAGCTTCCCAAAATTTTTTATATTTTTCCATTCTTTTCACCATTATAATTGATTTTTACCAATTATTACCTTTTTTTGTTATTATTTATTTAATGTTTTTACTGTTGTTAACATAAGATTATTGCTATTTCTAATCCAAAAGTTTTTTTATCCATGTTTACTCCATTATTTTTTTAGATTTGAAGCAGTAATTTTTTGAATTTCCTCATTAAAAAGCTCTCCCCTTTTATTAATCCTGCGGAAACCTAATCCCAGCCCCAAGTCTAGCTTTTGTCTGCACTTCGCTTACCAAAAGGCTTTTTTCTAGCTGTTTATAACAAAATTCCAAGTCATTTTCATTTAATGCACGAATGAATGCTTTAAACTCAGGAACAACTCTATCTTTTGAAAATCCGTCATCAAAACTTTCTGTTGTTCCATCATACATTTTTAATGTAACTTTTCCGACAAGTCCCGGAGCCTCTTCACTTACGATTTTTCCTTTACTTCCTTGAATTACTCCTATTCTTTCTCCTTCACTATCTTTTGCACATACACACATAGCATTGAAATTTTTGTATTCTATCATAAGAACTCCGCTCGTGTCAATATTTCGCTCAATGTTTGCATAGTATTTCACATTTTCAGGCTTTCCAAAAAGTCCTAAAACATAATGTAAATTATACAGCCCCAAATCCATCAATGCTCCTCCAGCTTTTTCGGGATCAAATACAGGTAAAATTTCTCCTCTCTTAAAAGCGTCATATCTGCTGGAATACTGACTATACTGGCTTTGAACAAGTTTCACATCTCCAATTTTCCCAATCCAGTCTTTTATTTTTTTATAATTTTCAAAATAAAGTGTTGTTATAGCTTCAAATAAAAACAGCTTTTTTTCTTTTGCCAAATCTGATAATTCTTTAGCTTGTCCATAATTAGTTGTCATCGGCTTTTCAACAATAACATTCAGGCCTTTTTCCAATGCTTTTTTACAATATTCAAAATGCAAAAAATTCGGAACAGCAATATAAACAGTATCAATTCCAAATTCACAAAGTTTGTTAAAATCATCAGTAAATTTCGGAATACCATATTTTACACAAATTTCCTCAACTTTTCCAATACTCTTTTTTGTCCCTTGCATCCCCATGATTTCCAGACCTTCCAACTGAACAAGACTAGGCAAAAATTCCTGAACAATCATCCCTGAACCAACAATTCCCAATTTCATAAAAAATCCCTTCTTTCATCTTTCTGTTTTTTATATTAATAAAATGGTTTGATAATTTATTTTAAAATTCCAAATATTTCACTTCAATATCATCAGTCAACCAAACGCCATTTTTTGAAATAAAAAATTTTTCCCCATCTTCATACATTTTTTCCGCCAAAACCTTTATTATAAATGGTTTTCCGTGGCGTTGACCAACAGAATATGCCGTTTCTTCTGTCTCTGACAAATGTACAAATTGCCTGCTTTTCTTTTTTAACCCCTCTTTTTTTATCTGCTCCAAAAATCTATCCGCTGTCCCATGATACAAAATTTTAGGAGGCTTAACAGCTTTCAATTCTAAGTCAACATCTATGCTATGCCCTTGACAAGCCCTAATTTTTGTAAAATCCTCATTAAATTCGTATCTCTTTTTACTGTTATTCCTTACAATCTCCTCCAAAATTTCAAAATTTATCCGTTCCTCTTTTCCTTCTTTAACATCTCCAGAGCGATTTATTCCATTAATAAGCTCATCTACATTAGCCCATCCATTCCTATCCAGTTCAATTCCAATCATCTCAGGCTTATGCCTTAAAATCAAGCTTATAAATTTCCCTAATCTTGTTAATTTCTTTTTCACGGTTCTCCTTTTTTTCTATATAATTTGTTAAGTAAATTAAATTTTTATTTATTTAATTTTTTTGGAAATAAAATCGGCAATATTAAAGCAATAAATAGTTAATTCATCAAATTATTATAATCATTTACCAGTTTATTATACTTCTTAATCACATCATTCGGAGTCCCAGCCATATCCTCCGTATAAACTTTCTTCTCAATCTCGCTCTTGCTCATCGACTTGCTTTTCTCAATTTCCTTAATAAATATTGTAACCGATTTTTCAAATTCTGCAAGCTGTTTGTTAAATATTTCCAATTTTTCTTTTGTGTAATTTTCTTTTTTTAGCTGTTTATCATTTGCAATTGCTTTCCGGAAGTTAGCTGAAGACACTAAAATATTTTGCTGTGCTTTTTTTAATTTCCCTAAATCACCTTTTATAAAGGTTGTCATGCTAAGTTTCTGATTATCCATTTTATCCACAAAATCTTCACAGCTGTTTATCAAAATTGTCAAATTGTATTTTATTAGGCTGCCTTCATTTTTATATGTTTCCAGTATTTTCTGCATTCTTTCCTTTGATTTATTTGCCACTTCAGTTTTAAAAGCGTCTGAACTTTCTTTATATCTTTTGTAAATTTTTAAAAAATTTGTATGTAATTGCCGCCCTTTTGCAAAGCCATCTGCCAAATGTTCTTTTTTTCCATAGTAATTTGTCATGGAATCCGTTACCGCTTTTAATTCTTTTAAAATCGGCAATAATTTTTTGGAAGAGTTATCCAGCTTTTCCATCTTAAATTTTGAATTTATATTTTTTTCAAGTTTCTGGATAACAGCATTGTCGATTTTAATAACAGGAACGCTTTCCAGAGTCCCCATTTCCTGTACATTTATTTCCTTGCCTTCTCCAGCCACACCAATATATTTTGAAATTTCATTTTCAATATTTGTTAAATTATTATGAATTTCAATATAACCGTTGTACTTCTCCATCTCTTCATTTTTCACTTTTTTTATACTAAATTTTCTTCCAATTTCCTTAAATGTATCATCACAGGAAAATAAAAAAATCGAAAGAAATCCTATTAATATTATTTTTTTATAATTCATTTTTACTCCAGTATTTTTTATTTATTCAATTCGCTTAAAAATTTTACCAATTCCGCGAATCCTATTCCTCAAAATAAAACTAACGAAATTGGTAATTTTTAAAATTTATTTTCTATTTTATTTGATAAAATCAATAATTAATTATATCGAACTTACATTAAATGAAATGGATTCCAGAACTTTCAGTAAAGCGTCCGTTGTATCAAGTGAAGTCAGACAGGCTATTTCCTGCTCGCTCGCGGCACGTCTGATTTTAAATCCATCGTTTCTTGCAGTCTTTTTCTTACCAGCTGTATTTATTACCATATCGACAAGTCCTTTATAAATCAGTCCTAGCACATCGTGTTCATATTTTCCTTCTTCTTCAATTTTTCCAACTGTTTCAACACGAAGACCTTTTTCCTCAAAATATCTGGCTGTACCTTTCGTAGCCATTATATGATAACCTAACCGAGAAAATCTCTTAGCCAGTCCATAAGCTTCCTCTTTTGCAGTTCCACTAATTGTAAACAATACGCTTCCTTGATCCTTGACTTTAATTCCAGACGAAATCAGCCCTTTGTAAAGTGATTTTTCAAGGTTTTCATCACTTCCCATAACTTCTCCTGTGGACTTCATTTCAGGCCCCAGCGTTGTGTCCACATCTTTCAGTTTTTGAAAACTGAACACAGGAACTTTTGTATACACGTGTTTACTTTCTTCAATTAATCCAGTTTCATAGCCTTTACTTTTCAACGTTTCTCCAAGAATTCCCTTCATAGCAAGATTTGCCATAGGAACACCTGTAATCTTGCTTAAAAACGGAACTGTCCTTGAACTTCTAGGATTTACTTCCAGCACATAAACTTGCCCATCGCTAATTACATACTGAATATTCAAAAGCCCTATAATGTTTAATCCTTTTGCAAGCCTTGTTGTATAGTCAATCAATGTACGCTTTTGTGAATCTGTAATGCTTTGTGGAGGGTAAACCGCAATAGAATCTCCAGAATGGACTCCCGCTCTTTCGATATGCTCCATAATTCCAGGAATCACAACTGTTTCCCCATCGCAAATTGCATCCACCTCGATTTCCTTTCCAACTAAATATCTGTCAGTAAGCACAGGATGATCAGGCGACACTTTTACAGCATTTTCCATATATTGACGTAATTCTTCTTCACGATATACGATTTCCATTGCTCTTCCACCTAATACGTAAGATGGACGCACTAGAACAGGGTACCCAATTTCAGCCGCATTTTTTACAGCAGTTTCCGTATCAAATGCAGTTTTTCCAAGAGGCTGAGGAATGTTCAATTTATGTAGCAATGCCTCGAACTTATCACGGTTTTCCGCATTATCAATTTCTTCAAGTGCTGTTCCCAATATTTTAACACCATGTCTTGCCAATTTTTCAGCCAAGTTAATTGCCGTCTGTCCACCAAACTGAACAACAACGCCTTCTGGTTGTTCAAGTTCGATTATTGCCATAACATCCTCTTCTGTAAGTGGCTCAAAATAAAGCTTATCCGAAATTGAAAAGTCCGTTGAAACAGTTTCAGGATTGTTATTTACAATAATCGCCTCATAGCCTGATTCTTTTATCGCCTTCACAGCGTGAACTGTAGCATAGTCAAATTCAACACCTTGCCCAATTCTAATAGGTCCTGAGCCAAGTACAATAATTTTTTTCTTATTTCCTACAACACTTTCATTTTCCTGCTCATAAGTTGAGTAAAAATAAGGTGTTTCTGACTTAAATTCAGCCGCACAGGTATCAACCATCTTAAACACAGGCTTAATATTGCATTTTTCACGAAGTTTGTAAACTTCATCTTCTGTCGTATTCCAACGGTGTGCAATAACTTTATCTGAAAATCCATATCTTTTGGCAAATAGCAGTACATCTGGATTATTTACATTCGCCTTCAATTCAACTTCAATATCAATAATATTTTTCATTTTGTCAAGGAAAAACATGTCAATCTTTGTAATATCGTGTATTTCCTGCGGAGTAACTCCTCGTCTTAACGCTTCCCCAATGAAAAACAGTCTTTCATCTCCGGCTTTCTGGATTCTTCTCAAAATATATTCCAAGCTAAATTCATCCCCATTTGGAAGCCCCAAGTGATGTACTCCGTACTCAAGCGAACGAATAGCCTTTAACAGACTTTCCTCATAAGTTCTTCCAATTGCCATTACTTCCCCTGTTGCCTTCATTTGTGTACCTAAATGCCTATCTGCCTTTTCAAACTTGTCAAATGGAAATCTCGGTATTTTACTGACAACATAGTCAAGTGACGGCTCAAAGCACGCATACGAATTTTTTGTAACAGGATTTATAATTTCATCAAGTGTCAATCCAACCGCAATTTTTGCGGCTATTTTTGCAATTGGATAACCTGTCGCCTTTGAAGCAAGTGCTGATGAACGTGATACCCTCGGATTTACCTCAATAATATAATAATTGAACGAATACGGATCTAATGCAAGCTGAACGTTACATCCACCTTCTATTTTCAATGCTCTTATTATTTTCAGTGAAACATCTCTCAACATGTGGTATTCCCTGTCTGTCAATGTTTGCGAAGGTGCAACCACAATCGAATCTCCCGTGTGAATACCAACTGGATCAATATTTTCCATATTGCAGACAACAATCGCTGTGTCATTGCTGTCACGCATTACTTCATACTCAATTTCCTTGTATCCTGAAATTGATTTTTCCAATAAACATTGAGTTACTGGCGAATATCTAAGTCCATTTGTAACAATATCTTCCAGTTCTTCATCATTATGGCATATTCCTCCACCAGTTCCTCCCATTGTAAAGGCAGGACGCACAATCACAGGATAACCAATTTTTTCGACAAATCTACGTGCCTCTTCCAAATTATGAATAATATCCGATTCAGGCACAGGCTCTCCCAGTTCATTCATCAAATCTCTGAACAGTTCCCTGTCTTCCGCCTGCTTAATAGAGTCAAGCTTAGTTCCTAGCAGCTCTACTCCACATTCTTCCAGCACTCCCGCTTTGTGCAGTTCCACAGCCAGATTTAGCCCAACTTGTCCTCCAAGAGTAGGAAGCAAAGCATCTGGACGCTCTTTTCTTATAATTTTTGACACAAATTCAACAGTTAATGGCTCAATATATACTTTATCCGCAATTTCCTTATCTGTCATAATAGTTGCAGGATTGGAATTTACAAGGATAACCTTGTACCCTTCTTCACGCAATGATAGACACGCCTGTGTCCCCGCATAATCAAATTCAGCAGCCTGTCCAATAATAATCGGTCCAGATCCAATCACTAAAATTGTTTCTATATCTTTTCGTTTAGGCATTTCCCTACATCTCCTTGCTATTAATTTTTATCAACGCTTTTATTTCAATATTTTATAATTTTTAATTTTATGTAACAAATTTACCTAAAATAAACTAAAAAATTTGTTTTCAATCAATAGTTCTAAAATTATTATTTCCGATTCTTTTTCATATTTTCAATAAACATATCAAATAAATAATTTGGGTCATGTGGTCCTGGAGAAGCCTCTGGATGATACTGTACCGAAAATACTGGATATTTTTTATGTCTTACACCTTCGCAGGTTCTGTCATTTACTGCAATATGTGTCAGTTCCAGCTCTGTATCCTTCAATGAGTCAATATCTACGGCATATCCATGATTTTGTGCTGTAATATCAACTTTTCCAGTCTGTAAATTTATTACTGGCTGATTTGCCCCACGATGTCCGAATAGCAATTTATATGTTTTTGCTCCGCAGGCAAGTGAAATTAGCTGATGTCCCATGCAAATTCCAAAAATTGGCACTTTATCTATTAATTCCCTGATTGTAGCAATTGTTTCTGGAACATCTGTCGGATCTCCCGGCCCATTGCTTAACATTATTCCATCTGGTTTTTGTCTTAAAATTTCTTTAGAAGTTGCATTATGTGGCATTACGACAATATCACAGTCCCTTGAGTTAAGTTCCCTCATAATTCCTGATTTCATACCTAAATCAAGCAGAACAACTCTCATCCCTCTTCCAGATGAAAGAAATGCCTTTTTTGTCGATACCTGTTCGATTTGATTGGTTGGCAACGAATTGATTTTTAAATTTTCTGCAATTTCTTGCGGATCTTTGTCTGCACTAACGATAATTCCCTTAATCGTTCCATGCTCTCTTATCTTCTTTGTCAGACTACGTGTATCAATTCCAGAAATTCCTGGAATATTCAAATCCTTCAAAACTTCATCCAATGTAAATTCATTTCTAAAATTAGAAGGTTTTCTACATATTTCACGAGTTATAATCCCCTTAATACTTGGATTAATAGTTTCATAATCATCCCTATTTATCCCATAATTTCCAATTAACGGATAAGTAAATGTAATAATCTGCCCATTATACGATGGATCTGAAATAGTTTCCTGATACCCAGTCATCGCAGTATTAAAAACAACTTCTCCAGCCATTTCCACATCTGCTCCAAATCCATACCCCTTATACACACTACCATCTTCCAAAACAAGCTGTTTATCCAATGCGTACATAAATACTACCTCCCTAAATTTTAAATGATACTATTTGTTTTAAAATTTGTTCAATTGTCATTAACGTGTCTGATTTGCGATATAGTAAACTATTTTAATTCAAATTCTAGATATGTATTTAATAAAAGTCTGAATGTATTTACTAACATCTCTAATCTCATAATTATACTATATTTTCAAAGTTTTATCAATAATGGCAAATCATTATTTTTTTAATTTTTACAAAAATAATTAATTTTAATATTTAAAAGATAAAATTAAAAATTCTCATTTTTCTTTAATATCTACATGCTAATATACAATTGAAAAAGAAAAATACAAAAAACATATTATACTTATTCACAATTACAATATTTGAAAACAAACTCAAAACTATTCACAATAACCTAATAAAATTTAAATTCTTTAAATTTGAACAATAGAATTGATTAATGTTACTTGAAATAACAAATGAAATTAAGACATATTAACATTATTTACGTTACTCTATCAGAAAAGCGGGGACTCAAAACCTGCTTTTTACTTAAAAAAGCTATTAACATTATTATATAAGAAACACAAATAAAGAGGTACTTGTATAAAAAAAATAACAAAAATTATTTTTATAATAACAATTTTAATTTTTTCTATAATTATAAATGGTTCTACTATAAAAAATTATGATGTCGTAATGAACATAAATAAAGAATCATCATTGACAATTACAGAAAAAATAGAATATGAGTTCGCCGATTTAAATCATAGGGGCATTTTTAGAGATATTCTTTTAAGAAAAAAAGATAAAGAAAACTTAAAAAAAAGCCTTATAAAAATAAATTCTGTAACAATGAATGGGCAAAAAGTAAAACATACGTATGAAGAGTTTGATGAAGGACTTAGAATAAAAATCGGTTCAAAAGACAAAAAAATAACACAGCTTAAAAATATATATGAAATAACTTATACTATGTATACTGATATTTTTAAACATGAAGATATTCAACAAATATATTTCAATATAATACCACAATTCTAGAAAGTTCCAATAGAAAAAGCTAATATTACAATAAGATTTTCTGATGGTCAACCAATAACAAGTGAAGAAATTAAAAAATTTGAGATTTATACAGGAAAAGCAGGAATAAACGAAAGAAATTATAAAATTTTACAGGAAAATGGAGAAATAAAATTTACAAACCAAAAACCATTAGCACCTCAAGAAGGAATTACATTTCTTTTAAATTTAAAAACAGATAAAATATCTCCAAGTTTTTCGGATAAATTAAAACTATTTTTTACAACCTCAAAAAATCTAACCTTCAGTTTAATACTTTCCTTTGCATCATTAATTTTTATGTTAATTACAAAACTCACAGTTTTAAAACAGCCTTCCAAAAAAACAATTATACCCGAATTTGAAATTCCAGATGATATGTCTGCAATGTTTGTTTCCTATTTTGAAAATCAGGATGATGAGAAAAAAATAATTAGTACAGGAATTTTTTCGCTTTTGTGCAAAGATATTAAAATACAAAATACTCAAAAAAAACAACATTTTGAGAAAAAAGAAGAAAATTTAAAAGATAAAGAACAAGCCTTAAAAAAATTAAAGAAAAAGAAAGAAAAAATGGGAGAAAAATTTATCATACCAGACAAACCTGCTGATGATACCATCCAAAATTTTTCTAATGGTGAACTTTACGAGGAAGAAAAAAAACTTTTTAAAGCTTTAGAAAAAAAGGAAAATAAATTTGTAATATCAGATCAACCTAAAAATAATATTATTAACATTTTTTTAAAAAGATATAATAAACTTTGTGAAAATAAAGATTTTTATTATTTAATCCCTTTATCTGCTATTATTATTGGCTATCTTGTAATTACATATAATGGAAACGTGGTAAATATTTCATCTATTATAGTAAATATATTAACTGCAATAATATTTGGTACTATTATTATAGCTTTAGTTTATTTTTATCGTATAATGTCAGGAAATAAAAAATTTTTGCAAAAAAATTTACTTGAAAAAATATTAACTATTCTGAAATGAATAATGATTTTCAGTATAATAAACGAAATGTATTCAGATAAAAATTTTTTTATTGCATCAGTATTTATTTTGTTATTAGTTGCCAATGCACTTTATTCACGTAATTTTCAAATATATTCTGAAGAAGGTTTACGAAAAAAAGAATATATCGAAGGTTTAAAAATGTATATAAAAACCGCTGAAGAAAATCAGATAAAAAAATTTGACAGTACTGAGGAGCTAGTAAAATATTTTAAAGGAATTTTACCTTACGCAGTAGCTTTGAATGTACAAAATGAAGCTATAAAACTGATGGAAAAGACAATTGAAATTAATTCAAGTCTAACAAGAAATGACGAAACGCTGAAAGAACTTAATAGTTTGTATGCATATTCGAGAAAAGAAGAAATGAAAGTAAAAATTAGGGAATCATATTCTTCTTCTTCGTATAGAGGTTCAAGAAGTTCAGCCTCTTCTTCATTCAGTGGTTCAGGAAGCGGCTATAGCAGTGGTGGCAGCGGTTACTCCAGCGGCAGCGGCTACAGTGGCGGAGGTTCTGGCGGTGGAGGTGGTGGAGAATGGTAATCTCCCATCATTTCCTAAAAAAATAATTTAAAGTCTAATTTTAAATTTTGTAATTATAAACTTTTACTAAAATATAAAAGGAGGTAATTTAGATGAAAATTTCAAAAAATAAATTTTTAGGAATGTTAGTATTTTTATTGATTTCCAGCATTAGTATTTCAGGTCAGTATAAAAATGCATTAATAAGCCGTATGAGTGATTTCCGTAACAGTGTATTTGCAAATGTAGATGAAGGCAATGATTTTCAACAGAAGGAAGCTTTAAGAAAAACCGAAGAAGAATGGGACAAGGAACTGAACATTGTATATCAGAAAATAATGAAAGTCGCTGATCCTGTAACTAAGAACAAGCTCAGGAATGCACAACGTGCATGGATTAAATTTAGGGATTCTGAAGTAGAAAAAAGCTATTATACAAACAATCCTAACGGTGGAAGCATGGGAATTCTATTTTCACTTAATACTGCCGCAAAACTTACTGAAGAAAGAGCTGTTCAGCTGGCAGAAATGTATGATGCTTTAGACAAATAATTAAAATCACAATAACTTTAAGAAGGAGTTGAAAAGTATGTACAAGAAAAATATATCTATAAAAGTTTTTATGCTTGTATTGGCTATATTAATGTTCATATCATGTTATGGAAAGACAAAGGTACTTACTATCTATACAAATCCATTAACAAAAAGCTATGCTTCACTAGGAAAAGGGAAATTACTGATTTCAAGAAGAAATGAATTTGATAGGGAAATAAAATTTGTTGCGAAAGTTGACGGAGTTACTGTAGAACATAATTATGTTGAATGGAATGATTCATATTTTTACCCTATTGAAACAGGATTTATAATTAAGCCTCAAAAAAATGTAGTTTATAGCTTTATGGGAATCGTTCCTGAAGGAATTCCGGAAGCGAGATTAATAATTAGTTATAAGGGAGAACAGAAAGTGGTAAGGATAGACTGGGGACTGGAAACAGGAGAAAATGGTGAAAATTTAGACTATTATGATGTATATTTTTAAAAGTTATTTTATAATTGATACTAAATTTTAAAATTAATTAGTTTTATTACTACAGTTTTAAAGAAAAGGGAGATAAACTATGAAAAAAAATATTTTTTCTATTCTTACTTTAGTCATTTTATTTACAGTCTCTTTCATTTCCAGTGCCGCTTCCAGTGTAAAACTAATTTCAAGCGGAGATGAAAATAATGTTTTTGAAACAGAAGGTACACTTCGCTTTGAATGGACTGATGAAGATGACTGTGATGCAATTGATGGTAACTCAGTAAAACTGTTTTTTATACCGAATAATCCCGAGGATTTTGGTAGAAAAATAGTTTATGTATGGCCAAATGATTTGTCAGATGAAGGGTATGCTAAAGCTCTTGCCAGTAATCCTTCACTTCAATACAGAAATCACGAAGAAGATACATTGAAGATGGTTCAAAAAATATTTAAGAACACCAAAATAAAGAAAAATAAGGCAGGACATAGGGAAATGACTGTGAAAATAAGACTGAAATCTCTAAAACCTAAATTAGGATGTAATGCAACCTTATTATACAGCGAGTTGGTAAATGTTAAAGAAATAAGAGCACCAAAAATAAAATTATCTGATGAAAAATTTGATGAAAAAGTATACGGAAACTTTACTGTTGAATATGCTGTAAAGTCATCAGAACAGTCTGTAAATATTATGGAAAAACCTAGTGAAAAATCTAGAATTGTAAAAAAAATCGGGAAAAATGATATTGTAGGAGAAATACAGGATTTTGGAGAATGGGTTTTTGTATATTATCCTAATACATATCCTGATTTCACATATGGATATGTACGTAAAAGTAAACTGAAGAAAAATATAAGACATCCTTTTGAAAATATTGATTTATTTCATTAGAATGTTATACAAAGAAAGAAGGGATTTTTATGAAAAAAGTATTAGTGCTGATAATGCTTATAATTACATGTGTTTCATTTGGAAAAAATAGTAATGGAGATAATATTACTACGGAAGCTAAAGGAATGCTGCGTTTTGTATGGAGCAGAAATGGAAAATATAATAAAGATACTGTTCTTCCTATAACAGGAGAAGATGGAACAGGAGGTTTTGCAATATATTTGGAATTTACTCCTGAAGATAAAGAAAAATTTATGAATAATGTCCTGATTGTATGGCCTGGAAATACAGATGGAAGAATAAGTGGAAGGGAAATGTATAACAGAATACTCAATATAGGTAAGGAAATATCTCCAGATATTGAAAGCAAAATGAAAAAAAATGAATGGGGATATGTTACTCAGCCTGTAAAACTAACTTTAAAACCTGTTAAGATATATGCTGGCTGTTGTGCAGTAGATTATTTTTACGCAGAAATAGTAAAACATGAAAAAATTTCATCGACAACAGTCAAAATACCAAAAAATATGGATTTTGGAGAAAGTTTAAACAGAGTAATAGGTTCAGAAGATAATAAAGCATATACTATATATTCAAAAGAAGGTTATACGAATATAAGAAAAGGGCCTTCTAAGCAATATGATATAATAAAGAAAATCCCAAATGATTATTATGCAACAATAACACAGGATTTTGGAGAATGGAAATACATCATGTATTATTCAGATACAGATGAGGAATCTGGAGATGGTTTTGTACATAAAAGTCAATTGAGATTAATGGAATAAAGTCAAAAAAATTATAAGAAAAAATTGAAAAATTTATGATATAATATAAACAAAAAATTGAAAGGATAAATTTGAAATAATGAAAAAGTTAGTATTAGTTTCACTGCTATTGGCCAGTCTTGGATTTGCAGAAGAAACAGCAAATAATAAAAAAGCAGGTGAATTACCTGAAAAACAGAAAGAAACAAAGAAAGAAGAGTCTAAAGTACAGAGAATAAATTTTCTAGACTATATGGAGAGAGTAAAGGTTAAGGGGGACAAAGAACTTGTAGCCGATTTAAGCAAAAATGTAAGACCTCAGGATGATTTTTATAAATTTGTAAACGAAAATTGGGAAAAGAAAACTGAACTTCCTGCAACAAAACCTGCATGGGGAGCTTTTTCAGAACTTGCAGAAAAAAATCAGGATTTTACAAGAAATCTGATTAAGGAACTTAAAAAGAAAAAAGCTTCACAGCTAAACTCAGATGAAAAAAAGATACTTACGCTTTATAACTCATATTATGATGTTAAGAGAAGGGATAAGACAGGATATGCTCCATTGAAAAAGGAACTGGATAAAATAAATAACATAAAAAATGTAAATGATTTCCAGAACTATAATATTGAAATAACAAAAGATGGGAAAATGGAACTGTATGGATGGGGTGTAGGAACGGATCTAAACTCATCCCAGCAGAATGCCGTATATCTATCTTCTGCAGGATTGGGACTTTCTAGGGAATATTATCAGAAGGAAACGGAAGAAAATAAGAAAATTCTTGAAGAATATACAAAATATATTTCTGATCTGTTAGGATATATTGGAGAAAGCAATACACAGGAAAAAGCTGGAAAAATAGTGGAGTTTGAAAAAAATATAGCTAAAACACTGCTTAAGAATGAAGAAAGAAATGATGTAAAAAATTATAATAACCCGAGAAAAGTATCAGATTTAGCTAAAATTGTAAAAAATATAGATTTAGCAAGATACCTGAGAGAAGCAGGAGTAAATACTGAAAATGTCATAATCAGTGAATTGAAATATTATGAGAATATGGACAGACTGGTAACAGATGCCAATATTGAAACGATAAAGGACTATATGAAATTTCATATTGTAAATTCATCAACAACACTGTTAACTGATCAGCTTGGACAGAGATCATTTGAATTTTATGGAAAATACTTGAATGGTCAAAAGGAAAGGGAAATACTGGAAAAAAGAGCATTATATTTTGTTGACGGGAATTTAGGAGAATTAATTGGGAAGGAATATGTAAAAAAACATTTTTCCGAAGAGTCAAAAAAAGAAGCAAAAGAAATGGTTAACTATATAATGAAAGCTTTCCGTATTAGAATACAGAAACTATCCTGGATGAGTGAAGAAACGAAAGTAAAGGCACTCGAAAAACTTGATAAAATATCAGTGAAGATAGGTTATCCTGATAAGTGGGAAGATTACAGCACGCTTATTATAAATGAAAATGATTCCCTGTATGCTCAGATGGAAAGTGTAAGTAAATGGGTATATCAGAGAGATCTGAAAAAAGTTGGAAAACCTGTAGACAAGACAGAATGGTTTATGAATGCACATGAAATAAATGCATATTATTCTCCGACTCAGAATGAAATAGTCTTTCCTGCGGGAATACTGCAGTTTCCTTTCTATGATTTGAAAAATTCGGGACCTGGAGTAAATTTTGGAGGAATAGGCGTTGTCATCGGACATGAAATTACACATGGATTTGATGTAGCAGGAGCAAGTTTTGACGGAGATGGAAATGTTAAGAACTGGTGGAGTGCCAGAGACAAGGAAAAATTTGATATAGTGACAAAAAAACTGTCACAGGAATTTTCTAAGTATTCGGTTGCCCCTAATATATTTGTCAATGGAGAATTTACATTAACTGAAAATATTGCTGATCTGGGTGGTGTAAATATAGCATTTGATGCATTAAAAATGTATCTGAATGATCATCCTGAAAGAAATGTCATAATAGACGGATATAAACAGAATCAGCTGTTCTTTATGAGTTTTGCAAGAATATGGCATCAGAAGACAACTGATGAATATCTGAAAAACCTTGTTAAGACAGATTCACATTCGCCAAGTTATTTCAGGGTAAATGGAACACTGATAAATGTCGATGGATTCCATAATACGTTTAATACTAAACAGGGGGATAAACTTTACAAGGATTCAAAAGATAGAATAAGAATATGGTAGTATTTTAAAATATTTCTTATAGACAAAAAAGGTTAATATTAAAAAAATATATAAATTAAAAGAAAGGACAGTGAAAGAATGAAAAAGCTGATATTTTTAGTACTTACTGCAGGAATGATGCTGTATGGAAAAGAAACTGCAAAAACTAATTCCAGTCAGGAAAAATATGATGACAAGTCTCTTATTCAGGATTTGAGTAAGACTGACAGACCACAGGATGATTTTTTCAAATATGTAAATGGAAACTGGGATAAAACAACAAAAATACCATCGACAAAAGGAGGATGGGGAGTAACTGATGAATTGATTGAAAAAAATCAGAATTTTCTGAAGGAACTTATAGGAGAAATAAAAAATAAGAAATTGCCTGAAAATTCAGAAGAATATAAGCTTATTACTTTATATAATTCATATTTGAATACTGCCAGAAGGGATAAAGAAGGTATTAATCCGATAAAAGAGGATCTGGCTGCAATTAATGCCATAAAGAACCTTGATGACATCCAGAAGTATACTGTAAAAAAGACAAAGGATGGCTCTAAACTGCTTTATGACTGGTCAGTGGCTGCTGATTTAAATGATGCGAGAAATTACGGGATATTCTTAGTTAATCCAAAATTAGGTTTGTCGAGATCATATTATCAGAATGATGAAGATGAAGATAAGGAAATTTTAGATGAATACACAAAATATGTAAATGATATGCTTGGTTACCTTGATGAAAAAAATACAGAAGAAAAAGCAAAGAAAATAGTTGCATTTGAAAAGGAAATTGCAAAACTGCTTCTTACAGATGAAGAACAGGATGATATAACTAAATACAATAATCCTATGAAGATAAGTGAAATAGCTAAAAAAATAAAAAATATTGACATTCAGAAATTTTTAAAAGATGCGGGAGTTAATACAGACAATGTAAATGTTGAAGAACTAAAATACTACGAAAATCTTGATAAAATTATAAATATGTCAAATGTTGAAGTTATCAAGGATTATATGAAATTCCATTTAATATCAGGTTCTGCAGGAATTCTTGACGAAAAAACTTCCAACAGAAGTTTTGAATTTTATGGAAAAGTTTTAAGTGGAAGAAAAGAAAGAGATGCCATTGAAAAAAGGGCATTGGACTTTGTAAGTGAAGAACTTGGAGAAATAGTTGGAAAAGTTTATGTAGAGAAGAATTTCTCAGCAGAAGCTAAAAAAAATACTGAAGAAATGATAAAATACATAAAAATAGCTTTCCAGAACAGAATTAAAAATCTTACTTGGATGAGTGAAGAGACTAAAAAGGCTGCACTTGAAAAATTGAGTAAAATTAACTCAAAAATAGGTTATCCAAATGTATGGCGTGATTTTGCAAGTTTAAAACTTAATCCAGAAGATACACTGTATGGACAAATTTCAACTATAAAGAAATGGTATTACAGCTATGACCTGAAAAAAGTTGGAAAGCCTGTTGACAAAAATGAATGGGGTATGGATGCACATGAAGTAAATGCATACTATTCTCCTACTGAAAATGAAATAGTATTTCCTGCCGGAATATTGCAGAAACCGTTCTATTCTTATGAATCCCAGCCTGGAATCAATTTTGGAGGAATAGGGGCAGTAATAGGCCACGAAGCGACACATGGATTTGATGTAAACGGTGCTTCCTATGACGGAGATGGAAATGCGAAAGAATGGTGGCTAAAGGAAGATAAGGAAAAATTTGATGACGCAACTAAAAAGCTTGCTGATCAGTTTTCAAAATATACTGTTGCAAATGGTGTTCATTTGAACGGTGTACTTACATTGACTGAAAATATAGCTGATTTAGGTGGAACAAATATAGCTTATGATGCACTGCAGCTTTATTTGAAGGATCATCCTGAAAAAAATGTAAAATTTGAAGGGTATACACAGGAAGAACTGTTCTTTATGAGCTATGCAAGATCGTGGCGTGAAAAGATAACAGATGAAAGCCTTAAGAACTTAGTAAAATCAGATCCGCATTCACCACCTTATTACCGTGTAAATGGTGTACTGGAAAATATGGATAGTTTCCACGAACTGTTTAAGACTAAAAAAGGTGATAAGTTATATAAAGAACCAAAAGATAGAATAAAAATATGGTAAAAATTTGAGGCTGTTCCCAAATAGAAAAATAGAAATATTAAGTTTTTATACTTTTTCGACTTTTCTTTTTGGGATGGTCTTTTTTTATGTTATAAATTGTAATAATTTAAAATAATATATAATAGTTTTCAGAATCAAATGTAATTAAAACTAAAAGAGAGTATCATAGAGTATTTAAAAGGCTTTATTTTAAATCTCAGATTATGGTATAATTAATATATATTGAAATTATTTATAGGAGAATAAAAGAGGGATTTGAATACGGAAAGTCTTATAATTTAATGGAACCTTCAAAAACAGATACGGTGTTAAGAAAAACTTTTAATTCAAATGATGAATACTTAAAATTTTTGAAAGATTATAATATAGAAGAAAATTCTAAAAAGAGGTAATGTTATGAAAAAAAAAATATTATTTTGTTTTTTGACATTTTTAGGAGTTCTTATAATAAGAAATACATATTATCATATAATTAAACCTGT
>ERZ773010.761-NODE-761-length-21816-cov-18.238684_pt1 | contig 21816 bp, 17 predicted proteins | sample MGYA00580842_ERZ773010 | MGnify/ENA primary metagenome ERZ773010 (study PRJEB29015, sample SAMEA2737982) | human oral metagenome | biome: human oral; feature: human-associated habitat; material: dental | place: China | collected 2107 ...
GCGCGGGCAGCATCCTCGCCTATCTCCTCCTGCGCTTCCTGCTGCCCAAGATTCGTCGGGAGTGAAAATAAAAACACGAGACGGACTCGTTTCCCGACTGCAGGAGATGATCTTGCTGCATTTCAAACACAAAATGTGTTGGCATATTGTGCGACTTAATAACTTGCACTTTCTCGGACGCATAACATTGTCATATCTATACATCAGGCCCTCCAGCAGGGCTCTTTTTTTGCAAAAAAATAAAAAAATAATTGACAAAAAGATTTTTGCATGATATTCTACCATCTTTCCTTCATGGGAAAGCCCGGGATATCAGCAGAGATTTCGCTCTGCATGTGCGCACGACCGGGGTCGATACGGAAAGCCTCCCGAAGGATTGGGGGGAGAGAGAAAAAGGAGTTGGAAAAATGAAGAACATGAAACAGACCCTTGTAATTGCGGGTGTCGTAGCGCTTGCCCCAACGCTTGCTGCGCCGCAGGCCGGATTCCCCGTTCCCTTCGTCTCCACTGCTGAGGCACATATCCTCTCGAGCGATGCCGAGCGGGACATCGGAATGGAGGCAGTGCAGGAGTTCGAGTCGAAGTACGAGACATACGTTGACGAGGATCTCCTCACAATCCAGAACCGCCTCGTTGTGTGCAACCCTGACAAGCTGAACATGGAGGACGGCGCACACACGCGCTGGCTCTATCCGATCAAAGCGGTAAAGGACAACGTGCCGAATGCCGTGATGTTCCCCGCGGGACATGCCTATTACAATGACGGTATGGTAAAGTTCCTGAACACGCGCATGAATGACGGCTTCCTTGACCACGGCGACCTTCGTCCGATGAATGGAGCGAATATCTACAACACCTCTGCCGTTGCATTCGTCATGGGACATGAGTTCGGCCATTGGGCCGGTGAGGATTTCCTCGAGAGCTACGACAAACAGTTCGGCGTCAGCACGCTGCTCGGCATCTTCGGCGGCGGTGCCACGTCCGCGATTGGAGTTGCCGCACAGAACCTTGGCGTGAACCTTGTGGACACGCTCGTTGATCGTCAGATGTCATTCAACCAGGAGAAAGGAGCGGATGTGTGGGGCGTGCAGTTCATTGAGAACGTTCCTGAGTACTCCATTGGCGGCGCACTGATGAAATTTGACCGCTACATGAAACTCGAGCAGATTGATCATCCGGACGGCAAGCTGCCGGTGGATTTCCGCAATCCGCACTCCAAGACGCCGAAGCGATTTGAACGTGTGATGGACTACGTGAAGAAATCCTCGGAAGGCCGTGTGGAAATCAAGGAGGGCGAGCTCTATCTTGATGGTACGCACATTCCCGTCGTGCGGACGGGCGAGGTTGAGCAGCTTGAGCGTGTCTACTATATTGCAGGGCAGCTTGCAACCGCGATCAAGAAGGGCATTTTCCATAGGGAGAACATTTCTTATATTCCGGTTGCCTCGCACCCGAGCGCGGGTGATCCCGCGTCGAAAGATTCCTACATCGTCGTGCGGGACAGGAATACGGGTGCGGAAAAGATTCTTGATAAGCTGCGTTTTGACACACGCAGTGCGGCGATGGAGGACTACGCCGCGAGCGAGGATGCTGACGCGCACGCGGACTACGAAGAGGCAAAAGCAATCGCCGATACAGCCGCTGCATACGATGAGAAGCATCCGAAACGCCTGTTGAATGTGAAGGGGGGAACAGAGAAATGAGCATAAAGATCAAAACGGCTGCGCTTGGCGCGGTCATTGGACTCACGCTGCTCGTCCCGCTCACAGGGCATGCGAAAGAAGGGCCTGCCTACGGACGCTTTGATGCGGTTGGAACAACCGGATTCGTCAACCTTCAGACGGTAGACGACGGCTATCTTACTTTTGATCCTGCATCCGTACATCTCGTGGACTATCAGGGGCGCAGAGTGTTTAAGGTTGTATTTCACTTTATTGACGCGCAGAAGGGAAAGGACTACGGTGCGGTGCGCTACACGATCGATCCCTATCGCAAATACTACTATGAGGATCGTGTCAGCAGCGTGTGGCAGCCGATCGGCGTCGCAACCGCCGCCCGCGCGAACAAGGAGGGATTCCCCGGAGCGATGGAGACAGTGCTCGACTATCTTGCCGGACATTTTCCGGAGCTTTACCGGGAGTCTGTAAACAGCTCGCGGGAAGTATCCGAGCGAGAGGCGGCAGAGGAGCGCGCACAGGCAGCGGCGCAGATCGAGAAGATCTGGACACGCTTGCAAGAAGCCTATCCACCCGATCTTACCGCATCGATGCGCTGGGAGGAGTTCTCCAAGGAGTCTGTAGACTATGAGCATGTGCCCCCGCTCTCCGAGCTCATGGGACATGTTTTCCTCCTCTCGGATGTATATGGCTTTAATGCCTCGAAGAATCTTGACGGGGCAAGGGGAAAGCATGCAGTGCTGCCGACAGCAGGCAATCGCAGGACCGGTCTGGTTCATTTCTCGGTGTTGCCGAAGGGGGACGCGTTTATGGTTGCGCTGATGGACGATACCGGCGCATTTCTCGGAGAGGATGCCGGCCGGAAACCGATTATCACCAATTTCTCCTCTGGCCATTCTCAGGTCAATAAATATCGTGGCGATAGGGAAGTCTCCCACGATATACTTCAGACCTATGGTCACGTCCTCGGGTCATCAAATGTGGGAGAGAACTTTCCTCATCTTGTTAATGGCTTTGTAGATCTCAGTATCGAGAAAACGGATCAGGAGGGGGTCTACCACCTTGTGTACTATGTAACCACGACCGATCCGGAGGGAACTTCCAAACTAGAGCGCATAGGAGACTGTTATGCCACGCTCGAACTCATGCGGTGAGAGAAGATATTTGGTGAAAACAGGCCGTCATTCTGCAGACATGGAAGGAATTTTCATAAGAAGAGAGAATACTCCATATTAGTGAAAAATTAGGATTCAGAAAGGAGATGAGGCAATGGAGGATCTGTGCCAGCGGATCGAGCGTGCAGCATTGCTGCGCGCCGTCTGTATACTCGCTGAGCGCGTACATCCCCATGCTGCGGATGTAGGAGAGGGCTTCCTCTCGCGTTTCTGTGAGGAACAGGATGCAGAACTCCTGCATGCGGTGTGCGGCAGCGGCAGAGACGCGGATGACATTATATGGCTTCTCAATGTGGCTGTACAGCTTGCCTCCGGAGCTAAGGATGCGGCAGTGCGTCCGACAGGAAAATCCCCAGCGTATTTAGAGAGCGTATTCAACTATTTCGGCGATACCGGCGGAGAGAGAGAGGGCTTTCCGATCCGCATCCTGACGGATACGTCCGAAATGCTGTTCCCGCAGCCGCTCGCAGACCTGCAGGAGGCGGAGCGAGGTTATCAGCAGATATCTGAGGATATTGCAGCACACTTCACGCGGAAATCTCCGGCACAAATGCCGCTCGGCGAACTCCTGCGCGTCATCGAGGAGACGATGAGTTATGTGCCGTCCCCTGCGGGCGCGGACATCTCACTCTGCGACTACGCACGCATGACAGCGGCATACGCGGCTGCGCTCCATCGCTATGCGGCGGCGCAGGACATCCACAGTGCACACACATACGAGGAGCGGGGCGGCGAAGCATTGCCCGCATTCCTCCTTGTGTCAGCGGACATCTCGGGGATACAGCCGTTCATCTACGCGATCCCGTCGAAGGGTGCGCTCAAGAGCCTGCGCGGCCGTTCGTTCTACCTCGAGATTCTGCTTGAGAACATCGTAGATGAGATTCTCGCCGCGTGCGGCATCAGCCGCAGTGCACTCCTCTATACGGGCGGCGGACACTTCTACCTGCTCCTGCCGAACACCGAGGACGTGCAGAACATTCTCGCACGCTGCCATACGGAGGTCAACAACTGGATGCTGGAGCACTTCGGCAGCAGCCTTTACCTCGCGATGGCGTGGACGGCGTGCACGGGCGCGGAGCTTGCGGGGCAGGGTACACAGGAGGCGTTTCGCCGCGTGAGCGAGGGGCTTTCGGCGGAAAAACTTTGCCGCTACTCTGAGGAGCAGCTCGCAGCGATGTTCATGCCTGAGAGCGACTGGAACAAAACGCGGGACAAGGAACGCGAGTGCGCCGTCTGCCGTACCTCCACAGCACATCTCATGCCCTACCCCGCCGACCCCTCCATTGAGGCGTGCGCCATGTGCTCTCATCTCCTCAAATTTGGCGAGCGCATCCTGACAAAGAACGCCTTCTGCGTCTCTGCAGAGCGCGGTGCGGAGGCTCTCTCATTGCCCGGCATCGGTCGTACCCTCTACCTCACGGCAGAGGAGCTGGACGATGTCGACCGTCTCTCATACAAGATCGAGCGCATCTATGCGAAGAACGCAGCATACACGGGCGATTTGCCCGCCACGCACCTCTGGCTCGGCGACTACTCTGCGCGTGAAAACAAGAAGGTGCTCGAGATGGAGGACCTTGCACGGCGCAGCGGCGGCACGGAGGACAGCACGGGCATTCCGCGCGTCGGCGTCATGCGTGCCGACGTGGACAACCTCGGTGCGGCGTTTCTCGCGGGATTCCCGTCGGAGTATGCCACCATGACGCGTACGGCGGCACTCTCGCAGCGGCTCTCGCTCTTTTTCAAGCACTACATCAACGATATCTGCCATGGAAAGTTCAGTACACACTTCTCCCTCTTTGGCAGGGAAAAGAAGGCGGCGCGTGACATTCACATCGTCTACTCGGGCGGAGACGACATCTTCCTCCTCGGCGCGTGGGACGACATCGTCGAACTCGCCGTCGACCTTAGACGCGCATTCCTCCGCTTTACGAGCGGAAAGCTTCATTTCTCGGCAGGAATCGGGTTCTTCAAGGACAAATGCCCCATTGCAGAGATGGCACGCCGTACAGGCGATCTCGAATCACGCGCGAAAGATCTGCGCGATGCGGACGGGCGCCCGAAGAAGGACAGTGTCGCACTCTTTGGTGCAGTCACAGAGGGGCGCTCTCTCGCGGAGTTCGAGACGCATGCGCAGGTCTATGGCTGGGATGACTTCATCGACAATGTTTGTGGGGAAAAACTCACATTTCTGCATGAGAACTGCTCCTTTGAAGAGGGTGGGAACGGGGCGCGGCTGAACCTCGGCAAGAGTGCTGTCTATCGGATGCTCACCCTTTTGGAGCAGGACGGACAAATCCAGCTCGCACGCTTCGCATACATGCTGGCGCGCCTCGACCCGGGGACAAAGAGTCCTGCGCAGGAGGCATATCGGCGCGTGCGTGCGCAGCTCTACGAATGGTATCGCGCACCATCCGAGCGCAGACAGTTGTCAACCGCATTCCAGCTGATCATATACAGCATCCGAGATAAGGGAGAGAACATCGATGGCTGAGACAATCAAAAAACTGACGGAGACGGATGATATTGCAGGAAAAGCAGAGAAGATCATCCTCGGGCTCAAAAATGACCGACTGCTCGGGGGAACAAATGGACTGACAACCAACCAGATCCGTAAATTCCTCACGGCGGTCAACACGCTGACGAACAAGATCATCCTATATCGCTATCAGCAGATGAAGGCACGGGGGAGGGAGCAGGAAAAGGCATTTGAGATGAGCGATGAGCTTGCCAAGGCGGTTCGATTCCTAAAGGTCAAGCTTGCCTATCAGGTCGCGCGTGGGAATAAGGGCGTCAAGAGATTCGCGGACGATACGCGGCTGAAGGAGTACATCGACACTGTCGGCACGGATCTCAGAGAGTACATGGCGTTCGCACAGTTCGTCGAGGCACTTGTCGCCTATCACAAATTTTATGGGGAAAAGGAAGGAGAATGATGATGGAGCAGCAGGATACAAGACAGCGCGCGCTGAAAGGAAAACTTGAGATTGAGGCGATATTGTGTCTCAAGACTGGTCTGCACATTGGCGCTTCCTCTGATTTTTCACCCATCGGTGCAGTTGACAGCCCGTTTTTGCGTGACCCGATGACGAAGCGGCCGATTATTCCCGGCAGCTCGCTCAAAGGAAAGATTCGTACCCTCCTTGCGCGCAGCTTCTCAACAAATGAATACTTCCTGAATAAGATTGATGAGGATAGCACTACGATTCAGCGCCTCTTTGGCTCTGCAGCACAGGGCAATGCGGGAGGCAAGGCGGCACGCCTTCAGTTCTCGGATATCCGCATGAGGAAGGAATCCTATCAATATTTTGCTGAGATGGAGCTGGATACATACATCGGTGAGATCAAATTCGAGAACACCATCAGCCGCATCAGTGCCGCCGCAAACCCGCGCCAGATCGAGCGCGTTCCCGCCGGTGCAGAGTTCGACTTCCGCCTTGTTTACAACATCGAGGACGAGGGTGAGCTGGCAGAGGACATGCAACTCCTCGCTGACGGTATCCGTCTCCTGCAGATGGACTACCTCGGCGGGCACGGCTCGCGCGGTTACGGCAGAGTGTCGTTGCACGACTTTCATGTAAAACACTTCACGCTCTCTGCCGAGAACGCTATGACACAGGAACGGTTGCAGGGGATTGCGGACTTACTGGAGAAAGGTGGCGGATCCGTGTGAGCTATGTGATCTATCCGCTGCACTTTAGGACTGCCGTCCGCTTCGGTGTGCCGGGACGTGGCGGCAGACTGGACGAGGCATGTATGGAATACCCCGCCGATGCACTCTTTGGTGCACTCTGCGCAGAGCTTGCCGCCTCTGGCGAGACGGAGGAGCTTGGGCGACTCGCAGAGAGCGTTGAGCGCGGCGACCTGCGTCTCTCCGACCTCCTGCCGTGGCAGCGGCGGGAACATGGCGGCGCACTTGCCCTCTTCCTCCCGCGCCCCGTCCTGCGCATTGAGCATACACAAGCACAGGAGCGCGAGGACTACCGCAGCACCTGTGAGAATGCTACCATGCGCAAGAAGCAGAAAAAACTGAAATACATTCGCGCCAGCCGCATGCAGGACTACATCTGTGCCATGCAGAGCGGGAGCCCCTTTGAGGACCGCGAGTTCGATGCCAATTTCGGCATGGAGTCTTTGCGCCAACGTGTGAATCGACGGGGAGAGGAGCCTTTGCCCTACTATGTCGCACAGTTCGACTTTCGTACAGAGGCGGGGCTTTACCTCATCGCTTGCGTTCGTGATGAGAAGACGATCTCGTGGCTGCACCGCCTCCTTGTGTGGCTTGGTACTGCGGGCATCGGCGGCAAGCGTACGAGCGGCTATGGCAAATTCCGTGTCGGCGAAATCATCCACATGGACGCGGACGATGGCAGCGACATCGCAGCGCTCAGAGACATGCTCGCAGCGGACAGTGCCCCGTGGCAGCTCGCACTCGCGCCCGTCCTCCCGACAGCGGACGATCTTGCCGCCGTCAAGCGCGGTGCCTATCGTCTGCGCCGTGCGGGCGGCTTCATCAGCTATCCCGTTCATTCTGCCGAGAAGAAGAACAGCGTCTACCTCCTCGACGCGGGCTCGTGTTTTCCTGCGCGGATTAGCGGCACGTGCGGTATGCTGGGGACACGTGATGGGCATCCTGTCTGGCGCTATGGCTATGGATTTTATGCGGGGGTGACAGCATGAGAGGCGATATGGTTCGGCAGACCTATGAGATCAAGTGCATCGCCCCCGTCCACATCGGCTCGGGGGAGGAACTGAGAACATTCGAGTATCTCTACGATAGAGACAAACTCGAGATGAGTCTCCTGCACGAGTCCAAATGGCTCGCCTTTCTTGATGCGCACGGGCTCACCGATGCGTTCATCAAATACATCGAGATCGAGGGGCAGGGCAACAGATCACGCAACCTGCTCGAGTGGCTGACTGCCAACCGTGTCACTGAGGCGGATCTGCGCAAGGCGGGTGTCATCCGCCGCAAAGTCCCCGTTGCGATGCTCTCGGAGAACAAATACCGAAACCGCAAGCCCAACCTCAACAAAGTCGTGTGTCACCTCGTACGCGCCGACAACGCGCACCCCTACATCCCCGGCAGCACCATCAAGGGTGCGTTGCGTACGGGCATCCTCTACCATCTCATTCGCAAAGACCCCGCGCGTTTCCGCGCCTACTGGCAGGAAATCTCTTCCGTCAAAGGTTCACTGAAGGAAAAAGAGCACAAGTGGAACGAGATTATCCTGCGGCTCGAACAGGAACTCCTGCACACCCTCACCTATGAGGACACAGAGCGCGGGGATGCCGCCGCGAGCGCACTGCGCGGGCTCTCTGTCAGCGACGCGATGCTCGTTGGATGCGTGGCAAAAGCCCCGACCGTCATCGTACAGAAAATCGACGCAACAACCCTCATCAAGTCTGGCGAAAAGCGCGGCGAAAGCCCGATCGTTCTCTTTCGCGAGTGTATCCCAGCAGACAGCAGACTGCGCTTTACCATCACTGCGAACCTCCCTATGCTTCACGCGGCGGGCATTGACTCCCTGCCGTCCGTCCTCAATATGCTGCGCGCCTATACCCTCGACGGACTGACACGCCAACAGCGCGTCTTTGAAGCCATCGATGCCAAATACTACGGCGATCTCTTTGCCGATATCGGAAAGTACAAGGCAAACGCGCTCCTCGGCGGGGGCACGGGCTTCCTCTCCAAGACGCTCACCTATGCGCTTGCAGACAAAGAAACGGATACACGACGTTTTGCGGCGGCGTATTTCGACGAGCAGTTCACCAACCCATCGCACAAGCACAGAGAGACGGATACGCAGCTTACCCCGCGCACACTCAAGAGAGCACAGACCGATGGGGCGGACTGGATCATGGGACTCTGCTCCATCACGGGGGTTGGCAATGCTGAGACGCTTTGAGGCGGAGCTGCGCCTGCCGGACGGCGTGCGTGTCTCCTCCTCCATGGGCTCCGTCCTCCACGGTGCACTCATGGAACTCCTGCCGGAGGACTACGCCGACTACCTGCACACAGAGAACCTGCGCCCCTACAGCCAGAGCATCCGCTGGGACAGAGAACGGGAGCGCGTCATTTGGCGTATCGGCACACTCGATCAGACGGCGGGCGAGATCATCGGTACAGTACTGCAAAGCTTGGAGCACATCCATCTCAGACAAAAGGGCTACGCGGTCGCCGTGCAAAACATACAATGCGTCGAGGAGAGCCGCTATCAGGACATCGCCGATGAATACTTTCGCGCAGAGACCGCACCCCGCGGTGCAGAGCTCCACTTTCTCACGCCGACCAGCTTCAAACAGGGCGGCGCATACATCATCCTGCCTGAGAGCACACTCATCCTGCAGAGCCTCCTCGCACGGTGGAACAGATTCTGCCCCGACATCTGCATCGAGGAGGACGACCTCGCGCAGACCCTGGCAGCGCATACGCGCCTCACGCGCTACGCCCTGCGCTCTGCGGCGTTCTCCGTCGAGGGGTATAGCATCCGCGGCTTTCGCGGACAGATCGCCCTGCAGTTTGCGGGCAGCGACATGGTGCGCCGCATCCTTGGCACACTTCTCGCCTTTGCCCCCTACGCGGGGCTCGGCATCAAAACCGCCCTCGGCATGGGCGCGGTAGAGACACATATCTGGAAAGGATGAACGAGATGAAGCGTATCCTCTTTTCGCCATTGGGCGATACAGACCCTATTCGCGACTGTCACGATGGTGCTTGTCTGCATATCCTGCGGCATTATCAGCCTGAGCGTGTCGTCCTCTTTTATACAAAGGACATGGAAAACAAGGAGCGGCGCGATCACCGCTACACGCGTGCCATCCACAAACTCTCACCGAATTGTGCGATCGAGGAGATCTTCTCAGGAATCGTCGCCGCATATCTCTACGAGGAGTTCAGCAAAATCCTGCCGGAGGCTGTGCAATCGGTCAGGGACAGGTATCCGGAACATGAGATCTTGATCAATCTCAGCTCCGGTACCCCGCAGATGAAGACCGTGCTCGCCATGCTTGCGGCAGATACGGAACGATGCAGAGGAATACAGGTACCAAGTCACAGCGGCAAATCCAATCGGAAGAACAAACCTGCGAGTGATGATGTTGATGTGGATATCCTGCTCGAAGTAAACGTGGATGATGAAGAGGGGGCAAAAAACCGATGCGAAGAACCGCCCCTTTCTGTTTTTCGCTACCATGCGGAGAAGAACCGCATCATCTCGCTCATTCACGCGTACGAGTACAACGCGGCACTCACCCTTGCACGCAGCAGCAGCCTCGTCCCCGCCGATGCGAAACAGCTGCTCAAACACGCCGCCGCCCGTACTGACCTTCTCCCAGACAAGGCACGTAAAATCCTCGCAGAGTACAATGGGCAGAAACTGTTCCTCTTTACGGGAGAGGAGGAACTCCTCATCGAATACTTTCTTATCATGCAGATTGATCAGGAAAATGACCATCTCTCCAACTTCATGCTGCGCATCTCCCCATTCCTCGATAAATTTCTGCTCGATTACGTTCAGAAAAACGTAAGGGGAGGCAGACAGAACCCGCAAAACATCCTTAACCTCTCCAGATATGTAAAACGTAAAGGCGGCTATATACTTGAGCGTGAACGCATAAAGCAGGCTGCGCACAAATTGTTGAAGCGTTTGGATCGGGAATATGGGGACTACAAAGACAGTGACCTCTCCTTTACACTGCTCATCTACTATTGCGATTATATGCAGGAAGAAGGGCTGACAAAGGACACAAAACTCCATGATGATATGATGGCGGAACTCGGCAAGTTGGGCGACATCAGGATTCTGCGCAACAACGTCGCACATCAAATTACCAACGTCACCAGAGAGAGCTTTCAGAAGGTCACGCAGATGACTCCACCCGCACTCATGGCGATCTTCACACAGATGCTCACCCTTGTCTATGGCGGGAAAGTCAAGGAGGCACTCACAACCTACAGCCGCATCAACGGCTGGCTCGAAGAAGCCCTCGAAATCCACCAATAAGGAAGATGTCTGCTCTTTGTGCCGGTGGGATTGTACGTCATGGAGCATTATGCTATACTGCACGTAGAATCTGCGCCGCACTTAGAGCCGCAATGACTGCAAAGAATTTTCGAACAAGAGCTGCCGCGAAAAGGAGGGGAATCTCATTCGCACCGCAAAAGTATTTTTTTATGCAGTCAGCACAAGGCATCCCAACGCAAGATTTCAAAACCACATCCCCGCAAGGGGACGGAAACTAAAAACCCCGCTTTCTTTGCGTGTGAGATTAATTCTTTCAAAACCACATCCCCGCAAGGGGACGGAAACAGCTTGAAGCGCTGTCGAGAGACGCAAGAGCGACTTTTTCAAAACCACATCCCCGCAAGGGGACGGAAACGCCATTTCGCTCCGTGAGAACACAGGATTTTCACTCCAATTTCAAAACCACATCCCCGCAAGGGGACGGAAATACTTCCCGAAGGAGGTAATCTTTTGTGATCTCCATGATTTCAAAACCATATCCCCGCAAGGGGACGGAAACTATTCTGTCGGAGTTGACATTGCCCGAGTTCCAACGTATTTCAAAACCATATCCCCGCAAGGGGACGGAAACGGTTTGAACAAGTGATGCGAGGAGGCATGCATCCACGATTTCAAAACCATATCCCCGCAAGGGGACGGAAACACACCGTAGATCTTGTCATTCATCCAGTACGGCATGAAATTTCAAAACCACATCCCCGCAAGGGGGCGGAAACTGGTAGCCGTGCATGCGATTCTTCTCGTTCACGCGACAATTTCAAAACCATATCCCCGCAAGGGGACGGAAACCTTATCGACCGCCTGCTCGATCGCGGGCAAGCACTCGCTATTTCAAAACCACATCCCCGCCAGGGGACGGAAACAGTCCGATATTGGGGTCAAATGTGACAACGTAGCCGACATTTCAAAACCACATCCCCGCAAGGGGACGGAAACTGCCGCTCGACGACCTGTGCAGCACGCTCCACCGTCGGAGATTTCAAAACCATATCCCCGCAAGGGGACGGAAACCTCGTAGACGACTGCTGCATTGATGGTCTTGTACTGCATTTCAAAACCACATCCCCGTAAGGGGCCGGATTTTCCAAGGATGTTCTCTTTTACACGGAAGGAGTCTGAGCAATGAGTTTTGCCTATATCACGGAGGAAGGGGCGTTCATCCGGAAGCGCGGCGGGAATTTTACGGTAGGGCGTAATGAGGAGTCTGTGATGGAGATTCCCGCAGAGACGCTTGAGGGGCTGACGCTGATCGACACGGTGCAGGTCTCGTCGAGGGCGATGGTGGAGCTCCTTCGTCTCGGCATTCCCGTGACGTGGCTTTCGCGTACGGGGTATTTCTTTGGGCGTTTGGAGTCAACGCGTCATGTGAATGTCTTTCGGCAGGAACGGCAGATCCTGTTGAGGGACTCTTTTTTTACCTTGCGATGGCACGCAAGGTGATCGCAGCAAAGGCGCACAATCAGTTTATCCTCCTGCGGCGCTATAACCGCAGTGATTCGCTGCCTGAGGTTCGTACGGCAATGGCGGAGATCACAGCGCTGAGCAAGCATATTCCGCGGTGCGAGACGAATACACAGCTGATGGGCTATGAGGGGGCGATTGCAAAGGTCTATTTCCGTGCGCTCGGGCTTCTCGTTCCGGAGGCCTTTGCCTTTGTCAAGCGGAGCCGCCGTCCGCCGATGGACCCGTTTAATACGATGCTGAGTTTTGGCTACACGCTGCTGATGTATGATCTCTATACGGTGGTGAATAATGAGGGCCTGCATCCGTATTTTGGATTTCTCCATGCGCTGAAGAACCGCCATCCGGCACTTGCCTCTGATCTGATGGAGGAGTGGCGTCCGGTGCTGGTGGATGCGATGGTGTTGTCGCTCGTGCATCATCATGAGATGAGGCCCGAACATTTTGCTCCGTCCGAGGAGGAGGAGAGACCCGGGATCTTCCTGACGCGGGAGGGGCGTGCGATCTTCCTGCGTGCCTATGAGAAGAAGATGCGTGCGACGAGTCTCTATGGGGGCGGGCGCCGTTCATATCGTGCGTCGCTTGGGCATCAGGGGCGCCAATATGCGCAGGCGCTGATGGCGGAGAATGCTGAGATCTATGAGCCGATTCGTCTGCGGTGAGGTGTTGGGAATGGAATACGAGTACGAGGAGAATGAGTTCGTTGCTGAGGATGAACGCCGCTATATTGTGCTTGTGATCTATGATATTACAGAGAATAAGCGGAGGGCGAAGATGGTAAAGTGCCTGGAGAGATATGGTGTCCGTGTGCAAAAGTCAGCCTTTGAGGGGTTCCTGACGGAGAAGAAATATGCGAAGCTGGCGGATCAGGCACATCGCCTGATCGATCCGCGCACGGACTCCCTGCGCATCTATCTGCTGGCGAATCATACGTCGGTGCGCTCATGGGGCCTTGGAGACCGACATGTGGAGGATGTGATTATCTTTTAGCGGGCCGTGCTCTCTGTGGGTATTTTTATAAAAATATGTAAAAAAGTGGTTGACAAAGTTTTTTCCTCATGATATTCTACTATTTTTCCTTAACGGGAAAGCCCGAAAATAATGTGAAAGGAGCTGTGTGAGAAGGGATCGGGGCCGTTTGGATAGAGAGAAGCCTCCCTACGGATGGGGAGGCGTAGTGCAAAGGAGTTGTATGGAATGAAGATGATGAAGAGGGGCATGACGGCTGTGTATCGGATGCTCGGGATATCTCTGTTTGCAGCGGCTGCGTATTCGGGGGCGTTCGGAGGCACTGCAGAGGCTCATGTCGTCTCGAGCTGGGAGGAGCATGAGATTGGTCAGGCTGCGGCAGAGCGTGTCGAGGAGAAATATGAGGTGGTATCAGATGATGATCTCCTCGAGATCCAGCGGCGGCTGGTTGTCTGCAATCCGGGTACGCTGAACCGGCGCGATGGCATGCACAAGCGCTGGCTGGAACCGATCAAGATGTACCACAGTGATTCCCCCAACGCATTCATGCTCCCCGGCGGGTATTCCTATATGGCGGACTCGATGGTGAACTTTATGAATACGGTGCAGAACGATGGCTACATCAACAAGCATTATCTTCGCCCAATGAATAAGTCGAACATTTACAACACATCCGCTGTCGCTTTTGTTATGGGGCATGAGTTCGGACATTGGGCAGGGAAGGATCATCTCGAGAGCTATGACAAGCAGTTCGGACTGAATCTGATTGCGAGCTTTCTTGGCATGGGCGGCGGCTCAATGTCAGCGGCGACGGCGCAGAGCATCGGCATAAACCTCGTGGATACGCTCTGGGAGCGTAAGATGTCGCTCAGCCAGGAGTATGGGGCGGATGAGTGGGGGCTTAAGTTCCTTGAGAACGTTCCGGAATATTCAACAGGCGGTGCGCTTATGAAATTTGATCGTTTCCTGCGTTTGGAGGAGATTCGGTTCCCTGATGGGAAGCGTCCCAAGAATTTTCGCAATCCACATCCTCAAACGATGAAGCGTTACCAGAGAACGATGAAGTATATTGCAAACTCTTCAAATGGACGGGTTAAAATTGATAATGGCGACCTTTATGTGGATAACCAGCTCATTCCTCTTGATGGTCGTGCAGATGTCGTGAGCAAGGAACGTGTTTTTTATGTCGCAGGACAAATTGCAGCGGCGATAAAGAAGGATATGTTCCATCCTAGAAATCTTACGTTTGTTTCGGTGCCGAAGAGTATCGACGCAAGAGATCCTGCGCGTGTCGATGAAATGTATTTCATCGCAGTAAATGATGCCGGAACAGATTACAAGATTATTGACAAGGTTCGCTACAACGAATCTCTTAGTTTTGAAGATAATATGGAGGTTGTCACGAGTTCCAAAGAGGATATGGGCGCTATGGGCGTAATCTTCCAGGTGGCGGAGGCGTACGATGCGCAGAAGGATGTCGACCGCAAGGGAGGAGCCCGCACCGCGAAGGGGGCTAAGAGATGAAGTACATCAAGGCTCAGTAATATGAAGCAGAATGTTTGAAAGGCATGAAGGGAGAAATTATCATGGCAACGATGAAAAAATTTTTGATGATGGTGCTGACTGCAGCATGTATGCTTGGCGTTTTGGCGCAGGCACAGGAGGTATCTGCCAATGCGAATATCGTTTTCAATGCGGCAGAAGTCCAGCTGCTGGACGGAGAGACACTTATCAAGGGGTATCTGGTCAACTTGGGTGATGCAGGCGCGACGGTTACAGCGGCAAGTATTTCAGTTATTGTTCAGGACGATGCAGGAAATGTATTCTGGCAGGACAGCGGTGATTTTGCGAATGTAGGCGTTTACGTTCCTGCCGGCGGTTCGCATGGACACGTGTTTCACATCCACAATCCGAACTGCAGAGCCTATAATGGGACGATTCGCTGGCATGTAGACAACCATATTCGTTTCAGCTGAAGTTATCTGTGTCAGAAGAAGCAGATAATCACATACGAACAGCAAAAAAGGAGAGGCATAACCTCTCCTTTTAAATTGACGCAGAATCTGTGTGCCGACAGATCATCGGCAGCCGTGACGCGATCGTGTGCATACGGTCTTATCGTTTATGATATGCAAAAAACAATACGCCGGCAGACTCTGCCGGCGTATTTGCGTTTCCTATGATGTTATGAGGCTTTTTTTCCGCTCAGCACGATCTTGCTGAAGAGGGCGAGGAGGGCGAAGAAGACGGCGAGGCCGAGCATCTCGGCGGTATCTGCGAAGTCGCTTCCAACCATCGCGAGCGGATTCTCATCGCCGCCGTTCGAGACGGAGAGGACGATGAGGCCTGCGAGCAGGACACCGACGATGGACTCGCCGACGATGAGGCCCGATGCAAAGAGGGTGCCGCGCCTGAGACCTGCCGCCTCTGCTTCAGTGCCTGCGGTTTTGCGCAGATGGCGGTTGAGGAAGTAGCCGAGGATGGCACCGACGACGAGCGGCGTCTGGATGACGGGCGGGAGGTAGATGCCCATGCCGACGGCGAGCGGCGGCAGGACGAGATTTTTCGTCGTGCGCTTGAGCAGCTGGTCGATGAGGACCAGGACAACACCCAGGCTGATGCCGATGTAGATATACTCCCACGCGAGTTTGCTGGAGAAGATGCCCTGCGCGATGGTGGTCATGAGCACGGCCTGCGGCGCGGAGAGTGCCTGCGCGGGATCCATGCCCGGACGCGGCATGGCGCCGGGGAAGCCGTATGCCTCGTAGAGGAGGTTGAGTACGGGGGCGATGACAAGAGCCCCGACCACGCAGCCGATGAGGAGCGCGGCCTGCTGGCGCCACGGCGTTGCTCCGACGAGCCAGCCCGTCTTGAGATCCTGCATATTGTCGTTCGAGATGCAGGCAATCGCGAGGATGATCGAGGTGGTAAAGATGGCGGTTGCTGTTGCAAATTTCTCACCGCCCGGCAGATCAAAGATGCCGAACGAGGAGCACAATGCGTACATGACGAGCGAGGAGACGATGATGCCGAGGATTCCGATGCCCGAGATCGGGCTCGCGGATGTGCCGACAAGTCCTGCCATGTAGGCGCAGGCGGCAGCGACAAAGAAGCCCATGAGGACGGATACGCCGACGCCGACAACGGTGAAGATGAGCTTTTGATTCGGGGGGATGCTCTCCGGCGAGACGAAGAGGTAGAAGATCGCAAGGAGCCCGATGACCGTTACGCCGAAGACGAGCGCAATGCTCTTCATCGACATGTCGATGTCCATGCGGTGCAGACCCTTCTCTGTATCGTCCATGCGTGTACCTGCGATGGACTCCTTGACTCCGTCGATGACGGGGCGGGCGAGCGTCATGAGTGTCCAGATCGCCGCAACGCCCATTGCACCCGCACCGATGAGGCGCACCTTCTGCTGATAGACGGCACCGGCGAATTTTTGGAGCGTCATGCCGTCCGGCAGTGCCTCTGTCATGGTGAAATAGGGGACAAAGCCCGCCCATGCGATGAGGATGCCGACCAGCATGGCGAGTCCGCTCGCAATGCCGATGAGGTAGCCCGCACCTACGAGAGCGGTCGAGTAGCCGAGCGGCAGCTGCGTCATGCCGCGGCCGACGTGGAACCATGCCGAAAGGCTGCCGCCGAGCACCTGAAGGCCGTTCGTGAGAAAGGCGATGATGCCGGCGACGACACTGCCCGAGAGGATTTCCTTGATGCCGGATTCGGATTTGCCGTCCGCACGCGTGCGGCTGCCGACCTTTAGAATCTCGGCGGCAGCAACGCCCTCAGGATAGGCGAGGTCGCTGTGCACGACCATGGCGCGGCGCAGAGGAATGGTAAAGAGGACGCCGAGGCAGCCGCCGCATGCCGATACGACGAGGGTCTGCCAGAACTCAAATCCCTGCCAGTAGCCGATCATGAGCATACCGGGGATGATGAAGATGATGGCGGACAGTGTTCCCGCAGCGGATGCCTGCGTCTGCACCATGTTGTTTTCGAGGATGTTTGCATCCTTTGCCATCTTGAGCACTGCCATCGAGATGACCGCCGCAGGGATCGCCGATGAGAATGTCAGGCCGACCTTCAGCCCGAGGTAGACGTTCGATGCGGTGAAGATGATCGTCAGGATCGCGCCGAGCAGGATGCCGCGCACGGTGAGCTCGGGGAGCCTCAGCTCGTGCTGCATAAACTCGTTTTCCGCTTCTTTCATGCGATAACCACCTGTCCTTTTTGTTCAGTAAAATGAAAAAATACCGATAATATTATAACATGGAAATAAAGAATGTAAAATTCCGAAGCGGAATGTATACAAGGAGCAAACTGCTCCCGTCATGGAGAGGGGAAGGCGCGCCGCGCGCGGTCTGCAGCTTCTTCCAGCCACGCGGACCTCTCGTCGGCGGAGCTGTCTGCGACGATGCGGAACATCACACGGTCGAAGTCCTTTACGCCGCAAAAGTCGAAGATGCAGTCGCGCCAAAGACGCTGCAGCGGGTCGCCGAAGACCTCGTCCTCCCGCTGTGCGGACGTGTTGGATGTGTTGAAGACAAGCGCCTTCTTCGCGCGCAGCAGACCGATGGGGAGACCGCCGCCGCTGTCGCCTGCGGGGAATGTGTAGGCGATATTCTCGCGCAGAACCCGATCAACCCAGCCTTTGAGCACGGCGGGTGGCTGCCCCCACCAGTTCGGATGGACAATGATGATGCCGTCCGCCGAACGAATCTCCTCCTGATGGAGACGGACGAGCGGATCACGCGTTGTGCCGCTGACGAGCTCCTCCTTTGGGATGGCGGGATCGAAATGCTCGCGGCAGAGATCGTGGAAACGTACATCATGGCCGGATGACTTCAGTGTTTTTACAATAATTTCTGCGATGGCGGCGTTGAGGCTGTGCTTGTAGGGATGCCCCAAGATGACGGAGATTTTCATAGAGACTCCTTTCCGGACAAAACAAAACCGCCGGCGGGCTTTCTCGTCACCCGTCGGCGGTCTTGAGGAAAATACGGGAAGTGATAGGTAACTCTCTTGCATCCAAACCAATGTTGCTTCGTTCCGCGCTGCCGCTAGCATGCAGCGCGGAACTTTCCGGCAAAACGCTGAGAAACTACCTCGACATGCCTCCGACGCATGCACCGCGAATCCACTCGCGGGAACGATCTTCCTGCCATGCGCCGCGCATATCCCTGTGCCCGCCCCGCGCGGGCTGCCGCATCCTCCTGCCGCACCTTCGCTCTGCACCGCTGTCCTGGTGCACCTGTGCGGACAACCCTGCGGCCACTCAATGACCCATCGGAATCTCCTCCCAGTCCGTCGGGGAACTCCGGCTGTGCTCCCTCCGCTCAGCCAGCGGAGCTGCTGCCGTGCTCCCTCACTCCAACAACCGTCGGTCAACACTGTGGAAACTCCGGAGAACTCATCTCATGCGCTTACGGATCACACGAGGGCAACCCGTCCTGAATCAAGCTGCCTGGAAGTTCTCCTTTACTATCTTTAGTATAGTAAAATCCCAGAAAATTGTCAATGGCACAGGAGAAATTTTGCTGCGGGGCGAGACCGTCTCATCTATGCGCTCTTTGGCAGGAAATTCGCGCTGCGCGTCGAATTTGCGTTAGGAGTATAACGTTGGGAGACGAAGAGATTGCACAATGAATACATGGATATCGAGAAAAAGATCGCGCACGGCGAACGGCTGACGTATGAGGACGGCGTGCGGCTCTTTGCATGTCATGACATCGCGTGGATCGGCGCGCTTGCCGACCGCGTGCGGCAGGAGAAATGCGGCGATATCGTCTACTATAACGTGAACTGTCATGTGAATCTCACGAACATCTGTCTCGCGCACTGTAAGTTCTGTGCGTTCGGGCGCGACGCGGAGGACAAGGGCGCGTACGAGATGAGCGTGGAGGAGGCCGTGGCGCATGTGGCGGATGCGATGCGCGACCCGCATCTCGCGGGACTGCACGTTGTGAGTGGTCTGCATCCGGACTGGACATTCGACGACTATCTTATGCGCCTCAAGGCGCTGCATGAGGCGTTTCCCTCGCTCTATCTGAAGGGGTTCACGGGCGTTGAAATCACGCATTTTGCAAAGACGTCGGGGCTCTCCGTGCGCGAGGTGCTCGTGCGGCTGCGCGCGGCGGGGCTGCAGTCGATCGCGGGCGGCGGCGCGGAGATCCTCTCTGACCGCGTGCGCGGCGAGCTCTGTCCGAACAAGGCGACGGCGGATGAGTGGCTGATGGTGGCGCGTACAGCGCATGAACTCGGCATCAAGACGAATGCGTCCATGCTCTACGGGCACATCGAGACGGTGGAAGAGCGCGTCGAGCACATGATGCGTCTGCGCGATCTGCAGGATGAGACGGGCGGCTTTCAAACGTTTATCCCGTTCCCGTTCCTGCCGTCGAACACAGAGCTCGGGCAGACCGTGCGGCAGACATCGATGTGGGACGATCTTCGGACGATTGCGATTTCGCGGCTGATGCTCGATAATTTCCGCAACATCAAGGCGTACTGGGTCATGCTCACCGTGCCCGTGGCGCAGATCGCGCTCGGCTTCGGCGCGAACGACATTGACGGCACGGTGCACAAGGAGACGATCCTTCATGACGCGGGGGCAAAGAGCCCGCGTGCTCTCTCCGAGGACCACATCATCCGCATCATTCGCGAGATTGGCCGCACGCCTGCTGCGTGTGACTCGAACTTTAACATCATTGAGACGTATTGAGGATGCGCTGATTAGGGATTCAAAAAGACGAACTCCATGAAGCAGAGTTCGTCTTTTTGACAGAGAAGTTATTCTTCGGCGGGATTTCCGTCCTCATCGAGCGGGATGTAGACATTTTTCTCCTGCCACGGGTACTGGTACGCGAGCGTGACCCGATTGTCCAGTTCGTAGTGGACTGCAGTCAGGACTCCGGTTCCCTCGCCGCTGACTCGTTTCAGCCAGCGGCCGTCGTCGAGGCGTTCCTTTTGCGTGCGCAGCCACGCGGGATCGCGTTTCGACAGACCCGCCTCGTTCATGCGGAAGACGAGCTTTACGGGCGTGCCCTTCACGGTGTAACAGAAGCTGCAAAAGGGCGCATCCCTCTCGTAGTCCTGCGGATCGGGACGAAAGAGCTGCTTGAAATAGGAGAGTCCCGCTTCGTTCACCGTCATGCAGGCGATGGCGCGTTGTTTGTCGCCGCGTTCCCCGTCTGCATCAACACCGTCGCGCATCCCAAGGTTTTCTGCTGCAGATGCCTCCTGCAGCTCCTCGTCAAAGGCGGGGTCAATCCAGTGGTACGACATCTGTTCAATCGTTGCGCCTGCCTTGATCTCGCGCGCGAGCGTCAGGAACTCGTGGTCGTCCGGCACGAGGGAGAGTCCCTTCTGCACGGCATCGAGCGCGCCGTCGTGGTCGCCGAAATGCGCGCAGAGCTTGCCGAGCTGCAGATACGTCCACGGATAGTCCGGCTCCTCCTGTGCGCCCTTTTCAACCGCGCGGAGTGCGTCATCGAGGCGGCCGCAGTACATGAGCGCGACAGCATAGCGGTAGTACCATGTGCCGCAGCCGCGCGCGTTCGCCTCAGAGGCCGGCATCCACTGCATCGTGCGGTAATAGTATTCGTAGTCGTCCAGATTATTGCACGCGTACGCGTACCAGAGGGCAATATCGAGATCGGCGTGCGCTTCCTCGCGCGTAAAATTCCCCTTGATCATGCCGTTCTTGATGTACGCCTCCAGATAGTACAGCATCTTGTAGAAATAGCCCGTCCCGCCGTCGTCCATTGCCTCAAGCTTTCGGATCGCTGTGGAGGAGAGCAGGGGCTTGCGCGCTGCATTGGGGGTGGAAAGATGCTTTTGGCAGGCCGCGATCATCTGCATCGTGTCTGCATCACCCGGAAGTGCGGCAAGTGCTGCCTCGAAGTAGGGCAGCGCGCGTCTCTCCTGATCGAGGTGGTAATAGGCGTACCCCATGCGGTAGTTCCAGAGATGATCGCCATGGAAGTAATCTGCGTGCGGCGTGAGGAGCTCGATTGCCTTTTCGAAATAGGCGCGATCACCCGTGCCCGCCGCGTTGTTGTAGGCGCGTGCAAGCTCGCTGTCGAGTTCCGGCGTGCGCTCCTCTGCGGGGATGGCTTCGAGCTCCGCGATGATCTTTTGAAATTCTTGGTTCTCGTGCCAAATTTGGCACTGTTCGAGCAGTGTCATACAGTACTCCGTTTTGTAAATCCTTGATCTATGTCCGATAGGTAATCGGTGGGCATATATTTTCCTTCGTCGGTACGAACCGCATGATAGCATGAAACAGCGGAGAAAAGCAAGTTCGGCCCCGTGCTGCAGAATTTGCAAAAACGCGCCGCATTTGATACACTGGCGGGAGTGTGATAAGGAGAGTATCGGACCATGAGCAATCGAACGAATGCCCGCGCGGCCGCTGAGCGCGGGGCACGGCTGACAAAGGAGGATGCACTCGCCCTCTATGAGGACAACGACCTCCTCGCGCTCGCTGCGTGGGCGCGTGCGGCGAAG